>Ga0326728_10024448_pt1 | contig 10943 bp, 11 predicted proteins | sample MB3enrmetagenome_FD_207602 | JGI IMG/M metagenome (GOLD analysis project Ga0326728, IMG submission 207602) | Lab enriched peat soil microbial communities from McLean, Ithaca, NY, United States - MB31MN | ecosystem: Environmental > Terrestrial > Soil > Wetlands > Peat | place: USA: New York...
GTTGAGGGGGGTAATGGGGCGGCAGATTTACCTGATCGCCGAAAGCGATCTTAACGACGCCAGAGTGATAAGTTCGATAGAGACAGGCGGCTATGGCCTCGATGCCCAGTGGAATGACGATTTCCATCATGCCCTTCATACCCTGATAACGGGAGAAACCGTTGCCTACTACCAGGACTTCGGCAGACTGGCCCACATGGAAAAGGCCCTGTCCGAAGGCTTTGTCTATTCCGGGCAGTACACACCGTACAGAAAGAGGAGGCACGGAAGTTCCTCGAAGGAGAGCCCTGCCCATCAGTTCATCGTCTTCTCACAGAATCACGACCAGGTGGGCAATAGGCCGGACAGGCCCGGCCGGAGCCAATCGCTCGAACAGCTGAAACTAGCCGCAGCCGTGGTGCTGCTCTCTCCTTATATACCCCTTCTCTTCATGGGAGAGGAGTACGCCGAAAATGCTCCGTTTCATTACTTTGTGAGCTTTTCGGATCAGGCCCTCATCGAAGCGGTACGGGAAGGCAGGCGGGCGGAATTCGCGAGCTTCGCGTGGCCGTCGGAACCCCCCGATCCTGAGGCCGAGGCAACCTTTCTCGAGTCAAAGATCGATATCGATGGGCCGCGCTCAGCCGAGCAGGAGCGGCTCTACCGGTTCTACCGGGCGCTGATACGATTGAGGAAAGAGACTCCCGCCCTTGCCGACCCGGCAAAAGAGCACATGGAAGTCAAGGCATTTGAAAGCCAAAGAACACTCTCCGTGAGAAGGTGGTTCGGAGAGGAGACGGTTTTCTGTCTTTTCAATTTCGGCGGAACACCCGCGGCGGTCACCCTCATACTTCCCGAAGGAAGATGGGTCAAGGTACTCGACTCTGCCTCGGAGGAATGGGGCGGCCGCGGAGGGGCTGCACCGGAATCCCTCGATCCACGCGGCGCTGAGCTTTCGATCGATCTCGACCCTTCCAGCTTTGTTCTTTATCGCACGCCGGAGACCTAGGAGGCGTTTGTGGAGCGCTTCATCTGCATTCATGGCCACTTCTATCAACCGCCGCGGGAAAACCCGTGGCTCGAGGCCATAGAGATTCAGGACTCCGCCTATCCTTACCACGACTGGAATGAGAGGGTCACCGCAGAATGCTATGCCCCCAACGGCGCATCGCGGATCCTCGACGGCGAGGGGCGGCTGGTCGACATCGTGGGAAATTATGCCCGGATGAGCTTCAATTTCGGCCCCACCCTGCTTTCCTGGATGGAGAGAGGCTCTCCCGACACCTATCGGGCCATCATCGACGCAGACCGACAGAGTGCGGCATCGCGCTCGGGTCATGGCAATGCCCTCGCGCAGGTTTATAACCACCCGATCATGCCTCTTGCCAACGGACGCGACAAGCGGACGCAGGTGGCGTGGGGGATAAAGGATTTTGAGTACCGGTTCAACCGTTCTCCCGAAGGCATGTGGCTCCCGGAGACGGCAGTCGACATGGAGACGCTCGAGGTCATGGCGGAGCGGGGGATGAAGCTCACCGTTCTCGCTCCCCACCAGGCGGCCAGGATAGCCAAGCTGGGAACGGATCAATGGGAGGACGTAGGCGGCGGACGAGTCGATCCTACGAGGGCCTATCTCTGCAGATTGCCCTCGGGCCGAAGCATCAGCCTTTTTTTCTATGACGGGCCGATATCGAAGGCCGTGGCCTTCGAGAAATTGCTCAACCGGGGAGAAGATTTTGTCAATAGACTGGTCGCCGGCTTTTCAGATCAAAGGACTTGGCCTCAGATGGTCCACATTGCCACTGATGGGGAAACCTATGGTCATCATCAGAAGTTTGCGGACATGGCCCTCGCTTTTGCGCTCCATGAGATAGAAGCAAAAGGGGCGGCCAGGCTTACGAACTACGGAGAGTATCTGGAAAAGTACCCCGCCGCCTATGAGGTCCGGATATTCGAAAACACTTCCTGGAGCTGCGCTCATGGCATAGAGAGGTGGAGGGCCGATTGCGGATGCAATTCCGGCGGACACAGCGGTTGGAACCAGGGATGGAGAGCTCCGTTGCGAGAAGCCCTTGACTGGCTGAGGGACCAGCTGGCCGGCCGGTTTGAGGCGAAGTGCGGGGAGTACCTGAAAGATCCGTGGGGGGCCAGAGATGACTACGTGGAAGTGATCCTCAGCCGTTCGGAAGAGACTCTAGGAAAATTCCTGGGGGCTCACGCCGCGAAGGAACTGGCCGTGACGGAGAAGAGCGCCGTCTTGAAGCTCATGGAGATGGAGCGGCATCTCATGTTGATGTACACGAGCTGCGGCTGGTTCTTCGACGAGCTGTCAGGGATCGAGACGGTTCAGGTCATCCAGTACGCGGGCAGGGCAATCCAGCTCGCGGGGGAGCTATTCGGCCTCAATCTGGAGGATGACTTCAAAGGCAGGTTGGCGTCTGCAAAGAGTAATATCCCGGAAACGAAGGACGGAGCGCGCATCTTCGACAGGTTTGTAAAGCCCGTAATGGTGGGCCTGGACAAAGTGGCTGCCCACTACGCGATCAGCTCGCTTTTCGAGGATTATGACGACCCGGCACAGATCTACTGTTACGAGGTCAAAAAGGAGGATTACCAGCGGGTGCAGGCCGGTGAAGCGAAGCTTGCCATAGGACGGATCGACGTGGAGTCCAGGATCACCCTTGAGTCGGCTATTGCCAGTCTCTCCGCGCTCCACCTTGGAGGCCATATCTTCGATGGAGGGGTGAAGCTGTCTCTGGACGATGATGCCTATCGGTCCATGAAACAGGAGCTGCTCACCGCCTTTGAGAAGGGCGCCTTCGCCGATATAGTGAGGCTCGTAGACCGTCAGTACGGCGCGCAGGCTTATTCCCTCCTCCATCTTTTCAGAGACGAGCAGAGGAAGATACTCAATTACGTCATCGAAGAGACCCTCGAAGGTTTTGAGCATGCCTATCGCCTCATGTATGAGAATGACCGGGCCTTGATGCTCTTCCTGCAGGAGGCGGGCATGCCGGTGCCGAAGACGTTCCTGGCGGCTGCGGAATTCATCCTTAACGTCGATATAAAGCGCGCCCTCGACGCGGAAGAGATTGACCTGGAGAAAATAGGAAGCGGGGTTAATGAGATAGGAAGGTGGCGGTTGGCGCTGGACCAGGTCGACCTCGAGTTTACGCTGCGACGCAGACTGGAAGGGATGATGGACGTGCTGCACCAAACTCCCCTGGATGCCTCCGTTCTCTCACGGGCTGAGCGGCTGATTGCGCTGCTGCCCTCCTTGCCCCTGGCAGTCAATCTCTGGCAGGTCCAGAACATCTACTTCGAGATCGCCAAGAGCGTATACGCCGAGGTGGCTTCCAAAGGGAAAGCCGGCGACCAGGATGCGCTCAAATGGACGGAAAGCTTCAAGCAGATAGGGCACGCCCTTTCGTTCAATATCGCTGCGGTCCTGCCGGAAAAATAGGAGGGTCGAAACATGGATGGGGACGACCTGCCTCTCCCCCGGATACCGGTTTCCACCTACAGGCTCCAATTCAATAACCGGTTTACCTTTTCCCATGCGATAAAGATCGTTCCGTACCTGGAGGAGCTGGGCGTGAGCGACATATACGCCTCGCCCTATTTCAAGGCCGGCAAGGGGAGCAACTGCGGCTACGATGTCGTCGATCCCACCCGCCTCAATCCCGAGATCGGCACGGAAGAGGCTTACGAGCGATTCACGGGCGAGCTTCGGAAGCGCAAGATGGGACAGATCCTCGATGTAGTGCCGAACCACCTGCACGTCGGGGGTGGAGATAATGCCTGGTGGCTCGATGTCCTGGAGAATGGTCCGGGCTCTTCCTACGCGACCTTCTTCGACATAGACTGGCATCCGGTGAAGAGGGAGCTTGACAACAAGGTGCTGATCCCTATTCTGGGCGAGCAATACGGGACCGTCCTGGAGCGACAGGAGCTGAAACTGGTCTTTGACAAAGGCTCTTTTTTTCTCTCCTACTATGACCACAGGCTTCCCATACTCCCCGAGACCTATGCGGGCATACTGGGACACCGCATGGAGAAGCTGGAAATGCTCCTGCCCGAGGACCATGCCTCTCGCAGGGAGCTCCTGAGTGTCATGACGGCCCTGGGCTGTTTGCCGTCGTACACTGAAATCGACGGGGCAAGGGTGGCCGAACGAAGCCGCGAGAAGGAAATCATAAAAAACGCCTGTACAGGCTCTATAAAAAAAGCCGAGTCGTGAGGGAGTTCATCGACGAAAACATACGCATCTTCAACGGCGTCAGGGACGAGCCGCACAGTTTCGACCTCCTTGATGACCTGCTGGGCAGACAGGCCTGGCGGCTCTCCCATTGGCGCGTCGCCACGGAAGAGATCAACTATCGGCGATTCTTCGATATCAACAGCCTTGCTGCCATCAGGATGGAGGAGCCAGCGGTCTTTCAGAAGGTCCATGAACTCCTCCTCAGGCTTGTTCGGGAGGGCAAGGTCACCGGATTGAGGGTGGACCATCCTGACGGGCTCTATAACCCCGTGGAGTACTTCAAGAGGCTGCAACGGGAGTGTTTTCTCCGGGTTCGCCTCTCCCGCGAGGAAAGGGCGAGAAGGAGGAAACCGAGCGACGAAGGCGACCCCGAATCGGAGATACTCAAGGAATACGCTGAAATGATGGCCTCGGACCCGCAGTTCAAGCCTTTCTATATTGTGGGAGAGAAGATTCTTTCAAAAGGCGAAAAACTGCCGGAGGACTGGCCGATCTTCAGCTCCATAGGGTATGTATTCCTCAACCCGGTCAATGGCATTTTTGTGGACACGGCGAACGGCAAAGCCTTCGATAGAGTCTATGAAAGGTTCATCAGGTCGAGGGTCAGCTATAGTGATCTGGCGTATGAAAAGAAGCGATTGATCATGCTCGCCAGCATGTCGGGCGAGATCAATATGCTCGCCCGTTACCTCAACCGCCTTTCCGAAAGAAACAGGCATACCAGAGACTTCACCCTCAACAGCCTCAGAACCGCGATCATGGAAGTCATCGCCTGCTACCCTGTTTACCGGACTTATATCACCCGTGACGGCGTGAACGAGAGGGACCGGCGCTACGTGGAGCAGGCGGTTTCAAGGGCAAAACGGAAGAATCCTGCTCTCAGTGAAGCCGTTTTTGATTTCCTGAAGAACGTGTTGCTCCTCGGCCATACGGAGAGCTCCGAAGAGACGGACGAGACGGAGTGGGTCGACTTCGTGATGAGACTCCAGCAGGTCACGGGGCCGGTGATGGCGAAAGGCGTGGAAGACACGGTTTTCTACGTTTACAACCGGCTCCTCTCCCTCAACGAGGTGGGCGGGAACCCGGAGGCATTCGGTACCACCCTCGATGCATTTCACGCGCAGAATATCGAAACAGCGCGATCGAGACCCCATGCCCTGATCACCACATCGACCCACGACACCAAGCGGAGTGAGGACGTAAGGGCACGAATCAACGTGCTCTCTGAAATCCCCGAGGAATGGCGCCGTTACCTTACGCGGTGGAGCAGGATGAACCGAAGGAAGAAGTCCATGGTTGATGGGCGGATGGCACCGGATCGCAACGAGGAATACTTACTCTACCAAACTCTCCTGGGTGTGTGGCCTGCAGGCCCGATGACCGACGGGGAGTATAGAGCGTTGAGGGGAAGGCTACGGGATTATATGGTGAAGGCAGTGAGAGAGGCGAAAGTGAATAGCAGCTGGATAAATCCGGACGCGCCCTACGAACAGGCGCTGCTGAAATTCATAGAAGCGATCTTATCACGATCGGCCTCCAGCCTCTTTATGGAAGATTTTGCGGTGTTCCAAAAAAAGGTGGCATATTTCGGGATGTTCAATGCCCTTTCGCAGACCGTTCTCAAGATTACCTCACCGGGGGTCCCGGACTTTTACCAGGGCACGGAGACATGGGACTTCAGCCTCGTCGACCCTGACAATCGAAGGCCCGTCAATTTCAATCTCAGGCGGCAGATGCTGAGAAGGCTGAAGGAAAGGATTACAAGGAGCGGGGGAGCCCGGCGTACCTTCCTGAGGGGGCTCGTCAAGACGTGGGAAGATGGCGCCATAAAACTCTATGTGACTCTTACGGCCCTCAACTACCGAAGGGAGCATCGCCTCCTCTTCGACGACGGTGGCTATGTGCCCATAGGGGCCGAGGGAAGTTTAAAAGAAAACGTCTGCGCCTTTGCACGGCTCGCGGAAGATAAGGCTGCTTTGGTTGTCGTTCCGAGGTTTCTGACCCGTTCCCTGAAGGGGGTGAAAGAGATGCCTTTCGGCGACCATGTCTGGAAGGATACCCTGATAACGGTCCCTGATGGCATTCCGGGAGACACGTTCCGTAATGTCTTTACCGGCGAAGTCGTGACAGAGGTTGAACGGGAGGGGAAAAAAAGGTTACTCCTCGGCAGGGTGTTTGCCAGTTTCCCTGTGGCGCTGTTGGAAAGGCAGATCGATTCTTAGCCCGATCGAGATCCCACACCCCGCCCGCACGACTTACTCCTGCCCTGCCGGTAACGTAGATATGGAGACGCCTGATTCATTCCCAGTCCCACCCCACAACCTTCGGCACGTACTTTTCGACCGATCGGCCCGGCGTAAAGGCCTGCTATCCTTTGGGCGGCGGAGGTACCTTGGCCCCCTTCTTGCGGGCCTCGGAAAGTCCGATGGCTACCGCCTGTTTTCTGCTCGTCACCTTCTTTCCGCTCTTGCCGCTTTTCAATGCGCCTTCTTTGAACTCCTCCATGACTTCCTTGACCGTCTCTTGAGCCTTCTTTCCGTATCTGGCCATGTAGCCTCCTTTTCCGTTGAGACGAACCTCACCCCTTGCGACGCCTCGCGACGTGCCCGAGCAGGCTCACGAGAAAGAACACGAGAAAGATAAAGAAAAGGATCCTGGCAATGCCGGCCGCCGCAGCAGCGATGCCCAGAAACCCAAAGACTCCTGCGACGATCGCAACGACAAAGAAGACTAATGCATAGTAAAGCATGAGCCACCTCCTCTTCCGATACAGGACCGCCCTATTCTTTATGCTCCTTAAAGCGAGAAGCCGCCTTCTCATAGGCGCTCTCCACGTCCTGAACCGCGGCGTCCATGTCGGCTTTTGCTTTTTCCCACGTAGTTGCAGACGCACGCTTCACTTTACCCCATTCCTTTCTTGCTACCTTCCGTTTCTTGCGGAGATCGGTCATCTCCTTGTTGAACTCCGTCTTGGCGTCCCCCTCCAGGTGGGCACCCTTGCCTTTCAGCTCGTCGATTTTCTTGTCCAAGGCCTTGAGCTTTTCTTGCACCTCTTTCTTGTAGCTCTCTCTTTCCTCCGTTGGTGCAGCGCTCCACGCGTTGAAGAACCATCCCAGGAGAAACGTAACGGTGATGAGAGAAATAACGCCCAGTCGTCGCACGCTCATGTTCTTCCTCCTTTCTTGTGGGTTTGTGCCTAAACCCCTTGCTTCAGAACCGGTAGCCGATCCCCAGCATGAATATATCGGTGTCGCGGTCATTGCCGGTGGTGACCCGGTGCCAGGTGCCGCGTAAAAGCCAGTGCTCGGTGAAGCGGATGCTGCCGGAGAGCGATGCCAGCCAGTCTAACTTGGCGGCATTGTACGGCCCATGATAGTCATAGCCGAGATAGGGACCGGCACCGATCTCGAGCCCAAAACGGTCATCGAGGAATGTTCTGCCAGCCCATATCTCGGTGGAGGGGCCGGTGCGTGAAACAGGGTGGTGCTCGTCGAGCCACCCGATCGTCCAATCGAAATGGGGCACGAGATTGAGCCTGTACTGGAGAGCCTCGGCTACCGTAGCATAGTCGTGACCGGCGTTGGTGACCGTGCGGCCGCCGAAGAACGTCACTTCATTCTTCAAGTCCTGCACGGGCGCCGGGCTGGGTCCGGTGAGCGGCCCCGGCGTCGCCGGTTTGTCGAGCTGATAGCCGAGCCCGATGGTGGCACTCAAGGTATTGATACTGTTGCTGGTGACGACGTAGTTGACCTTCCCCTGGATGATGAAGCGGCTATCGGTGTACCAGTTGGCTGCCGCGCTGAAAATGGCACCTACGCCGTGCTCATCCGTATAGACGGGCCTGGTGGTTCCGAGGACCGTATCCCAGTACAGGTAGGGACCGGCTCCTACGCCCAGGGAGAGCCGTCGGTCGAGTATGTTTACCCGTGCCCAGCCCTGAAAGTCGAGACCGTCCCGCTTCTGGTTCGCAAAGTGCCCCTCGTTCAGATACCCGATGCTCCATGCGAGGTTCTCCCCGAAACCCTGGAAATACGAGAGCCCGTACGAATACGTCTGGGAGCTGGCGGTGCTGCCGGTTTCGCGCGTATCGCCGACGCGGACGAAGACTTCCTGGGCCAGGACCGGCCATGGCGCTAGGGCAAGCCCGAACAGATTAAGAAATAGAATGCATAAGAGAGTCCTTCCCATGCCCGCCTCCTCGATTCAGAAAAGCGATACCTGCTTCTTCACGGACAAGACGGGTACCGTCTTCACCGGCCGTATCTCTTACTGATAAGGGTGGCATCCTCCGTTGTCAAGATTACCGCTAAAATCATCAGGTCTTTTAAACGGCGGGTCCTCGACCCGTACGGTTGTGTCTTCCAGCCCACAGGTCTCCCTTGACATCATGGAGCCCAGTGCTTACACATTGAGAAGGGCAAATAGAATACTCACAGGAGGCGGTATGGAGAAACGCCGTGTGTCGAAAACCTGGATTCTGGTGGCGGTGCTGTTCTGTCTCATAGCCTGCTGGGTACTTCCTTCGGGGGCTGCCGAGTCCCGCGGTGAAGCAGCGGTGAGTAAGGAATTGCAGAAGGACATAGGCATGCCGGTGCTCGTTGGATCTCTCTGGCAGAAGATGACCCCCGATGACAAGATCGCCTTCGTCTGGGGATTTTTTACCGTGATCACCATGGAGCACTACCTGATGGAGAAGCATCCTCAGTTGAGAACGGAGAACTTCTCGGCGAAAGTCATGGAAGCCTCGCGGAAGACACCGAAAACCGCGAACGAGATTGTCGCCCTCATCGATGCCTACTACAGGGCAAATCCGGATGAGATCGAAAAACCGGTGGTTGCCGTGCTCTGGGATGACATGATCAAACCGAACATCACCACGGGTATTGCCGGCCGTCCGCTGAAGCCGTAAAAGGAGAGATACTATGAAACGCACGGTGATTGCCTTTATCGTTCTTGCCCTTATCATTACCTTGACCGGATGTGCGGGCATGACGAGGACGCAGCAGACAACCCTGAGCGGAGCCGCCATCGGCGCCGTGGGAGGAGGTCTCCTTGGTGCTGCGGTCGGTGGGAGCGCTCTTGCAGGGGCCACCATCGGTGCTGCTGCGGGTGCGCTCGGCGGCTATATAGTAGGAGAGCAGGGCAGAGGATATTACAGAAGATAAGAGGGGAGGATTACAGATGAAGCATCTCAAGGTTCTTTTGGTAGTGCTCTCGTGTGTGCTTTTCACTCTAACGTTGGCAGGATGCGCCGCGCTCCTTTTGGGGGGTGCCGCCGGAGCGGGAGGTGCCGTTTACATCAAAGGTGAGCTCAAGGAAGACATGAGCGCATCCGTCCCGAGGGTCCACCATGCTACCATCGCCGCGCTCAAGGAGCTCAACCTTCCGGTAAACGAGGATATCCACGATAAGCTCTCTGCAAAGATTCAGTCGAGATTCGCTGACGGGGCTGAGGTGTGGATTGCAATCGAATCGGTTACCGCCGAATCTTCCAAGGTAACGATCCGGGTCGGGGTCATGGGCGATGAACAAAAGGCGCGGCAGATCCTCGGTGCTATTCACCGGCATCTCGGATGAGACAGAAGGACGTCTCCCCGCACTCGGCTGACGGGCGCGGAGAAGCTGTATTCGATCAAAGGTAGTGAGGATATGATGGTCATCCGGGTACGGAGCCTGAGTGTGCTCCCCTTCCTTTTCCTGCTCATTGCAGCGGGGTGCGTCACGTCCGAGAAACGGGTCGATCTGACCTACGCGAGATTTGTCAATACCAAAGGCGGCTCCGGTCAGGTCTTCGTGGCTGAGCCCGTGATGAAGCAGCATCCGGCAACACTCCCCTCGGGCGGCCGGATCGTGGGAAAAGCGGAAGGCGCGGACATAATCGTCAATGAGGATCCAGCCAAGTGGCTCCTTTCGGCCCTCGTGCAGGAGCTATCCGCAGCCGGGTACGAGGTCAGGACCGTCCCGGCCCTTCCGGCAGGTGTCTCCAAGGGGGTGGAGCCGACGGTCCTCACCCTCTCCGCAGACCAGTCTTCCGGCGTGGTGATCGTGACCACGGTCACGGCGATAAAACTGGAGGCCCAGCTCTGGAAGAACGGGCAGATCATAAAGACGTTGACTGCCGGGGCCCGGGACCATGAAGAAGGAAGGGACGGTTCTTCCGAGCCGATCCGGTCGGCCCTCGAAAAAACCCTCCAGCAGGCCATGCAGGAGCTTATCCCCGACATCGTCAAGGGCCTCGAATAGGGCTCCTTAGAAAAGGGTGTACGCGAGATCTCACTCCTCATTCGAGGCTATAGAAGGGCTCACCACGCCAAGGAGACGCGCCTTTCCCGCATGGTGCGGCAATCACTTCATGATGTAGCGCTGAAGGTTCTGAAAGCCCTGGAAGTCGGTATCGATAAAAGATGCCCCGACGGTCGTCCGACCATTGGAGTGGATATGCCTGGGCAGGCACTCCGCAGATAGCGCCTTTTCGCCCTCGGGCAGCGTGAAGACCACGGAGATAGCACAGTCCTTCGCCACCCTGCACTGAAAGCCCGGTGGGAAAGATATCCGGATACCACCGAGGGAGATGTCATGGAGCATTCCCGTGTCCACAACCCCGTCAGGGCCCCTCACCAGGGCAGGGGCGGAGATCTTTTTCCGCGGGTAGCGGCGCTTCTCCCTGTCCACGCCTTTCGACTCTCTCTCTTCTGTATGCGCA
>Ga0326728_10024449_pt1 | contig 10942 bp, 5 predicted proteins | sample MB3enrmetagenome_FD_207602 | JGI IMG/M metagenome (GOLD analysis project Ga0326728, IMG submission 207602) | Lab enriched peat soil microbial communities from McLean, Ithaca, NY, United States - MB31MN | ecosystem: Environmental > Terrestrial > Soil > Wetlands > Peat | place: USA: New York...
GGAGGAGGCGCAGAAGCAGTTAGCGGCGGTACGGCAATCGACCTTGGCGGCGCTGGAAGGCGACGCAGCGGAGAAGTCGGCGGCGTATCAGGACCAACTGCAATCGACCTTGGCGGCGCTGGTGGAGGTGCAGGCGCAGCAAACGAAGGAGATGGAGGCGGGGATTCAAGCCACTCTGGAGGGGCTGCTGGAGTCGCTACGGGGCAAGATCCAGACGACGGAAGCAGAGTGCGTGGAGGAGGCGCAGAAGCAGTTAGCGGCGGTGCGGCAATCGACCTTGGTGGCACTGGAAGGCGACACAGCGGAGAAGTCAGCAGCGTATCAGGAGCAACTGCAGGCGGCGCTGGTGGAGGCGCAGGCGCAGCAGGCGAAGGCGATGGAGGCGGGGATTCAAGCCAGTTTGGAGGGACTACTGGAGTCGCTGCGGGGCAAGATCCAGGCGACGGAAGCGGAGTGCGTGGAGGAGACGCAGAAGCAGTTAGCGGCGGTGCGGCAATCGACCTTGGCGGCGCTGGAAGGCGACGCAGCAGAGAAGTCGGTCGCGTATCGGGAGCAACTGCAGGCGGCGCTGGTGGAGGCGCAGGCGCAGCAGACGAAGGCGATGGAGGCGGAGATTCAAGCCAGTCTGGACGGTCTGCTGGAATCCCTGCGCGCAAAGATTCAATCGACGGCCGACGAAGCCGCCGCCCGGGTGGCGCTCGAGCTAAGGAGCAGTGCCGATCAAGCCCTCCAGGAACTCCCGGACCAGCTCTACAATAGCATTGGCAAGGCCGCCCTGGTGGCAAAAGAATGGGAGGAGCAAGCCAAGGCGGACCTGGAAGCGCATTCGCGCCAACTCCTGGAGGACTTCGAAAAGCAGCTTGAGGCCTTGAGCGCGGCTGCGCGGGAGCGGCAGCGAAGTGACGCGGAAGCCCTCAAAGGCGTTCTCCAGAGTTTAAACCAAGCCGCTCGACTGTTGGAGGGTTTGACAACCGACGTAGGCCAAGCAAAGGGGGCGGCTCACGAGCAGGCCGCCGAGCTACCTTCCCGTTCAACCCGACCACCCATCGAATCTCCCCCGCTCGCCCTCGAACCCCTGCTGGAGAAACAACACCAGATTATTGAAGAAGCCATGAGCTCCTTTCGCGCCAAACTGAAGCAGATTCTTGGGGGTCAGACGTCCAAGAAATAGCACGGAGCCTCAGGCCTGACTCCAACTTCCTTATCAAATCAGCAAGCTTTCAAGGGAATCGGGCGTTTGCAACCCGCTGGGGGACTCGATCAACTGGACCAGCGCATCCACCACCAAGGGATCGAATTGGGTGCCTCGGCAGCGGCGCAATTCAGTCACGGCTTCATGCATGCTACGAGCCTTCCGATAGGCGCGATCGGAAACTATAGCCTGGAAGGCATCGGCTACGGTGATGATGCGGGCGCCGAGAGGAATCTGCTCTCCCTTTAGGCCCTCGGGATAGCCCCGGCCGTCGAGGGATTCATGGTGGTAGCGCACGATGCGCTCAATAGCCGTTGCTTTCAGAGGTTCCAGGATCTTGGCGCCCCAGGCCACATGAGTTTTCACAATCTCGAATTCTTTCGCCGTCAGCAGCGTGGGCTTGAGGAGCACGCTCTCAGGCACATGGATTTTACCGATATCGTGGACGATGCCCGCTGCCTTGATGTCTTCGACTTCCGCTTGGGATAACCCTACCTGTAGGGCGATCTTGGCTGCCCACCTGGAAACCTCCTCAGAATGGCCCCGCGTAAAGGGGTCTTTAGCTTCAACCGCGAAAGCGAGGGCAGTAATCGTGTTCCAAAGCGGCTTCATCTGCTCGAACCTGTGTCGATAGTGGTTGAACGCTTCGTTGCCATTGGAGAACATCCGTTTCACTGCCACTCCCAGATACGCATCCAGCAGCTCCTGGTCATATCTCGCATCCTTTTGCACGACGCTCAGCGATGCCACCTTCACGCAGTTTCCGTTGCAGTGTTTGGCCAAGTACATCCCGGAATCCGCAACGCTGAGAATTTCCTCCGGGGTTGGGCCGTGGTCCGGGAAGGTCGCGACTCCAATGCTCGCCGTCACCCAGTGGGCGTGGAGGAATTGGTCCGCTTGCAGGGCGGAACGCAGCCTCTCGGCCAGGACTTCTGCTTGTTCCGTGTTCGTCTCGGGCATCAGGATGGCAAACTCATCCCCCCCATATCTCGCCACCACATTGGACTGCCTCGATCGGGCATCAAGAAGGGCCGCCACGGCCGCCAGCACGCGATCGCCTTCCAAGTGGCCCCCGCGGTCATTGACCTGCTTAAAGCCGTCGAGGTCCATCATGATCACGGAGAAGGGACGGCCGGCTCGTGCTGAGCGGCGCCATTCCGCGTCCAGCGCTTCCCTGAAGTAGCGATGGGTCTTGAGGCCCGTCAAGCCGTCGGTGATGGCTTGATCCAGCGCCAACTGGTAGGCGCGGGCATTGTGGAGGGCAAGGGCAAGCTGGTCCGCCAACGATTGCAAGGTCAGGACGTCCTGTTGAGAAAAGCTATGCTCTCGCAAGCTTTCCAAGCTCAAGACACCCAGCAGATCGTGGCGATACCTCAAGGGAAGGCTCAGAGCCGACCGGACGCCCGGGCGCAGCGCAACGTACCGAAGGTCGCGCAGCACCGAATTGGCCAGCACAGGCTCACAGCTTATGGCAGCAGCGCCGGAAAGCCCTTCGCCGTAAGGGATTCGCCGGCCTAGAAGTTCCGTTCCATAGCCCGCCTCAGCCTCCACGATGAGTTCGTTCTTTTGGAGGTCCACTATCTCAATCCGCGCAAAGTCGCGATCGAAAGCGCTGCGGACCTCCCGGCAAATGTTGGAAAGAAGCTCTTTCGGATTGAGAACCGAGGCAGCTTTTTGCGCCAATTCATTCAGGAGGGCCAAATGGCTGGCGCGCCGCTGCTCTTTCTGGAAGAGCCGGGCGCTTTCCACCGCACCGGTGGCCTCATCAGCGAGAACCTGCATCAGCTCAAACTGTTCCTGATTAATGGCGTTTTCGCGCTCGAAGTCCGCGACGGCCAGCACGCCCAGGGCGCCGTCGGAGAAATGAATGGGCACTCCGCACCAGGTGCGCAGCCGTCCGTCCACAGATTGAATTCCCAGGCGGCGTGCTTTGGCCGGAAGGTCCTGGTTCAGGAGCAGCGGGCGGCGACCCTGGCGGACGAAGTCCGCCAGTCCGTCCACCTCTGTTGCTGCGGGAAGAACCTCAGTAGCGACAGTATCGAAGGGGACGACTGTTTTGAGAGGCCCCTCCGGCGAGTCCTGCAAGGCCAGGGAAAAATTCGTTGTACCGAGCACCCCTTGCAACTCCTGGCGCAGAATCTCCACCTGTGATTCGAGATCAAACTTCGTACGCAACAATTCACTTACTCGGTGCAGCAGCCTGATTTCCTGGTTGTGTCGTTCCGCCGCCCGGTGCAATGACCAATTCTCTACTGCCACGCCGAGTTGGTTGCCCATTGCCAGCAGCAAGCGCAGTTCGTTCGCGCGGAAGCTCCTCGGCTTACGGCTTCCCATCAATAGCGCCCCATATGAGCTTTCGCGCACCTGCAGTCCGACCACCAACAGAGTCCTCAGCCCCTCACGTACGCAAAGCGCCCGGAGTTCGTGGAAAAGCGCATCCCTTTGCCAGGCAACTTCCAGAGAAGGACGAGACAGGTCGGGGAAAATCAGTAGATTTCCCCACCTTTCTCCGCATGAGGCGAGGTAAGAACGCAGGGGCTCTGCCGACAACAGCTCAACCGCTTGCGCGCTGAGCCCTTGGGCGGAGACATGGCTAATCCGGTCCGATCCGTTGGTTTGAACTAAAATGTAGCAGCCCGCACTCCCAAATATCTCGCTGGTCCGCTGCACGGTCACGTCGGCCATGTGTTTCGGATCAGGACTTTCGGCGAGGGCTTTGCCGAAAAGATGCAGCTCCGAAAAACACCGCAACCCCGCATTCTTGTTCTCGCGTTCAATGCGCTGGTGGCGAAAATACGTCAGGAGCAAAACGAGCGAGAGAAGAAATGCCAGATACGGATGCACCAAGCCTTGGAAGAGGTGGAGAGAAAAAAGCCCCATCGCAGCCATGCTCCAACAAAAAGCGCACTCTGGCGTTGACCGCCAGTCCCTCTGCGAGTTCGTCATCGCAAACTCGCGACTGGCGCCGACTCGAGGGACAAAGAGGCATGAGTGAAAAGTGCGACCGATCACCCCTACCGGTCGACCGGCAACACCTTTGAAAACAGGCAGAATATACGAAACTTCCCTGCGAATGTCAAGGGAATAATGAGGCAATACTTAGGCAATATTAAGGGTCTGGGGAGGCGGGAGGGGAGGACAACTTGTCCTTGTCCCTCAGCTCAGCAAGGAATCGCCTTTCCCAGATAACAGACTTCTCGTCCTCCCCCGGACGTAGCACCCCGCGCATCGACGCCGCGCCGCGCTTTTCAGCATCCAGCTCGAATAGTCTGGCAGAGCCCTGAAAAACGGTGTTAGCATCTCTCTTCTGTTCACTGCCTTTCGATGGGCCGAGAGGAGGAATAATGATTCGTCGTGATTTTTTCATTCGGATTGGAGGTGGCGCCGCAGCATTGGCTCTGGGCGGTGAGCTTCGAGGGCAGGTGAAACGCCAGCATGCCAGTATTCGCAGGTCCGACAAACGGGACCGCATCTCCATTTCCACCTGGAGCCTTCATAACTACTTTCAGGCCACGCGGGAGAAGGACTTCGCCCTGCCAGGGAACATGCTCGCCTTACTTGATTTCCCGGAGATGATTGCCGACCGGTACAAGGTCCACAACCTGGAATTTTGCGCTCCTCACTTCGCTTCCACTGAAAAGGCTTACCTCCAGGAACTCAAGAGGCGCTTGCTGCGCGCCCACTCGCGCGTCGTCAACATGCCAGTGGATATTGATGAGTTCTGGACGGGTGGCGGGCTCTCCGACACGGACGACCAAGTGCGCGAAGCCGCCGTGAGCGGCGCAAAAACATGGATCGATGTCGCGGCGGCTATCGGCTCAAAGTCCGTCCGCTGCGATCCCGGCAAGTTGAATCCAGAAGACTTTTCACTAACCATCGACTCCTACAAGCACCTGGCTACCTATGGCAGACCCAAGGGCGTGCATGTGATCATTGAAAACCACGGCGGAGTTGGGTCGGAACATCCGGAGGAGTTGGTAAGACTTTTCAAAAAGGCAGGCACGGAAGTGGTCGGGGCACTCCCCGATTTCGGCAACTTTCCTGATGAGGCCACGCGCGAAAGGGGGCTGGCGCTTCTCTTTCCATATGCGCACGTGGTGTGTCACGCCAAAGGGTTGGATTTTGATCCTGCCGGGAACGAGACCAAGTTTAACTTCCCCAAGTGCATCGAGATCTCCAAGAAGGCCGCGTTCACAGGGGTATATTCGATTGAATATGAAGGCCCCGGCGATCCTTACGAAGGCGTACAGAAAACCTTGGATGAGCTGTTGAAGTACTTGTAGGCAGTCGATCCTGAATGCAGATCGCGCAACGAGTCATCCTCGCCTTACTGAGCGGCATTTTTCTACTCGACTCCACAGCGAGAGCCCAGGAGGATGCCGCAGCCGCCCGGATTAGCAAGGGCACCCGACAGTCGTCAGCCTCTCCCCAGGTGGCAAAGGGTCGCCATCCATTCTGGGATAAGGACAACATCGTGCTTTTTGCGGGGGTCGGAGCCGGGCGGGTCCTCGACTACCTGTCAACGCGCCACTTTCGCGACCGCGGAGTTAACGAGTGGCTTCTCACCAACCACATCGTGGATAACAAGCCCCTCTTTGCCGGAATCGAAGTGGCCGGCGCGGCAGCCTCAATCGGAGTCTCTTATCTCTTTCACCGCAGCGGTCACCACAAGGTCGAGCGGTGGGTTTCCGTCGTTCACATCGGAGCGGCTGTTGGGGGCTCGGCGAGGAACTTCACTCTGAAAGCATCGTCGCCGCCCGGCGCTGCCCATTAGCAGGCCGCTGCACCTTATCGGCGGGTGGCGCGTGCATTCATTTTTATGTTTGCGCCCTTTCGCCGTCGCAGGGCAGACCTGCTAATGATGCCCACCCGTGCCCGAGCTGGAGCTCGTGCCGTGCGAACCGCTGGTGGTACTCACGGCGGGTGTCGCGGTGCTTGGAATCCCCACTTCACCGCCGGCGTGCATCATTTCCCCGCCATTGAGGCTCGGGGCTTCCGCGGATTGACCGTGAGGCAGGATATTCAGCCGAGGCCCGCTATCCGGACCGGGATGCTGGGAAGCCGGGAATCCGTCCATTCCTCCCTTTCTATCCATCGCTTCCATTCCTCCCCTTCTATCCATCCCTTCAAAAGCATCACCGCGAAATTCACCGACTGTGCCGCCCACCGCATACCGGCCACCCAAGGTTGTGCCCAAGCGCATACGCAAGGGTTCGCGCAATGGGTGTCCCCTCAGCAACGCGCTTTCTTTGTCCCCTTCCACTCCCATCAGAATGGAGGAAGGCGCCAGCGCATGTGAGCTACCCGCACGCGCGCTGAATGGCATTGCTGTGCCCGCTGCCAAGGGAGTTCCGGTAAGCGTGGCGCCAGCGCCGGGCTGGAACGGCGGCCGCTGCGTCAAGGTTGCTTGGCTAAATCCGACGTGGCCCACGGTCTGGGGGGTTATGATTTGGCCGGTCTGAGTCGCTGTTCCAGATAGGGTCGTCACCGCCCTCAACATGCCCTGCTGGGGATTCAATCCCAAGGGCGCCCAGCCGACCCATCCCGGTCCCGTATACCAAGAGACCAAGGCGGGCGACCAGAATGCAAAATCACCCGGTATCCAGAACCAACCAAAGTCGGGGAGGAAATTCCACATGCCATAGTGGTAGGGCAACCAGCCCCATGGCTCGCCGGAGATCCACGTGTTACCCAGGCCGGGATACCAACCCCACATCCCCAGGGTGTAAGGGGACCAGCCCATCGCTGCAAAAGGAGACCAGCCATAGCCAAAACCCGGATACATGGCCCACTCGCCATAAGCATCAAGGTCGCTCCATCCGTAGAGCGGCCCATGAGCCGCGACGGCCTGATCGCTCAACGCCAGGCTCGCTTGCGAATCCCGTGCCTCGGTCCACTTGTCCCAGGAGTCTTTCACCGTTCCGTGCTGGGTGTTGAAGGCCACCTCGGTTGTAACCGTGTCATATTCCAGCGTCCTGTCCTTGCCGAGTTTCTCGGACCCGGTGCGGGCTACGATCTCGACCGAGCCACTGAATACCTCCACGCGAACATGGCCCTTGTCGAAGTCCGTGCGAAACACACTCTTGCCGGTGGGGGTCAAGGTCGCGTCCGCGACTTTCACGCTGTAGACGTCATGTTTCTCAGGCAGGAAATGGAAGGTGGCGTAACCCTGCTCAAATGTCATGCGGTTTAGTTTGTCGCCCTCCGCATCCAGGGCCAGTTGGTCGAAGGCCAGGTGGGAGAGCTCTCCCAGGCGGGCCGTGGAGCCATTTTCAAACTCCACCTCCGCAAAACTGTCAGCTGAGGTTGATATCTCGAAGCCTTCCTGGACTGGCGTATTCACGAGCGCTTTGGACCATTCGGTGGCGCCCGGCCGCTTCACGCCCACCGTGCCGCTGACATAACTCAGCCTCACCACACGCACGTGTGAGACGGGCTGCTGGGCGGCTAAGGTTACTGGGAGGAAAAGCAGGCTAAAAAAACAAACCAAGAGAATCTGGCTCGAAAACCGAGTTTTCATGGTTGCCCTCCACGGCAAGACTCAATTATACACTCACATGGCACCACGGACTTGACTTATATTTATTGTCCCTCTACCGGCTGTTTTTGATGAGTTATAGCGATGAACGGTTGCCGGCCGTACCGGTAGGGCAAGCCCTGCCCCTGCCAGGAATTCCACGGAGGCGGGTAATGCCGCCTCTGCATCAAAACTCCAATCGCAATTGAAGCGCGATCATGCGGGGCGTGTTGTCGCCGCCCAAACCCACACCGAGTAAACCAGTCGGGGGGGACGTGGTGGAGCCAATCGCCCCGAACCCCGTCTGGGTGGTGGGATTGCCGGGAATGCCGGCCATCACCATCGCGGGAAGCGCAAAATTGGGATGATTGAAGACGTTGAAGAACTGACCTTCCAGTCGCAAAGACACCCGCTCAGCCACTGCAAAGCGTTTAGTGAGGTAGAAGTCGCTCCAGGTGAAATCGGGACCGCGGAGGCTGTTCCGTCCGAGGTTGCCGAACTGGCAATTCTGGGGGGCCACGCCGCCCGCGCAAGCGCCAGTGCTCGGGTCAACGGTCGAAACAAAAGCATCCGGATTGAGCCACTGAATCGTGCCGGGTTGCGTCACGCCCGGAATGGGATTGTGATCGTAGAGCGGCACACCTGGAACAACACTTGCAAATTGCGGACCGCTGCCATTGACGATACCCATGCCATTCTCCGAATATGGCGTACTCAAGACGGAGAAGGGGAGTCCACTATGCCAGAGCGCGGTGCCCGAAACCTGCCAACCATTCAGGGCATGGCCCAGCATGCGGCTGCGGACTTTGATCGGCAATTGGTAAACATAGTTCGCATTGAAATTGTGCCGGACGTCGTAGTCGCAGGGTCCATATTGTCGGCCCAGTTCTCCCGGCAGAGGAGAGAGAATTCCGCCAGCGGAGAACGAAAGAAACCCGCCGTTTGAGACAGTGTCCAGGCAATGGCTCCAGGCGTAGTTGGCCTGTACCTGTAGACCGTGTCCAAGGCGCTTCGAAGCAGTGAGTTGAAGGCCGTTGTAGTGACTGTTGGCGCCGGTGGAGAGTTGGTCAACCGCTCCAAACCTCGGATCGGTGGGCCGCAAATAGGGGAATGGCGCAAAACATCCCGGGCATACCGTTTGATAGCCGTTCACTTGCGTCTGATAAGGCTGGTTCACTGCACGGGTGCCAACGTATTGTGCGCGTGCGCTGCCGGTGTTTCCAAACTGATGTTCAATTCCAAAACTCCATTGCATAAAGTAAGGCGCACGCAGCTTTCCGTCGGGTACCGCCGCAATAGAGACCGGTGGAAGGCATGTGGCAGGATTCGCCAGCGGGGATGCACAGGAAAGCTGGCCTTGGGGGAACCCTGAAATAAAAGTCTGATTCGCGGCAGCCGTGGCATCGACAGCACTGTTCGGCACTCCCGGCGCAATCGCCGTTCCGCCAACCGTGCCTAGTAGCCCGCCCTCGAAATTCTTCACATAGGGTGGATTGAAACCAACAACATCGGCAACGCTGCCTGGTAAAATGTCACTAAAGAGACCGAACCCGGTTCGCAACACCGAGTTACGCTCAAACTGCCATGCTAGGGCGGTTCTGGGTTGCAAAATCGCTATCGGCGTAGAGGCAAACAGATCGCCAAGGTGTGTCTGAATTAAAGCGTTCAGGGGCTGGTTGACGTTATGTGAGACCGCGCCAAAGGAGCCGGGAAGAAGCGCAATCTCATGATGCGGATTCAACGGATTGGAATTGTGGGTGTCCCGTATGCCTAACGTCCAGGTCAGCGTCGGGGTCACCTTCCAAGTGTCCTGGGCATAAACGTCCAGATTAAGGAAGTTGAACGGTTGTGAGTCAGCCAGCGGGAAAGTCTCTGTGGCAGTGGACGCGACTCCATAAATGAATTGCGGCAACGTCGCATAGTTCACCAGCGGCACTGTACCCTCGCCGAAGTCGTAATCGTTCAAGCGCAAAATCCGTGAGTTCACTCCAAACCTGAGCTCGTGCGTTCCAAGGCTCCAAGCCAGGTCGTCATTAAAATGGAACCGGGTTGCGCGCCGTCCCTGAGGCCAGGTATTGTCGAGGCCGCCGAGTGTGGTAAAAGGCGCATTGGCGCCGCTGCCTTGCAGCACGATGGGGAAGGCGGCGAGTGTCTTTTGTAAATTCACGGGTCCGAACAGGCTTTCGTACCAGGAAAACGCCGGATTAAAGTAGTTCACAAGGTTCTGCGAAAAGATGCGCGTATATCCCGAGGCGAAGGAATAAAGCGGTTGAGGAGAGGTCGCGTCAAACATGGGATTGATTGGGTCAGTCCAAACCGCTTGCACGCCGGTATCGGCTTGAGAACGGAACCAAAGAGAATTTTTTTCGTTGAGATTGTAATCGATGCGGCCCGTCTGGACCTGTTCATGGTCATCATTCGACAAGGAGACGCTGCGCCGGTTCGCGCAACCATTCCCATTCGGGGGATTCCCCGTTGCTGGGCCAAGGCCTGCATCGAAGGGGCAACCCAACACCGCAAGCGGCGCTCCGTCCGTTCGCTGATAGAGCGAGAACAGGTTGCGATAAAACGGCACCAGTTGCGGCGCCGCAGGATAGCTGCTTCCGGTTACGGAATCCGTGCCGCCCAACGGTAACTGCTGCAAGACGTAGTTCTGAAATGCGGGAGTTGGGACGATAGCTGTCGTGACAATCGGAAGCGCCATCCGATCCCACTCCGCATCGAAGAAAAAGAAAAGTTTGTCGTGTATCACGGGGCCGCCCAAACTTCCTCCAAAATGATTCGCCGTCGAGCGTGGCTTTTGGTTGCCCTCTGTGGCATTGGTGAAAAAATCCGCGGCATTGAACCTCGATCCATTCCACAGCTCGTAGAGATTCCCGTGAAACTGGTCGGTCCCTGACTTGGTAACGTAATTGACCTGCGAGGCTCCGTAGCGCCCCTGATCCACTGCGTAGGAAAGGGTGTTGACGGTTACCTCGGAAATGGAGTTCATTCCCAGTACGAGGTTTGTAGAAAGGCCGCTGTTCAGATTCGTCAGTGGGTCGTTGGTCTCCAATCCATCGACGATATAGCCGTTCGACAACGCGGGCAGTCCATTGAACTGCACATTGCCGTACCCATTCTGGCTTCCGACGAAGTCGTTCGAGCTGCCTGCGGTGTTGATCAGGGCTCCCGCAGCGAACTGCAGCGGATAGGTTAGGTCGGAACCCGGGTTGGGCAGGTCCTCGAGAGCT
>Ga0326728_10024450_pt1 | contig 10942 bp, 8 predicted proteins | sample MB3enrmetagenome_FD_207602 | JGI IMG/M metagenome (GOLD analysis project Ga0326728, IMG submission 207602) | Lab enriched peat soil microbial communities from McLean, Ithaca, NY, United States - MB31MN | ecosystem: Environmental > Terrestrial > Soil > Wetlands > Peat | place: USA: New York...
GCGGTGACCGCCTCCTTTTTGGACTTGTGACTTCCGGCGCGGCGGGCATCCTCGATGAGTTGGTCGTCCAATGCGAGGTTGGTTGCCATGTGTAAATTCTTACACATCATAATGTGTACGTAAAGGGCAAAATCGCTTGTCGGAAAACGAAACAGGGGTGTTTGCGGGCCGCGATAAAAGAATATCCGCGTAACCGTAGGCGAAGAACTGGGGCGGACGAATGCGTCCGCCCCTACGCGAGCTTACTGCAGCAGCGTCCCATTTCCATTCGGCTCGTCCGGAGGGATCACCACCGCCGCCGCCACCCGGTCTCCCGGCTCGACGTTCAGCAGCCGCACTCCTTGCGCCGAGCGTCCCGACTCGCGGATGAACTTTGATTCGATGCGGATGATCTTGCCGTACTGGCTGATTAGCATCACCTCGGATTTTTCGCTCACTTGCGAGATTCCGACGACCTTGCCGTTGCGCGCCGTGGTCTTGACGTTGATCACGCCCTTGCCGCCGCGGTTGGTAAGGCGATACTCGTCGGCCGGAGTGCGCTTGCCGTACCCGTTCTCGGTGACAGAAAGAATGAGCGAGCCCTTCTCCGGAATCAAGTCCGCGATCTCAGGCGCGATATCTCCTTCTTTCACAATCGCTTGCGCCTCCGGCTTGATCGTGGTGGCCATGCCGACGATGTAGTCTTTTTCGGCCAGGTTCATGCCGCGCACGCCGGTGGCGTTGCGTCCCATGGAGCGCACGTCGTTCTCGTCGAAGCGAATCGCCTGTCCGTCGTGCGAGGCGAGGAAGACGATCTGATTGCCGTCGGTCAGCGAGGCCGCTACCAACTCGTCGCCCGGTTCGATATTGATGGCGATAATGCCGCGCTGCATCACGTGCGAGAAGTCCTTCACCTCGGTCTTCTTCACCGTGCCATTGTGCGTGACAAAGAAAACGTATCTGCCTTCTTCTTCCAGATCACGCACGGCGAGCATGGTGCGCACAGTTTCTCCGGGCTGCAGGCCCACCAGGTTGCCGACGTGCTTGCCTTTGCCAGCGGCGGCGATGTCGGGAATCTCATACACCTTCAACCAATACACGCGCCCGGTGTTGGTGAAGATCAGGATGTAGGCGTGCGTCGAAGCGATGAACAGATGCTCGACGAAATCCTCGTCGCGCGTCTTCATGCCGGTGCGCCCGGTGCCCCCGCGGCGCTGCATGCGGTAGGTCGAGATTGGAGTGCGCTTCATGTAGCCGGAGTGGCTGACCGTGACCGCAACCTGCTCGTCGGCAATCAGGTCTTCCAGCATGATTTCCGCAGCTTCGTCTTCGATCACCGTGCGCCGCGCGTCGCCGTATAGTTTCTTGACCTCTTCCAGCTCCTTGATGATGACTTTGCGCAGCTTCGCTTCGGACGCGAGAATCGATTCGTACTCGGCGATGGCTTCGCGCACCTGCTTCAACTCGTTCGAGATTTCGTCGATCGAGAGCTTGGTCAAGCGATGCAGTTGCAGTTCGAGGATGGCGTCGGCCTGCTTTGCGGTAAACGGCTTGTCAGCGGCGAGTTGCGGAGCGCGTCCGGTGGTATTGATATCGATCTTCTTGCCACCAAAGTACGCGACTAAATTTTCTCTAGCGTCGGCGCGGTTGGCGCTGCCCCGTATGATCGCGATCACGTTATCGAGGTGATCGAGAGCGGTCAGGTAGCCTTCGAGAATGTGCTCGCGATCGCGGGCTTTATTCAGCAAATACGAAGTGCGCCGCCGCACCACATCGACGCGATGGTCGATGAAGTGTTTGATCGCCTGGATCAGCCCCATTTCCTTGGGCTGGCCGTTGACCACGGCCAGCAGAATCATGCTGAAGCCTTCCTGCATCGAGGTGTGCTTGAAGAGCTGGTTGAGCACGATCTGCGGTTCGGCTCCGCGCTTGAGCTCGATCACGATGCGCATGCCGTCGCGGTCGCTCTCGTCGCGAACGTCGGAGATGTCGTCGATGGTCTTCTCGTTGACAAGGTCGGCGATGCGCTCGATCAGGCGCGCTTTATTCACCTGGTACGGAATCTCGGTGACGATGATCGCCTGCTTCTCCTTGGTGACGTTTTCGATGGCGGCGCGGGCGCGCATCATGAAACGCCCGCGGCCGGTGCGATACGCCTCAAAAATTCCGGCGCGGCCGTGAATGATTGCCGCTGTCGGAAAATCGGGTCCCTGCACGAATTTCAGAATCTCCGGCAACTGCGCGGCGGGATTATTCACCAGCGTGATGGTCGCATCGACAATCTCAGTCAGGTTGTGCGGCGGAATCTTGGTGGCCATGCCCACGGCAATGCCATCGGAGCCGTTGACGAGCAAGTTGGGGAAACGCGCGGGAAGAACCGCGGGCTGCGTTTCCGTGCCATCGTAGTTCGGATAAAAGTCGACTGCTTCCTTGTCGAGGTCTTCGAGCAGCGCGGTGGAGACGCGGGTCAAACGCGCTTCGGTGTAGCGATCGGCTGCCGGCGGGTCGCCATCGACGGAGCCGAAATTGCCTTGACCATCGACCAGCGGCGCGCGCATGGCGAAAGGCTGCGCCAGTCGAACCAACGCATCGTAGACGGCCAGGTTTCCGTGCGGATGGTACTTGCCCATCACTTCGCCGACGATGCGGGCGCACTTGCGCGTGGCTCGCCCCGGAGCCAGGCCCATCTGCTGCATGGTGTACAGAATGCGGCGATGCACCGGCTTCAGTCCGTCGCGAACGTCAGGCAAAGCGCGGCCGATAATCACCGACAACGAATAGTCGAGATACGACCGCTTCATCTCGTCTTCAATGTTGACGGGTTGCATGTTGAGGGCGCCCGGGCCTTGCCCGTCGCCTCCAGGGGGAGGAGTTAAGGGAAGCTCAGGATTCTGATCGTCAGCCATGGAAGTCAGTTCTCGGTTCTCGGTTGTCAGTTCTCAGTAAAAGCTTGCGTAGGGACGGACGCATTCGTCCGTCCCAGGCGAGCGAAGCTCCGCCCGTCTCCCCATAATTGTCGCTAAGTGCTTGCATCTACAGGCATTATCTGGACGGATTTACTCAAGAATTATACCACGTTCGGGCCGCAGAGAGCCGCGAAAACATTGGCTTTTCAGGCTCTTTTTCAGGCTCGGCGCAGCGTAAGCAGCGTGATCTCTGGAGGCACGCCAAGCCGCACCGGGAAGCCGATTGTTCCCAAGCCCCGGTTCACATAAAGAGCAGCTTTCTGCAAGCCGCTGCTCCCGGTTGCCGTTCCAGCATGGCCGTTCATCGGCAGGTGATAAAGTCCGGCGACAAAACGGGTCATCAAGCGAGCCGGACTGACGCTGTGATCCACGATTTCAACTTTCACCTGTCCGCCATGAGTGTGGCCGGCAAGGCTCAGCTCGATGCCGAGTTCGGCGGCGCGATGAAACGAGTTCGGATTGTGGGAAAGCAGGATGTTCGGCATGTCGCGGCGAACCAGAGGCTCGATCTCGCGCAACATTGATTCTGGGCCGGCATCTTCGCCGCTGGTCATGTGGTCGCGCTGGTAGTCGACGCCCAGCAGGTTGAAGCGTCCTCCGTTGTGCTCGACGACCGCGCTCTGGGCGCGCAGCAGCCGCATTCCCTTTTCGCGGAAGAGGCGTTCGGCATCGTCTTCCACTCCGGCATAAATTTCGTGGTTGCCATTGCATCCCCAAACACCCAGCGGAGCGCGCAGCCGGCTCAACTCGGTGATGCAGACCTCCAGCGGATCGCCTTCGCTCGAGACAAAGTCTCCCGTGACAAAAGAAATGTCGGGCTGCAGATCGTTCGCCATGTCCACGGCGCGCGCAATCTCGTGCGGCGGCATGTAGTCGCCAATGTGTATGTCGCTAAGCTGAGCGATGCGCAGCCCATCCAGCTCCGGAGGAAGATTGGCGACCGGCACATCGACGCGCTCAATCGTGTAACGCAAGCGCCCGGCGGCAAATCCATAGGTGGCGGCGAGGAAGGGAAAGCCTCCGGCAAGAACAGCGGCGTATTGAAAGAAGGTCCGGCGCGAGGGATTGAACTCGCCGGCTACTGCTCCAGAATGACGCAGGAGCCGGGCCGCGCCATTCGTCATCCACTCGATCGCTCCCACGGATTTGACCGCGACGAAAGCGAAGACTGAAGCGACCAGCCACAGGCGGGCAAACGTGACCAGCGTTTTGCCGAGATTCAAACTGTCAAAGTTGAAGCCGCCAAAGCCGAGGCGCGAGATTCCGTGGCCAAGCAACGGATCGAGCAGCGTCGCCAGCAGCGCAGCGGCCAGCGCGATCAGTCCGGTATGGAGGCCGAAACGCCAGTTGGAGTTCGAGAACGAATCAATCCACGACCACGCCCGCGTGAACCAGAATCGCTGGACGGCGTAGATGGCCAACAGAAACAGGGCTAAGAAAAGAACTCGGCTGAGAATCAGGGCAATACTCCGTTAGGGAACTCTTTGTGGTTAGATGCGTTGCGGGCGGAGGAAGGCTCGGCGGATCCCCACTCATTGCGCCCTTTGCGACGGGCTTCTACCAAATTAACCCCGCAGCGGGTCCACCACCTCAACCGCGCCATACCGCTGGCCGTGTGACAAGTCCTCGGAGTAGAGGACCGCGGCTCCGCAGCTCTCGGCGGCGTGCAGGATCAGGGCGTCCCAGTACGAGACTTTGTACCGCGCTTCGATCGCAAGGGCTGCAACGATCGATTGCGGAGTGTTGATGACGACCTCCCAACTTAAGTAGTCCTCAATCAGCTTCGCGATCTCATCGCTCGGCAGCGGATGCCGAACCCGGCGGCGAAGGTTCACGCAGAGCTCCTGCAGAACTTGGGTGCTTAGAGCGCCTTGCCCAGTGGTCCACAAATGCTCGATCAGCTGGCGGGCGCATTCGTGCTTCGGGCCACCCACGCGGTCGTGGGCATAGATCAGGATGTTGGTGTCGACGAAATACTTGGGAGTTGCCGCGCTTATCGCTCTTTGTTTCATCGCTGGTAGAGCTCGCCGCGCGACCGGGGCGGAGTCCAGCCTAGCTTCATCCCGTCGCGCAGCCGTGCCAACGCGCGGCGGCGTGAACGATCATAGCTCTTGCGCTCGCGCAGGATTTGCTCGAGACGAGCCGCGAGCAGCGCGCTGATGGAGGTGCCTTCTTCGGCCGCCAGGATGCGAATCTCGCGCAGGAGGGAAGCATCAAGTTTCAAAGTGATATTGGATTTCATTCGCGGCACGCATTTACGTGCTATACAAGTTTACGTGCTGGCAGGACTCACGTCAACCTCGCGTGACCCTCGGGTGACCTAACCCGGCGATCAGCTGCTTCCAGCACCCCGACTCAGAGTAGAGTCGAGCCGCGCTCCTGAGGCCCTTGGTCGGGGCAGCCTTCCGTTAGCGGCGTAGATGCATATCGACTGATGGTCTTCCAAGTCGCTCTTGGCCCGCTCCATGTCGACGTTCTTGCAGGCCGCAAGCTCTGTGCTGACGCGATAGTACGCAGCGGAAAGGGCCTCGGTGTACTGGCTGCGCCGGAATGCAAAAGTCCGTTCCAGATCCTTGCAGATTAAGCAATTCACGGTTATCCTCCGGCCGTCCAACGGACCCACGGGCGGCGGTGGAATGGGGGGGCCTTCTACCGCTCCCGTTTAAGGATCTCCCGCTCGGCGCGAAGCCAGTCCTGTTCGTCTTGGCCGGGTTCACGACCGCGGCCCTGATACAGTTCATAGGCCCGGGCTCTTATCTTTTCTTGCGATGGGACACTCTCGGGCATCAAAGCCACGTTGCCAGTAGAGCTTTTCGGACCGACGACGACCTTTGGTTTCGGTTGTTTCTGGGACTTGTGATCAACCATTAGGGGACCTCATGGGCGATAAAGACTAAGGGGAAGGTACTTCAGATGAGCTGACTTAGTTCAGGGAACCTGAAAGAGGAGAGGAACTGCTCGCTCAGTCTTGAGAATACGCTCCATCCTCACGTTTGTCCAATTTGGAGCTGCCGAGGACGACGAATCTGGCTCGCATCTCTGCTGGCGAACCATCGCGATAACAGTGACAATCGCGCAGGCTAGCGCTGATTTCCACCGGACGGGGAATCGGTCAGCGGATCGCTATTGGTTCTTGCGAGCGCAGAGCCGCAACGCGCTCGCGGGCATTCTGCAGGGCGCGCTTCACGTGACGTGGCGCGGTGCCTCCTGGGACGTCGTGCAGAGCGAGAACCTCGGTAAGTCCGAGACGGGATTGGAACGACGCGTCAAAGCTGGCATGGATCACTTGCAGGTCGGCGAGCGGCAGTTTTTGCAGATCACACCCGCGTTCCACGGCTAACTGCACAGCCTTGCCCACCGCTTCGTGGGCGAGGCGCGAGGGCACTCCGCGTTCGACGAGGTAAGCGGCCGCGGCCCAGGCGTTCATAAAGCCCGATTGTGCGGCTTGTTTCATCTTGGCGTCGTTGAATTCGACCGTGTTCATAAATCCGGTCACGAGCGGCAACATGCTGGTGACCGTGTCGCTGGCGGTGAACACGGGCTCCTGTGTTTCCTGCAGGTCTTTGTTGTAGGCGAGCGGCAATCCCTTCACCAGAGTTTGCAGCGTGGTGGCGCACCCCATGACGCGCGCCGCCTTGCCGCGCACTAACTCCAGCAAGTCGGGATTTTTTTTCTGCGGCATGGCGCTGCTGCCGGTGGAGTAGGGCTCCGGCAACTCGACGAATCCGAACGCTGGCGTGGAGAACAAAATCATTTCTTCTGCCCAGCGGCTGAGGTGAAGCGCAAGCAACGAAAGCGCGTCGACAAATTCGATGGCGAAGTCGCGGTCGCTGGTGGCGTCGATACTGTTCGCGGTCGGGCCATCGAAGCCCAGTTCCGCAGCCATGGCCTGACGATTGATGGTGAGCGTTGCTCCGGCTACGGCACCTGAGCCCAGCGGGCAAAGGTTAGCGCGCTTGCGGCAGTCGGCTAGGCGAGCGGCATCGCGGAGAAACATTTCCACGTACGCCAGCAGCCAATGCGCGACCAGGACGGGCTCTGCCGGCTGCAGGTGCGTGTATGCGGGCATAGCTAATGGCGAAGCGGCGCTGCCCGCAGCCTCGGCGCGGACCAGGATCGCCTCGATCCAATCGGCGATCAGGTTTTGCAGGGTGTCGATGCTCTGGCGGACGAAGAGCCGGAGGTCGGTTGCGATCTGTTCGTTGCGGCTGCGTCCGGTGTGCAACTTGTAGCCGGTGGGGCCGATCAGCGCGGCGAGTTGCTTTTCTACGAAGTGATGGACGTCCTCGGCTTCAGGATCGTTGAGAAACTCTGGATCGGATTGGGCGCGGTGGGCGATGTCTCCCAGCGCTTTCGCGATTTCAGAAAGTTCTTCAGAGGAAAGCACACCGGCGTGTTGGAGAGCGTTGGCGTGGGCACGGCTGGCGGCGAGTTCGAAAGGCAGCAGCCGTTGGTCGTAGGGAAACGACCGCTGCCATTTTTCAAATTCCGCGTCCAGCGGTTGCCGGAAGCGGCCGGACCACATTTTCACAGTGCGACCTCAGGGGCTAAAGCCCTCGTCGAACCGACCTCGCTACCGCAGCGCTGAAGCGCTGCGCCACCCAAAGGCGCGCCATCCGAAATGAATATCTTCATTACGCAACCTCTGCCTTCGCCTTCACCTGCGTTTGGGCGCGGCAGCGCGAGGGCAATCCCAAAATGCGGATGAAGCCTTCGGCGTCTTTCTGATCATAACTTGCGCCCATGGTGAATGAGGAGAGGTCGGTGCGGTAGAGCGAGTAATCCGATTTGCGGCTCACGATGTCGGCGTTGCCTTTGTACAGCGACAGCGTGACCGCGCCGGTCACATTCTGCTGCGTGGTTTCGACGAAGGCGTCCAGAGATTCGCGCAGGGGCGTGAACCACAGGCCAAAATAGACCAGCTCGGCATACTTTAGCGCTACGTGTTGCTTGAAGTGCAGCAGATCGCGATCGAGGCAGAGGGCTTCGAGTTCGCCGTGGGTGGCGAGCAGCAGGGTGCCTCCGGGAGTTTCGTAGCAGCCGCGCGACTTGATGCCAACGAAGCGGTTTTCGACCAGATCGATGCGTCCCACGGCGTTGCGTCCGCCGATTTCGTTCAGCAGTTCGACCAGCGACACGGGATCGAGATTCATGCCATTCACCGAGACGGGCACTCCTTTTTCGAATCCGATTTCGACTTGTTCCTCCTGATCGGGAGCCTCTTGCGGCGACTTCGTCATTTGCCAGGTGCTCGCGAACGGAGCGTTGGCGGCGTCTTCGAGCTCTCCGCCTTCGTGGCTGACGTGCCAGAGATTGCGATCGCGGCTGTGGATCTTCTCGCGGCTTGCGGTCACGGAAATGCCGCGCTTCTCGGCATAGTCGAGACAGTCTTCACGCGATTTGAGATCCCACTCGCGCCACGGCGCCACGACTTTCAGCTCGGGCGCGAGCGCCTGGTAAGCCATCTCGAAGCGGACCTGGTCGTTGCCTTTGCCAGTGCACCCGTGGCCGACGGCCGAGGCGCCTTCGCGGAGCGCGACTTCGACCTGATGTTTCGCAATCACGGGACGGGCGAGCGAGGTGCCGAGCAGATACTTGTTTTCGTACACCGCGCCCGCTTTCAGCGCGGGCCAGACGTAGCCGGTTAGAAACTCCTCGCGCAGGTCCTCGACCACCACCTTGCTGGCTCCGGTTTTGTAGGCCTTCTCGACCACGGCCTCGACGTCGTCTCCCTGGCCCACGTCGGCGACCATGGCGATCACGTCGTAGGCATAGTTTTCCTTGAGCCACGGGATGATGATGGACGTATCGAGCCCACCGGAGTAGGCGAGAACAATTTTCTCTTGTTTAGGCATTTGCGCTCCTAGCGGGAAAGCGGCCTCCGCCGCCGCCCAATAGCCATACGAGAATGGCTTTCTGAATGTGCAGACGATTTTCGGCCTGATCGAAGACTTGGTTCTCCTAACACCTGCGACCTGACACCTGACTTCTACGACAGTTCGCGAATACGCTGGGCGAGCGCGTGTGCCTTCTTCTTGTCGGTAGCGATGACCAGCACGGTATCGTCGCCGGCAACGGTTCCGACCACCTCAGGCCAGTGCGAGGCGTCGAGCGCGGCAGCGACGGGCTGCGCGCTGCCGACCGTTGTCTTCACCACCAGCAAGTTCTGGGCCTGGCGAACTTCGATCACAAATTCACGCGCGAGATGCATCACCGAGGGCAAAACACCTTCCGCGCCCAGACTCTTGCCAGCCCGGCGATAACCGTCGGGGCCTTTGACGAGTTTCAGTTCGTGAATGTCGCGGGAGAGCGTAGCCTGCCCCACGTCGAAGCCCTTGCGCTCGAGCCGGTGTTGGAGCAAGTCCTGGCTCTCGACAGGGCCGTCGTCGAGCAGGTCGAGGATGGCTTGGTGGCGCGCTGTTTTCGACATGAATAAAGATTCAATCTAATGCATAAGTATCCATGCAAGCGGATGGCCGTGTCAAGCGGGAAATCGAAGAGCGATTACCACAGAGGGCACGGGGAGACACGGGGGTTGGCGGTTCCCTCTGTGTTTCTCGATTCCCTCTGCGATTGAGATTTTGACTTATTTCCGATTGACGCTAGCCGGGATCTGGAAGTCCACGCCACGGTCGTCGTTGGCTTTGTGGGTGGCGGGGAGATCGAGGTCGGCGAGCAGGATCTTGCGGGTGCGGCCGTCGGCCAGGTCAAAGTCAAAAAGCGTGTCGCCCACGATGGCATAGTTGAGCACTTCGGACCGGTGGCCGTCTTTGAAGACGAGGACGGTCGAGGGCTGGTCGGCGACGGGATCTTCGGACTGGTCGGCGACGGGATCTTCGGACTGATCGTAAGCGTCCACTTCCGGAGTCGAATCGAGATCCCCGGCGCCGTTGAATTCAAGATCCGCGTTCTGCTGTTCAGGAGCGTCGACATCAAGTGCGCCATCGTCGTCCTCTGGGGCGTACGGAACGGCATATGGAACATATACCGGCTCGATGACGCCGATGGTAAAACAGCACCCCCCCCAAAAATACCGGCCGCTGTTTGGCCCGTGGAACGGCGCCCGGGGGCGAGCACCGGTAGGAGGTTTCCCGCCGAAACCAATAGAAGTAACCGCCGGCGGTACACCGTTCGAACTTCCACCGAGTCTCAGTTTGGCGGGAACGTCGATGCTCTTTGCCTGGGCGTCGACAGTCTTGCTGGGAGGGTCGATGCTGAGGGTGTGGGTGGGCCGCTCCCGGAAGCTCATTTCCGTCTTCTTGGTCTGGACCGGCGCTGCCTCGTGCTCGGCGAGAGTCGGCGGCGCGTACTTCGCGATCGTGAAAGTGGGCGGAGGCGTGGCTGCAGTGGCGGTCAGGGCCAGCACGTCGCTCCAGCCCTCGTCAGTTCCGTGGTACTTGTTGTATTTGCTCTTGCCATACTTGGCAATCGCATCCTTGCTTGCGCCCTGCTGCAGATTGGAAGCGCGAGCGATAAAGAAAAGTCCATCCACATCTTTTTCAGCCGGTCCCGGCGCCAGGTAGGCGAGCGCCAAGTCATAGACGTCGGCGAGGTTGGTCGGATCCGCCTCCACCGCCGCCCGTAAATGCTGCTCTGCCTTCGCGTAGTCCTTGGCCTGATAGGCACTCATGCCATCGGCGCCGTTGAAGATCACGGTCGCCTGCGATTTCAGTTTCTTCCAATCGGCGGCCGACGTGCCATCCGGCTTGGCCGCGGTCTGCAGACACTGCCAGCCTCTTTCAGCGGCTTGTGCGGCATCCGTAAGATTCTGTTGCGCGTTCTGCCCGGCTGTCGCCATCGCCTGCTTCGTGAAGGCCAGCACCGCCAACGCCCGGAGGTTGCAGGCATTCACCTGCAAGATGTTCTGCGCCGTTTCGACCACTTTCGTTTGGTTCCCCGCCTGCTGGTAGGCGCCCATAAGAAGTTCCAGCGCGTCTTCCTTCATCACGCTGTCCGGATACCGGATGAGAAACGCCTCCAGACTGCCGATCTTGGCC
>Ga0326728_10024452_pt1 | contig 10942 bp, 7 predicted proteins | sample MB3enrmetagenome_FD_207602 | JGI IMG/M metagenome (GOLD analysis project Ga0326728, IMG submission 207602) | Lab enriched peat soil microbial communities from McLean, Ithaca, NY, United States - MB31MN | ecosystem: Environmental > Terrestrial > Soil > Wetlands > Peat | place: USA: New York...
CCATCCCTCCCTCGTAAAGGCGGTATCCATCTCATGAACCCATCAGCTTCTTTGCAAAAAACCCGTGCCTTGAAGGGGCGTGACTTTAGTTGTGCCATTAACGTAGCGGCTGAATTGCGGCTTCAGCCGCTGAGGGAATCGATGTGCATGCGAATCCATTCAACTCTCATCGCCGCCCTCGCAGGATGCCTGTTCATATCCCCCGCCCGCGCGCAGACACCGCCCGCACCCGCGCCCGCGCCCGCCGCCTCCGCACCAGCAACTAGCACTGCACCCACCACTCAAGCACCCGCACCGCCTGCTTCCGCCGCCACACCCGCCGCGCCCGCGCCGCCCGCTTCCGCCGCGCCCGCCACCGCCCCAACCCTCCCCATCCTCAAGGTCTTCCAGTTTCCGCCCGACATGATTCCCCGCATCGACGGCAAGGATGACGATTGGGCCATGGTCCCCGACAGCTACGCCATCACCCTGGCGGACATGCACGACGACGAACACAAGCACGATAAGCCCGACCCCAAGGACCTCGACGTCAAGGTCAAGGTCGGCTGGGTCAAGGGTCTCAACCGCCTTTACTTCCTCTACGAGGCCTACAAAAACTATTGGGACTTCGCCGACCCCGGCCTGCACAACGACACCTTCGAGGTGGTCGTCGATGGCGACCGCTCCGGCGGCCCGCTCATCCCGCAGTTCCGCAACAACCCCGACCAGGACGAGATGGACGCGCACTTCTCCATGCACGGCGTGCAGGCGCAGAACTACCACATCATGACGCCCTACGAGGGCAAGGACTGGGCCATGGCCTGGGGCTGCCAGCCGTGGGACAAGGAACTGCCCTGGGCCAACCACGCCCAAACCTACAACTTCCGCCCCGGCCAGTCCGGCCACTACATCCTGGAGTTCTACATCACGCCCTTCGACTACGCCGGATGCGAAGGCCCGCAGCGCGCCGTCGAGTCCGAACTCTACGAGAACAAACTCATTGGCCTCTCCTGGGCCGTCATCAACTACGAAGGAACGCCGGACAAGAAGAACAACGGCTTCTGGAACCTCTCGCCCCAGCACACCATGTATGGCAACGCGAACTACCTGCGCGAGTTCCGCCTAATGCCGCTAGAGCCCCAGTTCCACAAGCCCATCGAGGCCAAATGGAGCTTCAAAGTCCTCGACATGAACCGCCGTCTGGTCGCCTTCCAGGATGAATCCGAAGGACAGATCACTAGCTGGAAGTGGGACTTCGGCGACGGAACCGATTCCAGCGACCAGTACCCCATCCACCAGTACAAGAACGCCGGCCAGTACGTCGTCGTCCTCTACGTCGAAGGCCCCGCCGGCAAGTCGCGCCTCTCCAAAATCTGGGACGTCACCCTCCGCTAAGGCCCATATAAAATTTGCTCCGGGTGCCCTATTCATGTGCGCTCGTTGCGCATGAGTGGGATTTCGGGTGCCCCATTCATCGCAGCTTCATCGCGATCGGGGTCCCCGGCGAGCTTGCTCGCTGGGGTGAGGATGAGTGGGCGTCTCCAAGCACTGTTATCCTGAGCAAGGAGCGAAGCGCCTAGTCGAAGGACCTGCGGTTGCTTTTTCTCGCTCGCTTCTCCCCATTGGCCCAAATCGCCCCAAACCCTGTAGACTTCGCTCTCCAGCAACTCTGCGTAGTGCAGCATCGTATACAGAGCATCGTCCATAGCACCAGGAGACCCCCGCCATGCCAACCCCCGGCACCACCCGCCGCGATTTCGTCAAACTCAGCACTGCCGCCCTCGCCGTCGCCGCCACGCAATCCGCGCGCAGCTACGCGTCGAGCGCAGCGAGCTACAGCAAGAGCGCAGCGAGCTATAGCAAAATCGTCGGCGCCAACGACCGCGTCCGCGTTGGCATCGTCGGCGGAGGAGACCGCATGTTGGGTGGCGATGTGCCCGCCTTCGCCGCCAACCAGAAGGACATGAACTTCGAGCTGGTCGCCGTCTCCGACATCTGGAAGCTCGCGCGCGAACGCGCCGTGGCCGCGGTCCAGAAGGCCGCCGGCAGCAAGATCGACATGGTCCCCAACAACGAAGCCCTCTACGCTCGCAACGACATCGACGCCGTCCTCATCGCCACCGCCGACTTCCAGCACGCACGCCACGGCATCGAGGCCGTCAAGGCCGGCCGTGACGCCTACGTCGAAAAGCCCACCGCCCACCGCATGGACGATGCCCGCGATTTTCTGAAAGCCGTCGAAGACTCAAAACAAGTCATCGCCGTCGGCACCCAGCGCCGCTCCACCCCCGCTTACATCAAGGCCGCCGAGTACATCCAGTCCGGCAAGTTCGGCGACATCGTCATGGTCGAAATGACCTGGAACGTCAACCAGCCAGGCCGCTGGCGCCGTCCCGACGTCGTCCCTACCCTCAAGCAGGAAGACACCGACTGGAACCGCTACTGCCTTGGCGTAATCAAGGACAAGTTCGACGCGCGCAAGTATCTTGAGTTTCGCCTCTTCTGGCCCTACTCCTCCGGCATTCCCGACCAGTGGCTCGTCCACCAGATCGACACCGTCCACTGGTTCACCGGCCTGCCCCACCCGCGCTCGGTCGTCGCCAACGGCGGCATCTATCTCTGGAAGGACGGCCGCACCAACTGGGACACCATGACCGCCGTCTTCGACTACGGCCCGCTCGACGACCTCACCAAGGGATTCCAGGTGCAGTACACCTCGCGCTTCACCAACTCCGCCGGCGGCACCAAGGAGCTTTACTACTCCAACGGCGGCATGATCGATATGGACAAGCAGACCGTCACGCCCACCGGAGGCCTCACCGCCCGTGAGGCCGCCGCCATGAAGCTGCCCGCCAACCAACTCCCCAGCATCTCGCTGATGGAGAATGTAGAAAAAGTCTCCAACGACGCCGACACCTCCAGCGGCGGCCGCGGCGACCCCCAGACCAACGCCAACATGCGCAACTGGATGGAGTGCGTCCGCTCGCGCAAGACGCCCAACGCCAGCATCCGCGCCGGCTACAGCCACTCCATCGCGCTGTGCATGAACGTAGCCGCCATACAGACCGGCCAGAAGGTCACCTTCGACGAGAAAACTCAGCAGGTCATGGTCGGAGGCAAACCATATGCCTTCGCATAATCCCTACCCAATTTTGATGTGTCATCCTGAGCGCCTATTGCGTCGTCATTCTGAGCGGAGCTCAGAATCTATGTCGTTGCTTCTGCTCTTGCTCGTTCTCCTCACCCTCGCCCCCATGTCACTCCACGCTCAATCAGGCGTCGCCTTCACAGTCAACCAGACAGCCCACCGCGTCGACATCACCATCGACGGCTCGCCCTTCACCTCCTACCTCTGGCAGACCAACCAGCGCAAGCCCATCCTCTATCCGCTCATCGCGCCCGACGGAACCACCCTCACCCGCGGCAATCCGCCCCTACCCGGCGAACGCACCGACCATCCCCACCACGCCGGTCTCTGGTTCAACTACTCCAACGTCAACGGCATCGACTACTGGAACAACTCCGACGCCATCAAGCCCGAAGCCCGCGCCCGCTACGGCTCCATCGATCATGATCGCATCGTCTACGTCAGAAGCAGCACCACCTCCGTCGAGCTCGTCACCGAATCCACCTGGTACCCCGCCTCCGATGTCCCCTCCGTCGGCAGCAACCAGCAGCCGCCCGTCCTCCACCAGACCACGCGCTACGTCTTCTCCAGGCTCACCATCGACGACCATCCCGCCCGCGCCATCGACATGACCGTCACCCTCAACGCCCTGCAAACCGCCGTCTTCCACGACGACAAGGACGGCATGCTCGGCATGCGCGTCGCCCACTTCCTCGAATCCGCCGCCGCAGCGCCGGAGACCCTCCGCGACGCCAACGGCATCGCAACCCCCGTTGCGGCTGCCACCGCCGGTGCTACCGGAGTCTACCGCACCAGCGAAGGCAAGGTCGGCGCGGATGCCTGGGGCACGCGCGCCCGCTGGTGCGAACTCTCCGCCACCACCCCCGACGGAAAGGCCGAAACCATCGCCGTCTTCGACCACACCGGAAACCCCAACTACCCAACCTACTGGCACGCCCGCGACTACGGCCTCTTCGCCGTCAATCCGCTTGGCGCGCACGGCTTCGATCCCAAAACCCCCGCCCTGAACTTCACCCTCGATAAAGGCGCCTCCGCTACCTTCCGCTACCGCATCCTCCTCATCAGCGGCACCGCCTCCGACACCGCCCTCAACCGCCTCGCCGACGCCTTCAACAGCAAGTAGCCGGGTGCCGGGTGCCCCATTCATGCGCGGTCTCATCGCGCATGAGCGGGATGCCTTTTTTGTTTGTCATTCCCGCAGTCGGGGTCCCCGACGAGCGAACTTGCTCGTTGGGGTGGGAAGGGAATCTGCTTCTTCTTTTGCCGTTGCCCTTGTTTTCGGAGGGAGCAGGGGGCTTCAGCCCCCTGAAAAAACCAATGAATTCAATGGGCTTTAGCCCCGGGCCTTGCCCTTGTTCTTACTGACCCCTGACCACTGATCATTGACCACTGTTTTCCTGTCAAGCCCCTCGTGCCTCCTCCGCGCCTCCAACCCACTCCGCACCAACCACTTCCCCTCCAAAAAGACTTGGCATAGTAGTTATGCTCCAACGCGTACAATTTAAATAGGGGGTATTGTCTGCTCGTGTGCTGTTGCCTGTTCTTGCCGTCGGATCCAACAATCCGCCGGGGCTTCGCCTTTAATACGTCTCGCGCGCTTAGCGCGAGCTTAACTAATACGTTATGAATACTTTACGCTACTTGCACCGGGGGGGGTACCACCGAATTGAACAACACGCAAAACATCCTCGGACTCATCGCCGGCAACGGACGCTTCCCGTTCCTGCTGCTCGATGCCGCGCGTGCCGAGGGTCTCACGGTCGTCGTCGCCGCCATCCAGGAAGAGACCTCGCCCGAGATCGACTCCCGCGCTGCCGCCGATCCCGCCATCCGCGTCCACTGGCTTTCGCTTGGCGAGCTCTCCCGCCTCATCGATACGTTCAAAGCAGCCGGCGTTACCCGCGCCGTCATGGCTGGCAAGGTCAAGCACACCCAGATATTCTCCTCCATCCGTCCCGACTGGCGTCTCGCCAAGCTCCTCCTCAACCTGCGCACGCGCTCCACCGACAAACTGCTCGGCGCTGTCGCCCAGGTCCTCGCCGACGAGGGCATCGAACTGGTCTCCTCCACGCAGTATCTCGAACCGCTGCTCGCCAAACCCGGCGTCCTCACCCGCCGCGCCCCCTCCGATGACGAGCGCAAGGACATCGCCTACGGACGCACCGTAGCACTGGGCCTCGCCGCATTCGACCTCGGCCAGACCGTCGTCATCGCAGCCCAGGCCTGCGTCGCCGTCGAAGCCATGGAGGGCACCGACGCCGCCATCGAACGCGCAGGCTCCCTCATGCGCCGCCTCAGCGAACCGTCCTCCACCCTCAGCCGCGCCCTCACCGTCGTTAAAGTCGCCAAGCCCGCCCAGGACATGCGCTTCGACGTCCCCGTCATCGGCCTAGCCACCATCGAAGCCATGGCCCGTGCCGGGGCCACTTGCCTCGCCGTCGAGGCTGGCCGGACTTTGCTCTTCGATCAGGCGACCCTCGTCGCGGTCGCGGACCGGGCTGGCATCGCCGTCGCTGCAGAATCCGCAGAGACATCTCCGTGACACACGTTTATTGGCGGAAAGGGTACTATAGCCATACACGTTGGCGTGAACCGGGCCGCCGAAACTTCCCCACAACTTCCATTTTCGATCGACAAGGAGATAATTATGGTTCGCAAAAGTTTTTGCATCGCAGTCATCCTCGGTATCGTGACAGCGTGCGCTGTCGGTGTCAGAGTGTACGCCGCCGATATCCTTCAACCCGGCGCCGCCGCTCCCAACTTCAACCTGCCTTCGCAGGAGGACGCATCGGTCTCGCTCTCGCAGTACAAGGGCAAGTGGGTCGTCCTCTACTTTTATCCCAAGGACATGACCAGCGGCTGCACCATTGAGGCCCACAACTTCCAGCGCGACTTGCCCAAGTACGACGCGCTCAACGCCGTCGTCCTCGGCGTCTCGCTCGACACGGTAGAAAGCCACAAGACCTTCTGCACCAAGGACTCGCTCACCTTCAAGCTGCTCGCCGATCCCGGCCACAAGGTCATCGATGCCTACGGCGTTCCCCTGACCGCGCGCGGCGATAACAGGTTCGCCCAGCGCGACACCTTCCTCATCTCGCCCGCGGGCAAAATCGTCAAGGTCTGGACCAACGTCGACCCAAACACGCATACCGACGATGTTCTCGCCGCCATCGCCGGCATGAATGGTAATGACAAGGTACAAGTAGAGCGCAAATAGTTCCATCTGCCAACCAGACGCAAAAAAGCCCGGACCTCTCGAGAGGTGTCCGGGCCCTTTTGCTTGCCTGGTTAAGCTACAGGTTGACTACTTCTTCTTCGCAACCTTCTTCGCTGCCTTCTTCTTTGCGGGTGCCTTCTTTGCTGCCTTCTTCGCTGCTTTCTTAGTTGCCAAGGTAATACCTCTCGTTTTGGTTTTTTTGCTCCGTTTGTTGCCGGCTGCTTTTATCAAAACAGCCTTACCGCCGCGCGGAGCTTTCACTTTCTTCGCGGCAGATTTCAATGTCGTCTTTTTGCCCGCCTTCTTGGCCGGCTTCTTCTTTGCGACTGCGGCTTTCTTCGCCGGCGCCTTCTTCGTAATTGCCTTCTTCGCCGGTGCCTTCTTCGCAACCACCTTCTTCGCAACCGCCTTCTTCGCAACCGCCTTCTTTACAACAGGCTTCTTCACTGCAACCTTCTTCGCGGGGGCCTTCTTCGCAACCGCCTTCTTTACAACAGGTTTCTTCGCCGCAACCTTCTTCGCCGCCTTCTTGACGACGCCAGCTGCGGCAGTCGCCTCGCGCTTCACCGGGACCTTCGCAATTGCAGCCGCCGGAGCTTGCACCGCAACCGGCGACACTCGCACCTCTTCCAGAGCTGCCGGTGCCACGGGTGTCGCGACTACATCCAAATCGTCGGCGATGTTCTCCAACAGGTTGAGAGCTCCGCCATCCTCCAGCGCCATGCTCACAACCACTTCTTCCTCTTCGTCATTATCGCCAAATAGATCGTTGTCCTCGAATCCATCGCCCCCGACTTCATCGTCCCCATAGTCTGCAGTCGCATAGATCCTGATCTTGTCATCCAGTCCGTTGAACCGATCATCCGCATCGACCTTCATCTTCGCAACCTCACTCTTGATATGACCCCGTTTACCCAATCCACGCCACAACAACGAATCGCATCCTGTGCAGCCAGGGCACTCGAACAAAAAGGCAAATCTGCCTTAGCACGGATTCTAGCAACAGAATGCATCGAAGCGCCATAGATGGCAAGCACTCTTTTCATTAATGTCGCCGATGCATCAGCCTCCCATCATCACTGGGATGTCTTTTTCTGCTTCGTGGCAACTGTCTTTTCCTTAGTCTGGGTCTGCGCAGTCGTCTTCGACGGCGGTTTGGAAGCGCTCGCCGCACTCTTCACGTTTGATCCAGTCTTTGCCCCGGCCTTCGCGCGTGTACTCGCACCCGCACGGGCTCTCCTCGTTCGCACACGAGTTGCTGGTGCCAGATGGATCGGTTCACTGACTGCGAGTGTACGGCCCGGCCGGATCGTACTCGACGATAGATGGTTCCAGCGCCGAAGGTCTTCCACCGAGACATTGAATCGATCCGCCACTGTGACCAGAGTGTCGCGCGCGCGCGTGATGTAGTGCAGTGGATGGGCCGCCGCGACGGCACTCGCCACCGGAACAACCAGTTCATCGCCCGCTTCGATCTGTGCGTTTGTATCCAGGCTATTCGCCGTCGCAATCTCCGTGGGCCGTCCATGAAGGCTACTTGCAATGCCGTCCAGCGACTCGCCGGCGCGCACAACATGAAAACGCCAACTGCTCCGCTTGTCCTCGGGAATCTTCTCGATGCGCTTGAGATAAACATCGCGCATTCCAGCGGGAAGATGCAGCTCGAAATCCATATCGCTCGGCGTACTCATGCGCAGAAGGCTTGGGTTCAGATCGACGATCTCCTGTAACGACGCGCCCGTCACATCCGCCACCAGCCGCAGATCGACCGAGTAGTTCACAGTCACTACATCCGAGACAACCGGCGCATCGGGCACCAGGCCTTCCAACCCGTACTGCTGCGGGTTCTTCGCCATGATGATCGCCGCGATGATGCCGGGCACATAGTTCTTCGTCTCCTGAGGCAGCTCGTTGCGGCGATACAGCTCCCAAAAATCCGCATAGCCCGTCCGCATTACAGAGCGCTGCACATTGCCGGGGCCCCAGTTGTACGCCGCCATCGCCAGGTACCAGTCGCCAAACTGGTCGTAGAGTGACTTCATGTACTTCGCATAAGCAATAGAGGATTTCTCAGGATCAAACCGCTCATCGTAATAGCCATTGTGGGTAAGTCCGTACACGCCTTGAAATGGCATAAACTGCCACATGCCACCGGCGCCCGAATGCGCATTCAGGGCTTGCGGTTGGAAGCCCGATTCCGCTACCGCTAGATAGATCAGGTCCTGCGGTACGCCCTCCTCGCTCAGGTCCTTCGAGATCATGTCCTTGTACTTGCCCGCGCGCTCCAGCGAACTAATGAGATGCGCATGCCCCGTAGGCGAGTTCGTAAAGTAGTTGATGAACCCCGCCACATAGTCGTTGACCACCAGCGGAAAGTCCGACTGCGTCGTCTTGAGCTCTTCCGTGACCTTCGCCGTGAGCGCTGCATCGGGTGGGAAGGTCACCTCATCGGCGGCATCCAGCGGCGCGGCCTCGATCGGCGCACTGAAGCCCGTGCCCTGCTTCAGCGCGGACATCTCCAGTGTGTTAATTGCATTCAGCAGATTCTCAAACTCATCGGAAAGCTGCGGATCGTTCTTCACATCCATCCCGCTGGTCAGCATCAGATCGACCGCCATGTCGAAGTCGGAGCGAGCGGCCTCCAGCCTTCCACCACGGTAGTTGTCGACCCCGCTTTGATAGTCTCCCTCAGCCTGCTGGATGAGTTGCTGCACCTTGTACGCCTTCGTAGCAATGTCGATGGCTTGCGCTTGCGTGATCGCAGGTGTGGGCGCGGTGCTCTGCACCGGTGCAGGGGTTACCGGTGCAGTGGCATTCGCGGCAACTCCACTCGAGGCGCTCTTCCTCTGTTGAGGACAGCCCGTCAGCAGCGCCAGCGGCACACACCCAATCGCCACTGCCCACCACCGCATCCCGCTCACCATCCGCATCCGTCCGTCTTATCCATCAAGAGTCTGTTCCCGTTCCCCCGGTCGCAACCGCATTGCTCATTGTAAGACGTTTGCGGAACACTTCGAGCCGCAGTCAATGCCTGATCCATGCGCAGCCCACTCTGCTGTGCAATGGCCCGCGCGCCCATGCACAGCGCCCTGCATGTCTGTCCCGCAGTGGTAGCATCGAAGATTGAGGCAGTTTGCACCCCGCATGGACCCGAATCACATTCGCAACTTTGCGATTATCGCGCATATCGACCATGGCAAGTCCACGCTCTCTGACCGGTTGCTGGAGCTCACCGGCAGCTTGACCGCGCGCGAGATGCAGGCCCAGGTGCTGGACGCCATGGACCTCGAGCGCGAGCGAGGCATCACCATCAAGGCCCACACCGTGCGCATGATGTACCAGGCACACAACAGCGAGACCTACCAGCTCAACCTCATCGACACGCCCGGCCACGTCGACTTCAGCTACGAGGTCTCGCGCTCGCTCGCCTCCTGCGAAGGCGCGCTGCTGGTCGTCGACGCGTCGCAGGGTGTCGAGGCTCAGACCCTGGCCAACGCATACCTGGCCATCAACCACGGCCTCGAAATCATCTCCGTCATCAATAAGATCGACCTTCCCTCCTCCGACATCGAGCGCACCCGCGAGATGATCGAGAAGGCGGTCGGCCTTCCTGCCGACGATGCGCTCGCCGTCTCCGCCAAGACCGGCGAAGGCGTCGCGGGAATCCTTGAGGCCGTCGTGCATCGTCTCCCGCCGCCGCTCGGAGACGCGGACGCGCCCCTACAGGCCCTTATATTCGATTCCTGGTTCGACCCCTACCGCGGAGTCATCGTTCTCGCCCGCATCATCAACGGCCGTCTGCGCCAGGGCATGAAGATCAAGATCATGTCCAACGGCAAGCAGTTCGATGTCGAGAGCATGGGTGTCATGACGCCCAAGCCGGTCGCGCTCGCCGAACTCTCCGCCGGCGAAGTTGGCTTCTTCGTCGCCAACATCAAGAACGTAGCAGACACCAAGGTCGGCGACACCATCACCGAGGCCGCGCATCCCTGCGACCAGGCCCTTCCTGGATTCGAAGACATCAAAAGCATGGTCTTCGCCGGCCTCTACACGGTCGACTCGCACGCCCACGCCATGCTGCGCGACGCCCTCGAAAAGCTCCGCCTCAACGACGCCAGCTTCACCTTCGAGCCGGAGTCCTCCGTCGCCCTCGGCTTCGGATTTCGATGCGGCTTCCTCGGCCTGCTGCACCTCGAAATTATTCAGGAGCGCCTCGAGCGCGAGTACGACCTCGACCTCATCACCACTGCGCCCGGCGTGCGCTACCAGATCGCCCTCACCGACGGCAGGGTTGTCGAGGTGGACAATCCCTCGCGCTGGCCCGACCCCTCCGAGATCGTCTCCGTCGCCGAGCCCGTCATCACCGCCCGCATCCTCACCAACGAGGAGTACGTCGGCGGAATCCTCAAGCTGGTCGAGGAGAAGCGAGGCCGCCAGAAGAACCTCGAGTACGTCACCTCCACACGCGTCATGATCACCTACGAACTTCCGCTCAACGAGATCGTCCTCGACTTTTACGACCGCCTCAAGACCGTCTCCCGTGGATACGCCTCGCTCGACTACACGCTCTCCGGCTCCTGGATCTCGCCCATGGTCAA
>Ga0326728_10024453_pt1 | contig 10942 bp, 13 predicted proteins | sample MB3enrmetagenome_FD_207602 | JGI IMG/M metagenome (GOLD analysis project Ga0326728, IMG submission 207602) | Lab enriched peat soil microbial communities from McLean, Ithaca, NY, United States - MB31MN | ecosystem: Environmental > Terrestrial > Soil > Wetlands > Peat | place: USA: New York...
TCCTCCTTGCGTTTACTCTCGGCCATGGCTGCGCCAGTGACCCGCAATTTCCCTGGATAGGTGCGACGCTGGACAATGCACCCGTGGGTGATCCAGACGCTCGCACGGAGCGGCTCTATAAGAAGGCAACGGCTTACTTGGCCGGTGCGCTTGGCTAGCGTCTAAGGGAGAGACCTTTTGCCAATTGCGGGATGCGGCAAACCTAGCCCCCCAAGTTCCGGAGATGGCGGAACCCCGGGCGACGGCGGCACGACTCAGCCGTGCTCGCGCGCCCCAACAGCGGCAGAACTGCAGAATAATCCCGAAGTGCAATCAGCACTACACCAGGCCTGGACGGACTCGCAAGCAGGCGATCCAGCCAAACGGCATGAGGAGGGTGGCTGGATCTATCAAAATACTACAACTGGCAAAATTTCGGTTCGTCGCGCGCCCGCCGGTGCCCAAGCAAGCCTGGATCTGAGTCACCCCCCTACGCTCGACGGGTCCGTGGTGGTCGGCAAGTTCCACACCCATCCGAACCCTACTTCGGAAGGCTGGAACCCTGGACCAAGCCCGGGAGATATTCGCGTTGACGCCCTGCACGGCGTGCCCGACCTCATTCAAGCGGATGATGGCGTGCACGTCTCGGGCCCAGACAGCCGTCGCGGCGGGCCGGGGGGAGGACCTGGTTATCCACCATGACGCATCCAATTCGTCGATTCGGCACAGCTCTTTGCTTGATTGGTCTAGCGTTGGTCGTGGGCAGAAGGGAGTACAGACTTATGCGTGAGGAAAGCGTGGAGCGTGGGCACAGCAGACCGACTATTACGTGTGATGAAGCTCTGAAAACCGCGCAGGTGGACGCCGAGAGAGCCTATCGGGATCTCTCAAGCTATCGGATCTGCGTAACTCTCGAGCACGACGGCTGGCATGTTGACTACGAACTCAAGAATGTGGCCACCCAGGGGGGTGGCCCTCACTACGTGATTGACTCCGTCAGTGGAAGGATCGTCACCAAGAGATACGAGCAATAGGTCGGCTCACGCGCAGCTTCAAAGCTCGGCGTTTAGATCATTTAACCCGCCCCGCCGCCTTTGCTGAGGACTGGGCGAGCGCGTAGCGCATCTCTGAAGTCGTGATGACGGGTCTAGGGGATTTTTGTCCGCGATTGACAAACCTCTCCCGTCGACCTCAGGATGGCTCGCAGGCGGTGAAGCGGAGGCGGGCACTGCTGGGCGTTTTTGATTCAACAAATGTGAGCTTGTTTATATACATCCAAGAACGAAAAGCCGCAAGGGCGGAGAGCAGGCCTTGCGCTACGTCTTTTTCCATTTTTCTTTTTCCAGCGGCGCGGGGCTTGCCTCGTCAGGGTACAATAGAGCGCACAATTGAGGGGAGGTGCGCATGGCTGAAATGATCATTCGTCCGACGATGAAATTCATTTATCTCGGATACTTGCTGGTAGTTGTGATCGTGGCGGCTTCGGTGGTGGTATTGATGCATATAAAATGGTCGACATCAATTCCGCCATCAGCGCAGCATTGGATTCCCTGGGTGCCGGTGCTCCTTCTGCTCTGGCCAATAAAGCGCCATCTGCGCAACCGCCTGACCAAGATGACCATTCTCGATGACAAGTTGCGGTACGAAAGGGGTTTTCTCACCAAGACCACACGAACCATCCTGCTCTCGCGGGTGCAGGATGTAACCGTGCATCAGCATCTCGGCAAGAGGATTTTCGGCGTGGGCGACCTTTCCATTGAAACCGCCGGCGAGTCGAGCCGGGAAACCATCTTCAATATCGACCGGCCGCAACAAATCGCCGACCACATTAACGAACACTCCCAAAAGGGAACATCGCAAGATCAACTTACTTGAGCACGCGGCGGTATGTCGACGTGCCATGGCCATCCTGGCCATGCCCCTTCACGGGCAGGATGCCCGTGGCACGCTTCTGTGCTGACCCCAAGGTCGGCGCTACACTGGCGGAGAACTATGCGTTGGGGTGGGATTCAACAGTTTCCACGACCTCGTGGCGGCCGTAGTTCTGGCGCAGCAAAAACACGTAATGGACCGCTGAGGCAATGGTCAGAGCGGCCGTGAGGTAAATGAAAAAGGTGACCACCTCGGTGGTTATGTAAGGGACGCGGGCCTTGCGGCACACGGCAAAGAAGAGCGTCGCCACCTGGGCTGCGGTGGAGGCTTTCCCCAGCAGGGAGGGATGGAAAGTGCGGTACCCGGCTACGAGACAGATCAGGAGCGCCGTGGCCACAATCGCCACATCGCGGCTCAGAACGATGATGGTCAGCCACCAGGGCAGCGCGCCACGAAACGCCAGGGTGAGATACCCGGTGGTCATCAGAATCTTGTCGGCAATCGGGTCAAGCGCCATGCCCAGCGCGCTCTCCTGCTTCAACAGGCGGGCGATCGTGCCATCCAGGATGTCGGAGAGGGCCGCCACCATCAGCACCGCAAGCGCCGCGCGATAGTGCCGCTCCATGACCAGGATCGCGAACACCGGTACGAACACCAGGCGCAGGAGAGTAATCTGATTCGAAGGCGTTAAGATTCGGGTGGTCATCACTTTCCAATTACTTTAGCGATCCAGCTTGATTACTGTCAATCAGGGTGCGGGTAAGAGTCAAGGGTTGGTCCGGATTTATCTTTCTTGTTCGCCCACGCTTCGCGCCCTCAGTCTTTTTTGGACGGCGGGGCTTTCCAGTTCGCGCCGGGCGTCGGAGGCAATCCAACGGGCGGCGCGAGAATCAAGGCGGTGGATTTCATGAGCCAACGCGAGGGCGGCCCGGTTCAGTGGCAGGTTCCGTTTTCCAATCTGCCGCAGCGCCCAGTTCACACCCTTCTTCACCATGTTTCTCTCGTCCACCGCGGCCCGTTTTATGAGCGGCAGGAAGCGCAGAAAGGCCTCGTCGGCTGCAGCTTTGTCCGCCACAGCCAAGCCCGCCATCAGGGCAAACGCCGCTCTCTTCACAAACTCTTCGGACCGCGCGCTCCAATCCACGCATTTCTGATGAGCAAACCGGGTGTAACGAAATAGGCAGATGCAAGCCGCGTCGCAGAGAGCCCAACTGTCGAAGTCCTTCACCCATCGGTCCATTTGACCCGGCGTGACGTTCGCGGGGTCATCGATCAGCGTGGCCAGGATGCGCGCCTCGTAGATTTCCGAGGCCCACAACTCCTGCGCCAGGGCGTGGTGGCGGCCGATTTCACGCGCCAGTTTCTTCAGCGCCGGAGTTGACCATCCACCGTAAACCTTCTTCGCCACAATCCCGTACCGGGCCATTCCCTGCACGGCTCGTGGGTCCGGACGAGATGCGAGCAGCCGGAGAATTTCTGTGCATGGCATGGAAAGATCCCGCAAGCCGCCTCCACCTTTACCCTGCCGCCCTTAACTCAAACCCGCGGGACGTCAATTCCGAGATATTCCTGAATCGTCATCCCGACCTTGGCTTGGAATCGCTCGGCGAGCGAAGGGATGGAGCCGGCGGGTTCGTCCACAATAATCCGCTCCACCCGGTGCATCGGGAAGAAAACGGTGTTCAAGCCGACGGCCGTTTCCTCCTTTTGAATGACCTGGCGGATGAAGTCATCGAATGAGTCGATTTCGATTCCCCGCACCGTGGCGCCCTTCGACTCCAGCAGCAGAAGCTGGCCCCACATTTTTTCCTTGGGTGAAGTGAGACTGACAATGACGATGCTATTGACTTCCATGGTCACCTCAGTTCGTAGAAGGCCCGCATGTTCCCCATCTGTGGGCAAAGGGCATAGCGCTTGATTTCCAGGACCGATTTCAGCATACGCCTGTCCTCCCTCACCGCGTCAGCCCATCTCCCGCAGCCGGTCACGAAGGCGGTGGGCCGCCAGAAACTCGCGCTCCAGTTCACGGTCACCCAGGTGCACCTTGATGGACTCCAATTTCTGGATCAGGGCATCGAGCGCCATTTGAATATTTTCAGTGTTGGTCAGACAGATGTCGCGCCAGACCGAGTAAGGGCTGTCGGCCAGGCGCGTGACATCGCGGAATCCCGAAGCGGCCACTTCCAGAAACAGATTTTCGGCCGTGTGCTTTTCCTCCATGAGGCTGGCCAGGCCAGAAGAGAGCAATTGGGGAAGATGGGAAAGATACGCGACGGTCCGGTCGTGGGTGGCCGGATCGGTGAAGAGCGGACGCGCCCCCACCGCTTCGACAAGCGCGCGAAACGCCTTCACCCGTTCGTCGTTAAGATGTTCCGGCTTGAGCGGGGTCAGCACATAACGGGCGTTTTCAAAAAGCCGCGGGTCAGCGTGCTCCAGCCCGGAGCGCTCCTTCCCCGCCATCGGATGCCCCCCCAGAAACAACGGGCGCTGGGCATAGAGCTCCGACGCCCGCTCGCAGATCCGCCGCTTCGTGCTGCCCACATCCGTCACCAGCGCCCGCGGCGGCAAGTGCGATTGCAGGCGCGGGAGGTGGTCGAGAATCACCGCCACCGGCGTCGCCAGAATTACCAGATCGGCCTCGTGCACGGCCTCGGTGACATCGGCGAATCCCTCGTCAACCGCCCCCTCGCCGAGCGCCCGCTGGCGCACCTCCACCCGCCGCGCCTGGCCCACGATGCGGCCCGTGAAGCCCGCCCTTTTCAGGGCCAGCCCCCACGATCCGCCCAGCAGGCCTAAGCCCACAATTGCCACGCGCCGAAATGGAGAATCTGAAATTGCGTTTTCCATGGGATGAACTCGCAGGAGTTTAGCTCTCAGCCGTCAGTTGGAGGGGGCCGCCGCTACCATGTTCCCTGAAGGGGAACAAAGTCATTAGCCGTGGGTGAAACCCACGGATAGCGGCCCTCTCACAAAAACGCCTGCCGACCCCGAAGGGGTCGAACCTTTTCGCTTCCCAATTAGAGCCACACCACATTCAACCCTTACGGGGTTGGAAAACCGACGGGGGGCATCGTTTCCGTAGGTTTCACCCACGGCTAATGACATTGGACCTTTTCGAGGTCCTCCGCGACATCGGGTGGCAGGTAGCGGGGACCGGCTTTTTAGGTCCACAGTTCTCCTTGCCCATTCTAGAAGAGCCGCGGACTCGTAAGTCAAGTCCATGCTGTGTCCGCTAATGGCTGACCGCTGCCAAGCTCACAATTTTCTGCCCACCGCCGGTGCAATCATGCGCAGTTCTTTCATCAATTGCGCGAACTGTTCAGGATAGAGGGATTGGGCTCCGTCGCTCAGCGCCTTCTCCGGGTCGTTGTGAACCTCAATCAGCAGACCATCCGCCCCTGCGGCCAGGGAGGCGCGGGCCATAGGCGCCACCTTGTCGCGCCGGCCCGTCCCGTGCGAAGGATCAACGATGATGGGCAGATGCGAGAGCTTCTTGATGACCGGGATCGCGGCAATGTCGAGGGTGTTGCGCAAATAACTGTCGAAGGTCCGGATGCCCCGCTCACACAGCACGACGTTGTAGTTTCCCCCGGCCATGATGTACTCGGCAGAGAGCAGCAGTTCCTCAATGGTGGCGGAAATTCCGCGCTTCAGCAGAATGGGCTTGGCCACTTTGCCGAGCTCGCGCAGCAGGTTGTAATTCTGCATATTGCGGGCGCCGACCTGGAGCATATCCACGTAATCGAGCATCCCGGGAATCTGGGTATGGTCCATAACTTCGGAAACCACATAGAGGTTGTGCCGGTCCGCGGCCTTGCGCAAGAGTTCCAACCCGTGGTGGCCGATTCCCTGGAAGCTGTAAGGCGAGGTGCGGGGCTTGAATGCTCCGCCGCGCAGGATGCGCGCGCCACTTGCGGCCACCGACACCGCAATGGCGTCAATCTGCTGGGGGCTCTCTACGCTGCACGGCCCGGCCATCACCACCACCTCTTCGCCCCCGATGATGACTCCCGGACCCACCTTGACCAGCGACCCCTCCGGGCGGAAATGCCGGCTGGCCAGCTTGTAAGGCGCGGTAATCCTCAAAACCTCATCCACGCCGTCCAGCAACTCGATGTCGCGGGTATCAAAGTCCACCTTGGCCCCCACGGCCCCCAGCACCGTCTGGCGCGCTCCCGTGGAGCGGTGGATATCGAATCCCATTCCCATCAAGCGGTTAATGACATTCTGTATCGATTCTTCCGTAGCGCCTTCCTGCATCACTACCACCATTAGGCTCTACTCCTTTCGGAAGGAACTCCCGCCGTCCATGGAATGCCGCTCCAGTGAACGCGCCTCATCAATGATGCGCTCAAACAGGCGGCGAATGGCGGCGTCATCCAGAGGCCCCTCGTTCGCCTTCACCACATTACGCAGGATTTCGGCCTCGCGCTGCGGCTGCCACGCGGGGAGATCCAAAGCCTTCTTCATGTGCCCAATTTCCACCGCGCATTGCGATCGCTCGTTCAGAAGCTTCACCAGTTGTTGGTCAATCTCGTCGATGCGTTTACGCCAGTCCGCCATATCGCTCATCCGGGTTGACCCTCCGTCCCGGTTTTAAGTCCGCGTACGAACTTTTCAATCGCCGCCGGCCCTTCCCGGGAGAACCGCTCTTCAATGGCGTGCACGACGGCGCTGCCCACCACGGCAGCATCGGCGTGCGACTGGATTTCCCGGATCTGCGCCGGAGTGGAAATTCCAAATCCCACCGCGAGCGGCAGGGAAGTAACGCGGCGGGCGCGCTCCGCCAGCAGCCTGGCGCTGGAAGCCATCTCACTTCGTTCTCCGGTCACTCCGGTCCGCGAAATGAGATAGAAGAAGCCCGTGGAAAGCTGCGCCGCACGCGCGAGGCGTGCGTCCGTGGAAGTAGGCGAGGCCAGAAATACCGTGTCCAGATTCTGCGCCCGCATGCACTGAACGTAACCCTCCGCCTCCTCAACGGTCAAGTCCACCACCAGCGCGCCATCCACTCCCGCTTGTGCGGCGCGGTCGGCAAATTCCTCCAAGCCAAATTGCAGAAGGGGATTGAAATAGCTGAACAGGATGATGGGGGCACGCACGGATTGCCGCCATACCGGGAATCTCTCCAGAATCCTGCGCAACGTAGTGCCGGACCGCAGTGCCCGCTCCGAGGCGCGCTGGATCACCGGTCCGTCCGCCAGCGGATCGGAAAACGGCACTCCCAATTCGATCACGTCCACGCCCGCCCGGTCGAGCGCGAAAAGGAGTTCTCCGGTGGCGTCAAGGTGAGGATCGCCCGCCGTCAGATAGACAATCAGCCCCTTGGCGTTCTTAGCGCGCAGGTCGTGAAACCGCGCGGCAATGCGGGTTGTGGTCTGTGAGGGCATCAAAGTATTCCCGCCGATTGAAAAATCCCCAAATCCTTATCGCCGCGCCCTGAGAGGTTTACCACGATGGTACTCGCGCGCGGCATTCCCGGGGCGCGTTTGATGACCTCGGCGAGCGCGTGCGCTGATTCGAGCGCCGGAATAATACCTTCCACGCGCGCCAGCAGGCTGGCCGCTTCCAGCGCCTCATGGTCATCAACATGGGTGTATTCCACCCGTCCCTGGCGGTGAAGTTCGGCGTGCTCGGGCCCCACGGCGGGATAGTCAAGCCCCGCGGAAACCGAGTGGGTGTTCGAGATCAGGCCGTCCGCCGTTTGCAGCACATAGGTGTAGGAGCCGTGCAGGACTCCGGGTTTGCCTCCCGCAAAACGCGCCGCATGCTCTCCCAGATTCGGCCCGCGGCCGCCCGCCTCCACCCCCACCATCTTCACGCCGGCGTCAGGAATGAAATCGTAAAACAGGCCGATGGAATTACTCCCCCCGCCCACGCAGGCGCAAAGAAGATCAGGCAGTTTCCCCAGGTTCTCCAGGCTCTGCCGTCGTGCTTCCTGGCCGATGATCCGCTGAAAATCGCGCACCATCATCGGATAGGGGTGCGGTCCCAGCACTGATCCCATCAGGTAGTGCGTGTTATGGACATTCGTCACCCAATCGCGCATCCCTTCGTTGATGGCATCCTTCAGGGTCTTGGTGCCGGAGGAAACGGAAACCACCTTGGTTCCCAGCAGGCGCATACGGAAGACGTTGGGGGCCTGTCGCGCCATGTCTTCCTCGCCCATGTACACCACGCATTCCATACCCAGCAAAGCCGCCACGGTGGCGGTGGCCACGCCGTGCTGCCCCGCTCCCGTCTCCGCCACCAGGCGGGTCTTGCCCATGCGCTCGGCCAGCAACCCCTGTCCCAGGCAGTTGTTGATTTTGTGCGCGCCCGTGTGCAGCAGGTCCTCGCGTTTCAGATAGATCTGCGCCCCACCCAGGCGGGCGGTAAGCCGCTGGGCGTGAAACAGGGGGGTCGGCCGGCCGGCAAAGTCCTTGAGCAGGCGCGCCAATTCCGCCTGAAACTCCGGGTCGCTGCGCGCCGCCTGATAAGCCGCCTCCAGCTCCTCAACGGGGGCCATCAGCGTTTCCGGGGCAAACCGCCCGCCGAAATCACCGAAGTGGCCCCTAGCGTCGGGCCAGCTCATTAACAGATCTACCGTGGTTGACATGATTCTCGTAGTGCCTGTTCAAGGGGTGAATTTCTCTGCGGCCCGCTTGCACTCATCGCTGCCGACCATTACCCCGAATTTGTCGATCCACGATGTCAACGAGGGCGTTCAATTTGCCATCGGTTTCGGCCAGGCTCCGAGTAACTTCGGCCAAATTACGTTCGGTTCTGCGCACATCGCTCCGCAAAGCCACACCGGATCGTGCGAGTTGAGCCACAATTCGATTATTTTGAGCCAGAATTCGACTGTTCTCAGCCAGCCCTCGCTCCAGGCGATCCAAGCGTTTTTCGGCTTGGGCAAAGCGCTGGTCGGCCTTGGCGAACCTGGCGTCAAATCGCGCGTCCATGCGCGCCTGATTCTTGAGTAAGAATTCTATGGTTCGTTCAACGTTCATGCCGGTCCCCCCAATCCGAGCCGGTGAACACTAGCGCCGGCGAGCCGACCTTGTAAGGGTCAGAAAGACTTACCCCCCAGCCGTCATTCATCAGTATACAGGCGGCGGGTTGTCGCGACTACCTGGCTCGTGGCTCCTTTGATATGACCGCGTCGGCCTCCGTGACTGCGGCAAAAAACTGCCTCAGTTTGGCTTCATCCTTAATTCCAGGCGCGGCCTCCACGCCGCTGGCCACATCCACCGCGAAGGGACGAACCTCGCGAATTGCCTGTCCCACATTTTCGGGCGTCAACCCTCCCGCCAGGATTATGGTTCCGAATCGGTTGGCTTCCCGGGCCAAGGCCCAATTGAAAGTCCTGCCCGTTCCACCCCGAAGTTCCGGGTCGGAGGCATCCAGCAGAAACGCGTCACCCACGAGTTCGCTGAGCATGACGGGCTGAAAGCCTTCCTTGACGGCGACGGCGCGAATCCGGGTAAAGTCTGCCAAGGCTCCGCTGAAACGCGGGAACTGAGGCCCATGCAACTGCACCGCGCTAACGCGCGACTCCCTCGCCACGCGCGCCACGTGTTCACCATCCAACTCACTCGCGAAAATGCCCACTGCCGTTACCAGCGGCGGCAGCTTCAGGATGATGGCGCGCGCCGCGCCCGGTTCGATGTATCGCGGCGACGGCGGATAGAAATTAAAGCCCAACGCCGCGGCGCCCAGTTCGATGGCCAGTTGCGCATCCTCCCACCGCGTGATTCCGCAAATCTTGACGCGTGTCGGCATTCGAAACTCGAAATTCGAAATTCGAAAATCGAAACTCGTCGCCGGATTGCCCAGGGAAGCCGGAAATTCTCAGCGATTTTCGACTTTCGAATTTCGAGTTTCGACGGGCGCAGCCTGCCCGTCGAACTCCGCCAGCAATTGCCCCAGGGCCTGGCCGGGGTCGGGCTCAGTCATGAACTTCTCCCCGATGAGCGCGGCATTAAAGCCCGCAGCGCTGATCCGCCGCAGGTCGCCGGCGGTTTTGATGCCGCTTTCGCTGACCGCCACGCACCCCGCCGGCATCCCCGCCCGCAATTCAAAGGACGTCTCCAGGTTCACTTCCAGGGTCTTCAGATTGCGGTTGTTGACGCCGATGATCCGCGCGCCGGCATCAACCGCGCGTTGCAATTCCGCTTCCGTGTGGACCTCCACCAGCGCGGCAATGCGCAATTGATCGCACAAAGCGAGCAGGCCGCGCAGGTCCTGCTCCGGCAAGATCGCCACAATCAGCAACAGCGCGTCGGCCCCCGCCGCCACCGCCTCGTAAACCTGATAACTATCCAGGATGAAGTCTTTGCGCAACACGGGAATCTTCACGGCGGCGCGCACTTCCGTCAGGTCCTGCGTGGAACCCAGGAAATATTGCTCCTCGGTCAGCACGGATAGCGCCGCAGCGCCGGCGGCGGCATATCCTGAGGCAATCTCGCGGCGGCGATATTGCTGTCGCAGCAGCCCCCGGGAAGGGGACGCGCGCTTGAGCTCTGCGATCACGCGCAATCCTGGCGGGGCGGCCGGGGCGAGGGCGGCGGCAAAATCCCGGCGCTCCTGCCGTGCCTCCGCCAACTGCTGCACGCGCCGCAGAGGGAAGGCCAAGCGCGTTTCCTCCAGCGTGTGCCGGCGCGCGGATACAATGTTGTCCAGGATAGTTCTCCCCGGCTCGTCCGCCATGGGGTCAAGCTCCCAATCCAGTATGAACGTGCTTCAGAAAGGCAAACTGTCAATGTATGCCGCCGTTAAGGACAAAGTCAAGAACGCGCGTTGAGGGGGAGTGTCCTAATTTCAAATGTAGCGCCGGCTTCCAGCCGGCATTGAGCCGCCAATATGGCGGCGCTACGTTCAAACTAATGTAAACGTCTTAAGAAATGTTACATAGACGGCGAATTCTTTCCATTGACCAGCGGCGGGTGGTCTGTCGAATGGCCCGCCAAGTTTGATCGAGGTCTTTGAACCAATGGTTGTTCGTTCTCTCGTAGCGCAGTTGCCGCCAGATTCGTTCCTGCGGGTTGAGCCCCGGTTGATAGGGCGGCAGGTACTCCATGTGAATCTGACGATGGGCCGCCAAGTACTTTCT
>Ga0326728_10024454_pt1 | contig 10942 bp, 11 predicted proteins | sample MB3enrmetagenome_FD_207602 | JGI IMG/M metagenome (GOLD analysis project Ga0326728, IMG submission 207602) | Lab enriched peat soil microbial communities from McLean, Ithaca, NY, United States - MB31MN | ecosystem: Environmental > Terrestrial > Soil > Wetlands > Peat | place: USA: New York...
GATCGCCGACCGCTACGATGTGGCGCTCAGCGACAACGCGGTCTGCCATCGGAATTTGAACCTGGGCGACTCGCAGTGCGTGTTCATTTCGACGCGGCTGATGGACGACAAGTTTTCGGTGGCGTTTGAGTTTTATATCAACGTCGGGCACGCGCTGGTGGAGCGCGCGGGAGTGTCGAGCGAATTCAGCGAACTGGCGTGGAACCAGGTGGAGGCGGGGGTGCGCGGCGAGACTTCGCTCGATGCCTGGGAGGTGCGCAAACTGGCTACCGCGGGCGGGCCGGATGCGGAGCGCTTCAAGAACGAATATCTGGAAGCGACTTTTTCCGACACGATTTCGATCTACCTGCTGTCGCTATATCTGGACGTGGATTACTACGATTTGCGGGAGCGGGATTATCCGCTGCTGGCGCCGTCGGCGCTGGCGGAGCGGCTACGGAAGGTGGCCGAGTTGTTTCCGCCGAATACAGGGTTCGAGTTCGCCGTGCTGTACAAGCGGCGGGGGTAAGTCAACTTCTTTTTCGCCGCGGATGAACGCGGATTCCCACGGATCAAAAACTTCCTTGCCACGGATTTACGCGGATGAACGCGGATCAAACCCTGTAACAATGCAGAGGGCAGAAGTCAGATTTCAGTTTCTAGGTTGCCCGGAGAGGTTAGTTCTGCACGGGACTAGGATGGGGCACCCACGCCACAGGGGCTGAAGCCCTCCTCGAGGGCTGCGGTCTTACGCGGCCCTGAAGGGCCGCTCTTCCACAGTTATTTGTTCGAGATCACGAAATCGACCGTGCTGGCCTGATTGGGGCTGACGGTGACGGATTTCTCCCAGGTTCTGGGTTCGGTGAACAAAGGGCGCTGGACGCTCTGTCCGGAAAGAACGTCGTAGGCGTGTTCTTTGCCGACCAGGCCCCAGCCCTCATGCCAAGCCACGATCTGGTAGGTGCCGGGCGGGACGTCGGTGAACTCGAAGTGCCCGGTCTCGTCGGTAACGGCGTAGTAGGGATGCGGGGCGACCATCATTTCGGCGTTCATCCAGACATGGCCGCCGTTGCAGCGCAGGTGGACCAGACCGGGAGTCGACATGACGCGCGAAGTGGGCCGGTCGGGGAAAGGAAAGGGCAGATTAAAGGAGGCCGCGCCATCCATGTGAATGGTGTGCAGGGTAGCATCGGAACTGACCATGGTGAGGGCCTGGTTCTCAGGAACCAGGAGAATGTGCGGGATGTAGCGGCAGTGGTTCTGATCAAGGTGACGCCGCTGCTCGGGCAGGTCCATGGCTTTGCCAGCGGTAATGTTCTTGAGGTAGACAACGGTATTGGCCACGCCAGCCTGCGGGCCGATGACCAGACGATCGAGCTCGGTCGTCTTCTTGGAGTCAGGATCGCAGATGTCGGGGTCCTTGGTGATGGGGAACACAAGGGAACGCGGAACCGGCCCCGACCATTTAACGGTGCCGGAAATGGCGCCGCCATCCACCACGGTGATGACTCGATAGTCGCTCTGCGCGAGCCCGGCGGCCGCGGCAAAGACCATCGCAACGAAGAAGCCCAGCGAAACAACCCGGCGCATACCCGTCCCCTTGATGCTCCGGGGGCCTGGCGGCAGTGCCGGCAGTGCCTGACCGGGGCATGAGATTTGGCCGTGCTACTTGCTCCCGCACCCACTGAAGTACATCCCCACTTGCGGGAAATGCTGCACAGGGCCCGGACAAATCCGGGACAGCATTTGGGTTTGCAGGTCTTGCTTTTTCGGATCTTGTCTTACGGTTTCAACGGGGAGGCCGTCACCAGCGGACGACGGTCATGTGATTGAAATCACAATTAGAATGCGCCCTTGGGAAGGCAGAGTCGAGATTACCAAGGTGGTAGGACGGGTGGGGGAGGAGAACGGTGCGATCAAATCAGTTGAGCTGCTGCCGCCGCAAGACCGATACTTGCGGTTTTCTTGGGTTGTAGCTGACTTGAACCTCCCGCCCTTTCAGGCTGTCGACATAGGACCATGCCTGCTGCTCGTCGTTGAAGGTCTCGGTATGGTATCCGGAGTAGTAAGCCCCTTCCAGCTGGTATGAGTATCCAAGCTTGGCGGTCGCTGTCTCGGTGGCTCGGTATGTGTATCCCCTCCGGCCCCTGATCGTCGATACCTCCCCGCCTTCGATGGCGCCGGGAATGATCGGCCAGTGCGCCGAGCGTACGCGCCGGAGCCATTCTGGCCATTGTTTGATGGAAAGCAACAGGCCAAGGACGAACAGGATCGGGAGAACGGAAATGCCATCCAGCAGCTGGTGCAGCATGCGATTCCTCCGGGTGTTTGTTTGTTATCTTAACTCGGCTCCCAAATCAAGAGGCGAGCCTTTACAATCATCCCGCCATGACGGTTACCGTCCGATCATTCGCCAAGATCAATCTCGGGCTGCGCATTGGCGCGGCGCGGGAGGATGGATTTCACGAATTGCTGACCGTGTATCAGACGATCGGGCTGCATGACATCATTCGGGTGAGCGTGGGGCGGGGCGTAGGAATCGAGATTCGCTGCGCCGATCCGCGAGTTCCGCGGGATGAGTCGAACACCTGCTACCGCATTATCGAGAGAGCAATGCGGGCGCTGGCGACGAAGGGGCGGGTGGTCATCGAGATTGAGAAGCGGCTGCCGGTGCAGGGCGGACTGGGCGGAGCTTCGTCGAATGCGGTGGCGGCGCTGCTGGGACTGGAGCGAGCGGTCGGAAAGACGCTGGCGACGGGCGAGAGGTTGCGGATTGCGGCGGAAGTAGGCTCGGATTTGCCGCTGTTTTTCGTGGGTGGGACTGTCCTTGGAGTTGGTCGCGGCGAGCAGGTTTACCCGTTGTCGGATTTGCCGGCGACGGCTTGCGTGATGGTGACGCCGGAGGTGGGAGTATCGACTCCGAAGGCTTTTGCGGAGTGGGATCGGAGGGTGACCGAGCAGGGGCTAAAGCCCCTCTTTTCTAACGGGGCAGACGCGGCCCTGAAGGGCCGCTCTTCCACGGTTGTGCAGGCGGACTTGCTCGACGTGCACGCGGACTTGCCCGATGTGCAGGCGGACTTGCGAAGGGCTAGAACATCATCTGCCGAGCTTGGCTCGGCCCGGGCCCATTCGGCTCCCCTTCGCTATGTTCAGGGTCGCTCAGGGCAGGCTTACGAGGGCACCTGTCTCTCCCCGGATAGTGATGGTCCCACACAAGCACGGCCGAAATTGACGGTAGCGGGTGCGTCCGATAGAATGAAAGAGCTTGGTCGCGGGTTTTCGGCGTGGCTGAGCGACGCGTCTTTAGGTCAGTCATACTCCAGTGCTCCTTCTGATTTGTTGGCAAGAAGGGGCCGGGCCGAGAATCCGCTTCTCTGGCTTGTCCGGGCTGGGATCGAAAACGACTTTGAAGAAGTCGTCTTTCCAGAGTATCCCCGGCTGCGTGAAGGGAAGCTGGCGCTTTTGCGCGCGGGCGCGAAATATGCGTCGCTGTCGGGCTCCGGTTCGGCACTGTATGGGCTGTTTGGGTCGAAGGAGGCGGCGGCCAAGGCAGCGGCCCGGCTCCGGAAGCAGGGTTGGACGGGGCAGGCGACGGTGACGCTGACGCGGCGGGCCTACTGGAAGAGAATTTTCGATTGACGATCGCTCTGGATTTCCGATTGCCGATTTCCGATTGCCGATTTTGGCGGGAAATTTTGATTGTTGATTTTTGATTGTTGAATGACAATTGAAACTGGCCCCCGACAGGGGTTCATTCAACAATCAACTATTCATCAATCAACAATTGGCTTTACTGGGCCGTCGACTAATGGTAGGTCAAGTGCCTTTGGAGCACTTTGTCTAGGTTCGAATCCTAGCGGCCCAGCCAGAAAATCAGTTGCCAGTGGCCAGTGATCGGTTGCCGGTAAAACCGCTGCGAACAAAGCACTGGAACGAACGGTAAGAACTAAAGGCCAGGAGCCCAGAGACAAAAACCATGGCTACTTTGGTGACGCCGACCGACAAGACAGAGAAAGTAGAGAAGAAGAGTCCGCCTGTGACGGAAGAAAAGCTGGAACGCAAGCCGCGGCAGCGTTCCGACGACAAGTTCAAGATCTTCAGCGGCACGGCGAACGAGCCTTTGGCCGACGAGGTCTGCCACTTTCTCGGCTTGCAGCGCGGGCAGGCGCAGGTGATTAGGTTCCGGGACGGCGAGTGCTACGTCCAGATTCAGGAGAACGTGCGGGGCGCGGATGTCTTCGTGATGCAGCCCACGTGCCGTCCGGTGGACGAGCACCTGATGGAACTGCTGCTGATGATCGACGCGCTGAAGCGGGCGTCGGCGCGGCGCATCACGGCGGTGATTCCGTACTTCGGCTATGCCCGGCAGGACCGCAAGGACAAGCCGCGCAGCCCGATCTCGTCGAAACTGGTGGCCGATCTGCTCACCACTGCGGGGGCGCACCGGGCGCTGATTGTGGATTTGCATACGCCGCAGCTGCAGGGGTTTTTCAATATTCCGGTGGATCACCTGTTCGCCTCGCCGGTGCTGGTGGATCATTTCCGGAAGCTGGCGCTGCCGAATCTGACGGTGGTTTCGCCGGATGCGGGCGGCGTGGAGCGGGCGCGGTTTTTCGCGAAGAAGGTAGACGCGGCGCTGGCCATCGTGGACAAACGCCGGGTGGAGATGAACGTGGCGGAAGTGATGCACGTGATCGGCGACGTCAGCGGGCGGACCTGCCTGATTATTGACGACCTGATCGACACGGCAGGAACGCTGGTGAAAACGGCCGACGCCCTGCTGGAAAACGGGGCCATCGGGGTTTATGCCTGCGCGTCGCATGCCGTGCTCTCCGGTCCGGCGGTTGAGAACGTCAAGAATTCGAGGATCCAGCAGGTCGTGGTGACGAACACGATCCCGCTGGACGCTCAGGCCGAAGCGGAGCGAACCGAAAAGGGAGGAAAGATTACGGTCCTCTCGATTGCGGGACTGATTGGCCGCGCGATTCAGGCCAACCACGAGGAGACTTCGGTCAGCAAGTTGTTTATCTGAAGCAGGTTTCAAAGTTTCAAGGTTTCAGAGTTTCAAAGACAAGTGGATGGCGTAGGTCTTTGAAACCTTGAAACGTGAAACTTTGAAACATATCGATATCTGCCAATTCTGGGACAGGAATTGAAATTTATGGCGACTGCATTAGAGACAAATCTATTGGAAGCGCATGCGCGAGAGTCAGGCAACAAGAATGACGCCCGGCGGGTGCGCCGTGACGGAAAGATTCCGGGCGTAGTCTACGGAGCGGGCAAGGGCTCGCTGGCGGTGACGGTAGACCCGCGGCAAGTGCTGCGGATTCTGCGCTCGGAGACTGGCCACAACACGATTTTCGATCTCGCCCTGGACGGCGGCGAGCGCACCAAGGCCATGATCGTGGATTGGCAGTACGAGCCCATCAAGGGAGCGCTGCTGCACATTGACCTGAAGCGCATTGCCATGGACAAGACGCTGAAGGTCAGCGTGCCTATCTTTTTGAAAGGCGAGGCGGAGGGCGTAAAGACGCAGGGCGGCATTCTGGAGCAGATTCAGCGCGAAGTGGAAATCGAGTGCCTTCCCGCCGACATCCCCAGCCACATCGATGCCGAGGTCACGCATCTGGTCTTTGGCACGGTTTTGCGCGTTTCGGACTTGCCGCACGATCCGAAGCTGAAGTTTCTGAGCGATCCGAACCAGCCGGTGGCGCACATCATTTCGGTGAAGGAAGAAGTCGTGGCCACGCCGGAAGCGGTGGCGGCAGAAGCGGCCGCGGCTCCGGCCGAGCCCGAGGTCATCAAGAAGGGCAAGCAGGAAACCGAAGAGGAAGGCGCCGAGGCTCCGGCGGAGAAGCCGGAGAAGGCCGAGAAGGAAAAGAAAGAAAAGAAATAAAGCTAGCCACGGATCGCCACGGATTCACACGGATCAGGGCAAAGGCCTTCGTGGTTTATCCGTGAAGATCGGTGAGAATCCGTGGCAAGTTGGATTTTTTGAGCGTGAAACTGATCGTCGGTCTTGGCAATCCGGGAATCGAGTATCAGTTCACGCCGCATAACCTGGGCTTTCTGGCGATTGACCGCATAGCGGGAAATCTGGGAGTGGAAGTGAGGAACCGGCAATGCCGGGCGCTGACGGCGCGGGCGGTGATCACCGATCAGATGGTATTGCTGGCCAAGCCCGAGACGTTCATGAATCTGAGCGGCGTCGCGGTGCGGGAGCTGGTCGAGGAGTACGAAGCGAAGCCGGAGTCGGACCTGATTGTGCTGCAGGACGAGCTGGATTTTCCGCTGGGCACACTGCGGATTCATACGCGGCGGAGTTCGGCGGGTCACAACGGCATTGAGTCGATCATCGGAGCGCTCGGCACGCAGGATTTTCTGCGCATCCGGATGGGGGTTGCGCCGGAGCGCAAGATCAGCGACGGCGAGAGTTACCTGCTGGCGCCGATGCGCAAGGCCGATCTGAAGGTGGTGGACGGGATTCTCGACACCGCCGAGGAAGCGGTGAAAGTGATTTTGAAGGACGGTCCGGCGGCCGCGATGAACCGGTTTAACCGGAAAGAAGATTAGCCACGGATCTGCACGGATTCACACAGATCAGAACCGTTCCCTGGTTTATCCGTGAACATCCGTGAAATCCGTGGCCAAGGACTTGGAGACTGAAGAATGAATCGTACCTATGAGCTGATGTTCATTGTCCGGCCGGATATGACGGACGAGGATCTGGACAAACTGATTTCGACGCTGCAATCGGCTGTGCCCGCCGCGGGCGGAACGGTCAAGAGCGTGGACAAGATGGGCAAGCGGCGCCTCGCCTACACCGTGCGCCGGTTCAACGACGGCATTTACGTGCTGCTGGTGGTTGAAGGCGGAGGGGCGGTGATCCACGAACTGGAGCGGCGCCTGCGCGTGACCGAGCCGGTGATCAAGTTCCTCACCGTGCGCATTGACGAGGAGCAGAAGCGACTGGCCAAAATCAAGGCGATCCGCGACGCGCGCAGGAAAGTGAGCGCGCAGCCCGCGGCCCCGGCGGAAGAAGCCGCGCCCCCGGCGGCAGAAACTCCGGCGACGGCGTAAAAGCAGGTTCCTCGCTGCGCTCGGAATGACAAGCGTGATTTTGCTGGCCACTGATCCCTGATCCCTGGCCTCGGATTTTCAAGGAGACTTATGGCTGACGAAACGAAAGTAGCGGCGCCCGCGGCGGAACGGCCGGCAGGCGCAAGTGGAGAAGAACGGCGTCCCGGCGGAGACCGGCCTGCGTCAGACCGGCCCGACAGGCCGGCTGGTGATCGTCCGCGTTACGGCGGCGGGCGCGGCCCCGGCGGTCCCCCGCGTGAGGCGGGAGGACGCAAATTCTTCCGGCGCAAGAAAGTGTGCAAGTTCTGCGTGGAGAAAATTGAGGACATCAACTACAAGGATTACCGCCTGCTAGGGCAGTTCGTGGCCGAGAGCGGCAAGATTGTGCCGCGGCGGCTGACCGGGGTGTGCGCTCCGCATCAGCACCGGCTGGCGGCGGCCATCAAGCAGGCGCGCAACATCGCGCTGTTGCCGTTTGCGGGACGGGCGAGCTAAGAGAAATCAGCTTCTAGCTTCTAGCTCCTAGCTAAAACGGGGCTGGACTTTGGTTGGCTAGAAGCTAGAAGCTAGGAGCCATTCATGGAAGTCATTTTGAAGGAAGATGTGGCGAAGCTGGGGTCGCGGGGCGACGTGGTGAAGGTCGCCGAAGGATACGGGCGGAATTTTCTTCTGCCGCGCAAGCTGGCCATCGAAGCCAACCAGGGCAACAAGGCCGTCATCGCACAGATGAAGGCCGCAGCGGTGCGGCGCTCGGCCAAGGAAAAAGCTTCGGCCGAGGAACTGGCCAAGCAGTTCGATGGCGTTACGGTGACGTTCGCCCGCAAGTCGGGCGAGCACGATCAGCTGTTTGGCTCGGTCACCTCCGGCGATGTTGCCGACGGGCTGATCAAGAAGGGCTTTAACGTGGATCGGCGCAAGATTCAGCTGCACGAGCCGCTGAAGACCCTGGGCGAGTTCACCGTCCCGGTGAAACTGCACAAGGACGTGACCGCGCATTTAAAGGTGGTCATCGAGAAGGAAGCGGTCGCGGAATAGGGTCGTCGTCAGATAAGGTTCCGGGCGATGGCAATTCTCAGAGTGCTTGGCGCAGGCTTGGTGATCCTCGTGTCACTTGCGATATTCACAATCGCATATGCGATGATCACCCTCTACATTCATAATCTCGGAGCACCGCACCCTGCGAAGGCGATCGGGTTGGGGGTGGTACTTTTCTCGCCGCTCTATTGGGCGCTGGCATTTGCGTTGACTGGAGCCATCGTCTGCCTGTTCGCTCGACATCCACACGTTGCTCACTGATCATTCGGCCCAGCGTTCCGTGGGGGATGTCTCAGCCGTGCCTACGGCACGGGTTCGGGATCACTGGCTCAATACCCGCCACTGAGGCGGCGGGCTACGATCGGGCGTCCCTTCGGGACGCTTCCTCCTCGTCGCACTTCGTTGCAGGTCTCCTTAGGTTTTGGGCGCTAGGTCCTAAGACCCAACACCTACGACCGAAGACCTGCTGCAGACTAGCAGCGCCTCATTTGCTCCACTCTCGGGGCACTTTCCCTGCCAAAGCCGCCGGCGCAGGCAGGAGTCCCTTCGATTCCGCTCAGGGCAGGTCCGCGCCACACCCCGCGCCCCTGTTCTGTTTCCCCTAAATCCCTGTCCTAGAATCACCTAGGGCAGAAAAAATCGTGCCGACCCCCTATAATTTCTGCTCACGGTTCAGCGAACACCCCGTCTATTCCTGTGCCAGCCCGGATACGGCATACAAACCGGGCGGGTAGAGGACACGACAAGAAATGCCGGCCGATGCATGGGCAGTATCGATTGCGATTGGCGAATGGGCCCACTCGAAGACGAAGAGTGAGAGAGTACCTGAAGCAGACGGTGGCGGAGAGAACGGACTTCGCGAAAAGCTGGACCCCACGCGGGGCCGCATGGCTGGGCTAGATCGTCAGACCCAAGATCGCCGCATCGATGACACGATGCTGATTCGGGAGGCGCAGCGGGGCGACCGCGGCGCCTTCGAGGAACTGGTGCGCCACTATGACCAGGCGGTGTTGCGGCTGGCGCTCCATCTCACCGGGAGTGAGCACGACGCCCAGGACGTCTACCAGGACGCCTTTCTCAAGGCCTATAAGAATATCGGCAGTTTCCGGTTTGAGTGTTCCTTCTACACATGGATTTACCGGATCGTGACCAATCTGTGCCTCGATCATTTGCGCAAGAAAAACGTGCGCAAGGAAGATGCTCCGGTCGCGAAGGACGCCGACGGAGGCGAATACAACCTGCTGGAGCAGGTACCGGACGGGCGGGCGGGAGCGAATCCGGAGCGTGATTTGATGCGGCGGCAACTGGGCGCGCGCATCGCCGGGGCGCTCGAGAAACTGACTCCGCGGGAGCGCATGGTGTTTGAGCTGAAGCATTATCACGGATTGAAGCTGCGTACGGTGGGCGAGATTTTGCAGACCACGGAAGAGACCGCCAAGAACACACTCTTCCGGGCCACGCAGAAGTTGCGCGGGGCACTGGCGGATATGAGGTAGAGGGATCCCATGTCTCGCAAAAGCGGCCAGACATGGGGCACCCCAGGATGGTCCGATAAGGATGCAATTATGAAGTGCGAATGGGTGAGACAAAATATCGCGTTCTATGTTTATGGCGAAGTGGCCGACGATGCCCGCCACGAACTGGAGCAGCACGTGGAGCGCTGCGCCGACTGCGCAGCCGAACTGAAGTCGGAGAAGGAATTCCACGAGCTAATGAAGTGGGACCGCGCGGCCGATCCTTCGCCGAATCTGCTGGCGGCCTCGCGCATGCGCCTGCAGGAGGCACTGGAAACGGCGCAGCAGGGCGGATTGCTGCACCGGCTGGCCTTCGATCCCGCGAACTGGCTGCGGCAGGTACGATTCTCGCCGGCGCTGGCCTCGGCGATTCTGATCGTTGGATTTGCGGGCGGAGTGGGAGCCGCCTACAAGGTGATTCCGCACGGACCAGGATCAGGCCTGGGCCCGCAGCCCGTGGCCGAATCCTCGATCGCCGGCATTCAGTCCGTCACCCAGGAGCCGGGCACCAATCAGATCAGCATCAAGTACAACATGGTCTCGACCGAGGAAGCGCAAGGATCGCTGAACGATCAGCGCATCCAGCAACTGCTGCTTTATGCCGCGCGCAACAACTATAACTCGGGCGTGCGCATGGATTCGGTGGGGCTGCTGACGCAAAAGCCTACGGATACGAATTTCCGCGACGCGCTGATTTATGCGCTGCAGTATGACACGAATCCCGGCGTGCGTTTCAAGGCGCTGGATGGGCTGGGGCCGTATGTGAAAGACGATACGCAGGTGCGCGACAGCCTGCTGCAGGCGCTGGTGAACGACAGCAATCCGGGAGTGCGCACCGAGGCGTTGCGCATGCTCGAACCAGTGAAGGCGGATAGCAGCGTGCGCGCAGTGCTGATGACGCTGGCGGCGAAGGACTCGAGCCAGTACATCCGGTCGCAGGCGCGGACGTTGCTGGCGCAGTTGCCGGAGATTGATTGAAGTAAGGAAGCGAGCCAGACGCGCATTTGTTGCGTCGCAAAGAGCGCGACGCAAAAAGCGCTTGCTCGGGATGACAGCAGAAATCGAAGTAATACGGAAAACGAACCGAGGTGGATATTTTGAAACGCAATCAGAAATGGGTTGGGGTTGTCGGGATACTGGCCGTGCTGGCGCCGCTGACCATTCTTCCGCAGAGCGTGGCGCAGGAGACGCGTGTTTCCCCCGAGGGCGGCGGCTGGGGGCAGGAAATTACCGGCACGCTGGCGGCAGTCAAGAATCTGAGAATCAAGGTGGATTCCGGCGCGGTGGTGGTGCACGGCGGGCAGCAGCAGGGCATTAATTATGTGGTTCATACC
>Ga0326728_10024455_pt1 | contig 10942 bp, 7 predicted proteins | sample MB3enrmetagenome_FD_207602 | JGI IMG/M metagenome (GOLD analysis project Ga0326728, IMG submission 207602) | Lab enriched peat soil microbial communities from McLean, Ithaca, NY, United States - MB31MN | ecosystem: Environmental > Terrestrial > Soil > Wetlands > Peat | place: USA: New York...
GGTGGCCGATCATTTTGTTTTCTACTACTTTTTCTAGGGCTTTGACTAGGGTTAACCCGGTTTCTTGAGATTCGGAGACGCCGCGGACTAGAAGAGGCATTTGATCTTCTATTGCTGAAACCCACCTTTGGTTTTCGTAGTCCAGTACGGCTGAGGGTATGATAACGATAAGGATGCCGAAGAGGAATATTTCGTTTGCATAAAGGGACAGGGCGTTAGGATTAATCATTGCAAATATTATTACGCCTACCAAGACCAACACCACTGAAACAGCAACGGTTACTTGTCTTTTATTTTTTGAAATCTGCCGCATATTCTTTTTACCTCGGAGGAGTCATCGAATCAACAATCAATATTAGTATACCGACACCGGCGGGTATTGCTAGAAAAGATACTAGCAAAAGCAGCGTTTGGGGGTCTATGTTGCCCAGCATAGATGCGCCACCACCCAAAAAAGACATTATCGACAGCATAACCACCAGCGCCAACGGAAGGGCAATCATTAAGCTGACATACACTTCAGCTATGCCGCCTAGACTCTCGACGTAGCTTTTCATCGATGCGACTCTTGTTTTCTTGAATTTTTCAGCTTCTTCGCGCAGATAAGCTGATAAATCTCCGCCCATATGTGACGTGGTCACTACGCCGTCTAGCATTGCCCCGAATTTCGGTGAAGCTGACCGCAGAGACCCGTTTCTTAAGGCGGAATTTAAATCTAAACCTAAGAGTTCAATGTCGCCGATTATTCTTCGGACTTCTTCGCCTACTCCGAATTCCTCTCCAACGTTAGCTAGCGACCGAAAAATACGTTCCGGAGGCATGCCTGCGCTGGCAAGGACAGCCATGAAGTTTGCTGTAAGAGGCAAATTTGCGTCTATCTTCCTAGCTTTTGAGGAGATATTTAGGAACGGCAGCATATAGCAGACGCAGATTGAGAGGAAAAAAACAATCATCCCAACCAAGACTGCGACCAATATGGATTGTGATATGAGAAGCGACAGAGACAAAGATAGAGCCCCTGAAACAATTGAAGCAAAAACTGTTAGGCCCATGTACGCTTCAAAAGTAATCATGAGACTTGCTTTACCCAAGTTCGTTTGTAGGCTACTGAACTCGGTGAGGAGGCTTTTCGGTATTATATTTGAAACTCGAAGGAATACCGTGAGCAAAGATTTATTCGTTTTTCAGTGCCTCCGCTAGTAAGGGCTTTGGGTTTTCAAGATAATTTCGAATTATGTTTGAAACGTCCTTGTAGTCGCGTATGTTTTTCTTGACCATCCACTCCAGAATTTTGGTCCTGGCTTGGATTTCTTCGCTTGCTTGCTCGGGTGTTATGCCTGTTTTTTCAGCGATTTTTTCCATGATGTAGCTTCTGCCTGTGTAGTCGAAGGTGTCTTGGGCAGGGTTCCATCTGTAAACGTCGTTGGTTAGGATTTCTCCTGAACGCGGATCCAACCCCACAATTTCGGCTGTAGATACGGTTTTTCTCCATGGTTTGCCGTTTAATTCAACTCTTTTCTGGACCAATATGATGTCTATGCCCGCTATGAGGGTTCTTGGAATATTCATAGGAGCTGACTCCAGCCGGTAAACTGTTGATTCTACGGATTCTGCGTGGACGGTTGACATGCCGAGGTGACCTGTGCTGACAGCCTGGAAAAGCGTGTACGCCTCAGTTCCCCTGATTTCACCAACAATAATGTAGTCTGGTCTCTGCCTCAGTGAAGCTTTGAGTAAATCGAAGAGTGAAACGTCTGCGTTCTCGGTTGAGAGTCCAAAATGGGTTCTTGTAGTCGCGGGTATCCAGTTTTCATGTGGCAGGTTTAGTTCAGGGGTGTCCTCTATAGAGACAACTTTGAGGTCGGGCTTAATGAACATGCTTAAGCAGTTAAGCAAAGTTGTTTTGCCCGCTGCAATTCCGCCTGCAACAAGAATTGAGACTCTGTTTTCAACTGCGTACCAGAAAAAAGCAGCCATTTCAGCTGAGAGCGATTTGAAGGTTATAAGGTCGGTGACTGTAAAGGGGTCGAGTTTGAATTTTCTGATGGTGAAAGTGGAGCCTTTACGAGTGACTTCGCTTCCATAGGTTAAGTTAATTCTGCTTCCGTCAGGCAAACTAGCATCCAATAGAGGTTGCGCTATTGAAACGTGGCTTCCACATTGGTAAGCAAGCCTTAGGGCGTAAGTGTCGAGTTCGCTGGCGGTTTCAAATTTGACGTTTGTTGGGATGGATTCGAATTTTCTATGCCAGATGTACATGTTAACGTTGACGCCGTCGCAGGAAAGGTCCTCTATCAAAGGGTCCCGCATCAATGCATCTATTTTGCCGTACCCAAGATTATCCCTAAGAACATAATACAGCAGTTTCCCACGAGTCGCGGAGTCTAAGTCAAATTTGTAGTTGTCCAAAACTTCGTTACATTTTTTGACCAAGTAATCTGAGGCAGCCTGCTTAGACTGCAAATCACTTGATTTCAGCAATAGCACTTGGTTTAGAATATCTTTTAAACGATTTAGATTTGCCTTATCTGTCTCAGTAAGGGCTGGCTCTTTCAAGGTATATGTGACGTTGCCCCTTAAGGAGTCCCTCGTTACATCAACAGAAGCATAAGGTGCGTTAAGCGAATAACTTTGTAAAAGAACTTTCTCAACGGCGTCTGGCGTCTCAACTTTAGATATTCCCAAATCTAAGTTTTCACCCGTCAAACTTGGCTGAAGCATGATTTCTTCTGCTTTCTTGCTTTCATCAGCCAGTTTTTCTTTCGGAGTATCGACCGCTTTCTTTCGGCCAAACAGATTCCCAAATTGCTTGTTGAACACCATAGTTTACGCCCCTCTCAAACGAGTAGTTTATTTGTTTAATTTAACAAAAAAAGGAAAAGAGTTTGTTCAGCGATTGATCCTTTTATGGCAACGCTTGTGTTACTTGGCTGTAGGTTCCGCCTGTGGAAGTAACCTTCACTGTGTCTTGGTCACCGCTGTTTATGGCGAAACCTGCTGGTGGAGTTGCTGTAAGCGTTGCGGTCACGCCTGGATTAATAACTCCATTGGCTGGACTTGTAATTACTGTTGACATTAGAGTTCCATTAACATAAACGCTGTTTGCATTGAGTGAGACGGCTCCTTGACCAGTATTCTGCACATAAACCGTTAACGTATTTTTGCTGTCAGTCAGGCTTTGAATTTGTATTGCCGATCCAGTCTTGGCAGTTTGGAATCCTATGTATCCCATTACCCACGCGTAAGCTACGAGTGAGGCGACGACGGCAATTGCAATTAGCAGTAGTGTTGAAATGATCGGTGAGATCGCTTTCTTATTTTGACGGAATTTTCTATATTTCATTTTTTATTTTCTCTCCTTTCTGTCTCAAACGTTTGTTTGATTGTTACATACTTTGGAGGGCTTGCTTAAAAGAGGCTAAGTAATAATCTTCTATGAACTGTGATGTAATTCAAGAGCCGAGACGGTTGGGTTTACCGATAAATAATTGTCGGTTGCAACCTTTTGGATTGAGTACGTGAATATTTCATTTATGATTCATAAAGTATTATAATAAAGGATTCACTTGTAAGGTGAAGGAAAAGCGCTATGAAGCTGGTTAAAACAGGAATCGGCGGTCTCGATGAGTTTCTTACTGGAGGTTTGCCGCCTAGAATTCTACTTCTCACTGGTTTGCCAGGGTCAGGAAACGAGGTTTTCGCCAGACAAATCGCTTACCTGCGGGCAAAACAAGCAGGGGTAACTTACTTTACCGTGAACGAAACTCCTGACAGTGTGAAAGAAGGCATGGCAGCCTATAACTGGGACATCCTACCGTTAGAAACCAGCGGAAATTGGAAGTTCAAAACCTTAACAAAAACTGATGACCTGCAAGATGCAATTATAGAGGAAATGGAGCAGCACCGAACAATCGTTATTGACTCATTGTCTGAGATTCTTCTCACTCACAAATTGGAGAAGATTATCACCCTTTTATCGGCGATGTCCCGCCAGAACCAAAACAGCGAGGACTATCATCTGCTTCTTCTCATTGAAGGAATGCAAGATTCAAAGGTTGAAACCACGATGCAGCACTTTGCCGAAGGTGTGATAGCATTCAACACGACTTGGACAACTGACAGCACTCATAGAGATATAATGGTAAAAAAAATGAAAGGAACATTTGTGCCAGATCGCAGACTTCCATACAGCATCGGCAAAAAGGGGTTTGTCATTGAAACAGCAACCCGAATAACGTAACAAACGCTTCTTAGCCCCTAAAATGTGCCATCAATCAAAACAGTGACGATTCGTAAGTTACTAGTTAAGAAATTATATGCTCGCCAAAAGACGGTGAACCGGGACAAACCACTAAACTCGAGCGAAACTCGTCAACTTTGTCTCGGTTTCCGGAACGATTGTGACATCTGTAAAAATTGGTAACATTCCTTCTACGATAACATATTGCGTCAAGTTACCCGGAGGAATTTCCGTATTTCGACTATGACAGACCTAAGCAGATTGTAAATTTACTTTTTGGTGCGAAGTCTCCAAAGAAAATACACTACGCCACAAACCAAAAACGTTGAATCCAAAACGTCTGGAAACACTGGCATAAAAACCCAATGGCCATAAAACGTCACAAGTTTCAACGCTACAGCAACAGTGCCGAGTGAAAAAATAAGCAGCGAAAGGTTAGACACAAATGATCTCAGATCCATCGGCTTAAGTTTGAACTTCCACATCCAATCTCCCCAAACATTCTATAGACGTTTTACCAATTAAGCTTATGCTAATAGCGTATCCATTGTCATTCCTCTTCAGAGATACGTTTTCGTAAACCCAATCATGAAGTTTACTCTTTCCGAAAGCCTTTAACTAACAAATCTTTGACCTAAATTAATCTCAATCTTTAGAAGTTTTCAACTGTAATCTGTCTGGAGAAAAAAACGGTCATTAGCGAACATCGCTGTTTTAGTGTTAACAATTGATTCGTATCTTGATTTTGTGGCAAGCCGCTACATATGGCTGTGGTTCGCTAACCTTGCGCCGTATATGTTTTGTGGGTAAATCGAATTGGGGCTATATCACGATATGAGATACCCTGTTTATAAGGGAACTTCTGGAATAGAATGTCAAATGAATGGTCAGTGAGGTGAAAATAGAAAATGAATTACAAAAGAATGTTGAAGAATTCGAAGGCCATCTCACCAATTTTCGCAACTCTTATTCTGATTGCAATTGCGGTTATCGCTGGTGTTGTTGTTTACATGTTTACTAGCGGAACTTTGGCAACTATGACGGCGGGTGGAACAGCTGGACAGGAAAAAATCACGGTACAAGGGGGAACCATTTCAAAAAGTGGTGCAACAGCAACAGTTTATGTTGAGCAGACAGGTGGTCCCGCGGCATCAATAAACAGCATCGTAATCAAAAACTCAGCTGGATCTACACTAGGTGATGTTGCAATAGTCAATGCTAACATTTCGCCAGCAGTTACTGGAACTACCTTGGCAAGCGGTACGCTGTACGCTGTCACTGTATCTTCCCTGCCAACAGCAATAACAGGAGGTTTGAGTGTAGGCGGTTCCTACACGCTTACTGTAACAACGGCAGCGGGCGGCAGTTTCGTTTCACCACAAGTAGTAGCAGAAACTTAAGCAACCAAGGGCTTGTTTTGCCCACAACCATTTTTTGTTTCTATTTTAGAAATGCTCCTATGCACCTCTTTGTAGCTATTTTGTCAGTCAAAGGAATGGGTTTAGAAACTAACTTTTCTAAAAGTGGCAACGACGAAGGGCTATTCTGGCAAGCTGAAAACTAACCTTTATTTCCTAACATGTACCGAAAAAACAGCAGTCTTAAAGGTCCAAGTTTTCCCTGATAAGTTAAGGTCTTTCTTATCAATAGAACAATTCTAAATTAGAAAGTCTTTAAGGTTTCCATAATAGTTAGGGAATGTTAAGATTGTGCCAAAATGAACTTTCGAGAAAGTGCAGGGCAAGGTCTTTCTATGTATCAATTTTATTGAAGTAAAGTACAATTCTGTCTAAAAAAGGCCCTAAACTTAATCTTGACAAAAAGCGATACCTAACTGTTAGCTCACCGACGCTTGAGCAGAAGATTTTGAAATCTCGAAATAAAAGCTAAACAGCTATCAATTATTTGTTTATCTATCGAGCGCTTGATAGGTAATTTGGCGTTTTAAAAAAACCTACTTTATTAATGTACTGCATGAATGGACTGTAAGAAAGCGGTATAATGCCTAGGAAAGACCCAAAGATGCCTCTGAAAACAGAGAAGGAACTTCGAATTTCGATTAACAATCTTATCGTTAGGTCTTGCGGTGCCTGGTCAATCCGAAAATTAGTGGTGAGGTGCCAGTAAACGGGTAAGAGCAAGCGTAGTTTTCGGTTCTTTGGTCGCCGTGGTCTTAGTCCAATATTTGCCACAATGATATTGGCCGCAATTGTGATTGTTTTTGGTTCAGTTGCTTATTATTATTCAAGTAATCTTACTAACGCGGTAACAAACAGTTATGTTCAGACATCGTCAAATAGTCAGCAGTCTGTTGCTGAAAGAATAGGGTTTGAATATGTGCAGCACACTTCTTCGACATTAACAGTTTACATAATAAATTGTGGAAACGCGAATAACATACAAATCAACTCGGTATTCATCTATGACTCAAGCAATAACATTCAGGGAGTTTATTCTGGTTCTCCCAGTCCAATTTCATATTTGTACGCTATAGGCGGGAACACTTTAATCAACGGTAACGGTCAAAGCCTCAACATTGGGCAAGAAGCGTATTTTACCGTTACGCTATCTGGGACCTCTCTAAACACCGGTTCTCCATACACACTTCAGCTTGTAACCAAGAGCGGGAGCAATTTCGACTATGATTTCACCGCATGATTTTCGAAGAAACAGAAAAGGCATCGGCACAATCTTCGGAATGGTATTCTTCCTACTCATAGTTATGATTGTTTTCGCAAGTCTCGTAATAGTTCTCAACCAAAACACCGGTTTAGAACAGACAACCAATCAGGCTAAACAGCTGGATTTGGACCGCTACACAGAACTCCAAACTGTATCAATCAATAATCCTGAAACAGCCGTTTTAAACGGCGTAGTTTATCTTAGCTGCACTGTTTCGGACAACGGTACGCTTCCTGTTGAATTAGACCGATTGTGGATTAGAGATGTAAGCACCGGTACGGTCGGCAACATCGCTTTGACTCCATCAGTTGATCTTCAACCTGGCAGCAACTCTAATTTTTTCCAATCCCTTGCCGTTTCTGGTTCATCGTATTCTGACCAGTTTATCATTTGGTTTATAACCGCAAGAGGAAACTCAATCTCAGATTATCCAAACATCAATAAATTTAATGGTATAATGCTAACAGGAACTTTCCCGGGAGTAGCTAGTATCAACTCCACTTACCAAACTAACTCTACCCCAATGACGTTGTCTCTGAAAACAACTCAGCCAAATCAACTAATTTATGTGGTCGTATCATATGACGACGGTAACACCCTATACACCCCTACCTCAACTCCTAGCCTAACTTTCGCTTCGAGAGGCACAACACTGACCACAGCCACCACCCCCTACTCTGGTGATAGCATTTTGAAAACCTTCTATGCCATTGATCCTTCAACCGGTCTGATAACAATCAGCATTCACTCAACTGCTGATGAATTAAGCGATTATTATTGCTCGGCATTAGCATTCGCAATCAGCAACGTCAATACCGCCTCTCCATTTGACGGTTCACCACAAACTTCCATAGGCGAATCTACTACGCCGCAAGATACAATCACAACTCAATACTCAAATGATATGATAATAGGTGCTTATGGAATTGACAATCTAAATCCTACAATAACGCCGGGAACGGGCTTCGCGCAAATAATGCCTGTGCAGAGTTCGTATGGAGCATCAGGACAAGATAACGCGATGCCCAGATCCGTGTGGAGTGAATGGTGCATATTAAAGTCACCGACAACCAACTTGCCGGTGAGTTGCTCTTTTACCGCTTCGCAAAATTGGGCTTCAATCTTAGATGCTGTGAGATTAGTGGTGACACCTCCTCCTACTCCTTTGACTCTTTCCCCCACTATTGGTCCAATCGGTCAAGTTGTTACTATTTCTGGAACAGGTTATGCACCCAACTCCCCGCTCCACGCTCTATTTGATGGCTCAATAGTAGTTCCATTCAGCGCTACGACCGACGCCTCAGGCAATATCCCGTCCGGCGCCACCTTCACTGTTCCACAAGGTTTCGTAGCAGGCATTCACACAGTCACCATTCTCGACAGCAAGTTCAATTATGCTAATGCAACTTTCACTGTTACTCCCTCAATCAACATAAGTCCCAACCGCGCTCTTATCGGCACTCCAGTTACAGTCGCAATATCTGGACAGGGCTATGCTGCCAACTCGCAATTACAGGTAAAATTTGGCGGAGTTGCGGTTTCAACCAATCCCACAAACGCATTCACTAATTCAACTGGATCATTCTCCAACGTAAACTTCAATACTCAATCCCTAACCGTTGGCCCAGAAACTGTTAGTGTCACAGACGCAAACGCCAATTCCAACGCTACAACGTTCAATTTCGTGACTCTCGCCCGTTTCGCAATAACCGGTTGCCCGCCTTCCACAACTGCAGGTGCAAGCCTTGGCAGCGTTACGGTTACACCTTACGACTCCAGCAACAACGTGATAAATGGCTATTTGGGACAGGTCTACTTTACTTCAACCGACAACAATGCTATTTTGCCCTACACCTCCACGAGCCACTATACGTTCACTCTAGCCGATGCAGGCAACCACATTTTCTCCGGGCTCGCACTCGAAACTGTGGGATCCCAGACTATTACCGTGACTGATGGAACGATATCTCAAACAAGTAGCGGAATAACCGTGAATCCAGCGTCTGCATCTGTCTTGATTGTTTCAGGTTTTCAGAATCCGACAACGGCTAATGATGCTGGCACTTTTACAGTAAAGGCTATGGACCCGTATGGTAATGTTGCAACAGGCTACAGTGGTACCGTGTGGTTCGCGTCTTCAGATGTTCAAGCGGTTTTGCCCGGCAACTACGCATTCGTTTCTAGTGATAACGGTATTCACACTTTCAGCGTTACACTAAATACTGTTGGTGTTCAGTCGATTACTGCTACTGACACGGTAACCCCCACGATTACCGGTTCTCAAACTGGAATTACGGTGAATTCTGCTTTGGTTCCTCCTATTATTTCTGCTTCGTCTGGCGCGGTTGATCGGGGTCAGATTTCAGGTTTGAGTTCTTCTGCTGTTACAACTGGTACTGCTCCTTACACTTATCAATGGTTCCAGATGGCTCCTGGCGCAGGTTCCTACTCAGTAATTAGCGGAGCCACTTCGACCAGCTACACGTTTATTACTTCAGGTTCCACAACTACCGGTGCCTGGAATTTCGAGCTTCAGATAACGGACAGTGTTGGCGTACAGGTAACTTCAAGCGCCACTACTGTTACGGTTAATGTTGCTCCTACTGTTACCGTGTCACCTGCTTCTTGGAGCATTGATGTTGGTCAGACCGGCAAGACCTTCACGGCCACTGCTTCTGGCGGCTCCGGATTGTTCACAAGTTATCAATGGTATGTGAACGGCGCGGTTCAACAAGGCTCGACCACTCAGACGTTCAGTTATCTTCCTGGTTCCGTGGGTTCTTACTCTATTACTGCCACCGTTACTGACAATTTAGGAGCAACTTCTGCTCAGTCTTCAGCTACAGTGTTCACGCTGAGTGCTTCGCCGACTGTGAGTGTTGCTCCTGTTGGTCCGTTTACGATGGATGTTGGTCAGGTTCGAGTGTTTACGGCTACGTCTAGTGGCGGTTCTGGCACGATTAATTATCAGTGGTATTTGGATGGTTCTGCGGTTGGTACTAACAGTGCAAGCTACTCGTATACTGCTGTGTTAGGTTCACATTCGGTTACTTGTAAGGTGACTGACAGTGCTTCTACTCCAGTTACTTCGCCTGCTTCTAATGCTGTTGCAATTAATGTGAATTCTGCTTTGGTTGCTCCGACCGTTTCTGCTTCATCTGGCACGGTTGACCAAGGTCAAACTTCGACTTTGAGTTCTTCTGCTGTGACGACGGGTACTTCGCCTTACTCTTATCAGTGGCTTTCTAAGGTTGGTGCTGGTTCTTACTCTGCAATTAGCGGCGCGACTTCGTCTACCTACTCTTTTGTAACTTCAGGTTCCACGGCTACGGGTGTCTGGTCCTTTGAGCTCCAGGTAACAGACAGCGCTAGTACCCCAGTTGTAGTTGCATCTGTAGCGGCGTCGGTTACTGTGAGTGCTTCGCCGACTGTGAGTGTTGCTCCTGTTGGTCCGTTTACGATGGATGTTGGTCAGGTTCAGGTGTTTACGGCTACGTCTAGTGGCGGTTCTGGCACGATTAATTATCAGTGGTATTTGGGCGGTTCGGCTGTTTCTGGCGCGACAAGTTCGACTTACTCTTTTAGCCAAGCGGTTGGTTCATACTCGGTTACTTGTAAGGTGACTGACAGTGCTTCTACTCCGGTTACTTCGCCTGCTTCTAATGCTGTTGCAATCACGGTGAGTGCTGCTCAGACTGTTTCTGTGGCTCCTGCTTCTTGGACCATGGATGTTGGCCAATCTGAAACCTTTACTTGCACTGCTTCTGGCGGGACGGGTACTTTGAGTTATCAGTGGTATTTGGCTGGGTCGGCTGTTTCAGGCCAGACAGGGACGACTTATGCTTATGCGCCTGGTTCTGCTGGTTCGCCTGTGATTTACTGTAGGGTAACCGATCAGGCATCTACTCCGAATGTTGTTCAGTCTAACACTCCCTCGGTTACTGTGAGTGCTTCGCCGACTGTGAGTGTTGCTCCTGTTGGTCCGTTTACGATGGATGTTGGTCAGGTTCAGGTGTTTAC
>Ga0326728_10024456_pt1 | contig 10941 bp, 6 predicted proteins | sample MB3enrmetagenome_FD_207602 | JGI IMG/M metagenome (GOLD analysis project Ga0326728, IMG submission 207602) | Lab enriched peat soil microbial communities from McLean, Ithaca, NY, United States - MB31MN | ecosystem: Environmental > Terrestrial > Soil > Wetlands > Peat | place: USA: New York...
GGATGGGGCCAAACATCGCGTTGGTGGACGTGTTGCTGCCGGAGAGTGCCACCCCAATCCAGCCCAGCACCGGAGCCAGGACGACGAACCCCCAGCCGATCTTCGAGAACCCATAGGCAAGCGAGTTCGCCATGCCGGTAAATACAAACACGTAAGCCACCGCAAAGATAAAGAATGCCACCAGCAGGGCGCCCCACATCTGTTTGAACGTACGCGCAAACACCCGCCCTAAAACATCCCGGCTCGGACGCAGGAATAGCGCGATTACAATCCAAGAGGCCAGGATCGAGGTTCCGCCGCTCAGCGGAGTGAAGCTGAAAACGGAGGCAATGGGTTTATTGGTGACCGAGGAGACGGCGGCCGCCTGCAACTTGTACAAACTGATCGCGGGCAGATGCGACCACGGACCCGTCCAGCACACAACGACTGCAATCAGGATCAGGTAGGGGAGCCAGGAGCGGAAGGCTTCGCCGAACCCCGGGTCAGGATCGGTGGCCTGAGTTTCCTGCGCGGCGATGATCTGCCCGCCGAATGCGCGAATGTTTTTGGGCCTCCAGACCTTGACGAACAGGAACAGGATCCAGAACGAAACCAGCGCACCGCTGAGGTCAGGCAGGTAAGGGCCGAGATAGTGCGCGACCGGCCACTGTCCCAGGATGTACGACAACGACCCAACAATCGCCAGCGGCCAAGCTTCCACCAAACCATCCCATCCACTGACCAGGTAAATCAGCACAAAGGGCGGAAGCAACGCCAGCACCGCAACCATGTTGCCCACCGAGGCGGACAACGCAAGCATGGGGATCCCGGTGACGGCCGCCAGCGCCAGGATCGGCGAACCGAGAGCGCCATACGAGACCGGCGCGTTATTGGCAAGCGCGGCGACCCGGATAGCTTCTAGATCGACGATTCCCAAGCCCACCAAAATCGGCACTACCACGGCCCAGGGGTAGCCAAAGCCGACCAGCCCCTCAAGCAGGGCGCCAAACGCCCAGGCCAGCATGATCGTCTGAATGCGCACGTCCACCGTGGCCTGCTTCACCATCCAGTTCTTGAAGCGGTCAAAATCGCCGGTCAGCACGAGGGTGTTAAAGATGACCAGGCCCCAAAAAGTAATCCAGTCAATGACCCATGCCCCCTGCATTCCGCCATACAGATAGGCTCGCAGGGTCAACGTCAGCGGCGCATGCCACGCCAATACGCCGACGGCAATCGTAATCACCCCGGCAATGATGGTAGCCAGCCACGCGGTAAGACGAAGCACCGCGAGCATGAACAGGAGCACCGCAAGTGGTACGAGGGCCAAAAGGATGGTCGACCACATGCTTCCCGTGGGAGCCAAGATTTGGTGAAACATAACTTGCGCCTCACAAATGAAAGTCTCGCATCGCCACAAGATACAACTTAAAGGCCGGGATTGCCAATTTAGAGTGAGCTACCGGAAACGCCTGGGTGAGACAACGCATTCGGTGTCTTCCTTGCTTCTGGTGAGATGCTAAATCCGCGCCATACGGTCAAGCACTACGAAAGAAGCCGGCAGACGGCCTGAAGGCCTGCCGGAGATAACTCTTACAGGACATGAAACCAACGACTTAGCAGGCGGAATAGCTTCGCAAATCATTGATCGTTTGGCGAGGTGTTCCCCCCCAGTCCCGCAACCAGGATCGGCTTCAAGCAGGTTCACAAGATCGGGTGCCCATCGCAGCCCCAGTCAATTTGAGGCCGGCAAAAGCGCCTTTGGCGCCGGATTAGGTCAGGTTCCCGGCGGCCAGCATCCAATCCCTGTCGGCTGATAGCATGCTGGAGATACTGGTCAGATACGCGTATGTAGCGCTCTTTGCGGGCAGTATTGTGGAAGGCGACGCCACCTTGATCACCGCGGGGTTCCTTGCCCATCGCGGCTATTTGCGTCTGTGGTTGGTCATCCTGGTAGCCGCAGCCGCAACCACCATGGCGAACGAGTTCTATTATCGAGTCGCCCGCATCCATGGCGAAGGCATGCTCCGGCAGAAAGCCGATCGCGACCCCAGACTCGCGCGCGTGCGGCGGTGGATTCAGTCAAAAGGAGGGTTACTCCTGTTTTGTTCGCGGTTTATGTGGGGGTTCCGTATTGCCATCCCCATGGCTTGCGGAGCGGTGGCGATGCCGCGCAAGCGATTCTCCGTAATCAATGCCGTGGGGGCGGTCGCGTGGGCGGTTTTGGTCGGTCTGGCGGGATATTTTCTGGGGCACGGACTGGAGCTCTGGCTGGTCGGCCTGCGCCGTTACGAATGGGAAATCGCCGGCTTCATGCTCTGCGGCGTATTCATCGTTCTTCTGGCCTGGAAGAGCAGAGAGTTTGAGGAAGAGGTGGAGGCCGTACTCCATCCGGCCAGCGCCGTCGTCGCCAGCGCCCAACATTTGTCAGGCAAGCTGAAATCACCCGGCCCGCCGGACTCCGGCGAAACGCATGACCAGGAGTAAGCCGGTGGATTCTCTTCTTCGCTTACGGAGTTGTCTCGTTGGTTGCCGTCTCTTCCTGCTGCTCTTCAGCCTTTTGCCAGGTGGCATCGGGGTTGTATTCCACCATGGCTGTGGCGATGGTCTCGGTATTCTTACCCAGATCCTTTTGATATACCACTCCATTCTGGGCGACGAGGAAGGTCATCACGCCGGATGACCGGTACTCCGCCGGGTAGGCCACGAAGGCGAACCCCCCGGTCATTTTGCCGTTTACGACATAATTTTTTGCGCCACCGGGGGCAGACTTTCCCTGCCGCGTCAGGATCAGGTAATAGTAACCGCGATAAGGAGTCGGGCCGCCCGCCTGGCTTTTGGCATAGTCCTTAGCCGCGGCCAACGCCACCAGCGGCCCAATGGGGCTTTCCGATTTGTTATCGGCGGCATTCCAATACAACCCATTGTGCCGCCCTTCGTCGCTGACGATTTTTTGGGCGTACTCGTTGTGCTCCGCCGAATAATATTCCTTTTGCGCCGCCACCAGTTCCTGGCAGACACGAATCGCCGATATTTCATTCCGGCCAATTCGCCGGTACAGGATTTCCTTCCTGCCCGCCTCGGTATCGAAATACCACAAATTGCCTTTGTGCACGAGCGGAATGGGCGTGGGCCAATTCTCGGCGCCGATATACAAGACCGTTGTTCCATCCGGCTCTTTCACCAGACGGTGCATTTCCTGATACTTTTCCACGAAATTGGCGCGGCTCCGGGCGTCCTCGGTTTCGTCTCCGGAGGAAACAATCTGTTTTCCATCGGGTCCGAGGATTTCAAGCATCGCCTTTTCGTCGTTGCTCTGCGCCGCCGCAACCAGTGCGCTGCTCGCCTCCTCCGGCGAGGAAAACGTCTTCTGAGCAGGTTGCTGCGCCAGGGAACGGGGAAGAAAGCACCCCGTCATAAGGATGGCGAACGCGGCTAATTTAAGAAGATTGACCCAACGAAAATTGTCGCAATTCAGCCTGGTATGCCGCATTTGGTTTTCCTCCAGCTTTTTCAATGTTCAAGCGAGCCGGCACATGACGAAGTGTCAATCACCGCCGGCCGCGTCCACCGCCGCCGCCGCGCCCACCACCGCCACGCATGCTGGCGATTCCGCGGGATGAAAAGCTCCTGGCTTGTCCACCCCGGTCGTAGCCACTGAAGGCGCTCGAACGGACGCCACTCTGACCGCGAGGTTCCGCGTATCCCCGGGCCGCCCGGCTGTTGCCATTGAAAGGCCGGGCCATTGCGCCGGATCGGAATCCCGCGGGACCACGGGCAAAAGCGCCGCCGCGGACCGCTCCCCCCCGGTAAAAGTGGGCGCGGTTAAAAAATGTCCGGCTCATTGAGTAGTACCGGCTGTGATTAAAGAGCACTCCTCTATGGCCCCAATCGAATCCCCAATGGGGCCAGCCCCATCCAAAACCTCCAAAGAAACCCACGCCGAAACCAAAGCCGAACGAGAGGTACGGACCGTCAAACCAGATTCCCGGATATGGGTACCACCCCGGCCACGCCACGATGGGACCTCCGTACACCAACCACGGGTCGTAGGCGGGGACGTACACGACATCGGGACTGGCGGGCTGAATGACGACCGTGCCGCCTTGCACGGTCACAGTTTGCTGCGGCGTGGTCTTGAGACTGCCGGCCGTTTGCGCCCGCCGGCGCATCACTTGTATGGCATCCATCACATCCGCCTGCTGGTTGTAGTAGGCGTCGCCCAGCGATGACGTCCAGGACAGATTCTTATCCATGTTTCCCAGGACGGAGGGAAAGGCAACGAGCGCCTTGACGCTCGGGTCCCAGGGCTGTTGATCTACCGCTTTCGCCAAAGCTTCGCCCTTCAAATCAGGATGCGCCAGCACCCATCGGTCAGCCTGAACAACCTGCTCGGGAAACGTGGACGCCGCCAGAATCTGCGCCACCAGCGAATCCGGATACAACGCAATGGGCGCGACCATCTGCTGTAACTGCTGGGGAGTCTGCTGCGCGTATGCCGGCGGCGCCGGCGGCGCGGCCGGCGTGGTTTGCTGCGCCGACAGGTTCCCCGGCATAGTCGCGAACATCAGCGTGAACGACAACAGCAAGACCGGAATCTGCCGCCCCCATCCAGATTTTGAGAGTCTCGGAGCACAACCATGAAGTTTCATCTTCATAAACCTCCTCCTTGCATGGCAGCTGGAGTTACCCGCGACGTCGCCCCTAACCAGCACTGCACATAGAGCAGGAATGACTGTCGATTTGCATGATCACAATATTTGCGATGCGCCCATTCCCCACCAAGGTTTTCTTTTCGGCAGATTCTGCATTGGCTTATGCTTCTCCCCCCTCCCGGGACACACCTTCCCAGGAACCGCTCCAGCCATCCAGTTCAGGTTGCGGCCCGTACCTGGTGTGCTCGCACCACAAATCTTTTGGGTGCGGCGCCGACAAAGTAAAAGGGGTAGCAGGTTACCAGGGTCAATACCGAATCATTTGTGGGGTTCATAACCGCGACGTCCTCGGGTGTGACGACCTTCGTCCAGTCGACCAGGTAGCGCGTGGAAGTGGCCGCTGTCTTGAGATCAATCTCATCGCCGTCGTGGATGTTTTTCAAGGCACGAAAAAAGGTATCGCGGTGTCCGGCAATTACGCTATTGCCGGACGCACCCGGGATTGCTGTTCCCCGGATATGCCCGACTCCGAGACGTAACGTCGGCGAGGTTGTGCCCTCCAGCACCGCGGCGGACATCCCGAGCCTCGGAATCTCCATATGGCCCAGGACTTCCCCTTCCCGGAGCGTTGCTTCAGACGGGCGAATTTCCGGCAGCGGGCGGAGGCGAGCCTGATTCTCGGACGATCGAAGAGTCACAAACCGCTCGGCTTCGGAATCGTAAAGCTTCGCCCGTACCCGTACCAGCGCAACATAACCCAGGAGAATGAATCCGGCGACCAATAGAAATCGTCCACTCCAGCGCAACCATGACTCGAGCCGTTTACTCTTGCCGGCTCGCGGTGTAGTCCTGACAGGCATTTGCCTATCCCCCTTCTGGAAGTCACGGCTTCCCGCTTGGGTTGTCGACAGCGACTTGAGGTTTCAGGGGAGCAAAGTACCCGGGGCGGGTGTGAACCGACAGCCGCCCACGACCCGGAGCGTTTACCTTAACCTGTACGGTCCGGTAGGTCCCATCCTGCTTGCGGTTCGTGGAGACATAGGCAAGCGTGTACTGACTGCGAATATCGTGAGCAATCTGTGTGCAGATCGGGACGGTGTCCGCCAGCGACTCCGGCAGGAAAGCCTCGCCCCCCGCGGCTTTGGCAAGCTGCCTGAGCACGCGAAAGTGTTGGTCGGGGTTTTGCGTATCGAGCAGGCCGATGGTGTAAAGGATGACATCCGACTGTCCTTCCAGGGTCAGGATCTGGGCCTTGGTGTGCTTGCTGGCGTTGTCGGCGCCATCGCTTATCACGATCAGAACTTTCTTGTCCCGATTGCCTTGTTTCAGATGTTCGATTCCATCGGCAACCGCATCGTACAAGGCCGTCTCGCCATTGGCGGAAATCCGGGACAGGGCCTTTTCCAGTTGAGCCACATTGTCGGTAAATGGCATATCTTTCGGGAGGCCGAACGAGACTTTTTCGTTAAAGTTGACGACGAATATCTGGTCCTGCGGATTGCTGGAGCGCGCAAACGCCAAGGCCGCGGCAACCACCTCAGCGAGCTTTGGCCGCATACTCCCGCTGTTGTCCACCACCAAGCCCACCTCAACCGGAACATCATCGTGGCTGAAGAACTGTATGGGCTGAAGAACCCCGTCCTCGTAAACCTGAAAGTTCTTTCTGCTAAGACCCGAAACCGGGGCGCCCCGGTGATTCAGGACGGTCGCGTGCAGGACCACCTGATCGACATTCAGCCGGAAAGTATATTGGTCGCTATGGCCACTCTGAATTTCCCCAAAAGCAGCCGCTCGGGCAACGCGCAGCAGGATGATCAGGAAGAATACGACGGCAGCGGATGCAATCAGGGCTGAACGCAACTCGCGCATCCGCATTCTCCGTAATGAAAGCAGAGTCTTTGCCGCAATATGGCAACCTGCCCTGAGGACAACGTAGAGCCCGGCGCCGGCAAAGAACAATATCGCGAGCAACAAGACCACGAGAAGACAAGCGGCATATTCACGGACAATAAACATGGGCCTGACTCGGACTGCCGGCACCAAATCGCGGCGGCCAAGATGGAACGGGAGGTGATATTTGAGCATCACCCCCCGGCTCGCTCCGCCCAACGAATCGTAGTCGCAGGCTGGCGCGGCTTTGCGTCATTGTCATTGGATGGAGGGTCATTGCATTGAGGCCACTCGCTTCGAAATCAGCGATAGTGTCAAACCCGCGCCCAGCGATAACAGCCCCAGCAGTCCCATCAGCGGCAACCAGCTGGCGGTCTGCGGCAACACCGCAGGTGGCGGGGTCATCTCGGCCATTTGCGTCGATTCTCCATTGGGCTTAACGGTCTCGACCGGCGCCGATTGCAATGTCTCGGCGGGCGCTTTTGCCATCTCGGTCGGGGTTGCGAGGACCGGCTGGTTCGCGGCTTTCGACAGCTCAACCGCCCTCGGCTTTGCATATACGAATTCCTCGCCCCAATCCCGCCCCGGATAAAACCACGCCCGGATCGCCTCCGGCTGTCCGGCCGCCATCTCCTTGAAAGTTATGACCGTTTTTCCGGTCGGATGTAAACGATAGTTGGGAATTGCCAGAATCGTCGCATACAAAAAGTCTTCGGCTGGATTGAAGATCTGGACGATATGGCGATTGGACATTGACTCCACGACTTTGAACACATACGTGCCCGCCGGCAGGACTTCAGGCCCGTAGGCGCCAGGAACTTCGACCGGCGCATTGAGGGTCACAATGGTTCTCTTATCCAACTCACCGGCCCGTACGCTCGGCACAAATACCGCACACAGGGCAAGCACGAATAGGGAAACCGCAAGCAATCGGAACACCTTCATCTTTGTACCTCGTTTCTCAGACGTTGGTTGGGGGTGTTGGGTTCGAGTTGTCAGACGGCCGGCCGGCATCAAACCGGCCGGTGTCTGACTCCCTCGCGCGAGACCTATCTCGTCTTGCAATTCTGCCCGGGAGCGAAGCCCAACGAACGGGGGTCGTGGATGCGGTTGCAAGACTCATAGGAACATTACCCGACACGCGGTGAGACACGATTGAGCGCGATGGCTCAACCACGGCAGCGTGGCCGCAGTCCACCCATGGGTATTAGGATGAGACAGGAAATGCACTGGATGTCAGCCGGTGAAGCGCGACCGGACTCGGGCTTGAAACCTTACCGTTCCAAGCCCATGGAATTGCAAGTCGCAATGTCACGGCAAAAAGATTACTGTCAACGTCTGTGCGCCAATCGAACGTTACACCTGCAGGACGTCGTCGGGCTTCGCCACCAGCTCATATAGCACCGGGTTCACAAAAAAGCCCAGCAACAGCCGGGACAGCAGTCCGGCGACAATCACAATCGCGAAGGGCCGCTGCGTATCGGAGCCGATCCCGTGGGACATAGCCGCCGGCAAGAGCCCTAGACACGCCACCAGTGCGGTCATCATGATCGGCCGCAAGCGCAGCAGCGACGCTTCGTGCGTGGCGTCGCGAATACTCTTCCCTTCCAGCCGCAGCTTGTTGATATACGACACCAGAATGACGGCGGTCTCGACCGACACGCCCATGAGCGCCAGCAGCCCCAGCACCGACGAAACGCTGAACGGAGTGTTCGTCAATTTGAGGGCAATCAGCGCGCCCACCGGCTCGGTCATTACCACGCCCAACGCGATGGTGAAGGGGAATTTGAAGTTCCCATATAGGGCAAACAGGATCAGGAAGATCAGGAGTATGGACAGCGGGCCGATTACGCTGAGCTGACTCTTGGCCTCGAGAAACTGGCTATACTCGCCGCCCCAGTTCATCCAGTACCCTTCGGGCAGATGCACCGCGGCATTGACTGCCTTCTGGCCATCGTGCACCGCGCCCTCCAGGTCGCGGCCCTCGATGCTATATTGCACGCCGATGTAACGCGAATTGTCTTCGCGATAGATAAAGGATGCGCCGTTGCTTTCCTTAATATCGGACAGTTCCTTCAGCGGGATCTGCTGACCGTCCGGCGTGCCGACCAGCAACTCGCCGATCTGCCGGGGACTGCTGCGAAATTGCGGCTGCATGCGAACCAGGAGGTCAAACAGTTTCTCTCCCTGTACGACCTGGCTGGTGGCTTGTCCGCCGACCGCGGCCTGGATCACGGCTTCAACATCCGAAACGTTGATGCCATAGCGCGCAATCTTCTCGCGATCCACATCGATCAACAGGCTGGGCTGCCCGAGTTCCCGCACCACCGTCAGCTCCGTAAAACCGGGAACGCGCTGGAGGATGTTCTTGATCTGCAGCGCCTTGTCTTCCAGCACATTCAGATCCGTGCCATAAACCTTTACGGCGAGAGAGCTTTTCAGCCCCGTGAGCGCCTCATCCACCGCATCTTCGGCCGGCTGCGTGTAATTAAAGATGATGCCGGGAAAGGCGGTCAGGCGCCGGTTAATGGAGGCAATCAGTTCCTCCTTATTATGCGCATCGCTTTGCTTCCAGGAATTGTCGTTGTACGGCTTCAGCCCGACGTAAAACTCGCAGTTGAAAAAGCCCGTGGGATCGGTGCCGTCATCGGGGCGGCCCAATTCCGATCCGACTTCGGTCACCTGCGGATAGGACATCAGAATATCGCGGACCTGCGGCGCCAGCTTCGACGCCTCCTCAAACGAAATGGTGTACGGCATGGTTGCGCGTACCCACAAGGCGCCTTCATCCAGATGCGGCATGAATTCGCCGCCGATAAAGGGCACGAGCAGCAACGTAAGTCCGAAGATCGCCGTCGCTCCGAACAGCGTCCAGGCGCGATGATTCAGGCACCAATCGAGCTTGCCGGCATAGAAGCGCTTGATGGCCTCATAAGGCCGGTTCACCTTTTCCGTTACGCCCTTCTTGAACCAGTAGGAAGCCAGCACCGGAACCAACGTCAACGTCAGCACCAATGCGCCCAGCAGCGCGAACGACATGGTGTCGGCCATCGGATGGAACAGTTTCCCCGAAGGCCCGCTCAACGCGTAAATCGGCAGGTACCCGGCAATGATGACGGCGACGGAATAGAAGATCGGCCGGTCCACGTCCCGCGCGGCCGCCAGAATCACTTCGTTGAGCTTATATTCCGTTCCGGCACGCGCGGCCAGTTCACGATAGATGTTCTCCATCATGACGACCGTGCCGTCGATGATGATCCCGAAATCTATGGCCCCAATCGACAGCAGGTTGGCGGAAACGTCATGCGCGTGCAGGAAAATAAAGGCAAACAGCAGCGACAGCGGTATGGTGAGGGAAACGATCACCGCCGCCCGGAAACTGACCAGAAAAAAAATCAGCACGAGAAAGACCAGGATCATGCCGCGGATGAGGTTGTTCTCGACGGTGCCCGTGGTCAGGCGCACCAGATCGCTGCGGTCGTAAAACGGATGGATCTTGACGTCCTTGGGCAGCACCTGGCGGTTGAGCTGCTCGGTCTTCTTCTCCACGTCCTGCAGCACGGTTTGGGTTTGCTCCCCGCGCCGCATCAGGATGACGCCTTCCACGGCGTCATCGTTCTTCATGAATCCGAATTCGCCCAAGCGCGGCGCGTGCCCGATCTCGACCGAACCAATGTCACGAACGCGGATGGGCGTTCCTTTGTTGGCGCCGACAACTATGTTCTCGATGTCCCGGGTATCGCGCACCAGTCCCAGGCCGCGCACGTAGTAGAACTGACCGCCTTGCGAATAGAAACCGCCGCCGGCATTAGCATTGTTGTTGGACAACGCCTGCATGACCTGGGGCAGGGTGAGGTTGTATCCATAGAGCCGCGCCGGATCGAGCAGCACCTGATACTGCATGACCGTGCCGCCGAAGCCGGAGTCGTCGGCCACGCCGCTTACGGATTTGTAGGCGCGCTCGACCACCCAGTCTTCAATGGTCTTCAATTCCTGGGGGCTGCGGTCGGGGCTTTCGAGCACATAGCGATAGACCAGCCCACTGGGACTGAACAGCGGCGCCAGCGACGGCGTCACGCCGTTCGGAAGCTGGGCGTCCGCCAGTTTCTGGAATACGTTCTGGCGCGCGAAGTAATTGTCGGTATCGTCCGTAAACGTGAGGATGATATCGGAGAGCCCGTATAGGGTGATGGAGCGCATCACCACCAGTTTCGGCGCGCCGTTCATCTCCACTTCAATGGGCAGAGTGACCAGCCGCTCCATCTCCTCGGCGGCGTGTCCGGGCCATTGGGTGATAATCTCCACCATCGGCGGAGAAAGATCGGGATAGGCATCCACCGGCATGCGCCGGAACGATCCCACTCCCCAGATGGTCATAAACAGCACCAGCATCAGCACCAGGAACCGCTGCCGCAGCGAC
>Ga0326728_10024457_pt1 | contig 10941 bp, 8 predicted proteins | sample MB3enrmetagenome_FD_207602 | JGI IMG/M metagenome (GOLD analysis project Ga0326728, IMG submission 207602) | Lab enriched peat soil microbial communities from McLean, Ithaca, NY, United States - MB31MN | ecosystem: Environmental > Terrestrial > Soil > Wetlands > Peat | place: USA: New York...
GACTTCAGCCCGCGTCTTGCCGATATCTTCGAAGCCGATCTGAACGGTATACAGATGCCAGGAAACGCAGTCCCGGTTGGCCGGGTCGCGCAAAGCCGGCGTCTCAAGCCAGGGCAAATCCCTGAAGGCGTCATTGTAGTGGGCGACGATCTCGCGCCGGCGCACGACGAAACTGTTGAGGCGCTCAAGCTGCGATAGCCCAAGCGCGCACTGGAGGTCCGTGATGCGGTAGTTGTAGCCCAGATCCTGCATCTCGTAATACCACGGGCCGGCATCGGAATCCGACCGATGCCCCACAAAGTGCGACGTGTTCCTAACTACGCCGTGTGAACGCAGGCGACGAGCGTTTTCCGCCCAGGCGTCATTGTCCGTGACCAGCATGCCTCCCTCGCCGGTGGTCATGGTTTTTACCGGGTGAAAACTGAACACCGTAATGTCCGCCCACGGATGTCCGCCAAGCTTCCACACGCGCCCGTTATGAGCGATCCCGCCTCCCACGCCATGGCAGGCGTCTTCGATGACCACCGCGCCATGCTCCCGCGCAAATTGCGCGATGCGGGGCATATCGCACGGTTGGCCAGCGTAATCGACAGCGACAACCGCTTTAATGTCGGGCCGCCAAGCGCGCTTCAATGCCTCCGGATCTAGGTTGTAGGAGACCGGATCGATATCCGCGAAGTCGGGCGTCGCTCCCACGAAAGCAGCGCAATTGGCCGACGCAAGAAAAGTGTTCGACGTGGTAATAGCGCGGTCGCCTGTCTTGATGCCCGCCACGAGCATGGCGACGTGCAGCGCCGAGGTCGCGCTGTTCATGGCGACGGCGTGCTTCGCCCCAACCAGCGCGGCGAATCGGCCCTCGAACTCTTCAACCTTCGGCCCGCAGGTCAGGAAATCGGACCGCAGTACGCTGACCACGGCCTGAATGTCGGCTTCGTCAACCCACTGCCGGCCGTAGGGCAGGAGCATCCTCGGGTTGGCCGGCGCGCAATCAACGTTGGGCCGAGGGTTACGCATGAGCGTATTCCTCTCCAGCTAGCGCGCGCAACTCGGTCTGGGAAAGCCATTCCGTGTTGCCGTTGCTGGTATAGCTGAACCCATCCGGCAAAGCCCGTCCGTGCGCCCAGTTCTCACGCGCCCACCAGCCATGCGCCGGGCGGATGACGAACATCGTTTCCAGTTCTATGGAGTGTCGCGCCTCGTCTTCCGAGAGCAGCGCTTCGTGGAGTTTCTCCCCAGGGCGTATGCCAATATCCTCGATGCGGCAGCCGGGCGCAATGGCGGCTGCAAGATCCATGATCTTCATGCTTGGGATCTTGGGAACGAACACTTCGCCGCCGTGCATTTCTTCGATAGACCGGATAACAAACCGCACCCCCTGGTCCAGTGTGATCCAGAAGCGGGTCATGCGTTCGTCGGTGACCGTCACCCGTCCATTGCGTCGCTGTGTTTGGAAAAGGGGGATCACGCTGCCGCGGCTGCCCACGACGTTGCCGTAGCGCACGCAACTAAAGCGGGTGGGGCCGTCGCCGCTATAGGAGTTCGCTTGAACAAGTAACTTCTCCGCCACCAGTTTCGTGGCACCGTATAAATTTACGGGGTTGACCGCTTTATCGGTACTCAGCCCCAGGACTTTTTTCACCCCCGTATCGAGCGCGGCGTCGATGACGTTCTTCGCGCCGCTTATATTTGTTGCAACCGCTTCGATCGGGTTATACTCGCAAGCCGGAACTTGTTTGAGGGCCGCGGCATGTACCACGATATCCACGCCGTTCATCGCGCGCTTGAGGCGGTCACGGTCGCGGACATCGCCAATGAAGTAGCGTAACGTGTCGTGATCGAACCCCGCCACGCGCATTTCATGCTGTTTTAACTCGTCGCGGCTGAAGATGATAAGCTTTTTCGGGCGTAGCTCCTTCAGGGCTATTTCCGCAAACGTCTTTCCGAAAGAGCCGGTGCCGCCCGTGACGAGCACGTTAAGTTCATTCCAGTTCATGAGGTTATGTGGGTATCCTTTCGGATAAATTGCCGTACGCTGCCGTCTTTTACTGACAGTGAGCGACGTTGCACGCCAGCGCCGCCTCAATCACCCGCCGTTGTTGTTCCTCGCTCAGTTCCGGATAAATCGGCAGCGCCAGAACTTCCGCCGAGGCGCGCTCGGCTTCGGGCAGCGATCCAGGCTTGTAGCCGAGATGCTGAAAACACGGCTGCAGGGGCAGGCACAGCGGGTAGTAAATATCCCAGCCGATCTCTTGCCGGCGCAGTTCTTGCGCCAGCGCGTCGCGATGCGGCGTCCGTATGACGTATTGGTTGTAGATGCTCACGCACTCCGGCGCCACAAAGGGCGTGCGGATATCGGTCCCGGCGAAGGCGCGGTCATATGCCGCGGCGTTTTTCCGCCGGCCTTCCGACCAGGCGTCCAGATAAGGCAGCTTGACCAGCAGCACGGCGGCCTGCAGCGCATCGAGCCGGAAATTCCCTCCAATGTACGCGTGGTGGTACTTGGTTTCCGACCCGTGGTTGCGCAGCGCCATCATGCGCGCGTACAGCGCGGCGTCGCTGGTCACAATCATGCCGGCGTCGCCCGCCGCGCCAAGGTTCTTGCTGGGATAAAAACTGAAACAGCCCACGGTCCCCATGCCGCCGGCTCTGCGTCCTTTGTATGTCGCGCTGATGGATTGCGCAGCGTCCTCGATCACGTACAACCCGTGCCGCCCCGCGATTTCCAGGATCGGGTCCATATTGCAGGCCTGGCCGAACAAATGAACGGGGACAATCGCTTTCGTGCGCGGAGTGATGGCCCTCTCGATCAGCTCGGGGTTGATGTTGAACGTGCGCGGGTCGATATCCACGAAAACCGGCGTCGCGCCGGTGCGCGCGATGGAGCCGGCCGTGGCGAAGAAGGTAAACGGAGTGGTGATGGCTTCGTCGTCGGGGCCGAGGCCGAGCGCCATCATACTGCACAGAAGCGCGTCCGTGCCGCTGGAAACGCCCACCGCGTACTTGCAGTCGCTGATTGCGGCGATCCTCCGCTCGATCTCTGCCACCTTCGTGCCGCCGATGCAGACCTGCGAGTCGAGCACCTCCGCGATCGCGGCCAGCGTCTGCTCGCGAATCGCGGAATACTGCGCCTGGAGGTCCAGTAGCGGTACCTTCACTGGTTGTTTCCGCCTTGTGCCGCCCTCGGCCTTCGCGGCCGGCGAAGCTTATGACTCGGAGGTTGGCTTGTAGTACTTCGAATAATACTTGCCGTAATATCCGTAGTAGTAATAACGGTCGCTCATGTCCTGCCGGACTTCATTGAGCGCGACCCCAACCACGTTCGCCCGGAGCCGCCTCAGGTTCGTGAGAACGTTGGCGACCGCCGTTCTGCTGGTCTGGCCGGCCAGCGTGATCACCACCACGCCGTCTACGATCGCGGCCATCTGGAGCGGTTCGGCGAAACCCAGAAGGGGCGGCGAATCCACGATGATCAAGTCGTATTCCGCCTTGGCCTCTTCCAGGATGCTTTCCAGGACAGCGCCGATCCGGTCGGCGGCCCGCCGCGATGCTGGCCCGGCGGGCAGAACGGCCAGATCGGGATAGCCTTCCACGCTGAGCACCGCGTCCCGCCACGCAGCCTTCCCGTGCACCACGGAAGAGAGGCCCACTTCGTTTTTCAAGTTGAACCGGGTGTGAATACCGGGCCGCCGCAGGTCGGCGTCGATCAGCAGCGTCTTGCGCAGTTGCAGGCTGTGCGCTGCGGCCAGGCGCGCGGAAGTCGTGGTCTTGCCTTCGCGAGGCACGGCCGAGGTGACCAGAAGAGTGTGCGGCCGCCGGCTCATATCGGAAAGCAGGATCGAATCGCGCAGCGTCCGGATAGCTTCGTCGAACGATGAGATTTGGCCGCCTGTCCGGGGTTGGCCGTCTTTGCCGCGCGCCTGGCCGATCAGACGGCCGCGCCACGCCTTCACCACGGGCAGCGAACCAAGCACATTGGTCTTCATGCCGCGCTGGATTTGCTCGGGATCGCGGATCGTGTTATCCAGGACGTCCGCCAGAACCGCGGCGCCCACGGCCAGCATCGATGAGAATACAAACGCGAGAGTCGCGTTCAGTGGAATATTCGGGAACACGGGGCTGAAATTGGGCCGCGCCGGATCCGCCACGCGGATGGACTCGTTTTGGAAAGTGGAGTTGATGCTGGCTTCCTGAATTTTCCGCTCCAGCTCGTCATAGAGAGCTTTGTCCCCGTCGGCCTCGCTTTTAACCGCTTTGTAGTCGAAGGAGTTCGCGTTCAACTTGTCGGACTCGTCCCTTAGGTCGTCCACCGCTTTGGTGAGTTCCGCCTCCCGCTGGACTGCTTGCTGGTATTCCACGCCTACCCGCAGCACGATGTTGTTCTTCAGGGCTTCCTGCTGCTCCTTAAGCTTCGCCACCGCTTCGGCGGCCTGCTTGTATGCGGGGTGAGCGGGGCCGTATTGCAATTTGGCCAATTCGAATTTCTGGTCCGCGTCGGCCAAGGTGTCGGAAAGCTTGCGGAGCTGGTCTCCTTGCGTGGAGGCTTCGGCGGCCTCCAGAGAGCCTCCCTTCACGGCGTTGTACGCTACTTCCTTAAGCACGCGGTCCTCTTGCGCGTTTGTCAGGTCCGTGTTGAGCTGCACCAGCTTCGCCGTGATGATGCTGGTTTTCTGATCCGGATCGATGACCTTCATTTCCTTCTTGGCTTTCAACGTATCCAGTTGTTTCTCCATGTATGTGGATTGGTCCTGGGCGGAAGCGAACCGGATATCGTAAGTGTGCTTCTTGTAGCTATCCGCGACTTCGTTGGCTACCTCGGCGGCGAGCCGCGGGTTCGGAGACCGGTAGCTGATTTGCAAGAGGTATGTGTTCGGCGGCCGGTTCACCCTCAATCCCCCAAGGCCCACCGGCGCGTCCGCCGTCTGCGAGCTGGGAATCGGGGGATGCGCGGCATCTTTCGTCGGCGCTGGTGCGTCCAGGTTGAGATGCTGTACAACCGGCCGCAAAACCGAGTCCGATTCGATCAGCTTGATTTGAGTGGCAAGAAACTGGTCGGAGTCGAAGTTGCCTTGCTGCAGGGCGGCGTTTTGCCCGACTACAGCCGTTGGAATCTCACGGTCGATATCGATCGTCGTCGTCGCTTCGTAGATCGGCGTCAGCCGCGACGAAACCACGACCGTGGCGATGACCGAGGTAATTACAAATGCCAGAATTTCCCAGCGGCGCTGCTTCAGCACCCACAGATAGTGGGATAACGGGAGCACCTGCTCTTCGGCATCCGGATCCGAATATGTGTATGCCGGCTGCACGGTAATGTGTTGAGGGGCCGTGGCCGGAAAATTGGATTGGGCAGGGGGGAGCGTAAGGCGTTCTTTTTTCTCGGGCATTGGTCGGTTCTCCACTATGGGTGACTGTAAATCAGGACTCCGCTGGCCAGGGTAAGGGCTTGCGTCATGGAAGTGAGCGCCGTCAGGCTAATGTGTTTGCCCTTGCTGTCCGGCACATAGAAGATATCGTTGGCAACCAATGGTACGTCCGGCGATTTACGCGCCAGGATCTTCGAGAGCGGTACGGGAATTTCAGTTCGCGCTCCCGCCGCGCCGAGCCGGGAAATGTACGCTTCTTTGCCGGCATACTGCGCCAAGCCTCCGGAAAGAGCCAATATCTTCATGACGCTGGTTTCGGAGCCGTCCTGTATCCGGTAGGCGTTTGGTGATTTCACATTTCCCACGACGTAAATCCTGGCGGCTTCCGGCACGATGACCTGCTCGCCTCCCGTCAGCGTGATGTTGAGGTCGGGATCGGCATTGTTGATCAGATCGTGGACGGAAATACGCCGGGTATGCGAGAGCGGCTGCCCATCGGGCCCCGGCTGCGTCTCGTTGACCAGAATCTCCGGGCCGGCGGCGTCACTCAGCCCTCCGGCTTTGGCGATCACATCGAGAAGCGGCGTGGGGCCTGTCGCCTGAAACTCCGTCGGCGCCCTTACCGCGCCCGATATGCTGATCGGCCGGCTATGGTACTCGGCGATCGTTACCGTGACGTATGGGTCGACGTAGAACTGGCCTTTGCGGATGGCGTCCGCAATGGCGCTCTCCAGGTCGGCGGGGAGCAACCCCTGGGCCTTGATGCGCTGGTTCAGTATGGGCAGACGGATATATCCGTCTGCCCCGACCCGTAGCGTGCGGCTGAACTCCGGAGCGCCGTAAACCGAAACATCGATCAGGTCGTTTGGCCCAATCGCTTGCGCCGGGAGATTGGCGGTCGCTGCCGGTGTCGCGCCGGCTGAACCCGCGGGTGGAGTCTGCGCGGAGGCTATGGCCGCAAGCGACAAAATCAAAAATGTCAAACGCATGGAAACACCTCTAAGCATCTCAGGCTTCTTGCCTGCGGTTCTCTCGCTCGCCAAGCGCTTCCACTAAACGCGCCACATTGGCCTCGAGAATGTTCAATCGCCGGTCGAACAACGACAACTTGCCGTTCACGGATTCCGATACAGCGGGCGATTGTACGCCAGTTGCGCTTCCCAGCATGACGAAACGCGCGAACTCTGAGAGACAGCGAGACCCCTGTACGGTTGCCGCAGCCTTTAACTGCTCTAGTTCTTCATCCGTCACCCGGAAGTTTATGAGACGACTTCGGACTTTTTGCACGGGAACCCCCTTGTCCAGTGAAGTCCATCCGGCCAAACCGAGGGGGGTCGGGAAAGCCTGAAAACAATGGACTTGGACGTTGGTTTACACCTTGCCGGACATAGCTCACGCACTGTGAGTCACATCCCTGGCTCCTGAACGGACTAAAATCGAGGGAATTGCACTTCCGGCTATTTGCCCCTACCGGAGCGCTCTGAAAAATGTATCACAAACAGAATACCGATGCAATCCGCAAGCTAGAGGCTTTATTTGTAATATGTTATAAACCACACAAGTGCCTCGGCGTCCGCATTTTGGCGGGTATGAGCGCGTTGGAATGACCCTGGTCCCCTCATTACTTCCCAACCCACGCAGCTTCATCATAAAGTAATACCTAGGCGCCGCCGCCCAACCAGGTTTTGTTAGCCACATGATGAATTTCTACGAGGAATTGGGTATCCGTAATGACGCCTCGCTCGAAGAGATTCGGCAGGCGTACAAGACGCTGGTCCGTATTCTTCATCCCGACAGCCAGCCGGACGAAAAACTAAAAGCGGCGGCGGCGTGGCAGATGAAGCGTTTGCACGAGGTTCTCGATACGCTCGCGGACCCTGGGAAGCGACGCGCTTATGATGAGAGCCTTATGGCAGCGGCGTATGCCGATGCTGGCCTGCATTGGCCTGCACACGCGGATCCGGAGCCGCCGGTTCAGCCGCAAACCGAGTCCCGGTTGGCGCAATTGGCCGTCAAGTATTGGGCCTGGATTCTGATAGGCTGCATGATTCTTGGAGGCGGTTACTGGTGCGTGACGGCTTACGGCCCCGCCCAGGCCACCGTCGAGCCGAACGAATATCCGGCGGAATCGCCAAGCTCCGCGATGCAACCGCCTGAGACGCCGCCCCGGCGCGGGATGCAAGCTCAGGTTAAGAGGTCTGGTTTATCGCATGCCGCAGAGTCCGCTTTGCCGGGAGAGCTCCCCGCGGCCGGTGGCGCCAGCCCCGGGTTGCCCGCGCTGACGGATGCGCCGGCGTCGGCGCCGCCCGCGCTTCCGGTCTTGCCGCCGGTCGTGGCTTCCGCGACGGCCCTTCCACCGTCGCCTTCGCCGGCTAATGCGCCTCCCGTTCCGAGCGCGCGGAAGTCCTCGTTCGCCGGAGAGTGGTTCTATGCGCCGGCCGTCGACAAGCCCGATCCGCATCTCTACGCGCCGACGGAGATCGACCTGAAACTCACCGAAGAGAGCGGGTCTCTGGGCGGTCTATATCGCGGAAGATATAAGGTCCCCGATCGCGCTGTTTCACAGGATGTGGTCTTTCGAATTCAAGGCAAAGCCTCCTCGGGCACATCGGCTGCACTGACCTGGACATCCACCGATGGCGCCGCCGGCGAGATCGATCTCAACTTGAGCCAGCCGGACTTGATGAAAGTGACTTGGTGGACGACGAAACCCGGGACTCGGCCCGCGTTGAGTTCGGGCGCCGCAACCTTGGTTCGTCAGCAGGAGCCCTAATCGCCACGCGGCGCGGTAATCGCCGGATCGGGAGCAGGATGTAATAACGATATGAAAAACGCCCTTCTGTTACTTTTACTCCCCTCTTCCCTCTGCTTCGGTCAAGGGTCGGCCACCTCAACCGCGGCATACCGGGTTACGACTGCTACCGCGGGAGCCGATCTCGGAGCCAAAATTAAGACCGTCTGCGCCGCCTTGCCGCCCGCTGGGGGGACCATCGACGCCATTCTCATGACTGGGGCGCAGGCGATTAACAGCGAGGATATCTTCGCCGGCTGCGCCGCCAAACCCTTGACCCTGCTTCTGGGGGTGACCACCATTACTTGCGCGGGCGAGGCCGGAGTAAGGCCGCCCATGGCTTGCATCGTGCCCCGGTCGAACCAGCGCATTATCGGGAGCGGGCAAGGCGCCACTATCATAGCGGCCGCCAGTGGCACGCCCGACTGGATCCGCTTGATCGAGACTTTCCCCGATGCCGCAAATATCGAAATCGCCGGGCTCCAACTCGATGGGAATAAGGCGCACGTGACCGGCGCCAAAGTGCAGAATCACGGGATTATCGTGGAGCAGGCCCACGGCATCGACATCCATGACTGCTGGATACACGACACCAACGGCGACGGGATTACTTTAGAGGGAGGCGGCGCCTCTTCAACCACAAACTTCTCAATTTCCCACGTGCTCTTTCAAAATATAGGGCGCGCCGCCGTGGGGATCATCAGCGCCGCCTACGGGACCATCGACAACAACTGGTGCGTCACCGACGTCGGCTTCGACTGCTTTCACCAGGAGCCGGATTCGGTAGCGCAGCTTGGCCACGATATCGAAATCGCCGGGAACACGGGGTCTTGCACGGGGCGCGGAACGGCGGCGCATCTCGTAGCCATAGGCGGCGCGGGAGGCTCCGATTACGAGTCGATCCCGAATTCCTCGTCGTGGAACATCCACGACAACATGAGCAACGGCTGCTCCGGATTTGCCGCGAACACCTCTATTTATACGACCTGGAGCCGCAATATTGCGAACAACCCGCCGCAAGGGAATCCTTTTAGTTTCGTGGGTGTGAGCCATTCGATTTTCGCGGATAACATTCTCGCCGGCGGCGCCGCGGTCAACACGACGTACGGTCATGCCAGCGGCTTTGTTTGGGACTGCATCGACCCGCACCGTCTTTATGGAGGCCCGGCGAACTATTGCTACAACACGATCACCGGGAACGAAGCTCGATGGGCGCCCGGAGTTGGGATGGCTTTTGATGGCGCGGGCGGCAGCACGATTACCAGAAACACCGTTTACGACCTTCAAAACAACGCTTCCGTCCAATACGGCTATGGGATGGCCTTCAACAATTGCTACGGCTGCATTATTGACGATAACCAGATCGTGGACGATCAGAGTCCGCACCAAATGGTCGATGGACTGGTCATCAGCGGTTCCACCGACGTGACCCTGAAAACCAACGTCATCTCCGGCTGGACTAAAAACATGATTCTGGAAGGCCCCGGCAACACATGGGCGTTTCTTCAGCAGCCCGGGCTGGCGGTTCCTTTCGCGGAGCTTATGCCTGCGTTTCCGGCGAATACAGGCTCCGTGGCGACCATCTCCGATTCCAGCGTGGGCAGCGACGGCGCAATCGCCGCCGGCGGTTGCGGTCCCCGTTGCTTCACCGTAAACGTGAGGAGCGACGGAGCGCATTGGCTGGTCGCCGGAGGACCTGCCTTCACCGCACAGTCCACCCCGGCCGTGGCATTCGGATCGTCCTATCAGGTAGCTAACGCCACGCGCGTCGTTGTGACGGTTTCTTACGCGACCAGCTCGGATCGGGTCACCGCCTATAGCGACTCCTCATCCACTCCCACGACGGAGATCACCGCCGTCGCGGCCGGAGCCGCCACTGGTGTTGCTTCGTTCGAGTTCGAGGTTCTTCCGGGAAATTATTTCCGGCTCGTGGCTGCGGGCTCACCGGTTCTCACGCGAGTAGTGGAATATCAGTAAACCGCAAGGCGCGAAGAAACTGGCCAGCCCCATGGGGACGATTTATAAGCGTTCCGCGAGGATGTGGGAAGATCGTTTCTCGTACGCGGCGTTAGTTCATGTAGCATCCACGGCGACGCTCTCCAAGGGTTTCCGCTCGACGGCCGGGACGTCGCTTTCGAAGCGTCGCACCTGGATCTTCGACCATTCCGTGAACAGAGGCCTTCGCTAATGATTTCGAAGTCAATCTGGTACTTGTTCTGGAACTGCCGGGGGCCAATCCTGTGCAACTCTAAGTGTTCCTTGTGGTTATGTGCCCGCCAACTAAGCGGCGCGCATGAATGCCATTTACCAATTGGTACAACCCAGATTATAATGGAATGATGAACGGCAAAGTGACCATTGACCGGGCAGGCCGTGTCGTCCTGCCCAAGAGCCTCCGCGACGAGCTACGCGTCTCCCCAGGCGACGCCCTTGATGTTTCGGTACAGGGCGACGCGGTCTTTTTACGCCCCCGGCGCAGTTCCTCGCCGCTCGAAAAGAAGCAGGGCGTGTGGGTCTTCAGCGCTGGCAAGCCCATGGCCTCCGACGAAACGGCCGCCGCGCTGCGCACCGTCCGCGAGCAGCGCGACCGGTGGAACGCCGGGGGCGCCCAGTGAAGTTTTTCCTCGATACTTCCGTGCTGGTGGCGGCGTTCCACGTCGATCACCCGCGCCACCAGCCGAGCTTCGACCTTTTCGTGCGCTGCGAAAAGAAGGACGCTGGCTGCGGGCTGCACAGCCTGGCTGAAGTCTACGCCACCCTCACCAGCATGCCGCCGCCGCGGCGGGC
>Ga0326728_10024458_pt1 | contig 10940 bp, 9 predicted proteins | sample MB3enrmetagenome_FD_207602 | JGI IMG/M metagenome (GOLD analysis project Ga0326728, IMG submission 207602) | Lab enriched peat soil microbial communities from McLean, Ithaca, NY, United States - MB31MN | ecosystem: Environmental > Terrestrial > Soil > Wetlands > Peat | place: USA: New York...
CATCCTCAAGCGAAAGCAGAATTACCAAGAGCTTGGAGCCGACTATTTCGACCGCTTGAACGCTGATGCCATACGCCGCTCGCTGGTACGTCGCCTCGAGAGGCTCGGCCACAGAGTCACCCTCGAACCTCTCCCCCAATTCGCATGAGGGATTTTCGAATGAGTGAAACATAGCGAACGGGTAGTGCGTTGGTGCGTTGTTACCGAAGCGAGTGAAACAGTTAATGCTCTGTCATCCTGAGCGAAGCGAAGGATGACAAGCTAAGCCTTGCCTGTTTGAACTATTTGCGTATCACGACAGTGGTGCGACGGGAGGTTCGACACGATGTTCTGGCGAAAACGCAAGTCGAGTGATTTCGCCGCGGAGATCAACGCGCATCTGGAACTCGAGGCGGAGCGGCTGAGGGAGCAGGGTTTGAGTGAAAAGGAAGCGCGCGCGGCGGCGCGGCGGGCCTTCGGCAACGTCACCCAGGCCCAGGAGCGCTTTTACGAATCAGGCCGCTGGCTCGCGTGGGACCATCTGATTCAGGACCTCCGCTTCGGCCTGCGCACTTTGCGCCAAACCCCGGGCTTCACGGCCGTGGCGATACTTTCGCTGGCGCTCGGCATTGGGGCCAATACTACGATATTCAGTTACGTTAATGCGCTGCTGTTGCGTCCTCCGTCAGTGGTGGCCGCACCGGCGAAATTGCGCGCACTGTGGAACCGCCTCCCTGATGGGCAATATCTACAGTTCAGTTATCCCGATTACGTCTACTACCGCGATCACAGTCAAGTCTTCTCGGGGCTTGTCGCGTACAGCAGTGATCCGGAGCGCGTGAGCTGGAAAGTTGGCGGCGAGACCGAGTTGATCATGGGGCAATTGGTTTCCGGGGATTTCTTCTCCGTTCTGGGGGTCAAGCCGATCTTGGGGAGAGCTTTTCTGCCGGAAGAAGATCAGGTTCCGCTGAGAAATCCCGTTGTCGTGCTCAATCACAAATTCTGGCAGCAACGCCTGGGATCTGACTTCAGGGTTATCGGGAGAACTCTGATCTTCAACGGGAACAGCTTCAGCGTAGTGGGAGTAGCGCCTCCCCATTTCGACGGCATTGAGGCGTTATCCGCCCCGGATTTCTGGACTCCGATGATGATGCAACGTCAAATCTCACCCGGCATGGACCTGCTGACTAATCGTACCGGCTACTGGCTTTTCGTAACCGGGCGTCTAAAGCCGGGCATCACACCGGAGCAGGCGCGGGCGGACCTGAGTGTGCTCGCGAAACAGCTCGCGCAGGCCTTTCCCCAAAGCAACAAGGGATGGGACGCAGCGGTGACGCCGCTGAGCGGGCTCCCGCCGGAATTCAACGGAGTTGCTGCTCCGGTTACGGCGATTCTCATGGCGGTGGTGGGTTTGGTCCTGCTCATCGCCTGCGCCAATTTGGCCAACTTGCTGCTGGCGAGGGCATCGCGCCGCACGCGAGAGATGGCCATCCGCTCCGCTCTGGGGGCGGGCCGAGGTCGAATCATCCGGCAAATGCTGACCGAGAGCGCGATGCTTTCACTTGCCGCGGGCGTTGTGGCGCTAGGGCTGTCTATCTTCTCAGGCCCTCTACTTCTCAAGCTCAAGCCCCCCATGCTGTCCTTCGTTAACATTCAACTTCCACTGGATTGGCGGGTGCTGGCATTCACGCTGTTGGTGTCGCTGCTCGCCGGCTTCGCGTTCGGCGTAGCGCCTGCATTGCGCAGCTCGAATGTGGATGTGGTATCGAGATTGAAGGATGAGGCGACCGGCAGCCCTGCCAAGAACCGCCTGCGCAATGTGTTAGTGACCGGGCAGGTGGCGGTCTGCACGATTCTACTGATCGGCGCTGGCCTCTGTTTGCGCAGTCTCGCGAGCGCGGGCTCTGTCGACCCGGGATTTCGAGTCGGCAACCGGCTTGTGGTCACACTCGATCTCGATATCCTCGGCTACTCTGAGAATCGTGGCCGGGAGTTTTACAACCAGGTGATTGACAAAGTCGAGGCGCTGCCGGGCGTTGGCTCGGCAAGCGTTGCGAACCATCTGCCTCTGGGATTCGCGAGCATGGCAACAGTCGTTGCGATCGACGGCTATCAGCCGCCTCCGGGCCTGCCAGGGATTCCGATCGGTTTTGTGGGCGTCGGGCCAGCATATTTTCACACCCTGGGCGTCCCTCTCCTGAGTGGACGAGATTTCAACCGGCAGGACAACCCGTCTTCTCCCGGCGTCGTCATCATTAATGAGGCGATGGCACGGCGCTACTGGCCGGGCCAGAACCCCATCGGAAAGCAAATGAACCTGGCATTTGGCAAGCGCTCGCCCCTGGAGATTGTGGGGGTGGTCGCCACGGGCAAGTACCGGAGCTTGCAAGAAGAAGCTCAGCCGTTCATGTTCCGGCCGTTCGCTCAGGCTTACGAGGCGCAGGCAGCCCTGGTGGTGCAAACCACAGGCGACCCGAAAGCCATGCTCGCCACCGTCGAGCGCGCAATTCAAGCGGTCGATCCAAACCTCCCGGTGCTGGACGCGGAGACCTTGGCACAATACATGTCGATTCCGCTCTTTCTTCCTCGCTTCACCGGCACACTGCTGGGAGCTTTCGGCATTCTGGCGCTATTGCTGGCGGCGCTGGGTCTGTCGGGCGTGGTGGCCTACTACGTAGGGCTGCGCACGAGAGAGTTCGGCGTACACATGGCGCTCGGAGCCGAGCCCCGAGACGTGCTTGAGCTTGTGGTGAAACAAGGCATGCGGCTGTGTCTTGTGGGAGTGTTGATCGGACTGGTTGCAGCATTTGGTGTCAGCCGCGTACTTTCAGGCCTGCTCTTTGGCATCCGCCCCACAGATCCGATCACCTATATCGGTGTGGCGCTCGTCCTGACCACCACAATGCTGGTCGCTTGCTACCTGCCCGCCCGGCGTGCAACCAGAGTCGATCCTATGGTAGCGTTGAGGTATGAATAAACTGCAGGCGACCGTTCGTAGAGTGCTATGCGGGGCGTTTTCTGGAATTCTGCTCGCGGCATTCGCACTCTCTGCAACCGCGCTTGATGTTGTCCCGGCCCATGGCCTCTGGGTCTGGAAGAGCGCGTCGATTTTGAGCGCGTCGGGAAGTGCGGAGCGGCTGGCGAAATTCTGCGAATCGGAGGGCATCAACGAAGTGTATGTTTCGGTTTCGCCGCTGGGCGATGCTTCGATGGACACCCGCCTCGTTCGCCTCGTCCCTCTTCTCCACCGATCGAACATCCGAGTGGAAGCCCTGCTTTCAAGCGTCGATGCCGATGAACCCGGCAGTCACCGCGAAAAGCTGCTGGATCATGTTCAGGAAATCATACGGTTTAATCAGCGCCACCCCGCGCAGGAATTCGACGGCATTCATCTCGATATCGAACCCCAACAACGGCCGGAAAACAAAGGTCAGGGTAACCTGCGATTTCTTCCCGGCCTCGTGGATGCCTATCGCGCAGTGCTCGCCCAGGCGGAAGGCGCGCGCCTAACCGTCAACGCCGACATTCAGAACAAAGTTCTCAAGGGCAACCTTGCCGAGCGAAGGATGCTCTTGTCGTCGCTGCCCACATTTACCCTGATGCTCTACGAGCTGAGCAGTCCCAACGACGGAGAGAGTGTGGAAACAAAGACTGACAAACTCCGCGCCGCCAGCCAGAAGTTCCTTGCCATGGCCTACGACGGATTGGGTGATTCGAACCTCGCGAAAATGGTGATCGCGCTTCGCACTCCCGATTACGGCGCCCTCCTGCCCCGGATGCTCAAGACATTGGATGACGCGAACCACGCGAAGCCGCACTACCAGGGCTGGGCATGGCACTCCTATAACGATGTTCTAGAGGCGGGGCACTAGAAAGAGGGCGGAGCGAAGGTGAACGCAGTGCTTTACAGACCGGCGCAAAGTACCGATGTCCCCGGTATGGCTCAGATCCGGGCTCGCGAATGGAGCAGCTTCGAGTTTTGGACGAACCGCATTGCCGGTTACCTGAAGGGCGAACACAATCCGCAACGCGCGTTGCCGCCTCGAAGTTGTTATGTTGCCGTGGGGGAGAGTTCCGTCATTGCGTTCGTGGCCGGCCACCTTACCCGGCGCCACAGCTGCGACGGCGAGTTGCAGTGGATCAATGTCATTCCGGAGCGGCGCGGCGCAGGTATAGCCTCTGAACTGCTGCGCCTGCTGGCAGGTTGGTTCGTTGAACAAAAGGCGTTCCGAATATGTGTGAATGCAGACCCTTCGAATGCCCTAGCGCGCGCCTTTTACTCGCGTCACGGGGCCGAAACGCTGAACGCGCATTGGCTGGTGTGGAACGATATCTGCCACGTTTTAGGGAAGCCATCGTGATGATGTGCGCCACACAGCTTCGATCACATCTCAATTCTAATGCCGTTCGAGTGGCGCTGGGGACTTCCGCGCCTGACCGCCAGTAAGCCCTGGTTTCGGGCTGAAAGGCACGCTCTACTCTGACTGGCAGGGCTGTTGGTTTTCCTACCCACTGATGGTGTGAGTGGCAAGTTCGACGGTCACAGTATCGTCCGGCGTCTTGGTGGTTCCGCCGTCCGACTGCGGATGAAATTCTATGGTCATCGTCTGCGCGTTCACCACGATGCGCAGGTAACCGTAATCGGTATCATCGTAGCTCTCGAGCGTCAGGGTGCTGTCAACCGGATACGGCGTGCGATAAGTTGAACTCATCTTGACCAGCGGCGCATGTCCCCCGCAGCCGGCCACCACGTAAGGAATCTGGTAATTATTCACGACCCGCGTGAAGCGCTGGTAATTGTGCACATGACCGGAAAGCACCGCATGCGGCCAGACGCCCGCCGCCGTGCACGCGCTGTCGAGATCCTGGAGCATCAGCGGACTGCCGCCGTGCTCCGACCCTCCCGAAAAGGGCGGGTGGTGCGTGGCGATGATCACCGCGCCCGTGAAGTTGTCGCTCTTCACGCGCTCCAGCGCGGTTGTCAGGAACGTGATCTGCCGCTCGTCCAACGTAGGATAGGTCCCATTCTGGTCGGAAATAACGCCGGGATCCTCCAGAACGTTTGTGTAGATCCCCAGAATTCGCGCAAACGGCGTCTCGAACGTGTAGTAAACACCCGGCTGCGTCATCGTGGTGCGCCACAGACCGCCGGCGTCAGGCGCAGGAACCGGCGCCGGCGTGCAGAAATTCGCAAGGTAGGCTGCGAGGCTGGCCGCCGGATCGGCGGGGTACACAATGCCGTCGTGGTTTCCGGGAATTCCGATGATCGGCGCCGGATACAACCGGTAGGGATCGTAGAACTGGTCGTAATAATACGTTGCCTCGCCGAAGTAATAGACCAAATCCCCTAAATGATAAAAAAACGAGGGCACATCGGCGGGGTTCGTCTCCGTGAAGTCGGAAACCATCTTATCGGCAACCAGAGACTGCGTGGTCGGTCCTTCCGCACTGCCCGTGTCGCCCACAGCGTGAAAGACGATCTGGCCTGACTGTTGAAGCGTCTGTGTAAGGCTCGCCCCTTGGCTTCCATAGATGGTGGCCAGCGTCAGGATCGGCTCTGCCCCGGAAGTGGAGGGCTGCGGAACAGGCAGCACGCCTGCCACGTCCGGCTCGTTCTGGTCGCTGACTGGATCTTTGAATCCCGTAGGATCGGGCGACGGTGTCGGCTGCGCGAACACGGGTTGCCCGCTCCCCGGAGCTGATGATGCCCTTCCGCCCGGTCTACTTGTTCCGGAGAAGCCTCTAGCGGGCTTGCCCGCACGCGCTCCGGGTTTGCGATGCGACGGGGGAACGATGCGTTTAGCCATTGTCCGCCTCCTCCAGCGACGAAAGCTCCCGCGTTTAATTGTGCAATTGTCGACCTATGCCCTGAAACAGTTATGATAGCACACACCAACCGACCCTTCCTGGCGGGATATACATGAGGGAAATCCGGGCTCAGCAAATTCTATCTTTTGACACGGACAACCTTGGCATAGGCCGATTCGCCCGCATCGTTGCGGGCTCGAACCCGGTAGGACGCGCACTGACGCCTGCCGAGAGCCCCCGCCGGCCGGCATCGGGCCTCAGCGCGGGAGGCTCACCAGCCCTTCGCCATACTTGTCATGGTGCCGCACCCAGGCCATAGTGTTTTTCAGCCCTTCCTCATTGCGTCCCTTCGGCGTCAGATCGATGAAGTTGTATGCCCCCACCAGAATATCCAGGCCGCGCGCATAGGTGGAATAGGTGTGAAACACCTCGCCCGCCGCGTCCTTGTAGAACACGCTCAGCCCCGGCCGCTCCTCCGACGGGAACGCCTGCATCTCGTAGTTGTACAGCACCTTCTCGTCCGCCTTTTCCCCCGGCCCCCGCGACACCTGGTAATCCATATTGAAATCCGTGCCGTTTGACGACACCCACTTAAATCCCCATCCCATGCGCTTTTTGAAAGCCTCGATTTCCCCGAGCGGCGCCCGCGAGACCACCAGCAGCGTAATATCGCGCGCCCCCAGATGCACGCGCATTCCGTCGAAGTGGTCCGAGATAAACGAGCAGCTCGGGCAGCCTTCTTTCCATCCCGGCCCCAGCATGAAATGATAGATGATGAGCTGGCTCCGCCCTCCGAAGAGCTCCGCCAGCGTCTCCTTCCCCTTCGGCCCTTCGAACTCGTACTGCTTCTCCACCTTTTCCCACGGCAACTCTCGCCGCGCCCGGCTCAACTCATCCCGCAGCCGCGTAAATTCCTTCTCCTTCTTCAGCAGTTCCTTCCGCGCCGCCACCCACTCGGCCGGCGACACGACTTTCGCTTGTTTCATCATCGGCGTTGCCATTGTCGTATCTCCTTTGGATAAACTTAACGATGCCGTTCCGAACCTCCCGCGCCGTCTTGCCGATCCCTCGCCCGGCGCGGAGGAGAGCTGAGGAATCCTCTTTCAGTGTTTAGCTTCACCCGTCGCTTCCGCCGAAAAATTCGCAGCGCAATCGCAGTTGCGCCGCCCGACGTCGTCACTCCTGCCACCGCCAGCGCCGCGTTCGCAATGCACATAGGACAGATCATCGCCCACCTCCTTGGCAGTCGAACTGCTCAGGGTAGCGCGGAGGTGGGCGCAGTCTGCCCTCCTCCGCGGTTCTTTCATGCGGATCCAACGCCCGCCCTCGATGCGCGGATGGGACGAGCCGCAGAGGAATCCGTCGGCTGACGGATACGTCTGCGCTACAGACGTGCTCACTTTTTCTCCGCGCGCTGCTTCGCCCGCTCGAGGATGTACTTCCATCCCTCGGCGACTCCTTTCCGAAAGTCGTCCGAAATCACTCCCAGCCCGTAATGATGAAACTTGATCAACGTCCCGCCCGGCTCCTCGCTCAACCGGTACTGCACGTTCGACGCGACGGCGAACGACATCATCAGGGGCCCGTAAAACTCCAGCAGCGTCGGCCGCTTGATCGCCTGCACGTGCGCCCACAGGTGCCCGTTGCCGTCTCCTAGGTCGCGGTACCACCGCCCGCCCGGCCAAGCCTCGATCTTCAACTGCAGGGGCTTGTTCTCCGCACCTGTCATGCCTGAGGTCAACTCCTCGAGCAGCGCTTCGAACGTCACCTCCGTCGTCGCCTTCACGTGAATTTCCTCGGTAATGCTCAGCGTCAAATCCTCCACCTTGGGAGCCGCCGTTTCCGTGCTCATGTTTCCTCCTTGGTTTGATTCACATCTTTTACCTGCTTGTAGGGGGACGGCTTGCCGTCCCCAGGTGGTTACTGGGCCGACGAGGGTAGCGCAAGCCCTACCCCTACTCAGGATGACATGCGGATCTGGGTTTGCCGCGCCCTGCTAGGCCCCTTGTGCCTTCTGCAAAAAAACCGGCGGCTCATCGCCGCTGGGTCCCCAAGTCGCCGGAACCGGGATATTCAGCATCCGCAGGTACACACTGAGTTGACCCCGGTGCTGATACCAGTGGCTCAGCATGACGTCGCGCACGAACTTCGCGCGGGGGACGGCGAACAGTTCCCGGTCCCCCTGCTTGATCCGCCACAACTCCTGCATCGCGGCGTCATCGAATTTCGCGAGTTCCCTTCGCGCCGTCGCCAGGCTCTCGTCATGCGCTGCCAGGGCCTCCTGCAAGGTCGCCGGCTGATTGCTGGGCCTGCCGAAGTCAGGCGCCTGGGCCGGGTTCTGCTGCACAAGCCTCGCGATTCCTCCGGGCACCTGCGCGATGTGCAGCGCCAGTTGCCCCGCCGTCATCGATTTCTCGTGCGGCTTCCACGCGAGCTTGTCCTCCGGCAAACGCTCCAGGAACTTCCGCGTGAGCGGTGCCTGCTCCTCCAACTCCATAATCAGAGTCTGTGCCAATGACATACTTCTGCTCCTTTCTTTGACAGATTCAACTTCCTGTTCCGAGTTTCTTCCAAACAGGCTGCGGAAAGACTCTGTTAGCTGTCATCCTGAGGAGTCCGACGACGAAGGATCTCCGTAGTTCGTTGAAACGCCAACTGCCGAGATTCTTCGCTCCGCTCAGAATGACAGTACTCAGGCATTTTTCCTCAGCCTGTAAAGCCCCAATTTGAATACTTCGTATGCCCTGTTAGATGCTTCGTCCTTGGCGCGGGGCGAAGCCTTCACTTAGACGCAGACTCACCCTCGGTCGCGCCAGCATCCGCCATCTTGGCTTCGGCACGCTCTTTCACGCGGCTCAAGGTATGCCGCCAGAACCGCTCGAATTCGCCGGCCCATTCGTGCAGCGGACGAATCGCCGCGGCGTTGGTTCGATAAAGCTTTCGCCGCCCTTCCGGCCGCATCCGCACCAGACCCACGTCGCGCAGCACCCGCAAGTGCTTCGACACCGAAGGCTGCTCCATTTCCAGCGCTGCCACGATGTCGGCCACGGGCCGCTCCCGGTCCGCCAGAAATGTCAGGATGTCGCGCCGCCGCGGCTCGGCCACCGCGTTGAACGCATCCGAGTTGGTCGCCGCCCTCGCCATCTCTGCATGATATATTCCCATATCAGCATATGTCAAGCGGAAAATTCTGCAGCCAGGTAGCCCGGAGGTGGGCTCAGTTTGCCCTCGTCTCGTCGCTTTTTTAAAAATCACTGTGCCGAAGGCACCTTGGAGTGCGGCGGCTTGACGCCGCTTTGGAATCTCCACGGGGCGGGGATTGCGCAAGGCACGATGTACAAAGGCGGCGTCAACCCGCCGCACTCCAAGGCGCTCCGCGCGGTCCGGCCAGTCAGGGCGGAGAGTTCCGACAAAGCCCCCCCACTTTCTTTGCATTTTCCGCTTGACAAGCCCGGAGACCTGTGATAGCCTATTATCGTGGCCATGTTCGGGACATTTTGTTGCAGTTGGGCGCTGCGGGGCGCCAAGGCGCAAGGGAAAGCGGAAGGTGCCGGCTATGGGGGAATGTAGAGAACTACAAAAAATGAAAAATAGTGGGAACGAAGCTAAGAAGTACCTGAAAACAAAGCACATCACTTTTTTAAGTACTGCAAATTGTGTGCGTTTTGCGCGCAAGTTAGCGCAAAATAGAGCCTGAATGGAGCAAAAAGAGCGCATTTTGCGGAAACGAACCGAAAACTCGCAGGCGCAAGCCGAGGCCGGAACAATGACAAGTAGTCGGCTACAAATTGCCGCTGCGTGGCGCTGTAGCGCTGACCTTCAGGTCAGCAAACCGCAGGGGCGGCCCTTGTGGCCGCCCGGGCACCCACCAGGGTTGCCCCTTCAAATTCGCGGAACAAAGCGAGAATGTCACTGAAAACAAAGGATCCCTGGGGAAGACATGCAAGTCAGAAGCTGTAACGGAATCGAGCTCTCCACCGCAGGCGCTGAGACGCAGAGTAGAGTACTTTTCTTTTCGCTACTCCGTGCCTCTGTGCCTCCGTGGTTCAAATCTTCGCCGAACAAAGCGAGAATGTCTATGAAAACAAAGGACCGCTGAACAGGGATTCTCGTGGCCAACCAATTCTTCCGGAAGAAGAGCATCGACAAGCTCCTGGCGGACGCGGACGCGCCCGGCCATCAACTGCGCAAGACTCTCGGGCCATGGTCGCTGACCGCGCTGGGTATTGGCGCCATCATCGGGACGGGAATCTTCATCCTGACCGGGACAGCCGCGGCGGGAGAGGTGCTGGAAGTGCGGTCCATCCTCAAAGCTCCGCTGCTGGACGCGCTGCTGCACGGGACGAAGGCTCTGGGCATGGCGGGGCGGCCGGGGGCGGGGCCGGGCATAGCTCTCTCGTTCCTGATGGTGGCCTTTGTCTGCGCTCTGGCGGGACTCTGCTACGCCGAGTTGGCCTCCATGATTCCCATCGCGGGGAGCGCCTACACGTATTCCTACGCAACGTTGGGCGAAATTGTGGCCTGGATTATCGGCTGGGATCTCATCCTCGAATACGCCGTCAGCAACATGGCGGTGGCGGTGGGCTTCTCCGCCTATGTGGACAGCCTGCTGCGCGGCTTTGGGGTAAATCTGCCGCCCAAACTGATGCAGCCCATGATTATGGGCGGAAAAGCCACCGGAGCTTATTTCAACCTTCCGGGCTTTTTGATCGTGATGATCCTCACCGTGATTCTGGTGATCGGGATCCGGGAGAGCGCGGGAGCCAACAACCTGATGGTCGGGGTGAAGATCATTGCGATCTTCGTTTTCATCGCCGCCGCCTCGCGATTCATCCACGTCTCAAACTGGAAGCCCTTCATGCCCAACGGGTTTCAGGGAGTGCTCACGGGCGGGGCGATCGTCTTCTTCACCTATATCGGATTCGACTCGGTCTCGACAGCGGCCGAAGAGTGCCGGAACCCCCAGAAAGACGTTCCTATCGGGATCATCGCTTCGCTGGTGATCTGCGCTGTGCTCTATGTTTCCGTGGCGCTGGTCCTGACCGGAATCCAGCAGTGGCCGACCTTGCGCAACGCCGCGCCCGTGGCCAATGCGCTGGTGGCGATCGGGCTTCCCAACATCATGAAGTGGGTGAGCATCGGCGCTCTGATGG
>Ga0326728_10024459_pt1 | contig 10940 bp, 10 predicted proteins | sample MB3enrmetagenome_FD_207602 | JGI IMG/M metagenome (GOLD analysis project Ga0326728, IMG submission 207602) | Lab enriched peat soil microbial communities from McLean, Ithaca, NY, United States - MB31MN | ecosystem: Environmental > Terrestrial > Soil > Wetlands > Peat | place: USA: New York...
CAACACCCGTTCGCTGTTCCCGGCAAGAGGATCCGTCCCGCGCTCGTGCTGCTGGCCTATCGCGCGCTTGAGGCCAGCGCGGACGCCGACTCCCTGATCTCCCTGGCCGCGGCCGTCGAGGTACTCCATGCGGCCTCCCTCGTGCATGACGATGTAATCGACGGCGCGGATTCACGGCGCCACCAGGTCAGCCTGAACAAGAGGTTCGGAAATCGAATTGCCGTGCTCGCTGGAGACATCCTCTACACGCATTTCTTCACGCTCATCACGGGGCTCTCCGGGATCGACCCCCGCAAGCGCTTCGCTCTGCTGGACGTATTCCTGGAAACCACGAAGGCGATGTGCATGGGTGAGATCCTCGCGCAGGAAGCCCGCTCGGCGGCCCGGCCGCTCACGTTCGACCTATACAAAGAAATCGCCACGGATAAGACCGCTGTGCTTTTCTCCGCCTGCTGTAAGACCGCCGCGATGCTCGGGGGGGCACCGGAGGCCACGGTCTCCTGCGTGGGCGAGCTCGGACTTGATTTCGGCCTCGCTTTCCAGATGATCGATGACCTCATGGACAAGGACCACGGACTGGAATCCACGGTGGACCTTCTTGCTAAGGCACTGGGGCACGCCGAGCGCGCCCGGGCGGCCCTCAGGACGCTTCCCGATACAAGATACCGCACAACGCTTCACGATCTGCTCGATTACGTGATTGCGCAGGCGATTCCTTGACTTCGCCGCGTAGCATTTATAGATTTTATGCGATTACCGTCACGGCTTCGCCGTGACACCGTCGAACGTCGATCAACCATGCTACAGCTCCGCGGTGACGTTTGCCGTCATAGCGATGCTGTGAGCCGCGGAGAAATGATGAGCGCACTGCTTTCACTTGCCGTCTATCTCGCCGTTGTCGTCGTGCTCGTCGGGCTTCTCATGGTCGTGACTCACCTCTCGGGAGAGCGCCACAGCCAGAGGGGCACAACTGATCCGTATGAATCCGGGGTAACGCCGACGGGTTCGGCGCGGTTGAGGTTTTCCGCGGACTTCTACCTCGTGTCAATGTTCTTCGTCATCTTCGACATCTCCGCCGTCTTCCTCTTCGCTTGGGCAGTGGCCGTCCGTGACCTGGGCTGGGTCGGCTACGCGGCCATCCTCGTGTTCATGATCGAGACGGCAGCGGGGCTCGCGTATCTCTGGCGCATGGGGGCGTTTGCGTGGGGAGCGCGAAGGCTGCGGGAGCACCGGGAAAGGCATGGGGTGAGCAGTGCACACTGAGTCTGGCAACGTCCGGGCGTCCACCTATGGGGACCTCTATCTGGCCCGCAGGGCGGATCTGCTGGCGTGGAGCCGCAAGTATTCGATTTGGCCCTTCAACTTCGGCCTCTCTTGCTGCTACGTGGAAATGGCCACTTCCATCACGAGCAAGTTCGACATTGCTCGCTTCGGGTCCGAGATTATCCGCGGCTCACCGCGGGAGGCTGACCTCATGGTGGTCGCCGGCACCGTGTTCGTAAAAATGGCACCGCTGGTCATGCACATGTACGAGCAGATGATGGAGCCTCGTTGGGTCATCTGCATGGGCTCCTGCGCGGGATCCGGCGGCATGTACGACATCTACAGCGTGGTCCAAGGGGTGGACTCGTTCCTGCCCGTGGACGTGTATGTGCAGGGCTGTCCGCCAAGCCCAGACGCGTTCATGCGCGGCCTGGTGCTTCTGGGAGAAGCCGTTGCCAGTGAAAAACGTCCCCTTTCTTGGCTCGTGGGGCCACAGGGGGTCGTGCGATCCGCCAAGCCGTCCCTGCGGGACGCCATGCGGCCCGAGCGGCAGAAACAGACCAATCTCAGATCGCCGGATGGCCTATAGGCCGGGACACAGGAGAAAGTGAATGGATGAAACGCGCGGGGCGGGGGCAGCCGGCAAAGCGGCCGCGGCGCAGGGCGTACTCCAGGAGCTTGCGGACCGCTTCGGCCAGGAGGCGATTCTTCCCCAGTCCACGAAGGACGGCATCCCGACCGCGTGGGTGAGTCCCGAGCTTCTCCCGGGCGTGTTGAAGTATCTCAAAAGCTCCCCCCAGGGAGCGTACCAGATGCTCTGGGACATCACGGCAATAGATGAGCGCACCCGGGTCCACCGGGAGGGCCAGCCGTCGTCGGATTTCACTGTGGTTTACCACCTCCTTTCTCTGGAGCGCAACCAGGATATGCGCATCAAGGTTGCGTTGCGGAGCGAACACCTTTCGGTTGCCACAATCACCTCCATCTATTCCAACGCTGATTGGTACGAGAGGGAGGTATGGGACATGTTCGGGATAAGGTTCGACGGCCATCCCCACCTTTTCCGCATCTTGATGCCGCCCTGGTGGGAAGGGCACCCGCTGCGCAAGGAGCATCCTGCGCGCGCCACGGAGATGGGCCCGTTCCAGATGTCCAGCGAGGACGCCCACCGGATGCTTTCCATGATGGAGTTCCGCCCCGAGGACTGGGGAATGAAACGGGAGGACCACGACCACGAGTTCATGTTCCTGAACTTCGGCCCGCAGCACCCCGCCACGCACGGCGTCCTTCGATTCGTGACGCAGCTGGATGGGGAAGAGATCGTGGACGTGGTGCCCGAGATCGGGTTCCACCACCGGGGCGCGGAAAAAATGGGGGAGCGCCAAAGTTGGCACACGTACATCCCGTATACGGACCGCATCGATTACCTGGGCGGAGTGTTGAACAATTTCCCCTACGTCCTCGCGGTTGAGACGCTTGCGGGTATCACGGTCCCCGACCGGGCAAAGGTCATCCGCGTCATGATGGCCGAGATTTTTCGGATCATCAGCCACCTTGTGTATTTCGGCACGTTCACCGCAGACATCGGCCAGATGTCCATGGTGTTCTGGATGTTCACCGACCGGGAGCGGGCGTTCGACATCGTCGAAGCAGTCACCGGCGGCCGAATGCACCCGGCGTGGTTTCGTATTGGAGGCGTTGCGCAAGACCTACCCACCGGCTGGGACACGATGGTGCGAGACTTCACCGCATACATGCACAAGAGGCTCAGGGACTACGACGCTTCCGTCATGAAGAACAGGATGGTGAAGGCCCGCATGGTGGGAATAGGGACGGTCAGCGCCAAGGAAGCCCTGGAGTGGGGCGCCACAGGACCGTTCCTCCGCGCCAGCGGGGTCAGCTACGACATTCGCAAAAACCGGCCCTATGGCGGTTATGACAAGTTCGATTTCGACGTTCCCACGGCGGCGCACGGGGACTCGTATGACAGACTGGCGGTGCACGTGGAGGAGATGCACCAGAGTCTGCGCATTATCGAGCAGTGCCTTGCCAACATGCCTTCGGGTCCCTACAAATCGGACCACCCCCTTGCGACCCCGCCGCGCAAAGAACGGACAATGCACGACATCGAAACACTCATCAACCACTTCTTGAGTGTGAGCTGGGGCCCCGTGATCCCGCCGGGGGAGGCAACCTTCGCGGCGGAAGGGGCAAAAGGAAACCATGGATACTACCTCGTGAGCGACGGAAGCACTATGAGCTACCGCACGCGCATCAGGACGCCGTCCTTCGCCCACATTCAGATGGTGCCCATGATGAGCCGCGGGCTCACCGTGCCGGACTTGGTGACCATCCTGGGGAGCATCGACTATGTGCTTGCAGACCTCGACAGATAGGGAAGCGGAGGAGAGATGCTGACCGACAAGGAGAAGCAGCTCATCGAGGAGGAACTGCGTCACCACGAGCAGAAGCGGGGCGCCGTCTCTGAGGCGCTCATGATCCTCCAGAAAAGCCGCGGCTGGGTTTCCTCCGAGGCAATTGCGGACGTGGCCCAGCAGCTGCAAATGACCGTAGAGGAGGTGGACGGGATTGCCACCTTCTACGATTTGGTCTATCGCAGCCCCGTGGGAAAACACGTGATCATGGTGTGCGACAGCGTGAGCTGCTACGTCATGGGCGAGCAGAGGCTGACAGAACACCTCAAGAAGCGGCTCGGCGTTGAGCTGGGCGAAACGACCGACGACGGATTGTTTACGCTCATTCCCGTGGGTTGCCTGGGCGCCTGCGATAAGGGCCCCGCGCTCCTCGTCGACGGTGAGATTATCGAAGGCGTCACCCCCGAGCGGGCTGACCAGATCATCGAGACGTTCAGAAAGGAACCAGATGCCCACTCCGCTCACCGCTGAGATCAGACCGGGACGCGAATACTTCGACGTCGTCGCCTACGAGGCGAGCGGCGGCTACCAAGGCCTGCGCAAGGCTTTAGCAGCAACCCCGCAGGCAGTCCAGCAGGCCGTGATCAAGTCCGGCTTGCGCGGCAGGGGCGGCGCAGGCTTTCCTACCGGACAGAAGTGGAGCTTCGTCCCGATGGATGACACGGCCGGGCACCGCTATGTGATTGTGAACGCGGATGAGAAGGAACCGGGCACCATGAAGGACCGGCTTCTCCTCGAAGGCAACACGCACCAGCTCATCGAAGGGACCATCATTGCCGCATGGGCGGTCAACGCCGACATCGCCTACATATTCCTCCGACGCGAATACACTCTGGCTGCGCGCCACATCGAAAAGGCCATTGCAGAGGCTTACCAGCGCGGCTACCTCGGCAAGGGCGTTCTGGGATCATCGTGGAACCTGGAAATGCGCCTCCACCTGAGCGCCGGCCGATACATGTGCGGAGAAGAGACCGGTCTTTTGAACGCGCTGGAAGGTCGGCGCGCCATCCCCCGAAACAAGCCGCCTTTCCCGCAAGTAAGTGGCCTATGGGGCCGCCCGACTGTGGTCAATAATGTGGAGACGCTGAGCAATGTCCCCCACATCCTGAGGGAAGGCCCGGAGTGGTACAGGACGCTCAGCTCCTCCGTGGATGCCGGTACAAAGATCTTCGGCGTGAGCGGAAAGGTGAAGAAGCCGGGCCTCTGGGAGCTGCCCATGGGCACGACGCTCCGTGAGATCATCATGGAGCATGCCGGGGGAATGGCCGACGGTACAAAGTTGCGCGGCATGATACCCGGCGGCGCCTCCACTGATTTTCTCACGGCCGAGCAACTCGATGTGAAGATGGACTTCGACTCCGTGGCCAAAGCTGGAAGCAGGCTCGGGACAGGCACAGTCGTCGTCCTTGATGATCACACTTGCCCCATCGGGATGCTCCTCAGCCTGGAGAAGTTTTTCGCCCGTGAATCCTGCGGATGGTGCACGCCGTGTCGGGAAGGCCTGCCCTGGGTAGCAAAGATCCTCCAGGCGCTGGAGGAAGGAAAAGGGGAGCCGCGGGACATCGAGGTTCTGGAGCAGCACGGAAAGCTCCTTGGTCCGGGCCGCACGTTCTGCGCCCTTGCCCCGGGAGCCGTGGAGCCGCTTCAGAGCGCGTTGCGGCTCTTCAAAGAAGACTTCGATGCGCATGTCCGCCAGAAGAGGTGCCCCTACACATGAAGCAGCTGGCCATAACGATAGACGGACGGCCGTACCAAGTGGATGGAGAAGGCAAGAACCTCCTCCAGGTATGTCTTTCCCTCGGGTTCAACCTCCCCTATTTCTGCTGGCACCCAGCACTGCACTCCGTCGGCGCCTGCCGACAGTGCGCAGTCAAGCTCTTCCGCGACGCCTCCGACACCAAGGGACGCATCGTCATGTCGTGTATGACTCCCGTAAATGACGGGATGCGCATTGCCGTAGATGACCCCGAGGCCTCCGAAATGCGCGCGCGGGTCACCGAATGGCTTATGGTGAATCACCCCCACGACTGCCCCATCTGCGACGAGGGCGGCGAGTGCCACCTGCAAGACATGACAGTGATGACCGGGCATACCTACCGCCGTTACCGCTTCACCAAGCGAACCCACAAGAATCAGGACCTGGGGCCGTTCCTCAACCACGAAATGAACCGCTGCATCCAATGCTACCGATGCATCCGATTCTACAGGGATTACGCGGGAGGGAGAGATCTCGAAGTCCTCGGCGCCCATGACAACGTATATTTCGGACGCCACCAGGACGGCGTTCTGGAAAACGAGTTCAGCGGGAACCTCGTGGAGGTCTGTCCCACCGGAGTTTTCACGGACAAGACGCTGCGCGAGCACTACACGCGCAAGTGGGACTTGCAAACCGCCCCGTCAATCTGCGCGCATTGCGCGGTGGGGTGCAACACGATCCCGGGCGAGCGTTACGGGATGCTTCGCCGGGTGCGTACGCGCTACAACGGCGAGGTCAACGGCTACTTCCTCTGCGACCGCGGCCGCTACGGTTATGAGTTCGTGAACGGGTCCGAGAGAATCCGAAATGTCATTGTCCGCGCGGACGGTGCTCTCACCGCCGTAAGCGCAGCGGAGGGCTTGTCCCGGGCGGCGGAGGCGGTCAACACCGCCCGGCTGATAGGGATAGGCTCCGCGCGCGCCTCGGTAGAGACGAACTTCGCGCTACGCGAGCTGGTGGGCGCGCAGAACTTCTACGCCGGGACGGCGGATTCGCGCTTCGCCTTGACGCGGCAGATGCTCGAGGTCCTGCGTGAGGGCCCCGCTTCCAGCGCTTCCCTGCGCGAGGCCGGAGCCTCGGACGCGGTGATGGTGCTAGGAGAGGACGTCTGGAACACGGCGCCCATTCTTGCCCTCACGCTCCGTCAGGCAGCAGCCAACGTGCCCGTTGCCGCCGCCATGAAGCAAAAGCGCATCAACAGGTGGGAGGACGCAGCCCTGCGCGAAGCCATCCACGACAGGAAGGGGCCGTTCTTCGTGGCCAGCGTGGAGCGAACCGAGCTAGACAACTCTGCAGCAGAGTTCTTCCGCGCCTCCCCGCGGGAGATAGCGCGTTTGGGGTTTGCCGTGGCGCACGAGATAGATCCCGCTGCCCCGGGGGTGGACGGCCTGGGGGATGATGCGCGTTTGCTGGCCCAGCGCATTGCCCGGGCGTTCATGCTCTCCGAGAACCCGCTTGTGGTGAGCGGCTGCAGCCTGGGAAGCCCTGAGATCATCCAGGCCGCAGCGAACATCTCACGCGCGCTGAAGGCGGCCGGCAAAGCCCCCAAAATCAGCCTGGTTTTTCCGGAAGCTGACAGCCTTGCATTGGCCATGATGGCTCGGGGCGGAATTGAGTCAGCGTGCAAAGCGCTCTCCGAATCATCTGGCGCCACGCTTTTGATTGCAGAAAACGACCTGTTCCGCGAGGCGGACCCATCGACCGTCGAATCTCTCCTAAGCGGCCCGGCACGCGTGGTTGTACTGGATCATACAGCAAACGCGACAACTGAAAAAGCACATATCCTCCTTCCCTCCACTACATACGCTGAATCCAGCGGGACGCTTGTGTCCCTGGAAGGTCGTGCGCAGCGGTTCTTTGCCGTCTTTCCCCCTACCGAGCCGGCGCGGGACGCCTGGCGCTGGATCGGAGACCTTGCGGTTCTCGCCGGCAAGCGCGCCGGCGCTTGGGAGAGCCTGGACGCTGTGCTCACGGAGATCGCTGCCAAAATGCCCGAGCTGGCCAGAATCCAGGAAGCCGCTCCATTGGCGGGCTTCCGCATCGTCGGTCAGGCCATACCGCGAAAGAGCCATCGAGAAACCGGCCGCACTGCTGTCACCGCCCACATAAACTTGCACGAGCCGAAGCCTGCCCAGGACCCGAACTCCCCTCTTGCGTTCACCATGGAAGGCAGGCTCCAGCAGCCGCCGTCTCCCCTCATTCCGCGGTTCTGGTCCCCGGGATGGAACTCGGACCAGTCGCTTAACAAGTTCCAGATCGAGGTGGGTGGTGCGCTTCGAGGCGGAGACCCTGGCGTGCGAATCATTGAGCCGCCGGCCGACGCCCGGGGCTCGTACTTCCCCGCAAGCCCGCAAGGAAGCGAGCAAGAGCCTGGCACCGTGCTCCTAGTGGGCCGGCACCACGTGTTCGGCTCCGATGAGCTGTCGATGCTTTCACGAGGTATAGCGTCTCGCGCTCCCGCGCCTTACATCGCAATGAGCGCGAAGGACGCCGAGGCGCTGGGACTCGCAGAGGGCCAGAAAGCGCATGTTGATGTCCTGAAGGGTCAGGGAACAGCTTCCGTGACGCTCATCGTCGCCTTGCGTGATATGCCTCCGGGGATTGCGAGCGTTCCCTGGGGCGTACCGGGGATGCCTTTGCGTGAGCTTCCAGCCCGCGCCCGCGTGACACGCGGTACAGGAGGTGCGCCATGAGCGCGACGGCAATCGCCGTCATCGTCATCCTGGGAGTCATCATCGGCGTGATGCTTCTTGCCGCGGGAGTGATCTGGGTGGAAAGGCGGCTCCTGGGGTTCTTCCAGGAAAGGTACGGGCCCAACCGCGCGGGCCCATTCGGGGTGCTCCAGGTGGTTGCAGACATGGTGAAGATCTTCACCAAGGAAAACTGGATCCCCCCGTTCGCTGACAAGGCTGTTTTCATTATCGCCCCGGCAATCATCATGGTGACGACCCTAGCGTCGTTTGCCGTCATCCCGTTTGCCCCGTCCATTCTCGTGTCGGATTTGGATATCGGCCTGCTTTTCTTCCTGGCCATGTCCTCCTTCGCGGTGTACAGCGTTGCCCTTGCGGGGTGGTCTTCCAACAATAAGTACAGCCTTCTCGGCGGCATCCGCGCCGTGGGCCAAATGGTGAGCTACGAGGTTTTCATGGGCATTTCCCTCCTGGGTGTCGTAGTGATGGCCGGCTCGCTCAGCCTCCGGGACATCGTGGCAGCCCAGAAAGGGTTGTGGTTCGTTGTCCCGCAGTTCGTGGGTTTCGTCGTGTTCTTGGTCGCGGGCCTTGCGGAAACGCGAAGGCTCCCGTTCGACCTTCCCGAAGCGGAAAGCGAGTTGGTGGCCGGCTATCACACGGAGTACTCCGGCTTCAAGTTCGCCATGTTCTACGTCGGGGAGTACATCGGGATCACGCTGATCTCGATGATGATCGTGACGCTGTTTTTCGGGGGCTGGCAGGGACCGGTGCTTCCGCCGATCATCTGGTTCCTTCTGAAGACGGGCGCTTTCCTGTGCCTGTTCATCCTCGTGCGCGCGGCGCTGCCCCGGCCACGCTATGATCAGCTTCTTGCCTTCGGCTGGAAGTTCATGCTTCCGCTCTCGCTCTTGAATCTCGCCGTGACCGGCGCCATTGTGCTGGCGACCGGTCGATAAGAGGCGCTTCCACGCGGCGAAGCCGCGTGGAAGCGCACAGGGAGGAGTCTTTCGTCATGTGGAGCATTCTGAGGACCCTGTGGGTCACTTTCCGCCACGCCTTCCACAAAAGGGTGACGGTGCTATATCCCGAGAAAAAGCGCATACTGCCCGCTCGGTGGCGCGGACGGATCGTCCTGGCACGGGACCCGGACGGTGAAGAGCGCTGCGTAGCCTGCTACTTGTGCTCGGTTGCCTGTCCGGTCGCCTGCATCTCGCTGCAGGCTGCCATCGACGAGAAAGGCCGGCGCTACCCCGAGTTCTTCCGCATCAACTTCTCCCGTTGCATCTATTGCGGTTTCTGCGAGGAGGCCTGCCCCACGTTCGCCATCCAGCTCACCCCCGACTATGAGATGGCGGAATACGACCGCAAGAGCCTCGTATACGAGAAGGAAGACCTCCTTATCTCCGGCGAGGGCAAGTACCCCGGGTACAACTTCTACCGCGTCTCGGGCATAGAGGTGAGCGGAAAAGGCAAAGGAGAGGCTGAGAACGAGAGGCCGCCGGTGAACCTGCGGAGCCTCCTACCGTGAACCTCGTCTACGCCGCCAGTGCATGCGTCGCGATCGCGGCCACCGTCATGGTCATCACGAGGCGCAATGCAGTTCACGCCTTGCTCTACCTCGTGGTGTCACTGCTCGCGGTTGCCGTCATAATGCTTCTGCTGGGCGCGGCTTTCGTTGCAGCCCTGGAGATCATCATTTACGCCGGTGCCATCATGGTCCTGTTCGTCTTCGTGATCATGCTAATCGGACCGCGTAATGACACGGTGAATCCCCGCACGTGGGTCGGGCCGGTGATCTTGGGGCTGGTCCTCCTGGCGGAGTTGGTCTACGTCATTACTAGCGGCAAAGCCACCTCCGTCGCGGTCAAGGAAGTCACCCCGCGGCAGGTCGGAATCGCCCTTCTGGGCCCGTACCTTATCGGCGTTGAGGTGACGGCCTTTCTCCTTCTTGCCGGGCTGGTCGGCGCCTTCCACCTCGGGCGGCGCCTTGCCGTGTCCCTGGGACGAAAGGGGGACTAGATGGCTTCCGTTCCTTTCGAGTACGGGCTGGCGGTTGCTGCGGCGCTCTTCCTCCTCGGGCTCGTCGGCGTGCTCGTGCGGCGCAACCTGCTTTTCATCCTGCTGTGCGTAGAGATCATGCTCAACGCGGCAGGGCTTGCATTCATCGTCGCCGGCTCCCGCTGGGGCCAGGCTGACGGACAGGTAATGTTCATTTTCCTTCTTTCCATGGCTGCCGCGGAAGTGGCGGTGGGGCTCGCGCTCATCCTTCTCCTGTACAGCCGGCACAAGGACCTGGATTCCGACGCGCTCGGCGTGGGCAGCGTGCAGGACGAGGACGAACGCCAAAGGCTCGCCCGTCGGGGGGACGCATGATTATGAGCTGGATGTGGCTGATCCCGGCCCTTCCCCTCCTGGGGTTCATCGTCCTGGCCACGCTCGGACGACGGATGCATTCCGCTGGTGTCGCAGCGGTCGGCACCGGCTCCGTGGGGCTTTCCATGATAGCCTCGGCGGCCGCGGTCTGGCTGTTCTGGGTCTCAGCGCCGCCGGGAGGTTCGGTGACCGTCACGCTGTGGCAGTGGGTGAGTGCCGGAAGCTTTTCCCCGAGCGTCTCCCTCACCCTTGATGCCCTGTCAGCGGTCATGATCATGGTCGTCACGGGCATCGGCTTCCTCATCCACCTCTACTCTGTGCGCTTTATGGGCGGGGAGGAAGGGTACAGCAGGTTCTTCGCGTACATGGACCTGTTCGTTGGGTCTATGCTCCTGCTCGTGCTGGCAGGGAACCTCCTCCTCC
>Ga0326728_10024462_pt1 | contig 10939 bp, 7 predicted proteins | sample MB3enrmetagenome_FD_207602 | JGI IMG/M metagenome (GOLD analysis project Ga0326728, IMG submission 207602) | Lab enriched peat soil microbial communities from McLean, Ithaca, NY, United States - MB31MN | ecosystem: Environmental > Terrestrial > Soil > Wetlands > Peat | place: USA: New York...
AGGTTAACGAGTAGCCCGCCGCCGATCGCGTATCCGCCCACCGCTCGGCAGATCGCCCAGGCAGCCACGCAACCAACGGAAACCCCAAGCAGGGAGATGATAAGCGACTCCGCCGTGAGCAAGGTCAACAGGGTATTGGTGGGGAAACCCAGCGCGCGCAGAACGGCCAACTCGGTCGTGCGCTCGCGGATGGACATGGCCATCGTATTCGCCATGATCAGCAAAACTGCAAATACCACAGCTCCCGAGACGCTTACTAAAATCATCTTCACATTGCCCAGCCAGGATATAAAGTTCACGACGAATTGTTTGACGGTTTGGGTGCGCGTCTGGACCGGTTCGTCTCGAAACTCCTCATCGATCGCTTTCGTTAACGACGGCATCACCTCGGTTGAGTCGGCCAGGACCCAAAACTGCCCGGTCACGTTTGGGCTTCCCAAGACGTCGTTCAGGTAATCCCAGTGAAAGACCAGGTAGGATTGCTCTTGCTCTTCTTCAGAATCGTAGATTCCCCGCAGACTCAAATCGACCCCAAGGCCGAAATAGTTCGGGCTGCTTACGTGGATGCGGTCGCCGACCTTCCAGCCGTATTTACGCGCCGTGTTGCGCGCCACGAGCGCCGCCACCTTCTCGCGCCTGAACTGCTTCTTCGCTTCCTCCGGCAATTGCCAATTGGGAAAGAAGATAAACAGCTTCTCGGGATCGAGGCTGAGCGAGGGGATTACCGTATCTTCGTTCTTGTATCGGGCGTCGAACCAGAAAACCTGAGTCACGGCGCGCACACCCTCCATCCGTTCGATGCGGCTTCGGTAACTCATTGGCATGGGTTGAATGACCGAAGTTCTCGCCGCCACGATCAGGACAAGATGAGAGCGCTCGGTGTTGGAGGCCGGAGGCGCTTCCAGGAAACGATAGGCGGCGAAGAAAAAAACCAGGAGAGCGAACGAGACCGCTATGCTCGCCGCCGTCAGCAGCGATCTGCGCCGATTACGGATGACATTGCGAAAGACCAGATTGAAGAAAGGCATAGGAGCGTTGCCGATAATCGAATAAGGGATAAAGTTTAAAGGGTACAGAGTAAGGGGTAAAGGGTAATGTGAAAGAACAGGGCCCAACGGGCAAAGGACGAAGGGCAGAGGGTGAAAGGAAAGAGTGAAGGGCAAGGGGTGGAGGTCAAAGGATAAAGGGTAAAGCGAGGAGGATGTTCTTGAGTGACCTTGCCGATTGCCTTGGATCCTTTATCCTTTAGCCTTTACCCTTTACACTTACTTCAGCCAACGTACCGCAGCGCTTCCGCGATGCTCATTCTCGAGGCGCGTAGCGCGGGCAGCAAGGCGCTGACAAGGCCCACCGCGGCTGAGATTCCCAGCCCCAACGCCACGGTCAGGGAGTTCACGCCGAAATCCGACAGGAATCCACCCTGATTCATAACGTAGCCTGTCGCGATGTAAAACCCAAAACCGGCGGCCCATCCGGCGCCTCCTCCCAGCAGAGTCACCGCGATGCGCGTCGCCTTCATCCACGAGCGCGACGCGGAAACCCCGGCGAAGAGCGTCCAGGTACCGTAGGCCGCCAGCAGCGCGACGCCCACCGCGTAGAGCATGCCGAAGGCCTTGCCCCTTGTGGAAGTAATATGGATGAACCCATAAGTTGTCTTGGCGCCCAGGGCGCCGAGCATCCCGCCCAGCAGGGCGATGGCCACCGATTCGCCGACCAGCAGAAAAAGGATGGCGTTTTGGCGGAAGCCCAAAGTCTTCAACACCGCTACTTCTCCGGTGCGTTCCCGGATCGACATCGCCATAGTGTTTCCCGCCACCAGCAGGATGGTGAAAACCACGGCTAGGCAGATAACGTTCATCAGCAGTTTAATATTTCCCAGCATGGAAACAAAACTGAGATTGAAGGCCTTCTCCGTTTCTGTCTTGGTCTCGGCGTCGGTATTCCTGAACATGCCGTCAATCTTTTCGGAAAGTCGAGGCACGTCCTCTGCGGTGGCCGCCTTCACATAGAACGACCCCGTGCGCCCCGGGCGGCCGAGTGATTCATCGAAGTAATCCCAGTGGAAATACATGGCGCGCTCGATGGAGAGATCCTCAGCGTCGGTGTAAATGGCGCGAATGATGAACTCCAAATCCACAGGGTGAACCGTTCCCTTCAGGGTCACACGGTCGCCCAGCTTCCAATGGTAGGTTTCCATCAGCTTGTTGCCTACCAGAGCTGCCGTGCGCTCGCGCTTCCAGGCGGCGAGTTGGTCGGGGGGAATCACAAAATCGTCGGCGATCTTTTCAAAGTCGTCAACATCGGTGGCGAAGTTAGCGAAGAAGTTGCTCGGGTCGGCATAGTAGCCCCCGAACCAATCCATCGACTCGACGTATTTCACACCCGGCAGGGCGGCGATGCGCTGCTTGTAAGAGACGGGCATCGACTCCGTCATGCTCGTCGCGCGATGGACCACCACCCGCAGGTTTGAGCTGTTGGATGTGCCCAGGGTCTCAAGGTTGTGCAGGATGGCCTGGAGCGTGCTGACCAGGAAGATGGAAACGGTGATGCTCAGGATGGTGAGCCCCGTCCGGCGGGGGTTGCGCGCCGTGTTCTTCAAGATGAGCCGAATAATCTTCATCGCGGTTCTCCGGCAAAGCGAATTCCACCTCGGGCCTCCCAGTGCTCGGCAGTTCTCAGCCGTGCCCGGTCCGGATGCGGAAGAAAGTTGAAGCGATTCAACCCTGCTACAACAACATTGTATCATTTTAGGAGTTGCACAGGCACAAGTAGCACAGGCACTCTTGCCTGTGCTTGTCGGCACAATCCCCCAGCCTCAGACACAGGCAAGAGTGCCTGTGCTACGTCCGAGGTGTGACGTGAGATAATTAAAAGGGAAGAAGAGGAGTGCGAACCATGCCGATCGCGATCAAAAGGGCTTACGAGGCGGCCGGCGTCGACGACGGCTACCGTGTTCTCGTGGATGGTCTCTGGCCGAGGGGCATAACCAAGGCGGGACTGAAGATCGATGTTTGGATGAGGGAAATTGCTCCTTCGGCCGCGCTGCGGAAATGGTACGGCCACAGACCGGAGAAATGGGAAGGGTTCAGGAAGAAGTACCGCCAGGAACTATCGGAGCCCCCACGCAAAGCCCTCTTCGGCGAGTTAGTGGGGCGCGCGGGCAAGGAGCAAGTCACACTGGTTTTCGGCGCCCGCGACGCCGAGCGTTCCAACGCCGCCGTGATCGCGGAGATGGTGCGATCCGAACTCTAGCGGCCGCAAGTTCACTGGCAGGGCGCGCAGGCCCACGTCTCCCTCACCCGGCCCGCCTCCCTGGCTTCCGTTGTATACTCTCAGAGCGTTTGGCCAATACGGCCGTTCAAGGCATATTCCCGGAGGGACGGTTCAGAGAGAATGGGCTTGCGGTCTTACTATCCATGTTTGTTCGCCCTATTGGTTTTGCTGGGGCTGGGACTCGAGGCCTCAGCGCTGCGGGCGCAAGGCAGCGCCGATGAGCGGGTTTTCTTTAATGCCAAAATCTTCACCGCGGAACCAGAGAGCCCTTATTCGGAGGCAATCGCAATTCGCGGCGACAAGATTGTAGCCGTGGGAACCTATGCGGAAGTGGCCAAATCCGTCGCGGCAAAAGCCGAACGCATCGATCTCGAGGGCAAATCGCTTTTTCCGGGGTTTATCGATTCGCACATTCACGCCATCCAGGGCGGCATACATCTGATTTCGGCTGACGCGAGCGACAAAGTGCAATCGCTGGAGAGCCTGGCGGCGTTTGTAAAAGAAGCCAAGACATCCGGTGTCGGGATGCGAGGCGGAATTCTGGAGATTTTCGGCCTGCCGCTCGAATTCTGGTCCCACACGGATGAGCTGAACGCCAAATTCAGCGCCGGCGAGTACGAAAATCAGCCTCTCTTCCTGCACGGCATGGACGGGCACACCGGTTGGGCAAATCGAGCCCTGCTGAATCGCGCGGGGATTACGCGGGGTTTCCTCAAAAACCTCTCGGAGGATCAGCGGAGGTACTACGGAGTCGGCAAGGACTTCGAACCCAACGGCCGCGTCGTCGATGCGGGTATGGAAAGAATCTCGCCGCTTCTCCCGGGGGAGACGGACGACCGCCTGCTTCGCGCCGGGCGCGCGGCGCTTCACTACAACTACAGTCTTGGCATTACCGCCTGGCTGGACCCACTGGCGGATGATCTGGTCTTGAAGACTTACAAGCTCCTTGCCGAACACGGCGAACTGGTGTCGGAGGTGGATGCTTTCCCGCGGGTTTACGCTCACGATCCTCTTGCCGAGTTGCGGGACGTCCAAAAGACTCGAGAAGCCTACCGGAGCATTCCGAACCTGCATGTGAGCGGCGTCAAGATTTTTGCGGATGGCGTCGTCGAATATCCCTCGCAAACCGCCAATCTCTCCAAGCCCTACAAGAACACCGGCCGCAATGGCGACCTGCTGTTCGATCCAAAAAAATTCGCCGCGTTGTGCATTGCGGCGGACAAGCAGGGGCTGATCATTCATGTTCATGCGATAGGCGATGGTGCGGTAACGGCGGCGCTGGATGGAATTGCCGCCGCGCGCAAAGCCAATGGCAATTCGGGATTGCCCCACACCCTGACCCACGAACAGTTCGTGAGTCCTCGGGACTTTCCTCGTTTCCGCGAGTTGGGCGTGATCAGCGCCTTGCAGTTGCTCTGGGCCATGGCGGAGCCGGACACCATTGAAATCGTCAAGCCCTATTTGGACGCGGAGATCTACAAGTGGCAATATCCGGCGCGCTCCATCCTCGACAACGGGGGCGTAATTTCGGGCGCCAGTGACTGGCCGGTCTCGAGCGCCAACGTTTTTCAGGCGATCTATCAGGCGGAGACGCGAAAAGGGCCCGAAGGCGTCCTCGACGCCGCCCAAGACATGCCGCGCGAAGCCATGTTTTACGCTTACACGCGCAATTCCGCGCGCGCCATGAATCTTCTCGACAAGATTGGTTCGCTGGCCCCGGGCAAACGCGCCGATCTGATCCTGATCGATCGCGACGTCCTCACCATCAATCCTGAAGAGATGCGCGACGCCAAAATCCTGTGGACGATGGTAGCCGGGAAAACCGTGTACCGTGCCACGAATTAATTCGAAGGGGCAGGCTGGCGCAGACGGCAAAACGCAGGTGTCTGCGCCGGCCGCGGTTCGTAAAAGCGTGCCCTCAACTTGGCCGTAAATACCCCGTTACACGGGGGCTAGATGGGCCGCAGCCGGCTTCCGGATTGTGGACGTGGGTTGAACAGGCCGGACCATTTGCTGCCAGAGATCACTGCATGTTTCAACTTCTCGTGTATAATAACCTTCATAGATGGGATTAACCTCAGGCGCTAAACTAGGCCCTTACGAAATTGTCTCCGCGCTCGGTGCGGGCGGGATGGGCGAAGTCTATCGTGCGCACGACACACGTCTAGGGCGTGACGTGGCTTTGAAAGTCCTGCCCCAGTCCTTCGCCAGCGATGCCGAGCGCCTGGCGCGGTTCAAACGCGAAGCCCGAGTCCTTGCCTCGCTGAATCACAGCAACATTGCCGCAATCTACGGCTTGGAAGACAGCGGTGATTACCACGCGCTGATGATGGAGTTGGTCGAAGGCCCGACGCTGGCCGACCGGATAGCGCAGGGACCGATCAAGCACGAAGATGCGTTGCCCATTGCCAAGCAAATCGCCGAGGCTCTCGAGTACGCCCACGAGCGTGGCGTCATTCACCGCGATCTGAAGCCTGCCAACCTCAAGGTCACCTCGGAAGGCGCCGTGAAGATTCTCGACTTTGGCTTGGCGAAGGGCCTGGACACGGGGGCTGAGTCGGGAGTAGGAATGCAAGGCCTTGCGCCCCTACAAAACTCGCCGACGATCAGCCTGGCAGCGACGCAGGCCGGTGTGATTTTGGGCACGGCGGCCTACATGAGCCCGGAGCAGGCGAAGGGGAAGGCAGTTGACCGCCGGGCGGACATCTGGGCGTTCGGGTGCGTGCTCTACGAGATGCTCACTGGCCGGCAAGCCTTCCCCGGCGAGACCACGACCGACGTGCTGGCGGCGGTGGTGATGAAAGAGCCAGACTGGACGCCCCTTCCGGCCAACACGCATCCAGGAATTCGCAATCTTCTTCGCCGCTGCTTGCAAAAAGACGCGAAGCAGCGGCTCCGTGACATCGGCGAAGCGCGGATTGTGATCGAAGAGGCGCTCGCTGGTGACGTCGGGGCCGGGCTTGTGCCCGCCCTCGGACGCCCCCAAGAGCCTGCCTTGAGCGCGACGGAGGGGTCGCCTCTACAATCCTGGCGTCGCGGCCTGCCCTGGGTGCTGGCCGCTATCTTCGCACTCGCCCTGATGGCGCTGGTCATCAGGAATGCGTTGCGCGCGCCCGCCCAGCCGTCTTGGACCGGCGTCATGCTCGGCGGGCCGGTGGTATCCCTTTTCCCACGCCTTTCCCCGGACGGACATCTGCTGGCGTTCATTGCCAAAGATCCTGACGAGGTGATGCAAGTCTGGGTGATGCAACCCGAATCCGGCAATCGCGTCATGCTCACTCACAGCCGCGAACGCGGCTTGGTGGAGGGCTGTTCGTGGTCGCCGGATGGCAGCCGCATTTACTACGACCGTTGGTATGACCAGCCGAAGGGCGTCTATGCTGTGCCCGCGCTGGGCGGGGACGAACAGCTTGTTTTGGAAAACGCGATGTCACCCGAGGCCCTGCCGGACGGCAGCCTTCTCATCACCCGGCTTAACCCAGAGAACCGCTACCAAGTGTTCCGCTACTCGCCGGAGACGGGCCAAACACAAGCCTATCCGGTGGCGGTGAGCGGAGCGCTGGGCGTACGGTCCCTGCGAGCAGTTCCGGGTGGCCGCGAGGCCATTGTGGTCGGAACCAAAATCGGCTCGGGGGTGAATGCCGACACTCATCTGTATGTGGTCGATCTGGCGACTGGAAGCACGCGGCAGCTTCCGGAAGACTATCCCGGTGAATTCAGCGGTTACTACGTTGTTGCCGCACCTACTCGCGACGGCAAAGACGCGGTGATTTCAACCGTTAAAGGAAACATCTATCGGGTGGCGGCGGTACCGCTGGATGGCCACGGACCGACGCGTCCGCTGCTCAACATGATCCATCCGATCTGGGCGCTCGATACGGGTGCGGATGGCAGCATCTACCTCGATCAGAGCGACCGAGGGTCGGAACTGGTTCGTTTTCCGGCTGATGGTGGGAAGGTGGAAAAGGTCGTTGCAATCTCCAATCCTGACGAACTCGAGTACTTCACCGTCCTGCCGGACGGCCGCGCGGTGTGGGCTGAACGAACCGCCTCCCGCACGCGGCTCATCATGGTGGAGCCCGGAAAGGAGCCTTCTCCGCTGATCAACAGCAATGAAGAAACAGCAGGGCCCATGACGCCTGTGGGCTCCGACCAAGTGGCTTTCATGATCGGATCGCAGCCGCGCCACACGATTGCGCTGGCCACGCTGTCCAACGGCCGCATTACGCGCCGCTTGAACTTCGATCGGGGAGAGGTGACCGCCCTGGCCACCTCGCCGGATTCGAAAACTCTCTACTGTTTGGCGGGCGGCACGGTCTGGTCCGTGCCGCTTTCGGGGGGCGAACCTCGCAAGATTCGCACCGGCGACGGAATCGCTGTCGACGCAGCCACTCAAAGCCTGGTGATTGAGGTGCGAGAGCCGCCCAACAGCCGCCTGGTCCGTGTTCCCCTGAGCGGAGGGCAGGAACAGGAAATTGCCGGGCCGTTCCACCTGGGATATTTTATCGACCCCGGCAGCGTCCGGAACGGAAAACTGGTGGCGCCGATGGGAGCGCCCACGTGGTATTGGCCTCCTGGAATATTCGACCTGGCAACCGGAAAGTCCGCGCGCATTCCCCTCGATTACATTAACGATTTCCACCATATGACCTGGACTCCGGATGGGAGGATTATGGGGATGGCCGCTGACTGGCGCGCCACGATTTGGAAATTCACCCCGCAAGGCAACTAGGACAGTTGAGTGTTAACCCTGGGAACAAAGCTTGGGCCGTATGAAATCCTCGCCTCCAGGTGGTGCTGACCTGGACTGCGGATTTGGAGAAATGAGCTGCCATGCTACAACGAATCAGTCCGCTAGTGTTTACTAAGCCCCGCGCACACCGCAACGCCCGGCATTGGGACGTATTACGGCCTTGCCGCGGAAGAGCCGTCTGAGTATTTTCAGTGGCGAAACTTGCTGCACGAATGTTCCCGCCTGAGATAAATTAATCGCGCAACTCGAACTTTTTTGGCCGTTTTTCCTAAGTACAGGTAGGAGATCCAATTGTTCGACGACTGGGAGCTCTGGAAGAAGATCGCCAACGGCAACGCCGACGCGTTTGATATCTGGTATCGAGAAACCGCGCCGCGCTTGCGGGTTTTCCTCCGGCACCTTCTAGGCGACGAACAAGAGGCTGAAGACGTTATGCAGGAAACCTTCACCCAAATCTGGCGCCGCCCGCACCGCTTCGACCCCGAACGCGGTTCGCCTCGCGCGTATCTATTCGGGGTTGCTCGACGACAGGCCGCAGAGTGGAGGCGCAAACAGAAACCAGCTGATGAACTCGGAGTCGATCCGCCGGCTCCTGGCCGCGTCGAGATTGCTTCCATGATCACTGAAGCCCTTAGCCGCCTCACCCTCGAGCACCGAACGCTCCTCTGGCTCCGCGAGGTCGAAGGGCAGTCCTACGAGGAACTGGCCATGATCCTTGAGGTCCCTCTTGGCACGGTTCGGTCACGCCTATTTGCCGCCCGCGAAGCCCTCCGCGCGCTTTGGTGCTCCGCCCGTCGGAATTCAGGAGGTCGCCATGATTTGTGATGACGCCGCCGAGTATATTTCCGCACTTTGCGACGGCGAAACAATTCCGCCCACAGCCGCGCAGCACATTGCTACTTGTCCAGACTGCCAGGCACGGCTGAGCGATTATCTCGCCATGGGCGTCGAGTTGCGCCGAGCCGCGAGCCTCGGTCTGGCCAATGCCGTGCCTCCACGCGTCTGGACCAAACCGCAGAACCGCGTCGCCACATTGTGGCAGAAAGCGTGGGTATCCATGAGAATCCCAAGGGTTGCTTTTGCTGGTTTGATCGCGGGCATCCTGGTCCTTGCGTCAGTTCTTGCCGTAAACAGGGCCAGGGCACAAAACACGGGACCCGTAGTCCTGCTGACTACTGTAGGACCCAATGGTCCGCTGGCGGACTGTGCGTTTTCGACGCAGGACATAACTCAGAACTATTGCGTCTGGTACGGCAAGGTCGGGTCGCTGTTCCTCGCATACAGGGTTTTTCTAGGCTCGCGCAATGGTGGCCGTGTCCAGCTTGGGATTTATACGACCACCTATACGCCTGGGGTGACCCCCGGTTCCCCCGAGAGTCAGTCTGGTTCCAGCAGGTGGGTCTGGTTCGAGCCAGGTGAGCCGTTGAAATTCAATGTACCGCAGGTAGGAACGCTCACTTTGGAAGGCGAGTGGATGGATCACATTCCGATCTTGAATACGCTTGACCCAATTCCCAATGAGATTCGGCTTCTCATGCCGCTGCTTTTGAAAGATAACGTGGTTGTCGGTGACCTGTCGTTCTATATCGGCGGCATCTTTAGTATGGACGAGCTGGACTTGGCGTTCGGGTTCTACATCTCTGGACAGGGCCGATTCCTGCTCTCGCAGTTGCCGATGAAGGGAGCCGTGGAGGCGCATGTCGTGCAGGGGCGCATCTCGTTCGACGAGGGTGGCCACTCATGGGAATTGCTGAGCGGCGTTCCTGTGTGCCGCGCCGACCACATCTGGGTGTTACATCAACCCGACTACAAGCCGAAAGACATCGTCCGGAACGGTGCAACCTGCTGCTACACGCCGAAGCTGGTGCAGACTGAGCCTGGGCTCTGGGAGCCGCAGGAAAAGCCTAACTAAAGACGCGTCGTGATGAGGGGGATGAGCGCCCGAAAGGCCTTCTTCTCCCTCAGACTGCATAGCAAGCAAGAGCTGCTTGTCCGAGACGAAGACCATTCGATGGCACAGGATGCCCCCTGGCATGGAAGGGACGCGGACCGCAAAAACGGCGGCCCGCGCTACCAGTTCCTCAGATTTTTCGGTATTGGGTCAGTCTGAATTAAATCTCAACCGGGGCGTTCACAAACACCAAGCCACCAGGGAGGACCTGTCCCTATTTGGGGACTTACGTGTACACGGCAGCGGCCAGTTTCCGACTAGCCGACTTACCAGGCCAGTGGACGCGGCAGGCTTCGAAGGCGTTCCCCTGGTCGGCGGTGAAATGCCTGTTGTCGACAGAAATTAAGTTTCGCAGGCCATTTGGATTGAATCAACGCTCCTGCTATTATCTACTTGTGGGAGCCCTTGTATCGCCGTCCCCTGCCGAACTCACGCCTAGCAAGCGCTGGCTATCTTTCCTTGAAGTCGTGCTTGGCGCATTCATCGTCATTGGCCACAATATCTTCCACATTGTGCCGAACGAAGTGCCCATCCTCTTCGTGCTCTTCTGGATTTCACTACGTCATCGCGACGGCGGATGGGGTGTAGCGGGACTCAGGCGGCCGAATTCGTGGTGGAAGATTGTGCTGATGGCCATCGTTGCGGCTGCCCTGCTGCTACTCGGCAGTCAATTCGTTATTGAGCCGCTGGCCAGCCACCTTTGGCATAGGCCGGAACAGGTCTCCTCGTTGTTAAAGGTGCCCGCCCACGACTGGAAGCTCGCCCTGCGCAATTTGGCCATTGTTTGGGTTTTTGCGGGGTTCGGCGAGGAAGTGGGCTACCGTGGCTACCTGCTCACGCGAGCTGCGGACCTGGGTAACCGCTCGAAATTCGCCTACGTAGCCGCCATGCTATATGTGGCAATGCTCTTCGGCTTCGGGCACTTCTACAAAGGTCCCGCGGGCGTCATGGATTCCACCTAC
>Ga0326728_10024463_pt1 | contig 10939 bp, 9 predicted proteins | sample MB3enrmetagenome_FD_207602 | JGI IMG/M metagenome (GOLD analysis project Ga0326728, IMG submission 207602) | Lab enriched peat soil microbial communities from McLean, Ithaca, NY, United States - MB31MN | ecosystem: Environmental > Terrestrial > Soil > Wetlands > Peat | place: USA: New York...
ATGCTGACCACTTCGGTAGTCGTCATACCGGAAAATAAAGAGCTACGATGTGATCCCGGGTGCCGCACAACCACGTTTCCGGAAAATCGCCACCCGCCCCGGTCACATCGGCCCGGGGGAGGTACGCACCGGAACAGGGAGCGCCTGCCCGTTCACCTGAATCGGCAGGTTTGGTTCCGGAAAAATTCACCGGCAGGAATTTTTCGATCCCACGGGCCGCATCCTATACCTGAGTCGATTCCTGCTGCATTGGCATCCGCTTCACTGGAGGATTTCCGCACAGCTACTAGGAAACCGGAGATCGGTACCGGCATTGCCCTCCCTGCTCCGCAAATGTCATGGTGAAAGGAGGATGAAGGTCCTGGCTTTCCCGGCAGGGAATTGCGATCCGGGACGGTTTAAAAAAATCAAGACGAGATCCGGGTAAACGTCCCGTTCTGCTCGGGGAGATCGAGCATGTCAAACCGTACCGTTTGGAACGTCCCGTCACTGCCGGCCGAGAAATATACGCCGGTGCCGGTATCTGTCTCCCGGAACGTGTCCCCGTTATACGGCGCGGCAAAGATCGGGCTTGACCTGTGCCCCGGGTACATCAGCAGGCCCGTCTCGTTATTCTCAATGCGGATATCACCATAGTACTGCTGCGTATACGAACCGGTATACTCAGCAAGGGACCGGGGAGGTTGCGGGGATGCCGGCGCCTCCGGGAGCGGCACCTTGGGCATCAGTACCGATGCCCCCGGCTTCATCGCCGCCGTTATCATCTGGTCGTACGCGGCGTACCAGTCCTCCTGCACCGATCCGGTAAAGTACAGGTCGTCCCACTCCTTCTTGACCGCACGCTTGAGAACGGCCCCTCCGGGAAACCCGTTTGTCAGGATAACGATACCCATCTTTTCGGTAGGATAAAGCGTGATATACGTCGAGACGCCGCTGCTCAGGTCACCGCCGTGTTCAACTCGGACCCGCCCGTCCTCTGCAACGACTTCCCACCCGAGACCGTATGCGGTCATGCCGGTATCGGAAGACCTCATGATGATCTGGGGCTTGTGCGTCTCCTGCAGGGCCGGACCCCCGATGACCTGCTCCCCGTCAATGCTCCCGTTGTCCAGCTGGAGACGGGTGTACCGAACCATGTCATCAAGGGTCGAACTCACTCCCCCGGCCGGGCTGTTGACATCGTCGTTAAAGAGCGGCCCTGCCACGGGCTTCTGGTCCTCCATCGGGTACGTGTCCGCGTGGTCGGGCGACCGTGCAAAATCAGCAAAGCGGGCGCTCGTGTTCAGCATCCCGGCCGGTGCGAACACCCGTTCCTGCACAAGGTCTTCCCACGGCATTCCTGCACGCAGTGCCGCGGCACTGGCAGCGGCCGTAATGTCCGCGTTCATGTATGCATAGGACGAGCGGAACGCGCCGGTCGGCTGGACAAACCGGAGTCTCTCCAAGATCTCAGACCGGTTGTAGGCAAAGGTGTCCTGGAGCACATCGCCCGTGTACTCGGGAAGCCCGGTCCGGTGGGAGAGGAGGTCGCGGAAGGTGACATGCTCCGTCACCCACGGGTCGGAGAGCCGGAAGGTAGGGTCTATCGCTGCGACCCGGTTATCCCACGAGAGTTCCCCGTCACCGACCATGGAAGCGATCGTTGCAGAGGTGAACGATTTCGAGATGGACGCGAGCTGGAAGCGGGTGTCCGGGTCCACCGGTTCCTGCGTCGTGATATTTCTCACGCCAAAGCACCGCAGGTAGACGACCGTATCGTTCTGCACAATTGCAACCGCCATACCGGGGACGCCGCTGCGGGTGAAATCCTGCTCCGCGAACCGGTCGAACTCCGGGATGATGGCATCGATATGCCGGGCACCGGTGCTTCCGGGGTGCGTGTTCATGGACGGGATCGCCGCCGCCGGCATGCTCCCGTGCGAGGTGACGCAGCCGGCAAGGAGGACAAGGCAGAAGAGCCCTGCGGTGATGCATGCGAATGAGGGTCCCGGGGAAATAGTATCAGCTCCTGTACGGTGAGCCTTTTTCTTTTGGGAATTTCTGCATTGTGATCCGGAGTTCCCGTGCAGGCACACAACCCGGCGGGAACAGAAAATCCGGGGAATTTCCTGGTACGAAAAACGGGTGAACGGTTCTCCTGCAGCGAATACCGTACCTCTCAAGACACCTATTTTGTCCGCAGGCCCGCCAGCAGCCCGTTCCCGGAATTATTATCTGCAGGAACGTGGCTATTCCTGGATGTTCTCCGGGGCATTTCCTGCAGTACTACGGCAAATGGACTTCGTATTGGCCATATCGGAAAAACGGATGGCTGCATTTTGTAAAACCTGGCTGCCGGCGTGGGAAAAACAGTCAATCCGGGGCCGGTCAACGGGAAGACCGCGAGTTATGAGCACCTGAAAAGTGTTCATGCCATTGACAGGAAAATCCGGTTCTTATGATTTTATTAGGCAGTGGAAGAATTGTTGGAGTATGTGATACCATGAAGGAACCCACCCATATCCTTATCTTGGCTGTCAGTCTTCTCATCGTCTGCCTCTTATCTGCAGGATGCATACAGTCTGCACCGACAACCAGGACCAGTACGGGAACAAAACTGGCACAACCGCCGGCACAGGTCAGTGCCGGGCTCCAGCAATTCATCGAGAACGAGACTGCAACCCTCGGCATTCCCGGCATCCAGATCGGGATTGCAACGCCGCAGTGGACCTGGGATTCCGCTGCCGGCAAAGCGGCGGCAATCACGGGAGAACCCGCAGTGCCGGGTATGCGCTTCGTGATCGCCAGCGTATCGAAGACATTCACGAGCGTTGCAATCCAGAAACTGGCCGAAGAGGGAAAACTCTCGCTTGATGATCCCATCGACCGTTGGCTGCCGGCCGATCTCGTGGACCGGATCCCCAACGGCCACATCATCACGGTCCGCCAGCTCCTTGACCACACAAGCGGAATCGCAGATTATGACGAGACGTCCATCAATGAGTTCGAGCTGCAGAACCCTGATTTCGCGGTGCCGTACCAGACCGGCCTTGATCAGGGACTCCGGGACAGCCCCCTCTACCCGCCGGGGGCAAACTATACATACTCGAACGTGAACTATATCCTCCTTACCCTCATTGCCGACAAGGCCGCGGGAGTTCCGTACGAGGAGTACGTGACCCGGACTATCCTTGTACCGTTGGGCATGAACGATACCTACTTCCCACATGCTAACACCATTCCCGGCCCGCACATGCAGGCCCAGATCCTTGATGCGAACGGGACGGTCAGGGACTATACCGGCCTGTACATTCAGTTCGACCGAGGGGCAGGCGATATCATCAGCACAACGGGCGACCTGAACCGGTTCCACCAGGCACTGCAGGAGGGCAGCATCATCAGTAAATCCTCGCTTGCTGATATGGAGAAGGCAACGCCCCAGTCCGGAAAGACGGGATATGGGCTTGGGTATGTAACGACCAACATCACTCCCCCGGGCATAACCGTGCAGGGCCATACCGGCGGGTACCCGGGATCGTTCACGTTCTGGTATTACCTGCCCAAAAAGGACACGTACGTTACGTTCAACGTGAACTACATTGGTTCGATGCAGGATGTCGTGCAGAAGATGAAGGCTCTCCAGGCGGATGTCCTGAAGTACCTCAATAACGAGCTGCCAGACCGGACCTACCAATAATTTTTATGGAATGTACTATGATATGAAACAGCACAGGGAGCGGATGAGCATTCAAAACGGGATTTTTACACCGGAATGGGATCTTATTCCGCACAGGGACTCCGGATCACAATACAGGGTCCTGTTGCGTTGTCGGGACTTTTTAATAGTCAACATTGATGGGTCACGACGATATCATTTTCGATAAGTCCCGTCATCTTATCAGAACCCGTTGTGTGGACAACCATGGTTTATGGTTCAACCATCATCCATACACCAAAAATGCCCTTTTTTTCCATGGTGATCCCTTGTGCTAATAATCGAGGGAAAGATAAGGTAACATACCTAGAGAAAAGAAAGGATCAACCATAGACCATCGATAACCGAAAATTTCGCATCCGTTTTCCCCAATGGTCTGTGGTAGAACAAGTACCAATACTCTCACATTTCGATTCCCGACGGGAAGCCTGCTCGGAAAGGGAGAGAGACGGCGGCATGGAAAGGACTTCTGACCTTTGAAGAGGAATCGGGCTCGGACGATCCAGGTTGTTATCCGTAGGTTCTACCGGGTGATGGATTGAGTCCATGGCTGTAAGCAAGGCGGTGCTCCTCACCAGTCCTTCCCCGCAACCGGTGACCATGCCGAATCCGCCTGTCACCGCCCCACCAACTGAGGGAGCCGCATCCGCCCCGCAGGTTCCGTCTTGCACGATCGCGATCACCGGCCAGAAATTACCGCCTTCATCGATCCAGCTCCGGGTTATGGCCAGCACCTGCAGTGCGGATGATGTATCAGAACTCACGGTGTCTGTCAACGATGCATTCAAAGGGACGCTTGGTATCACCCCGGGTGCGAGCGGTTCCTTTGCCGGCACTTCAGGTTCTGATAATGTTGTTGTGGCGAAGTATGCATACAGTGCGGAGAGTGTAGTATACCAGAATGCGGCACTGTAATTTTTTCCAAATCGTATTCCTCACCCCCAATTAAGGATCTGGTTCACGCCGTATGCAGAGACTGCGGCTTACACCCGCATCGCGTCATACTGCTGCCCGATGAACCAGTCACCCGGTACAGCAACCCGTTTCAGATGTCTCCGCACCGAAGGCTCCCCCAGGCAACAGCAAGGCTTCCCTAGCTGGTTTTGTTCAGGTTTCAAAGCGCCATCCCACACCATTTAGGTAAAAAACCTTGGAGTTTTAGATCTTGATGTATATTTCCTTGTATAGGTATGAGATCGGCCGCCAGAACCTCACCAGCGCGGTTTCATGCCGTTCCTGGTAGGATTATCAGTGTCATTCATGCTAGGGTTCTGTCAAGTTGTCGGTAGCTTGGTTTTCCAGATAGAATTGTCGAACTTCAATAACTGCCGATAACTTGACAGAACCTCTTCTTTTTGTCTATCACAAGTTCGGGCATTGTTCCATCACATCCTTTTGGGCAGTGTTCTTTTATGCAGGAACATCGTACCCACGGTGAATATTATGGTGAACACTGCAAGTGCGGCGATATCGATCCACACAGGGAAATAGTGTGTTTCGGTGAACGAGTACCGGACGAGATCGGTGAAATACGTGAGCGGTGAGAACACTGAAAGCACCAGCCCCAAGAACGGCATCTGCTCCAGCGGGACGAAGATGCCGGAGATGAAGACGAGCGGGAACTTGATTAGCGAGGAGAGTATCATGATGTTTGACGGTACGTTCGTGGGCGGCACGGCAAGCAGCATGCCGATTGCCGAGAAGCAGAATGCAGCAAGCAGGATTGCGGTAAGCAGGGTGATGCCGTGGAGGAGCGAAAGGCCGAGCGCCAGACCGATGATGACCGTAATGATCGTAATCCCGATACCAAACAGGATGGAGGCGATCATATCGCCAAAGACGATTGCCTCGACCGTGACCGGGCACGAAGCGAGCCGCTCAAGCGTCTTTGCCTGTCCCTCCCAGGGGAAGATAGCCGGGGAAACGGCAGTTGCTGAGAAAAACAGGGTCATCCCGACCAGCCCGGATACAAGAAATGAGAGAGGCAGCTGCCTGCTCCCCGCCAGGAAGGCGAGGAACATAAAGAGCGGCATAAAGACCCCAAAGATGAGCACAGGCCCTTTGAAGTAATAGATACGGATGTCCTTCTTTGCAATTACCCATGCCCGCCGTACCTGCTCGGGGAATCCTGCCGGGTTCATGATTTTGCCTCCTGCGTCAGCCGGAGAAACGCATCATCGAGCGAGGGGGCGATGGTGTTCAGCGTGACAATGGCAACGCCATTCTGCTGGCCGAAGGTTACGAGAGAGCGGATTGTCAGGTCTTTGTTCTGCGTAGTGACCTGCCATTTGTCGCCGGTATGACTTATCTCGATTACGCCTTCAAGCCCGGCAAGGGCGTCACCGGGTACCTCCCGCTCAAAACTCACTTCGATCTTGTGCACACGGTCGATTGCCGTCTTGAGTTTCTCCGGTGCATCGATGGCTACCATCTTCCCGGCCCGGATAATGCCGACCCGGTGGCAGAGCCGGTTGGCCTCCTCCATGTTGTGCGTCGTGAGAAAAATGGTGGTTCCCTGCTGGTTTAGGTCACGGAGCAGGGTGAGGATCATCTGCGTGCTCTGCACATCGAGACCGCTCGTGGGTTCATCGAGGAAGAGAAGTTCAGGCTCATGGATCAGCGCCATCGTGAGGATGAGGCGCTGCTTCATGCCTTTGGAATATGCCTGTACTTTCTGGTCTTTTCGCTCAACGAGCCCTACCATCCCCAGCAGGTCAGATGACCGTTTCTCTGCCAGGGCACGGGGAAGTCCGTACAGTTCACCCATCAGCATCAGGTTCTGCCATGCGGTGAGATCCGTGTAGGCATTCGATGTTTCCGGCACCACGCCGAATCCCTGTTTTGCCAGCACGGGTGCGGATTGGATGTCATGGCCGAGGATCGTGGCGGTTCCGTTATCAGGTGGGATGACCCCGGTGAGCATCCGGGTGGTGGTAGTTTTCCCCGCACCATTGGGACCGAGGAAACCGAAGATCTCCCTCTCCCGTACGGTAAAGCCGACATCATTCACTGCGGTTACCGCACCAAATCGTTTGAAGAGATGCCCCGCTTCGATAATGTTCATGACGTAATACCTCATTCACAAGGAGTAGTCTCTTTCCCGGTTTTTCCGGGAAGCAAGGGAACCGTGCAGATCATTTTTAGCATGCCGGTACCAGTATTCCGAATCTGGTGGAGTTCACATGGCATGAGCAGAAGTGCGTCACCAGCCCGGATCCTGTATTCACCCCCATTATCTGTTTTAAGGACACCCTCCCCTTCGAGAAAATACATCTCGTGTTCCTCTTTGTGGCTATGGAACGAGGTAAATCCTCCCGATTCGATCTCCATGAGTCTCATGGCATATCGAGGGCAGTTGTCGTCCGCGGTAAGAAGGAACTGGGCCTGCATGCCGGAGAAACCGGGTTTGGTCATTGATACGGTCGGGACATCGGATGCATGTTTGATGAGCATAGTACAAACTATCAATAAGTTAGTATTAATGCTATCAAGTTTATAGTTCTGAAGTGACTATGGAAAAAGATAGTAATCACACTCACATCTGCCTGTGTCCTCTCGAAGGCATCATTAACGTCATCGGGAAAAAATGGGTGATCCTTGTCATCAGTATCATCGGCAATCACGAGAAGATCCGGTTTAACGATATCATGCAGGGTCTGGACGGAATCAGTCCCAAGACCCTTGCCGATGTGTTAAAGGATCTCCAGAAAGAGCACCTGATCTACCGGGAATCATTTTCAGAGATTCCTCCACGGGTTGAATAATCCCTTTCAGAAGACGGAAAACGGCTGCGTGAGGCAGTCCTTCCCCTGATACAATGGGCCGAAGCCCGTGATAATGTCAAGAGGCATATATGTAGAGTGCCACATCATTCGCACGGTGTTTCGCATATGGGGGAAATATCGCACAAACACGATACTCTCCCGTGTAATCCCTCCGGTTCCAGCAGGATCTGATTCATCATCAAATCCTCGCAAATCTCACGAATACCCATTTCATCGTGCATTTCGCACAAATAATTACAGCGATTCTGTTGCATCAACGGTCGGTGGCGGATTTTTCACTCCGGAAGAATTTGCCTATCAACCGCAGACGCAACAGAACCGGTAATCATATCCTTACTTTTCTGGCTTCCTGGCAAACTTCTTCCAGACCTGTTCGCGGTAGACCGGCCCGCTGTTGTAGGTGCAGAAAGGGATCAGTTTTCCGTCTGGGGTTGCGTAATGGATGCAGCAGCGCTGGACCCGCTCAATATCGTAGTTGTAGTTGTCCATAAAGTGCATGACACCGATGAAGAGTGCATTCCAGTGGAACTCCCGTAGGGCATCGAAGTTCTGACCTATCAGAATCTTGCCGATAATCTTCCAGAACTCCGCAGTATTGCCCTGCTCCCCCTTCTTCACGGAACTGTGCAGTTCCTTGACTCCTTCGAGAAGAGCCTTGTACTTGTTGAAGGTGCCACCTTTCCTGATGGTCTTGGCCATGTGCTCGATCGATTCAAAGAAACTATCCACGTCGACCATACGGTTGACCGGGACAACCCCGTCTTTCTGCACGAAAACATACGTTGCAGCCCCGCAGTGCTGGTGGGCAGTGAACCTGACCTGCGGCCTGCCGGTGTAGGCCTCCACGAGATCCGAAAAGGGAAGGACGCACGGAACCGGGTAGAAGTCGTCCTTCTTGAGGATCCCGTCCATCTGCTCTTCGATCCGGGCAAGGACATCGGGAATGGTGATCCGGGCATTCTGGAGGTCTTCATCGCTAGCAGCACCGGTGAATGCGATCGGCTGGAAGTTCACACCCCGCACGAAAGCGATATTCTCAATGGCAAACCGGATGATATCCCCGAGCTGGGTGTCATTCCGACCTCGGATAACAGTCGGGACAAGCACAGTTCCGAGCCCAACTTTCCTGAGATTTTCCAGCGCCTTCCTGTGGATAGCAAGGAAAGGATTCGTCTCATGGGTCACTCCGTCAAAATGGAGGTAGACCGTATCGAGGCCGGCATCCTTGAGTTCCTGAGCAAGATTCGGCTCTTTTGCTAGCTTGACACCGTTTGTTGCGATCTGCACCTGGGGGAACCCCATCACCTTGGCCTTTCTGATGATATCCGGCAGATCCTCCCTCAAGGTAGGTTCACCACCGGAGAATTGTACCGCAGGCGCCGGGATCGGCTTCTCGTCCCGCAGCACCTGCAACATCTTGACGATGTCGTCAAAGCTAGGTTCGTAGACGAAACCGCTGGCCCGGGCATTAGCAAAGCAGAAGTCGCAGTCGAGGTTGCAACGGTTGGTCAGATCGATATTTGCAAGAAGCGTTTGGGAATGGTGGTTGTTGCACAATCCGCAGGCTGTCGGACAACTGTTGGCGGGTGCACCGGGGTTCTGGGGGTTGGCGATCCCGTTTCCCACTGCATCGTACTTATCGAACCGGTGATAACTACGGGCATCCGACCAGTACAAGTGCCGGAAATTCCCATGCAACGGACATGTCCGCTTCAGCCAGATCTTATCTTCTTCCTCGACAATTTCCGCGTCCACGACGGAGTTACAGGTTGGGCAAAGACTGCGTGTCTTTTTAATCAGCATGAATGTCCACTCGGTTCAGGTTATAACTACAGGCAGACACAGATGTACCTTCCGGGTACGTCTTGGAAAAGAGTGCCTGGTATTTCTCAGGATGGTTGAGAAAGCCAAGAACCGGTGCCCGCTGTTCGACAAAATCATAGAGAGGATCTGTGACCATATCGTTCATGCCAGTGATGTGACCTGCCTTGACGAACCTTAACCGTGGCTCCTGTGGGTAGAGCGGATTTTTCACAAGCGTCCCGGTTGTCATCTCGTAAAAGACCGCTCCGCGGAGATCCTCATATGCCTGGTACTCGCTTTGGAACGCTGACGAGACAAGGTTTGCCATCTGGAGAATGGCCGTGCGGGAAGGATTGATCGTAACATGACCGTATCCCGGGGGCACCACAACAATCTCCCCAGCAGCGGCGGCGATCATCACCACGTCCGCGCAGTCCCTGGTCTGGATCAGGTAATGCGCCTCACCCTCCAGCACCTCATAGATCTCCGGGTAACCGGTGCCGGACGGATTCTCCGGGTGGTAATGCCCTTTGGTCTTCATGTATTCCCCGCAGAGATCCCGCGGAGGAATGACTGTAATATCGAAACGGATCTTCTGCTCATGAAGCCACTGGCGGTCTGCCGGTGATCGCGCTACGTCCCGGTACATGTAATAAGCCGGGCCGGTACAGACACAGTGGGGGTCAGCAAGAACGCCCGCAAGTTCACTGGCGTCCCGTACCGATGGAGCGGGTAGGTGGCCCTTCCATCGGACAAGTCCTGGGTATCCTGCAACAGGCCGGTGAACGTTTTGACTCATCTTCATTTCCTGCTGCCGATCACCATCTTCGCCAGCTTGTAAAACCCGGCATCAACGGCCTTCTGATTGGGAATCGAGATATTATGCCTCTTTGCAATGAATTGCCATGTGATCTCTATAGCATAGAGATCAAAGCCGCCCCGAAAGAAAGGGGGAACTCGTCCAAAAGTACGCGATTTTCATGCCACTACCCGGGAGTAGGAGTCCGCCATCCGGTTTGCAATTGAGCTCCAGAGGAACTGCCGGTCCACTTTCGTTCGCCCCCGTCTTCCCAGTACTTGCGCATTCGCAGGATCGTCAATCATGGTGTTTATTCCCCAAGCTAATGAACCAGATTCCGGTTGCACTTTGATGCCGTTGACAAACGTGTCGATGTTCTCGGAAAGACCACCGACATCAGATGCAACAACCGGTTTCTCTGCGCTCCATGCTTCGAGAAGCACAAGGCCGAACGGCTCATTCCTGCTGGGGATCACCACAAGATCGCACGCATTCAAGAGACGGATATACTCAGAATCCGGGATATAGCCGACGAAATTCACCGGTAGATCCCGTGCCCGCTCCTGGAGGTATTGTCGCATACCGCCGTCACCGGCAACAATCACCTTCGCATCCCAGCGGTGCTGACAGACATCACGAAGCGCTTCGATAAACAGATCTGGACCTTTCTGGTAGACCAACCGTCCGATAAACAGGATCAACGGGGCAAATGGGTGGATCCCATATGCCCGTTTCACATCACCGGCATCGATATGGGCACGGTACTGGCGTGGCACCACACCATTGGGAACCACATCGCATTTCCAGTCAGGCACATTATAGAGCTGCATTATCTCGTTCTTCGTTACCGTGGAGACG
>Ga0326728_10024466_pt1 | contig 10938 bp, 9 predicted proteins | sample MB3enrmetagenome_FD_207602 | JGI IMG/M metagenome (GOLD analysis project Ga0326728, IMG submission 207602) | Lab enriched peat soil microbial communities from McLean, Ithaca, NY, United States - MB31MN | ecosystem: Environmental > Terrestrial > Soil > Wetlands > Peat | place: USA: New York...
AATCTTCAATCTCTATAACCTTCTCAAATTTCAGGGGTTTAACGCAAGTAGAGAAAAGTGCACCTATTTCCACAGGTAATAAAACCCTACCTGCTGCTCCAGAATCTTCTCCCGCGAGGGCAGGTATCCGGCTAGGTCGCCAAACAGCCAATCCCCCAGCCCCGGCCGTTTCTCTTTCGGCGGCCACACCAGATTCGGCTCGCCAGAGATGTTCACCGCCTGCGCCGTATCCTTCACCGCGCCCTCAAAATCGGCGATCTGGTCTACCAGCTTGAGCCCCAGCGCCTGCTCCCCGGTCCACACTTTCCCATCGGCAATCGCGCGAATGTCCTCGGCCTTGGCATGCCGCCCGTCGGCTACCGCCTGGATGAACTGCGTGTGCATGTTGTCGATCAGCCCCTGAAAATACGCGCGCTCAGCGGGAGTCATCTCCCGCGTCGGGTTCCCCGTATCCTTGAACTCGCCCGCCTTCATCGTGATCTCGTTCATCTTGGCCCACTTCAGCAGCTCGCCGTAATTCACCCACTGCGCAATCACGCCAATCGATCCCACGACGCTGCCTTTGTCGGCGTAAATCTTGTTGGTGGCCGAGGCCACGTAATACGCGCCGCTCGCCCCCACCGTCTCAATCGAAGCCACAATCCGCTTCTTTTTCTCATCGCGGATGCGCTTGACCTCGCGGCAAATCTCCTCCGACGCCGCTACGCCCCCGCCCGGCGAATTCACGTGCAAAATAATCGCCTTGATCGAATCGTCGTCGCCAAACCGCTTCAGCTCCGTCACCACCTTCTTGGGAGAGACGATCACCCCGTCCAGCTCCACCACCCCGATCTTCGATCCGAAGCCGGAAAAAGACGTTTCCTCCTCCTCGTTATGGAAGCTGAAGTAAACCAGGGCAAACACCGCCAGCACGAACAGCAGGAACAGCCCGCCGCCCACCAGCAGCCACGGCCATATGCGGGAACGACCTTCGGACATAATTGAGAGAGTGTAGCACCCGGCGTTTCAATGCCGCACGGCGGAAATCTCACTTAATCTCGAAGTTCTTCGGATCGAGCGTCATGTTGTGGGATACTTTCGTCTCGGTTATATCGTATTGGTCGAAAATGCCTTCCGACACTGCTCCATAGGTGTAGCGTATGATCCACCGCGTGGGCAGCGTCAAGTTGTCAAAGCTCTTGAAATCTCCGAACCGCTCTTCCATGCGGTAATGCATTTCCTTCTCTCTTCCTGAATCATTCACGGTGTGGCCCGAGTGCGCGGTGACCGTCATCAAATACACGGTCATGACGTGGCGAGACGTTTCGGGTTCGAAATAGAGCTGTATCTCCAGATCGCTGCTTTTCTTGGGAATGTAGTCGAAGCGATGAAGATCGACTCCGTCTACCTTCTTTACTCCGCGATCCTCTAATTTCGCGCGCTGCTCCTCCAGGTGTGACAGCGCCCAGCCGGTCGAAAGCGCGCCTCCCCACAGGCCCTCGGTAAGAATCTCGTTGTGCGTCTTGATAAAGTCGCCAAATTCCGTCCAATGGCCGGGTCTAACAGGTGCGACCGAAGTCTTTTTTTCATCTCTCACGAACCACTCCGTGAGGTAGGTGGTAGGAGGGAACTTCATCAACGAAGCAAGTTTGTCGCCTTCGGAAACCAAAGTCGCGGGGCCTTCCCAAGTTTGTGGCCCACGATTCAAGATCTGGAACGCCACCGTCCCTTGCGCTACGCGGTTCTTCGCCGCCGCCCGTGCTTGCTCGGTCCCGATCGCATTCAAATGCTGGTTGACGAAGTCAGTAACTTTAGATTCATCCTTGGCTGCGCTAACCGATAACAGCGCCAGCACAGTAACAAACACCGCCAGGAATCGCATCGTTGACCTCCTCCACACTTCCTCAAACTGGGAAGCCTTTCAGTATAGTCCCAGTTACACCGGCTTAACGTACACTTATCGCATTCAGGTAGTGGTGCAGTCTGGTTGTCATCCTGAGCAAGCGTTTTTGCGCAGCCAAGGATCTGGGCGGGCCGCGCGAACCGAGGTCCCCAGCACGCCCGGTTTTGGCGTGATGGGGTGGGCGAAGCGTCGCGGTTTTTGCGACGCAATAAATCGCGCGTTTGGCTCGCTTCCTTTGAAACTGCACCACTACCCACATTCATGCGCGATCCCATCGAACTCGAGGTCTTCAAGAATCTTTACCACTCCATCGCCGAAGAAATGGGCGCCGCGCTCCGTCGCACCGCGTTTTCTCCAAATATCAAGGAGCGCCGCGACTACTCCTGTGCCGTCTTCGATGCGCGCGCTCAGGTCATCGCTATGGGCGACCACATGCCCGTGCATCTCGGCTCCATGCCCATGTCTGTCGCCGCTGCCATCCGCCATTGCGAAATTAACCGGACCCCGCTCGAACCGGGCGATATCGTCATGCTCAACGACCCGTTCTGCGGCGGTACTCACCTCCCCGATATCACACTGGTCATGCCGGTCTTTCTCTCACATCCAACAGCATCGCGCAGGGACAGCCGCCCTCGGCTGTCCAGCAGGACCGTGCCCCAGCCATCGACCACCGACCGCCAAACCTCCCCGGACTTCTACGTCGCCTCCCGCGCCCACCACGCCGATGTCGGAGGCACCTACCCCGGCTCCATGGGCCCGTGCCGCGAAATCTATCAGGAGGGCTTGCGCATTCCGCCGGTCAAAATCATGCGCGCCGGAAAGATCGTGCCCGACGTGCTCGCCCTGCTTCTGAACAATGTCCGGACGCCCGAAGAGCGCGAAGGCGACCTCGGCGCCCAGATCGCCGCCTGCCAAACCGGAGCCGAGCGCCTCCGCGAAATTTGCTCCCGCTACGGCCTCGCCCGCGCGCAAAAAGCCGCCGCCGGCCTGCTCGACTATTCCGAAGAGTTAATGCACGCCTTCCTCGCAACCGTTCCGCCCGGCGAGTATCACGCTGAAGATTTTCTCGACGATGACGGCGTGGAAGCGAAGCCCGTCCGCATTGCTGTCACCATAGCTGTCCCGGCACAAAAGCAATCAACCGCATCGTCCCGCACCGCGCACCGAAAAGCGAGAGCCGAAAGGCGAAAGCCGGTTCTAAGCCTCGACTTCACCGGCAGCGATCCCCAGGTCGCCGGCGCCGTCAACGCCGTCGAGGCCATCACCTACTCGGCTTGCTTTTACGTTTTCCGCTGTTTGCTGCGCGAAGACGTCCCCGCCACCGCTGGCCTCATGCGGCCGATTCAGGTCATTGCCCCGCCCGGCACCGTCGTCAACGCCTGTCCTCCCGCCGCCGTCGCCGGAGGCAACGTGGAAACCTCGCAGCGCATTGTCGATGTCCTGCTGCGCGCTCTCGCAAAAGCCATCCCTGATCGCATCCCCGCTGCCGCCGCTGGAACCATGAACAACCTCACCATCGGCGGCATCGATTCCCGTAGCACCGATTCTCTCGACAGCGGCCCGCGCACCCATCAGCCCTTCGCCTACTACGAAACCATCGCCGGAGGCATGGGCGCGCGCCCCACCAAAGACGGCGTCTCCGGCGTGCACACTCACATGACCAACTCGCTCAACACGCCCGTCGAAGCACTCGAAAGCGCCTACCCGCTGCGCGTCCGCCAATACTCACTCCGCCCAAACAGCGGGGGCAGCGGCCAATACACCGGCGGCGATGGCATCGTCCGCGAGATCGAAGTCCTCACCGACACCCAGGTCACATTGTTAGCCGACCGCCGCACCCGTGGCCCCTACGCTCTGGCCGGAGGCGCAGACGGCTCTCCCGGCCGCACCGTTGTGATTCGCCACGACGGCTCCGAAGAAGAACTCCCCGGCAAAACCAGCATTCGCCTGCGCGCCGGAGAGCGCGTGCGCATCGAATCCCCCGGCGGCGGCGGCTGGGGAAGAATCACGTAGGGACAGCCGCCCTCGGCCGGGGTCTGCATCAAGTGCTGCTTTCGCTTGATGGGGTGGGCGACTGTCCAACCCAGGCAGAGCTTGGCCGGCGATTCGTCGGACCGCGCGCTCTGCGGATGCCCCGATCTTTCGTTAGAATTCCTATAGGCCCACATTCACGGGGTTACTACAAGAAATGAGAATCCTTCGTCCTTTCTTATTCGCCATCATCCTCGCCGCCGCCTTCTTCTATTTCACCACTCACCACCGCGGAGATCTCCATCCCGCCAACTGGATCACCCAGCCCCAGCACGTCGAAATTACCGAAGCTGCCGCCAGCGAGTCGCTCGACGCCGAAGAGCAGAACAACATCAGCGTCTACCGCCGCAACATTGGCAGCGTCGTCAACATCACGTCCCGCGCCATGACCTTTGATTTCTTCTACGGCCTCGTCCCGCAGGAAGGCCAGGGCTCGGGCTTCGTCATCGACAAGGAAGGCCACATCCTCACCAACTACCACGTCATCGAAAATGCCCGCCAGGTCGAGGTCACCCTCCACGACCGCAAGAAATACAAAGCCACCATCGTCGGCACCGATCAGGCGCACGATCTCGCCGTCGTCCAGATCAAGGCGCCCAATCTTCAACCCATGACCCTCGGCGACTCCACCAACTTGCAGGTCGGCCAGAAGGTTTACGCCATCGGCAATCCCTTTGGCTTTTCCGGCACGCTCACCCGCGGCATCGTCAGCTCCATCCGCGGCGTGAAGGAACCCGATGGCATGGAGATCGAAGAAGCTATTCAAACCGACGCCGCCATCAACCCCGGCAACTCCGGAGGCCCGCTGCTCAACTGGCACGGTGAGGTCATCGGCATCAATACCATGATCGCCTCCAGCGCCGGCCAGAGCGCCGGCATCGGCTTCGCCATTCCCATCAACACCGCCAAGGCCGTACTCAACGATCTGGTCACGCTAGGCCGCGTCCGCCGTCCCGCCCTCGGAATCCGCACCATTCCCATCGATCCCGAACTTGCCAGCGAACTCGACCTGCCCGCCGACTACGGGCTCCTGATCGTGCAGGCTGTTTCCGGAGGAGCCGCCGACCGCGCCGGCCTCCACGGCGGCACCGAGCGCGCCTACCTCGGCAATATGCCCATCATGGTCGGCGGCGATCTCATCGTCGAAATTGACGGCCAAAAAATCGAGAGCCAGCAGGATCTGGCGCGCATCATGAACAAGCACCGCGCTGGCGACACCATTAAAGTCGTCGTCTACCGCGCCAAAAAGAAGCTCGAGGTCAACGTCGTTCTCGGAGAATCACGCGAGCAGCTGTAGATCCGTGTGGCGCGGACCCGCACTGAGCGCCAGAAGTTAAGAAATCGCTGAATGGCGCCCCCCGGTTCGCGTCCTGTCGTTGGGGCGCTAACCTGGGTTCGTTGGCCACGCACAAAAAATGGATTCGGTTTCCTCAGCGTACTCGGCGTCTCGGCGGCAAAAAAGCCGTATAGAGCTAACGAGGCTGAGGCGTTATCATCTGCCTCATGCCCGACCTCGATTCCATCCGCGCCCTCTGCCGCTCCTTCCCCGATGCCACCCAGGACATGCCCTGGCCCGACGATCTCTGCTTCAAGATCCGCGGCAAAATCTTCGCCAGCATCGTCCTCTCCGACGGCCGCTATCCGCGCATCACATTGAAAGTCCCGCCGGAATCGTTCCACGACCTCTGCGAAATCGAAGGCATCGCTCCCGCCGCCTATGTCGGACGCTACAACTTTGTCACCCTCGCCAACCCGAACGTGCTGCCCGCCCGAGAGCTTGAAGATTTGATCCGCCAGTCCTATGAGCTAGTTGAGGCCAAAGCGCCCGGCAAAGCCGCTACGAAAAGAAAGCCAGCAAAAAAGTCCGGGGGAAAATCTTCCCGCCCACGCCGCCGCTAGAAGCAACATCCCCGTCCTATCTCGAACGCTCACCAGTCTCCCAAAACCAGTTATGAGACGGCTGGCTAGGCCTGGGCAATATGGCTGTGCTGGAAGTGATACTGAAGAATCTTTGCCGCCAGGGCCGGACTTACCTGTTCGCCTGCGCCTTCGATGCAGCGGACGACCTCGCCCCGGCAAACGACTTCGGTGGGGGCGAGGCCGGCGATCTCGGGAGGCAGCACCAGGCTGATCTCGAGTTGAGCGGCGGGCTTGATGAGTTCCTCCGAGCGGATGAGCATACCGGAGCGGCTGATATTTTCGGTGGTGCCGGGACGCCAATCGGGCTCACCCAGGAGGCGGTAGCGGACGGGCAGATGGAGGTTGTAACGGCGGGCGCGGAACGGCTGCAACTTTCTCGGGGGCATGGTGGCAGATCGGGCCTTTTGCGACATAACAAGCTCCTGCGAAACGGATTCGGAATCGAGCAACTCCCGCACCTTGTTCTTGAGCGTGGGGAGGGTAAAGGGTTTTTGCAGCAGATTCAGTCCGGCATCGAGTAGGCCGTTGTGGCCGATAACATTCTCGGTGTATCCGGACATAAAGAGGACGCGGACTTCGGGGTGTTGTGCCAGGACTTGCTCCGCAAGCTGGCGGCCGTTGGCGCCGGGCATGACGACGTCGGTCAATAGAAGGTGAATGTCGCCCTCGTAGCTGTTGACGATTTGCAGAGCTGCAGCCGCGTCGCCGGCTTCGAGAATCCGATAGCCCTGCTTTTCCAGATACTGGCGCGCCAAGTGGCGAAGATTGTCTTCATCCTCGACGAGCAAGATGGTTTCAAGGCCGCGATCGGGGCGTAGGAGGACAGCAGATTTTTCCGGCGCTGTGGCGGCATCTTCGGAGGCATCCACGCGGGGGAAATAAGCGCGGAAGGAAGTGCCGCGCTGCTCCTGGCTATCGACGAAAATGTATGCGCCACTCTGCTTGACGATGCCGTAGACGGTGGAGAGGCCGAGACCGGTGCCCTTGGTGCCTTTGGTGGTGAAGAAAGGCTCGAAGATGCGCGACTGGGTTTCGCGGTCCATGCCGACACCGGTGTCGCTGATGGAGAGCATGACGTAGTCGCCGGGAACGAGAGGCGCGTGAGTGCGGGCAAAATTTTCGTCCAGAGTGACGTTGGCGGTCGCGATCGTGAGCCGGCCGCCCTGCGGCATGGCGTCGCGCGCATTCACGGCGAGGTTCATGATGACCTGATCGATCTGGCCGGGATCGGCGCGGACGGCGCCGAGTTCGGCGCCGGGGATCATGACTAGATCGATATCTTCGCCAATCATGCGGGTGAGCATTTTGAGGTTTTCGGTGACCAGTTCGTTCAGGTCGAGGACCTTGGGGGCAAGCATCTGCTTGCGGCTAAAGGCAAGAAGCTGGCGAGTGAGCGAGGTGGCACGCTGCGTGGCATTCGAGATTTCCTGCGCGGGGCCGCGCAGTTGGGGATCGGGGCCGATGCGCTCGAGCAGAAACTCGGAGTAGCCGGAGATGACCATCAGCAGGTTATTGAAGTCGTGAGCGATGCCGCCGGCGAGACGGCCGATGGCCTCCATTTTTTGAGCCTGGCGGAGCTGCATTTCGAGCGTGCGAGTTTCGGTGATGTCTTCCATGAAAATCTCGAAGGTCTTGCGCTGGCCGTCGGGGATGATGCGTCCAGAGATGCGGACGACCAGGGGCGAGCCGTCCTTGCGGACGCACTCGATGGTGAGATCGTCGAACTCCTTCTGGGCGCGGAGATAGTCGGCGGTGAAGAACCAATGCTGGGCATCGGCATACAGGCTGCCGAGATGGCGGCCGGCGAGGTCGGAGGAGCGCTCGTAGCCAAACATCGCGACCAGCGCCGGGTTGGCGTCCTGCAGGATGCCGATGGCGTCGCAGCGGCAAATGCCGTAGGGCGCGTTCATCACCAGAGAGCGGAAGCTGCCCTCGGAGCGGCGCAGACTTTCCTGGGTAGCGCGAAGAGCGGCGTTGAACCAGCAGATGAGAAGCGCCACGGCGAAGAATAATGCGAGATGAGCGACGGCGCGGCGATACTCGGCTGGGGTGTGGCCTCCGGCGAGCGAATAGTAAGCGCCGACGGTGAGGGCGAAGGAAGTGGCGGCGAGGCCGGGCTTCCATCCGCCATACCAGGCGCTGACCATCACGGCGACGGCGAACACAACCAGACGGCTTTCGGCCGGGTCGGAAAGAAACAGAGTTGGAATCAGCGCCAGCACCGCGCTGAGCAGAGCCACTCCGTAACGGAGCGCGGGTGCGCGGGCGGGTGCGAAGGTGCGAATGAGGGGGAGTTTCATACGCATGCTGTCATGCTATGCGGGCTTTAGAAGCGCGGCGAGTTACTGTGGTTCACCGCGCGCGCTGACAACGGAACACTGGCCAGAAGTACATCAGGGCTGCTGCGGACGAAGAGGTTATCCCAAGGCTAAACGCGGCGGGAGGGTTCGTAAAGAGAAGAGAGCCAAGCGGACGGCGCCGGGAACAAAGACTTGCAACAGGAAGGCGGAACGTTGAAACTAGCGGGGCAACGCGGATGACGGCATGAACATTGGATTCTTCGGCGGCAGCTTCGATCCGATTCACCGGGGACATATGGCTCTGGCCCGCGCGGCGGCGGAACGCTATGGGTTGCGGCAGGTGCTGTTTGTGACAGCGGGCGTGCCTCCGCATAAACAAGAACACCCGCTCACGCCGTTTATTCACCGGTACGCGATGGTGGCGCTGGCGACGCAGGAGGAAAAATCGTTTGTGCCTTCACTCGCGGAAGAGCCTGTGGAGGTCAGAGGGGAGAGGGCAGAGGGCAGAGGTAAACCGGTGCGGGCTCGGAGTGGGAGCGCAGCGAAGGATGCTGGTGCCCGTGGGGCAGCCGAGGCGACTGCCGCTCCGCAGGCGAATTACACGATCGATACGGTGCGGCGGGTGAAGGCTGGGCTTAAGAAAGCGGACCGGCTGTTTCTGCTGATTGGCATTGACGCGTTCCGCGATATTGCGAAATGGCGGGAAGCGCGCGCGCTGCTCGGCGAGTGCGAGTTCGTGGTGGCAAGCCGTCCGGGATATTCGCTGCGCGATGTCGCAGAAGCGCTGCCGGAAGAGTTGAGGCCGCCGGAGACAGTGACGCGTCCCTTTCACAAGCAGCCGGCGACGGGAGACCTAGTGCTGCCCGGAGTCACGCTGCACCTGCTCGAAGGCGTGCAGCAGAATGTGGCGGCGACAACGATTCGCGCGGCGGCTGCGCAGGGGAAGCCGCTGGCGCGCTGGGTGGACCCGCGGGTGGGGGATTACATCAGGAAGATGGGGCTGTATAGGGCATAGGACGGGGCCATGCATCAACGGTCCGAAGTCAGAAGGCAGAAGTCAGATTGCAGAAGTAGAAAGGCGCAGTGATCGGCACTACTTGGTTGAGCCTTGTTTTTAACTTCTTCAATCTGACTTCTCACTTCTGACTTTATTTTCTCCCCGCGTTACAATCGACGAACCTACCTATGGCTGCGAAAAACGAGCTCAAACAGCAGATTCAGGAAGCGATTCTGGCTTGCCAGGATAAGCAGGCGGAACAACTCACGATTCTCGAGATGGAAAAAGCTTCGGGGGCGTTCACCGATTATTTCCTGATGTGCAGCGGAGGGAATCCGCGGCAGATTCAGGCAATTGCCGACGCGGTGGACGAACGCCTGGAAATGATCGGCATACGTGTAACCCACAAAGAAGGCTACAAGCAGGCGGAGTGGGTGCTGCTCGATTACGTGGATTTTGTGGTGCACATTTTTTCCGAGAAGGCGCGCCAGTTCTACGATCTGGAGCGGCTGTGGAAGTCGGCGCGGCGAGTGGAACCGGAGGAACTTCTGGCCAAGCCGAAGAAGGCGCGGGCGACCAAAGCCAAAGCGGTCGCGGCCGGGAAGAGCACGCGGAAGCCGAGAGAGAAGAAAATCAAGGATTAAGAAAACCAAGGACTAAGAAAACCAAGGGACAAGAAAACCGGGGAATGAGATGCCAAGCTCGCAGGCGGCGCCGTGGGGAGCGCAGTACCGGCTGATCGCGGCGGAGAAGTGGAAAGCGAAATCGGCCGCGATGGGCAGCGCTGTGACCGAGGCGCTGGTCGAGTACGCGCGGCCGGTGGCGGGGATGGCGGTGCTCGACCTGGCGAGCGGAACGGGCGAGCCGGCGATCAGCCTGGCGCGATGTGTGGGGCCGACCGGGTCGGTGGTGGCTGCCGACCAGAGTTCGGACTTGCTGGAGATCGCGGCGGAGCGGGCGCGGCACAAAAACCTCGGGAACCTGATCACGCGGCAAGCGGATGCGCACAAGCTCCCGTTTGGTGAAGGCACATTCGATCTTGCCACGTGCCGCTTTGGAGTGATGTTCTTTGCCGATGTTGTCGAGGCACTGACCGAGTTGCGGCGAGTGCTGAAGCCGGGAGCGCGGGCGTGTTTCGCGGCGTGGGGCCCGATCGAGCAGCCGTACTGGCAAACGACAATGAAGGTTGTGCATTGTCACGTTGGCGGCTCGATCCTGGAACCGGGCGGGGCCAATCCGTTCCGGTTTTCGGCGCCGGGCTCGCTTTCGGAGGTGCTGCGGGCCGCCGGCTTTCAGGATGTGGAAGAATCGACGCGCAATTTGCCGTGGGTGTGGCCGGGCGGCGAGCCAGAAGACGCAGACGAAGTTTTCGCCTACGCCTGCGCGGTGAGCGTGCCGTTTCGGCCGATGTTGGACCGTGTGCCGGAAGCGATGTGGCCGTGGATTCGAGCCGAGGCGCGGGAGGCGATTGAGCGCTATCGTGTGGGAAACGAGATCCGGTTCGGCGCCGAGATCGTGATGGCATCCGGGCGCGCGTGAGCGAGCAAGCGTTGTGAAAATCAAGGTCGCATGGATCGGGAAGACCAAAGAAGCAGCGATACAGAGTCTGACCGACGAGTATTTGAAGCGCATCTCGCGCTACGCGGAGATCACGGGCGTGGCGCTGAAGGATGAAGCGGCACTGCTGGCGCTGGCGCGCGGCGATCGCGGGAAGGAACGCCACCGGTTGTTTCTGCTCGATGCGCGCGGGAAGCAGCTTTCCTCGGAAGAATTGGCGGCGTGGCTGGAGCGGGAGCAGTTGCAATCGA
>Ga0326728_10024468_pt1 | contig 10938 bp, 9 predicted proteins | sample MB3enrmetagenome_FD_207602 | JGI IMG/M metagenome (GOLD analysis project Ga0326728, IMG submission 207602) | Lab enriched peat soil microbial communities from McLean, Ithaca, NY, United States - MB31MN | ecosystem: Environmental > Terrestrial > Soil > Wetlands > Peat | place: USA: New York...
AAATGGGCAGCCGCGGCATCACGGTCAACGCGGTCGCGCCGGGCTATATTGAGACGGACATGACCAGCGTTTTGCCGGAGGCAGTGAAGCAGAAATACCTGGCGTCGATTCCGCTGGGCCGGGCCGGGACGATAGCGGATGTCGCCGCGGCCGTCAAGTTCCTGGTGAGCGACGACGCCAGCTACATCACCGGCCACGTGCTGGCCGTCAACGGCGGCATGTACATGTAGGGGCCGGGCATGCCCGGCCCCTACGGCTTCGGGGTCAGGTCTCCGATCCGCCGCCCGGTCAGCGTTGTGAGCAGGTCCGTCGCCAAGGCGCGGCAGTCGCCCAACTTGAGCGCCTCGCAGTAGAATGCGGGCGTGGCATCGCGGTAAGCTATCCACGCTGCCTGCGCCCTTTCGGCCGACTCGCGCACCTTCGCCCGCTCGTCGCTTTCAAGCTGTTGCCGGTAGCGCTCCTCGAGGGCGTGCACGGCCTCGGCCAATGCGGCAGCGTTGTTCCTGGGATGAACCCGGTATCGAAACAGTTCCCGCAAATCCCGCACCCGCTGGGCATGGACTTCGTTGACGCGATCGTTGGAGGCTGCCGGCGCGAGAGTTCCCGGGCTGATGGATTCGAAGATCGCCCCGGCATCCGCTTCGGCGAACTTATCGCCGGCCACCTTCCACTTGCGGTATAGCTCTCGCCCTGGCGGGTCGAGACGCGCGAGCACGCTCTTTTCCAAATCTGCCAGCGCCGCGTCGATTCGCAGGGAGGCCAGCACGCTGCACGACATGCCGTCGCGGGTGGTCCCAGCCACGGACGCGCAGAAATCCAGCTTGCCCGCCTGCCCCGCCGTCCGCCGGCGGAGCTCCGCGATGTCCGCATCGTCGAAGCATTCGGAAAGCAACGCGCGCGCCTTGTCCGGGGATGGCGCGCCTCCCTGCGCGTCCAGGTACATTACCGCCAGGTAAAGGCGGTCCAGGTGGTAGGGCGTCTGATTGCACGCGCGCTGGGGCACTTCCTTTTCGAAACAGGCGCGGGCGCGCGTGAGATCGCGCGTGGCCCCCGCGCCGTAATAGAGCTTGAAGCACGCCTCGGCATCAAGCTGCGCGAAAACCGGGGCCGCCAACCACAGGGGCGCTGCCCATGCCGCCACGCGGTGCCAGAGCATGGCCGGCATCAGAACACGTAGCTCACTCCAAATAGCGGCGTGAACTGGTGGAAGATTCCGTGGTCGGTGCCGTTGGCCGCCGGCACAATCACATGCGTCGGAAACGCGGTGACGTAATCGCGAAAATCGACGCGCATCAGGATGTGGCCGGTCAAGCGGTACTTCACGCCGGCGCCGCCGGTGACGAGCGCCCTCCATTGATTCGTCGCCACGAGGCCCCCGATTTTGGGCATGGGCTGCGGCACCGGGGCCGGACCGGTTGTCACGTAGTATTTGGCGCCGACTCCCACCGCCACGTAGGGGCGTATGCGCGACTGCCGGCCGCGCGCCTGGAACAGCACGTCGTAGTTAAAGGCGTGCGACTGGCCCTGGATGTTGCCTCTGACGGCGCCCGTGGAAAGAAAGGGGTCGCCATCGTGGTAGAGATAACGCATCTCTCCCGAAACATGCTCGAAGAGGTTTTCGCAAAACACCGCGCCCCCGGCGAAGCGGTTGCGGATTCCGGCGGTGGCCGTTCCACCCGGTGAAATCACGCTGACGTCTCGGTACACGCCGTACCCGAAGGCGCCCCCGAGTTCGTACTGCTGCGCCAGGCACGCGCCGGCGGAAAAAAGGACAGCCAAGACTTTCAAGCCCACACTAGAAGTAGACAACAGCCGGAGGGCGCGCGCAACCCTCGGCGTACTAGACTTCTTGTATGCCTCACGGAAAACCTCGCATCACAACGCCGCCCGCATCCGTCATCGCCGAGCTCTCGCGTATCCCGGGAGTCGGACCGTCGATCGCCGCCGATCTTTATTCTCTCGGCATCCGGGAGGTGGCCGAACTTAGAGGTCGAAACGCCGAGTCTCTTTACGCCGAGCTCTGCCGCGACGTGGGCGGGCACGTGGATCGGTGCGCTCTCTATGTATTCCGATGTGCTGTCTACTTCGCATCCGAGTCAAAGCCCGATCCCGAGTTGCTGAAGTGGTGGAACTGGAAGGATACGCGCTAGCCGCCGGCGAACGTCCGCGTAATCAGTTCCTGCGCCTCCTGCTGGATCTTTCGCAAATGGTCCTTGCCCGCGAAGCTTTCCGCGTATAGCTTGTAGACGTCCTCGGTTCCCGAAGGCCGCGCCGCGAACCATCCGCGTTTGGCGACTACCTTGATCCCTCCGAACGGAGCGCCGTTGCCGGGCGCGGCCGTGAGCATGGCCTCTATCGGATCTCCCGCCAAGTCGTGCGCGCTCGCTTGTGCGGGTGAGAGCCGCTCCAATATGGCTTTCTGCTCCGCGGTGGCGGGTGCGTCGATGCGCTCGTAGACCGGCGCGCCGAACTGGCCGGTCAGAGCGCCGTAGATTTCCCCAGGGTCCTTGCCGGTGCGCGCCAGCATCTCGGCTGCCAGCAGCCCCATGATGATGCCGTCCTTATCGGTGGTCCAGACCGTGCCATCGCGGCGCAGAAACGAAGCGCCCGCGCTTTCCTCGCCGCCGAATCCCAACGAGCCATCCAGCAGGCCATCCACAAACCACTTGAACCCCACGGGCACTTCCGACAGCCGGCGCCCCAGGTGTTCAGCCACACGGTCGATCAGGCTACTCGAGACCATCGTCTTGCCGACCCCGGCTTCCGCGCGCCAGTCCGGCCGGTTCCGGAAGAGGTACGAAATGGCCACGCAAAGGTAGTGATTGGGGTTCAGCAGGCCCGCGCTGCGCGTCACCACCCCATGCCGATCGTGATCGGTGTCGCAAGCGAACGCCACGTCGAATTTGTCCTTCTGGGCGATCAGACCCGCCATGGCGTAAGGCGAGGAGCAATCCATACGGATCTTGCCATCCCAATCGACGGTCATGAAACTGAACGTGGGGTCCACGTGGTCGTGCACCACCGTGAGCGAAAACCCATACTGCTCGGCGATGCGGCCCCAGTATGCGACACCCGCGCCGCCCAGCGGATCGGCGCAGAGCTTGAGACCGGCCCCGCGCACCGCTTCCATGTCCACCACCGATGCGAGGTCGTTCACGTATTCCGAAATGTAGTCGTGGCGATGCGTGGTGGGAGCCGCCAGCGCCCGCGTGTAGCCGCAGCGGCGCACCTCGCTCAAGCCGCCGGCGAGGATCTGGTTGGCGCGGTCCTCGATCCATTTTGTAACCCCGGTATCGGCCGGCCCGCCATGCGGCGGGTTGTACTTGATGCCGCCATCTTCCGGGGGATTGTGCGAGGGCGTGATCACGATGCCATCGGCCAGCCCCGTCTGACGACCCCGATTGTGGGTCAGGATGGCGTGCGAGAGCGCCGGGGTCGGTGTGAAACCCCAGGCCCGGTCGGCCATCACGTCCACCTCGTTGCCGGCCAGCACCTCGAGCGCGGTGGCGAATGCCGGTTCGGAGAGCGCGTGAGTATCCTTCCCCAGAAACAGCGGCCCGTCCACGCCGCCCTCATGCCGGTACTGGCAGATGGCCTGGGTGATGGCCAGAATGTGGTCCTCATTGAACGAGCACAGAAACGACGACCCGCGGTGCCCCGACGTTCCAAAACTCACCTTTTGGGAAGCCACGGCGACGTCCGGATGTTCCGTGTAGTAGGCTGTCACCAGCCGGGGAACATTGACGAGCATGGATGGCTCGGGAGGTTTGCCTGCAAGCGGATGAAGTACCATCGATTCCAACTTACGCGTCTTGCCCCCTTTCGCGCAATCATGCTAGCGTAAAAAACTATACCAATCCAAGGAGAAATACATGCCATTAGTGTCGATGCGGCAGCTACTCGATGAAGCGGCCAAGGGCGGCTACGGAGTTGGCGCGTTCAACGTCAACGACATGGAACAGATCCAGGCGATCATGGAGGCGGCCCGGGAGACCAAATCGCCGGTCATCGTCCAGGCCAGCCGCGGCGCGCGCCAGTACTCGCAAGATAATTTTCTGTATCACCTGATGCTGGCGGCCACGGAGCTCTATCCCGAAATCCCCACGGTCCTGCACCTCGACCACGGCAACAGCGTCGAGACCTGCAAGACCGCCATCGATATGGGTTTCACCAGCGTGATGATGGATGGCTCCCTGAATCCCGACGGCAAAACCCCCTCCACTTTCGAATACAACGTGGACGCCACCCGCCAAGTGGTGGAGATGGCGCATGCCAAAGGCATCACCGTGGAAGGCGAGATCGGCTGCCTCGGCGGTATCGAAGACGGCCACGGCGCCGGCCTCGACGGTCTCAGCCACCTCACCGACCCCGATCAGGCGGTGGAATTTGTCAAACTCACCGGCTTGGACGCCCTGGCCATCGCCATCGGCACCAGCCACGGCGCTTACAAGTTCAGTAGCAAGCCCACCGGCGAGACGCTCAAGATGGCGCGGCTGATCGAGATCCACAACAAACTGCCCAACGTCCACCTGGTGATGCACGGCTCCTCCAGCGTGCCCAAGGCGTTGCAGGACATCATCAACCAATACGGCGGCAAGCTGAAACCCACCTGGGGCGTGCCGGTGGAGGAGATCCAGCTCGGCATCAAGAATGGCGTGCGCAAGATCAACGTGGATACCGACAACCGCCTGGCCATCACCGGCGCCATCCGCAAGGTTTTCTGGGAAACGCCCGAGAAGTTCGATCCGCGCGACTACCTCACGCCCGCGCGCGAGGCCTTTACGACGGTGGGGGCCGCGCCCATGACGCAATTCGGCCAGGCCGGCCACGCCGGCGACTACGCGCCCATCCCGTTGGAAGAGATGGCGCGGCGCTACTAAAAAGGGGACAGACGCATTTTCCTCGGCGGAAAATGCGTCTGTCCCCTTTTTCAGGGCAGGATCTCTATTGCCGTCCAGTGCTTGTCCACCGAATTGCCGATGAAATAGCCGGCCACGGTTCCGGCGGCCGTGATTCCGGCAAATGCCGTGGCGGCCCAATTCGGGTTGTTATTGCTCAAAAGGCCGCCCCCGATAACGACTGCGGAAAACCCGCCCGCCACGGCGCCCACGACAAAGCCCACGGGTGTTCCCACGATTCGCCCCACCTTGCCTTTGGTCTGCATCTCGAACCTGTGTAACGTCGCGCGGGGCACGCACACCACACCCTTTGGATAAGCCGTGCGGTCCGAGGTTTTCTTGACATCCACCACCAGCGCGTCGGATTCGACGCTGGTGGCCTTGCCAATGATGACCGCGCCTCCCGGCATGGCGATGGACACCGTTTTGCCGGTCACCACCGTGAGGCCTTCCCACTTCACATGCATCGGCGCGGCGGCATCCGCTAGCAGCGGCACCGCCAATAGTAGGGCCAACGACCTGGCCCGGTTTAAAGTCCCTATCACGTTGCCCCAGTATTGCACAGCCCCCAGATGCAGCCGCGCTCGAATTGCGATACTCTCTGAGAACAGAGGTGATTTGATGCGACTTCGAAGAACGGTCCCGTGCTCCTGTCTTGTTGCTGCGACTCTTTTTGCTACGGCCGCCGCGGCCCAGAACGCCCAGCCGCGGCGCGAGCCGGATGTGCCTTTCGTGCCCACCACCGAAGAGGCGGTGGCGGCCATGCTGAAACTCGCCGACGTGAAAAAGACCGACGTGGTGTACGACCTCGGCTGCGGTGATGGCCGAATCGTGATTGCCGCCGCCAAAACCTATGGGGCGCGCGCCGTCGGTATCGACATCAACCCCGTGCGCCTCGCCGAGGCGAACGAGAACCTCAAGAAAGCGGGCCCGGAAGTCGCCAAGCTGGTCCGGTTCGAAGAGAACGACCTCTTCCAGGCCGACATCCACGAGGCCACCGTCGTGACCCTGTTCCTGCTCTCCAGCGTCAATCTGAAACTTCGTCCCAAGTTGCTGGCGGATTTGAAACCGGGTACCCGCGTGGTTTCCAACACCTTCGACATGGGCGATTGGAAGCCGGAAAAAGAGTTCACCGTCGGCAATCCGGATGAGGAATCCTACCTCAGTCACCACCTCTTCTTGTGGATTGTCCCGGCGCGAAAGTAGCGCCGCCAGCGCTCCTGGTAGAATGAAGGTTATCCACTCCCAGGGAGGAACCGCCTAACTTGAACTCTGCAATTCTCGCCTTGGAAGACGGCACTGTCTTCGAAGGCAGGAGTTTTGGTGCGCCCGCCGAGCGGTGCGGAGAAGTGGTTTTCAATACCGCGCTCACGGGCTACCAGGAAGTCTTCACCGATCCCTCTTATTCCGGGCAGATCGTCATTCTAACCAACCCGCAGATCGGAAACTACGGCACCAGCCGGGAGGACAACGAATCCGCCCGTCCCTACATCGAGGGCCTGGTGGTGCGCGAGTTTTCCGCCATCGCGAGCAACTGGCGCTCGGATACGGAAGCCGGCGCCTTCCTCAGCCAGGCCGGCATCCCCGTGGTTTCCGATCTCGATACCCGCGCGCTGGTGCGCCACCTGCGCACGCGCGGCGTGATGCGCGGGGTGCTGTCGGCCATCGAAAAAGATGCGCACAAGCTGGTCGAAAAGGCGCGCTCAATCCCCACCATGGCCGGCCTCGACCTGGCCAGCCGCGTCTCGACGCCCGAACGCTACGAGTGGACGAAGCCCGTGGAGCCGAAATACCACGTGGTGGCTTACGATTACGGCATCAAGCACAACATCCTCCGCCGCCTGGTGCAGGTGGGCTGCCGCGTCACCGTGGTCCCCGCCCTCACCACCGCCGAAGACGTGCTGGCGCTCCACCCCGATGGCGTCTTTCTTTCCAACGGCCCCGGCGACCCCGAGCCGCTCCACACGCAAGTCGCCAATATCCGCAAGCTCATCGGCCGCAAACCCATTTTCGGCATCTGCCTGGGCCACCAGTTGCTCGGCCTCGCGGTCGGTGGCAAGACCTACAAGCTGAAATTCGGACACCGCGGCGCCAACCACCCGGTGCGCAACGAAATCACGCGGCGCGTCGAAATCACCTCTCACAACCACGGGTTCGCGGTGGATCCGGATTCGCTCAACCTCAACCAGGTGGAGATCACCCACGTCAACCTCAACGACCAGACGCTCGAAGGTTTCCGGCACCGCTCCGATCCCGTGTTCTGCGTGCAGTACCACCCCGAGGCCGCGCCCGGCCCGCACGATTCCCACTACCTGTTCGACGATTTCGTGAAGCTCATGGACGGGAAATAGCCGATGCCCAGACGCAACGACCTCCATCGCATCCTGATCATCGGCTCCGGCCCGATCGTCATCGGCCAGGCCTGCGAGTTCGATTATTCCGGCACTCAGGCGGCCAAGGCCCTGCGCGCCGACGGCTACCAGATTGTGCTGGTGAATTCCAACCCGGCGACGATCATGACCGATCCGGACCTGGCGGATAAGACCTACGTCGAACCGCTCACCGTGCCGTACCTGGAAGAGATCATCCGCCGCGAGCGGCCTGACGCGCTGCTCTCCACCGTGGGCGGGCAGACCGGCCTGAATCTTTCGGTGGAGCTGGCCGAGGCCGGCGTGCTCGATAAGTACGGAGTGGAGCTGATCGGCGCCAAAATCGACGCCATCAAGAAGGCCGAAGACCGCCTGCTCTTCAAAGACGCCATGCGCCGAATCGGCCTCGAAACGCCGCAGTCGCAACTCGTCAGCAGCATCAAGGCCGGCCAGGAATTCGCCGCGCGCATTGGCTACCCGTGCATCCTGCGCCCCAGCTTTACCCTGGGCGGCACGGGCGGCGGCATCGCCTACAACCAGGAAGAACTGGCCGAGATTCTGGAGCGCGGCCTGGACCTTTCCCCGGTGCACGAAGTCCTCATCGAAGAGAGCGTGCTCGGCTGGAAGGAATTCGAGCTGGAGGTGATGCGCGACCTCGCCGACAACTGCATCATCGTCTGCTCCATCGAGAATTTCGACGCCATGGGCGTGCACACCGGCGATTCCATCACCGTGGCGCCCGCGCAAACTCTCACCGACCGCGAGTACCAACTGATGCGCGATGGCGCCATACGCTGCCTGCGCGAAATCGGCGTCGATACCGGCGGCTCCAACGTGCAATTTGCGATCAATCCGCGCGATGGGCGCATGGTGATCATCGAAATGAACCCGCGCGTCTCGCGCAGCTCCGCGCTGGCCTCCAAGGCCACCGGCTTCCCGATCGCCAAAATCGCCGCCAAGCTGGCCGTGGGCTACCGCCTCGACGAAATCCGCAACGACATCACGCGCAAAACGCCCGCCTGCTTCGAGCCCACCATCGATTACGTGGTGGCCAAGATTCCCAAGTGGGCCTTCGAGAAATTCCCCGGCGCGGACCCCACCCTGGGCACGCAGATGAAGTCCGTCGGCGAAGTGATGGCGATCGGCCGCACGTTCAAAGAAGCGCTCTGGAAGGGCATGCGCAGCCTCGAAACCGGCAAGGCGTTCGGCTCCGAGAAGTTCGACAAGAACCTCATCGCCCAGAAGCTCATCACCCCCACGCCCGACCGCCTGAACTATATCCGCTTCGCCATGGCTAACGGATATGGTGTGGAAGAGATCCACGAGCTTACCGCCATCGACCCGTGGTTCCTCTCACAAGTTAAAGAGGTGGTCGATTTCGAGGCCGAGGTAGGCCAGTCCCTTTGGCCTGATGTCCCCGCCGAGACTTTCCGCCGCGCCAAACGCTACGGCATCTCCGACGTGCAGCTTGCCAAGGCTTGGGGCTCGGATGAAATCTCCGTTCGCACGCGCCGCAAGGAACTCGGCGTGCGCGCCGTCTTCAGCCGCGTGGATACCTGCGCCGCCGAATTCGAAAGCTTCACCCCGTACCTCTATTCCAACTACGAAACTTCTTGCGAAGCCGACCCCGCCGCCGGCAAAAAGGTCATGATCCTGGGCAGCGGCCCCAACCGCATCGGGCAGGGCATTGAGTTCGATTACTGCTGCTGCCACGCGTCGTTCGCGCTGCAAGAGATGGGCGTGGAGTCGATCATGGTCAATTGCAACCCCGAGACCGTCTCCACCGACTACGACACCAGCGACCGCCTCTATTTCGAGCCGCTCACGCTCGAACACGTGCTCAACATCTGCGACACCGAAAAGCCCGACGGCGTCATCGTGCAGTTCGGCGGGCAGACTCCGCTCAACCTGGCGCTGCCGCTCAAGCGCCTGGGCGTGCCCATTATCGGCACCGACCCGTCCGATATCGACCTCGCCGAAGACCGCAAGCTCTTCGGCAAGCTGCTCGACGATCTCGGCATCCCGTGCCCCGCCAACGGCACCGCCACCAGCATCGAAGAGGCCTGCGAGGTGGCCCGCCGCATCGGCTATCCCGTCCTGGTGCGCCCCAGCTACGTGTTGGGCGGCCGGGCGATGGTAATCGCCTACGACGAGGAAACGGTGCGCCAGTACATGCGCGAGGCGGTGACCTTTTCGCAGGAGCGCCCCGTCCTGGTCGACCGCTTCCTGGAAGACGCCACCGAAGTCGATGTGGACGCCCTGGCCGACGGCGACGACGTGCTCATCGCGGGCATTATGGAGCACATCGAAGAGGCTGGCGTGCACTCCGGCGACAGCTCCTGCGTGTTGCCCCCGCAATCGCTCGCCGCTGCCAACCTCCGCACCATCGAAGACTACACCGTGCGCCTTGCCAAGGCCCTCCATGTGATCGGCCTCATGAACGTGCAGTACGCCATTCAGGCCGGCACGGTTTACGTGCTGGAAGTGAACCCGCGCGCCTCGCGCACCGTGCCGTACGTCAGCAAAGCGACCGGCGTCCCGCTGCCCAAGATCGCCGTAGGTCTGATGTGGGGCCGCAAGCTGAGAGATTACGGCCGCGGGTCCGGCGTGCTTTCAGTGCCGCAGGATTTCGTCAAATCGCCGGTCTTCCCCTTCAACAAATTCCCCGGCGTGGACCCGGCGCTCGGCCCCGAGATGCGTTCCACCGGCGAAGTGATGGGCGTCGGCGTCAACTTCGGCGAGGCATTCTTGAAAGCCCAGATCAGCGCCGGCACCCCGCTCCCCGAAAAGGGCACAGTCTTCCTGAGCGTGAACGACCACCACAAGCCCGAAGCCGTCGAGGTAGCCCGCCGCTTCACCGAGCTAGGCTTCCAGTTGGTAGCCACGCGCGGCACCGCCGCCGCCCTCCGCGCCGCCGGCCTGACCACCAGGATGGTGTTCAAAGTGAACGAGGGCCGCCCCAACGTGGTGGACCTGCTAAAAGGCGGGGCAATCCAGATGGCCGTCTACACGACCGCCGGCGCTCCGGCCTTCCTGGATGAGAAGTCCATCCGCCGCAGCGCCGTGACATATCGCGTCCCCTGCATCACCACCATGAGCGGCGCCCGCGCGGCCGCCGACGCCATCGCCGCGCGCGTCCGCGACCCGATTCGGGTATGGAGCCTGCAAGAGATTCATTCTCAGATAGTGGCATAGGCCGGCGATGGCCCCGAAGCGCTCCGAGGCGCTGCAGCCAAAATGGTTTCTGTTTCACAGGTGGTGCGCCAACAGTTCAATGCTGCTACCCTACCGGAGGATATTCCCACGGAGAATACTCCGAATCGTGCAGGTTGACGGGAACATGAGGGACGCCCTTGCCGTAGACCTTGTGAAGATCGTGCTCGCGGCTGTGGTCCTGTTTTACGTGATTCTGCCGCTGTGGGCTGCGTGGGACTGGATCGCGTGGGGATTCTGGCGGGGCACGGTGCCCGTCATCGCATCCGCCGTGGTTCATCACATTGCCGTTGCGAACGGCATCCAGCCCGTTCCTGCTGTGGCTGCGGCGCTAAACAAGAATAGGAGATCCCCCGGCTTTGCCGGGGTGGCAGTAGCAGTTTGACATTTCCGGCAGTCCACCGGAAAACTCCAAGACGTGAGCAGCCAAGCACACGAAAAGGAGTTTTCACGATGGA
>Ga0326728_10024471_pt1 | contig 10937 bp, 4 predicted proteins | sample MB3enrmetagenome_FD_207602 | JGI IMG/M metagenome (GOLD analysis project Ga0326728, IMG submission 207602) | Lab enriched peat soil microbial communities from McLean, Ithaca, NY, United States - MB31MN | ecosystem: Environmental > Terrestrial > Soil > Wetlands > Peat | place: USA: New York...
CCAGCAGGCCGGCCAAAAACTGTTCCAAGCGTTCTCGACATTTCTCGATTTGGCTCTCGGTCATAGACCGGAGCTTACCACCTCTCTTACCGGAGGTCAATAACTTAACGTAGTAGAACTAACCACTGCTTTACTCATGCCGTAGCGCTACCATGGGATCGACCTTTGTCGCCCGGCGCGCGGGAAGATAAGTCGCAACAAGCGCCACGGCCATGAGCAGCAGCGAGACGCACGAGAAGACCAAGGGGTCATAGAAGCGGACCCCCATCAACTCGTGCCCGAGGAGGTGTCCGAAACCAAACGCCCCCGCCAAGCCGAAGGAGAGCCCAGTGGCCACGAGGGCGATTGCTTCCTTGAGTACCATTATCAAAACGTCTCGAGGGCGTGCTCCCAATGACATGCGGATCCCAAACTCATGCGTGCGCTGCGCCACGACGTAACTGGTGACGCTGTAAACTCCAGCCGAGGCCAGAGTCAAGGCGAGCACCGCGAACGCCACAAGCATCCTCACCATGGCATACGGCCCGGCCAATTCTTCGGACCTCCGTTGTTCCTGGGTCCGGACGTCCTCGACAGGTTGATCCTTGTCCACTGCCCACACGGCGCGCTTCAAGGGTTCCACCAAGCCCAGCGGCGATGTCAGAGCGCGCAGCACCAACGTCATCTCTGGGTCAGGAGTTTGCGCATAGGACAAGTAGACACCGGGCAAAGGCGCTTCGCGTGCGTCCGTGATGACGTCTGCAACCACGCCTACGACCGTGACCCAAGGTTGTTCAGTGCCCAGGCCTTCCAAGCGTAATCTCCTCCCTATCGGGTCCTCGCCGTGCCAAGAGCGCGCCAGGGTTTCGTTGATCACTGCCACGCGCGGGGCGCCTGGCGTGTCTTGTTCGGTCAACGCGCGCCCGCGCTTGAGGGGAATACGCAACGCCGGGAAATAGCCTGAGCTCACTTTGAGCACAATGGCGAAGTCTCTGGCTACCCCCTGCTCTCGCTCCAGACCTATAGGGCTGAGCGCCCGCCGGTCTTCGCCAAGAACCGGCAGGTGGTCAGTGACTCCGGCCGATTCCACCCCAGGGATTGTTCGGGCGCCCTCCAGTACTTTGTGATAAAACGCCACCATGTCGGAGTCGTGGGGGTACGCAGCGGCCGGCAGGGAAACGCTCATGGTCAGCAAGCTTTTGGGATCGGCGCGGTTATTTACACTTCCCAGAACCATCATGCCGCGGATCAACAAGCCACCGAGGCCCAGCAGCGTGATAGCGAGACCAACTTCGCCGACCACTAAATATTCACGCAGCCGATGCGAACCCCCTGAGGTCCGGGAACCTCTCCTGCCTTCTTTGAGCGTCTCATTGAGGTCCAGTTTGGAGGAGGCGAGCGCCGGCGCCAGGCCGAACACGAGGGGAGTCAGCAGGCAGAGTAGGAGGGCGAAGCCAAGAACGCGCATTTGCACGTGCAGCGCGCCAACAGCACCCGGGACGCCGGCAAAAAGTGAGCGCAGGATGGCCATTCCCCACGCTCCCAGCAGGAGGCCCAAAGCACCCCCCGCGAGAGCGAGTAATACACTTTCGGTAAGGAGTTGGCGGACCAGACGAACTCGCCGCGCGCCCATGGCCACACGAACGGCCATTTCCTTCTCTCGCACCGACGCGCGGGCCAACAGGAGGTTAGCAACATTGGCGCACGCGATCAGCAGCACCAGGATGACCGGGCCCATGATGAAAACGAGGCCCAATCTGAGCTTCTTATTGATCTCATCTTGAAGCGGAACAACCTGCACTTCCCAGCCCTTGTTGGTGCTGGGATAGGCCTCTGCCAAGCGACGAGCAACGCTGTTCATCTCCGCCTGAGCCTGCTCCTTGCGGACTCCGGCTCGCAGCCGCCCCCTCACCATCACCTGACGTACTCCGCGGCTCAGTGCGCTGAAACCGAGGTCAAGCGGAACCCACAGGTCGCCCTCGCCGGCGAAGAGGTCGGACATGACGCCGACCACCGTGTAGCTTTCGCGGGCGAGCGTGATGCTACGCCCGAGAATCCCCGGGTCGGCCCCGAAGCTCGTTTGCCACAGCCCGTAGCTCAGGACCACAACCTGGCCCTTGCCGGGCTCGCACTCTTGGGGCAAGAAGTTACGGCCCATCGCCGGCTGCACACCCAGCACCTGAAAATAGTTGCAGGAAACTTGGAGGCCACCAAACCGTTTAGGTTCGGCCACAGCAGTAAGTTGGAACTCCCGCTCTGAATATGCGGCAAGGTCTTCGAAGCGTTGGTTTTGCTGACGGTAATCGAGGAAGTCAGGGATGGACAGGCCGTTCCTTGCGGCGCCGGTGGTATTGTTGAAAGCCCAGAGATTGGCAATGCGTTCCTGGTCTCTGAAGGGGTAATGCAAGTTCAGAACCGAGTCGAAAAGGGCAAAAATCGCGCTGTTGGCGCCAATGCCGAGCGCCAGCGTAAGGATGGCGACGACCGTGAACCCCGCGTTCCGCACCAGCATGCGCAGGCCGTAGCGAACGTCTTTAACCATGGTGCTCTTCTCACCCTCACACTGCAATGGTGAATAGTGAATTGTAAATTGTAAATAGTGAATTATGAATAGTGAATAGTGAATTGCGAAATGCAAAGGGCTGGCTGCCCACCGGGGAGGCTCTCATGTCAGAGCCTGGTATTCACCATTCGTAATTCACTATTTATAATTTACTATTCACCATTCACTATTTACTATTCATTGATTCGTCATTCGTACCGCAGCGCCTCCATGGGATCGACCTTCGTCGCCCGGCGGGCAGGGATGTAGGCAGCAAGCGCGGCCACGGCGGTCAGAATCAGCGCGACCACGAAAAACGTCAGCGGATCAGTGGGCTTGACGCCGTAGAGCATGCTGGTCAGGAATCGCGTCAATGCCAGTGCCCCAGCCAATCCGACGCCCACTCCCGCCAAAGCACTTGTCATTCCTTGACGCACCAGGAGTGCGAGCACGTCGTGCTTTTGGGCGCCGAGGGCAACGCGCATGCCAATCTCGTGTGTGCGTTGCTGGACGGTATATGACGTGACCCCAAGAACCCCGACGGCGGCCAGCAGGAGCGCGCTCGCGGCGAAAATGCTGAGCAGCAACAGGTCAAAGTTCTCCTGCGCCGTGGACTCGAGCATCACCTGCTCCATCGTCTCAACGTTCGTTGCCGGCAGTTGCGAGTCGCGAGCCACCAACGCTTCCTGGACAAGTCTGCTGACGCTCATCGGCGCCGCTCCCGCCTTTGTGCGGACCGCGATACTGGCGGGATACTGTTGGCTCATGAACCTTATTCCCCCGTCCGGAACGTTCGACCAGGCCTGGTACATGGTCGCCGGAGGGTCGGCATCCAGCCTGTCGTGCACATCCCCGACCACGCCGACAATCTCCGTGCTCCCTTGATCGAGTTGGGGGCCCAACTTGTTGCCGATCAGGATCGACTGGCCCACGGGGTTCTGGTTCGGCCAGAACTTCCGCCGCATTGCTTCGTTGATGATCACTGTATGGGGCGGCTCCTGCTCACGGAACAATCGCCCGGAGCGCAGCGGAATCCGCAGCGCGTCGAAATAGTTCCAGGAAACGAAGCACCAGAGCACATCTCCGGTAAACTTGAAGCCCGCGAGTGGCGGCCGTCCAGGGATGTCGAAAATCATATCGGCGATGGCTTGTGTGGGCAGCGAGCTGGCCACCGTGGCTTTTTCGACTCCCGGAATCCGCTCCACGCGCTGGGCGGTCTGATATGCCCGCCGATCCACGGCGCCGGCGTTGAACTCTTCGGGACCGGCCAGCGCCACTTTCATGGTGAGAAGGTTTCGCGGGTCGAAACCCGGCTGCACGCTGTGCAGCGCCACGAAGCTGCGGATAAGCAACATTGCGCCGCACAGCAAGACAACTGCGATAGCCATTTCAGCCGCCACCAGAGCGGCGCGTGTTTGGCCGTGCTTCAGCCCCGTGCCGGCCCGTCCGCCCGATTCCTTCAGCGACGAAACGAGATCGACGCGCGAAACCTGAAAGGCGGGAAGGAGACCGAAGACGATTCCGGTGACCACCGAAAGCGCCACGCTAAAGGCGGCCACCCAGGCATCGAGCGCCGGCACTCGCGCCATCTCCTGGATGCGCGGCAGACCGCCGGGCGCGAACGCGAGCAGCGCGCGCACGCCCCATGAGCCGAACGCGAGGCCCAGCGCCCCGCCCGCCAGCGCCAGCAACAGGCTCTCGGTGAGGAGTTGCCGGATGATCCGCCCGCGGCCCGCGCCGATGGCGGCGCGCACGATGATTTCCCTTTGCCGGCCCAGAGCGCGGGCGAGCAGCAGATTGGCTACATTCGCGCAGGCGATGAGCAGCACGAGCCCCACAGCGCCCAGCAGGATCAGCAAGGCCGGGCGGACGTCACCAGTCAACCGCTGCCGCATGGGGAGCGCGCCAACTATGTCATCGTTGCCAAGCTGCTCGGGATGCGCTTGGACGTAGCGCTTGCCCAGCACCTTCATCCAGGAATTGGCTTGCGCAAGCGTTGCGCCGCGAGGGAGCCGCCCGGCAACCGTCAAGACGTGCGCCTGGTCGGTGCTATTGGGGTCAGCCTGCAAAGCAATCCAAACCTCAGCCGAGGGGTAGGGCTTGAAGCGAGGCGAGAGGGCGCCGATTATCGTGTAGGACGTGCCGCCCAGAGTGATGGCTTTGCCGAGTATGGATGGGTCGCCGCCGAACCGGCGTTGCCACAGGCCAAAGCTCATCACCAGGGCGCTCGCTCCCCCGGGCTGGTCTTCTGCGCTGTTAAACGTGCGCCCCAGAATAGGGTTGGCCCCAAACAGCCGGAAGTAATTCCGCGAGACCTTGAGCGCCTGCACCAGCTCCGGCCGGTCGCCGCCGCTCAGATTGACGCTGGTGGCGCCCTCGCGGTAGGCTGCAAGGTCCTCAAAGCCGGGGTTGTTCTGGAGCCAAAAAGCGACCATTGGAAGGTCATCTGAATAGCGAGCGCCCCCGCCAGAGCGACCGATGTTTACGATGCGGCCTGAATCAGGGTAGGGAAGCGGGTGCAGGAGCACCGTATTGACCACGGTGAAGATGGCCGTCGTCGCGCCAATGCCCAGCGCAAGAGTCAGCACGGCCACGGCCGTGAAGCCGGGACTGCGCCGCAATTGGCGCAGTCCGTAGCGAATGTCTTGAATCAGTGTGCTCATCTCCCCCTCACGCTGCAAGGGTGAATAGTGAATTGTAAATTGTAAATAGCGAATTATGAATAGTGAATGGTGAATTGCGAAACGCGAGGGTTGGCCGCCCTTCGGGGGAACTCCCATTTCAGCATGAGCATTCATAATTCACTATTTATAATTTACTATTCACTATTTACTATTCCTCATTCATACCGCAGTGCCTCCATCGGGTCGACCTTGGTGGCGCGGCGGGCGGGGATGTAAGACGCGAGCAGCGCCACGCCGGACAATAACAACGACAAGCCCACAAAGGTAAGCGGGTCTCGGGGGCGAATGCCGTAAAGTAAGCTCGCGAGCAGGCGGGTGAGCGCGAGTGCGGCAATAATCCCTGCGCCCACACCGATCAAGGTGAGAAGCAGTCCTTCTCCGACCACCATCTTCAGAATGTCTCGACGCGAGGCGCCTAGTGCGGTGCGAATGCCGATCTCGTGCGTCCGTTGCGTGACCGAGTAAGAGAACACTCCGTAGATGCCTACTGCCGAGAGCAGAAGAGCGATTGCGGCGAAGATGCCCAACATTGACGCGGACATGTGTTGTCGCCAGATCGATTCCGAAATAACGTTTTCCATGGTGCGTATCTGGATGACGGGCTGGTCGTGGTCGACTTCCCACACCGCGTGCCGCACGGCGGCCGCAACACTTGTGGGATTCGAAGAGGTGCGGATTGCAAACGTCACCAGAAAAGAGGCAAACGGATGTTGAGCATACGGCTCGTACATCTCCGAATCCGGTTGTCCAGCCAAGGTCCCCCACTTAGAATCCGCAACCACACCCACAATCAAAGCCGGAGCGTTTTTCGCGCACGCGCCAGGCACTTGCCTGCCCACCGGGTCCTCTCCTGGCCAGTAACGGCGCGCCATGGCTTCGTTGACGATGCGAACACACGGAGCATCTCTCTGGTTGTCGGCGCCGGTGAAATCACGCCCCTTTTTAAGGGGGATCCCCATCGCCTGAAAATACCCGGGGCTTATGCAGCGGACGTAAACGAAGGCAGTGCGAGCGGGACCGCCGGGGGCGTTTGGCGGAGGGGGAAAGTCGACGGCGAGGCTGAACCCCGTGAAAGGCAGGTTATTCGCCATGCCCACTGACTTGACGCCTGGGATAGCTTGGATGCGCGCCAAGACATTTTGGTAAAAAGCGGCGGCCTGGGACCCCTGCGCATACTTGAAACTCATCAGCGGCACCCGCACTGACAATAGATGGTCAGGCTTGAAGCCCGTGGGGGTTGCTTCCAAGCGCTGGAAGCTTTGAATCATCAATCCCGCTCCGACCAGCAGAACCAAGGCCAACGCGACTTGGAAGACAACCAGCGCGCGTTGCAAGCGAGACCTGGCGGCGCCTGGGCCGGAAGTCCTGGCGCTCTGTTTGAGAGATTCATTCAAGTTGAGATTGGAAACGCGCAGCGCGGGCAGCAAGCCTACTGCGATTCCGGTCAGCAGCGAGAGGGCTACCGTAAAACCAAGTACTGGAAGATTGATCGAGATTCGGTGCAGGGCCTGGGTTTCAACCAGGATGTATTTGGGCAGCAGGTTTAAGACGGTGGTGAGGCCCCAATGCGCCAACAGTCCTCCCACGACGCTGGCTAATCCTGCCAGCAGCACCGCCTCGACTACCAGTTGGCGGATCAGCCTCAACCGGCCGGCGCCCAATGCGGCACGGGTCGCCATCTCTCCCTGGCGCGTTGAGCCGCGAGCGAGGAGCATGCTGGCCACATTGGCGCAGACGATGAGGAGCACAAACACCACCGCACCCAGCAAGGTCAAAATGGCCAAGCGCAGGGTGCTGATGTCCTGGGTCGTGAGAGGCTCTACGAGGGCGGTCCATCCCGCGTGCGTTTTGGGGTATTGCATGGCGAGCCTGCGGGAGGCCAAGTCCATCGCCGCTTGGGCCTGGCTTAAAGTGACTCCCTGCTTCAGACGCGCAAAGACGTGAAGCGAACGGCGCTCGTGATCGTTTCTCTCGGCCGCGCCGAGTGTGATCGGAATCCACATCTGCACGTTCGGATCGGGAAACTCGAGGCCGGGAGGAGCGACGCCGATGAGGGTGTAAGGCTTACCGTCAAGCGCCAGGGGTTTGCCGATGATGTTAGGGTCGGCAGCGAAGTGGCCGCGCCAATATTCATAGCTCGCGACCGCGACCTGGGTTTCATTCTCGGCAAAAGAGCGTCCCAGGATCGTATTGACACCGAGCAGGTGAAAGGTATTGGTGGATACCGGGAAAGTCCACACTTCATCGGGTTCTCCATACCCGGTAAGAACATGGAATTCCCAGCGCTTGTACGCGGCTAGATCCGAGAAGGCTTGGTTCTGTGCCTGCCAGTCGTTGAAATCGCCGGGGGAGATATTGTCTCCCTCATCGGGCGGGCCTTTCGCGACGATGTTGACGAGTTGGGAAAGATTCCGATAGGGCGAGCCGTGCAACAGCACGGCATCCACAATACCAAAGATGGCCGTCGTGGCGCCGATGCCTAATGCTAAGGTGGCCACAGCCACGGCCACAAATCCCGGGCTGCGGCGCAGTTGGCGCAAGCCGTAGCGCACATCGGCAACGACTTCTCCAAGCAAGCGCGAGCCCAGGGCTTCGCGGCACTCCTCTTTGTATCGTTCGAAGCCGCCGAATTCCACACGCGCCTGCCGCTCGGCCTCCGCACGCGAAAATCCCTTACGCTCCAAATCGTCCGTGCGGGTTTGTAGGTGACTACGAAGTTCCTCGTCCATTTCCTGCTCGACCCGAGGGCGACGAAACACAAAGTCCAGGAATGTTCGAAGCGATGACAAGAGTTTCATGCTTCCTCCGGTGTGCCCCAGGAGGCCTTCAGCAACCCTTGCCGGACCAAACGGAACAAAGCCGGGTAAAACGCTCCTTGTTCGATCAAGAGAGCCCCGTTTGAAATCTGCCCAATGCGCAAGAGGACGCCGCAGCCGTGCAAGGGCCCCAAAGAAACGGCCTTGAGAATTAACAGGTCGAGTGTGCCGGGAAGGATTTGAGCCGTGGTATCCATAGCGTATCCTAAGACGCTTAGGAGTGTAGGGCGCGCCGCCCTGCTTTGTCAAGCGTGCTTCTTTGGAGTGCGGCAGCGGAGCTTGCGGAGCTGCCGCCTTAAGGCCGCCTGACGTTGAAGGATGGGTTCATCTCAAAGCTCGACGGGCGGCCGCATTGGGAAGGAGAGAGCGATACGGGCAAACTGGCTTATGGGAGTTACCCCCTGAGTTTTTCCCAGAGGTGATGGAGGCGAGCGCCCCAGGTCGTGTCCGCTTCCTGGCTTTCTAACCAGCACTGGCGCTGCGCCCAGCTTGTGCGGAGTCTTTCCCAGTAGTAATCCCTTGTTTCGGCGAGTGCCTTCGGGCCGCCTGGCGGGGCATACTTACTGTCGACTTGGAAATCGGTCGGGGGGTCGGCAGGCAGTTCGCTGCCAAACGGGTACTTCTCCTGCAAGTTGTCGATCGCTACCTGCCAATAGGCCTGTGCCACTTCTTCTTCGTGGGCGCGTCGCTTGGCATTCCAGGTTGGATTTTGATCAACGAAGTCCGCGGGAGGATTAGCTAGTAGTTGCATCACGGGGTGCGTGGACGACAGGGATACTCCCAGGACAGAGGCCACCATGATCAGAAAGAGCCCTGCGACCAGCGCGAGCTTCACCGCAATCCCCCGTCCCCTGGAAGGCGTGTCATAGTGAATTGAAGCAGCGGCGAGTTTCGCCATACGTTTCGCCACTAGATCTTCAAGGTCTTTGCGCGAGGACTCGAACTGGTTCTTCATTCTTCTTTGCTGCGCTTCGAAACTCGCGGCAGCGTTAGCCGCAGCCTGGCTGAGGGAGGCCCGTTTCGTCTCCGCCAGACCAGCCAGTTGACGCGTTATCTCCTCCATCGCCCGGCTCGAATTCCTCATTTCGCCGCGTAGTTTCTCCATCGCTACCTCGGCCTGTTTCTGGCACTGCAAGGAAAGCCGCCCTCCCAGTTCCTGGGCGACCTTCTTTAACTCGTCCACCTCATTGGGGCTTTTTCCACTGAGATCCTCCAGCAGTGCGTCTGCCCGCGAGGACACTGCCATCAGGCGATCCTCCGCAGCGCCGGCCCGGGCCAGAAAATCCGCCTCCCTCTTCTGATCGGAGGCCTGTATTTGGGCGATCGCCTCTTCGGCAGCCTGCTTAATGGACTTCACCTCCGCGTCCACAGCAGCGCGCATCGCCTCCGCTTGCTCCCGCAATGCTTGGGCCAGCTCGGGGCCGGACTCTCCTGCTGTAGCTTGGCCGAGAGACGCCAGCTTGGCTTCTGTCAGGCTGGCCAATTGTTGTCTGCTCTCCTCCACGATGCGGCTTGAATTCTTCGCTTCTTCCCGCAGCTTCTCCACTGCTGCCTGAGCTTGCTCCTGAAACTGCTGGGACCACCTTCCGCCCAACTCCTCCGCAATCTTCTGCAATTCCTCCGCTTGGCTCGCATGCTTTCCCTGAAGGTCCACCGCCATCGCCACCACGCGCCCTTGAAGCGCTTCCACCGCCAGAGAAACTCCCGTCAGGCGCTCCTCTGCGGCGACAGTCCGAGCCTGGAAAGTCGTGTCCCTTTGCTGCTCCATCGCCTGCAGTTGTGCCATCGCCTCCTGCGAGGCCCGCTTAATGGACTGTAGTTCGCCCTCTGCGGTCGCACGCATCGCCTGTGCCCGCTCTTGGAATGCTTGCGCCAGTTGCTGCCCATATTCATCTCGAGTGGCTTGGCTAAGGGAGGCAAGTTTCATCTCCACAAGGCTGGCCAGTTGTTGTTTGCTCTCCTCGACGGCGCGCCCTGATTCCTTTACTTCTTCCCGCAGCTTCTCCACTGCTGCCTGGGCTTGCTCCTGAAACTGCTGGGACCACCTTCCGCCCAACTCCTCCGCAATCTTCTGCAATTCCTCCGCTTGGCTCGCATGCTTTCCCTGAAGGTCCACCGCCATCGCCACTACGCGCCCCTGAAGCGCTTCCACCGCCAGAGAAACTCCCGTCAGGCGCTCCTCTGCGGCGACAGTCCGAGCCTGGAAAGTCGTGTCCCTTTGCTGCTCCATCGCCTGCAGTTGTGCCATCGCCTCCTGCGAGGCCCGCTTAATGGACTGTAGTTCGCCCTCTGCGGTCGCACGCATCGCCTGCGCCCGCTCTTGGAATGCTTGCGCCAGTTGCTGCCCATATTCATCTCGAGTGGCTTGGCTAAGGGAGGCGAGTTTCATCTCCACAAGGCTGGCCAGTTGTTGTTTGCTCTCCTCGACGGCGCGCCCTGATTCCTTTACTTCTTCCCGCAGCTTCTCCACCGCTGCCTGCGCTTGCTCCTGAAACTGCTGGGACCAGCGTCCGCCTAATTCCTGGGCGATTTTCTCGAGACTCTGCGACTGCTCTTGAAATTGCTGGGACCAGTGCCCGCCCAACTCCTGCGCGATCTTCTCGAGACCGAGCGCCTGCACTTGAAATGCTTGCGCCAGTTGCCCGCCGTATTCGTCTCGGGTAGCTTGGCTGAGGGAAGCGAATTTCGCCTCCGCCAGGCTGGCCAGTTGTTGTTTGCTCTCCTCGACGGCGCGCCCTGATTCCTTTACTTCTTCCCGCAGCTTCTCTACCGCTGCCTGCGCTTGCTCTTGAAACTGCTGGGACCAGCGTCCGCCTAATTCCTGGGCGATTTTCTCGAGACTCTGCGACTGCTCTTGAAATTGCTGGGACCAGTGCCCGCCCAACTCCTGCGCGATCTTCTCGAGACCGAGCGCCT
>Ga0326728_10024472_pt1 | contig 10937 bp, 1 predicted proteins | sample MB3enrmetagenome_FD_207602 | JGI IMG/M metagenome (GOLD analysis project Ga0326728, IMG submission 207602) | Lab enriched peat soil microbial communities from McLean, Ithaca, NY, United States - MB31MN | ecosystem: Environmental > Terrestrial > Soil > Wetlands > Peat | place: USA: New York...
GATTGCCGCCGCTCTGGTAGGTCCATTCGACGCCCAGCTCATCATCCTTGGTGAGCGTGACCTCGGCGATGAGGACCTGGATGAGGACCTGGCGCTGCGGCTGGTCCAGCTCCTCGACCAGCTTGCCGATCTGGGGGAAATTGCGCGGCGTGGCCGAGATGAGGAGGGTGTTGCTGTTGGTGTCCGCCACGATGGTCGCTTGGCGCTCGAGCAGTTCCTGCGTGATGGCTTGTGGGCCCAGGGCGGTGGCCAGGAACTGCGCGTCCTGCGAAAGGAAGCTCTGGAGCGAGCCTTGAATCTCGAAGGCGCGGGAGTTTTTCAAGTGATAGACTTCGTACTTGCGCTCCTGGGCCGGGCTGGCATCCAAGGCCTCGATGATCTCAGAGGCCAGCGCCACATAGCGCTCGGAGCCGCCGACGATCAGGCTGTTGCTGCGGATGTCCACGCCCACAGTCAACGCGTTTTCTTCCGCCGTTCCGACCACGGCCGAAGCGGCGACTTCGTCCGCGCCAGAGGCAAAAGGGTCAAACTCGGGCACGTCTCGGACGAGGTTGTATCTGATCGTCCGGCTGGTGCTGGTGGGCTGGCCGCCGGCCTGGGACTGGGCGGCGGTCTGGAGGTGGAAGAGGCTGGACAGCACCAGCAGCATCTGGCGGGCATCGGCGTTCTTGAGCGGGAAGACCCGGATCGTTGCGAGCTGGGGCGAGGTGGCGTCCAGCCTCCCGATCAAATGTTGCAGCAGTTTCATGTATTCCACCGGGGCCGAGACGACGATGGCATTGGCCCGCACATCCGGGGCGATGAGGATTCCCTCCTTGAGGGCCGAGGTGAGCAATTCCTTGCCGTCGGGCGTCTGGCCGACGAATTGGAGCAGGGATTGCCGGGCGAGGCTCTGGCCGTTCAACGAGGTCGGTTTGGTGTTGAGGATCTCGGTCAGGATGATGGACAACTGCGTCGCGCGGGCGTTGGTCAGCGTGAAGACCCGAATCTCGTTGACCTGCGTCACCTGGTCGGTGTCCAGTGTCTTGATCAGTTCGGCAATCCGTCGGATGTCGCTTTGGCCGGCCGAGACGATCACCGCGTTCAGGCGCTCATCGACGTTGGCGGTCACCGGGGAGACGGTCCCGGGCCCGCCGGAGCGGTAGAGCGTGGTGATCGTCTGGGCAACCTGGCGGGCGTCGGCCTTGACGAGCGGCATGACCTGGACCTCCATGCCGGCCTCGGTCTGGCTGCTATCGAGCCGGGCGATGAGCGACTCGACCATGACGAGGTCCTCGGGCGTGGCGCCCACGATGAGCGTGTTGGCCCAGCTATCCTCGACGATCGTAATCGGGTCGGGGGGCTCCCCGCGGATGGTCGCCGGGCGTTTGGCAAACAACTGGGTCAAGGTGGACTGCAGCTTGGCGGCGGTCGCCTGCTTGAGCGAGAACACCCGGAAGCTGGTCCGGGCGACGACCTGCTCGGCATCCAGTTGGGCGACCATCCGCTCGACGGCAGCGAAGACCTCGCGCCCGCCGGTGACCAGCAGCGTGCTGGTGCGGTCATCGGCCGTGATGGTGACCGGCGTGCTGCGCTCGCTGGTCCCCATGGCGGTCTCGCCGGAACGCTTGGCGGCGAAGAACTGCTGCAGCACGGTGGCCAACTGCGAGGCCTTGGCGTGCTTGAGCTGGAAGAGCCGGATGTCGGCGGCATCGGCGTAATTCTGCGAATCGATTTGCCGGATCAACTCCTTGACCACCATGAGGTTTTCCGGACTGGCCGAGACGATGAGCGTGTTGGAGCGCGAATCCACAATCACCGCTATGGCGTCGCGGGAGGTGCGGCGGCCAGCGGCCATGAAGCCCGGCCGATAGATGCCCTGGTCCACGAGCGAGTGCAGCATCGTGGCCGCCCGCTGCGCGTCGGCTTGCTTGAGCGTGAAGGTCTGAATCAGGTTCTGCTGCACCACGGGCTCGGCATCGATGCGGTGGATCAAGTCCCTGGCTATCTCGAGATTGTCCGGGTTGGCGGAGACGATGAGGGCGTTGGCCAGGGGATCGGCCTCGACGAAGACCTCCTCCTGGGGCAGCGGCGGCTGGCCGGGGGCGGTGGTGCTCCGGTGGCGGGCGGCAAAAACGCTGGTGAGCATCGCGGCGACCTGGGCCGAATCATTGTGCTCGAGGCCGATGACGGTGATCGAGATGGCGGCGTTTTCGGGCTGGCGATCCAGCTTTTCCAGCAGCGTGCCCAGCGTCCGCCAGTCCTCGGCGGTCGCGGAGACCAGCAGGCTGTTGCTGCGCGGGTCCGGAATGATGGCCGGACGCGAGCGGCGGGCCTCCGGGGCGCGGGCCTGGGCGCGCTGCGAGAAAAGCGCCGTCAGGGCCATGCTGAGGTTCTGGGCGGTGGCGTGCTTGAGCGGCACCAGCCGGATGATCCCCTCCTGCGCCACGGCCTCGGCATCGATCTGGTCGATGAGCTTCCTGGCGATCTCGAGGTTCTCGGGACTGGCCGAAATGACGAGCGCGTTGGCCAGGACGTCGGGCTCCACCGCCACCTCGTCCTGCGGCGCGGGCGGCTGGCCCGGCGCGGTGGTGCTGCGCAGGCGGGCGGCAAAGGCGCCGCCCAGCGCCGAGGCGACCTGGGCCGCGTCATTGTGCTGCAACCCGATGAGCGTGATGGAGACGGCGGGGTTTTCCGGCTGCCGGTCCAGCTTCTCGAGCAAGGCATCCAGCGCCCGGCTGTCTTCCACGCCGGCGGACACCAGGAGGCTGTTGCTGCGCGAGTCCGGAATGATGATCGGGCGGGTGCGCCGCGCCTCGGGCGAGCGGGAGGACTGGGCGCGCTGGTTGAAGAGGGTGGTCAGGGCCATGCTGAGGTTCTGGGCGGTGGCGTGCTTGAGCGGCACCAGCCGGATCTGGCCGGCGATGGAAACGCCCTCCCGGTCCAGGTGCGCGATGAGGTTGGTCAGCATGGAAAACGCGGTCTCGTTGCCCGAAACGATGAGCGAGTCGGTCCGCTCATCCACCGCGATGTTGGGCCGGTCCTCGGGACGCATTCGCGAAAAGCCGGGTCCCTGGTACAGCTCGGTCATCAAGCCCTGGAGCGTGGTCGCGTCGGCATAACGCAAGGGGAAAATGCGGATATTGGCGGTGGAAGGGACGGTGTCCATCATCGCGACGACCGAGGCCAGGGCCTTGAGGTTGTCGGCGGTGGAAACCAGCACCAGGCGGTTGGCGCCCCCCTGCCAAGCCTGGATGGGATCGGCCATGATCTTGATCGGCTTGGTCAGGTCCAGGACGATGGGCTGGCCCTGGGAATTGTGAATCTTCAGGCGGCGGACCTGTTCCTGCAATTCCCTGGCTTCGGTAGTCACCTCGCCCTGGGTGCCCGGCCGGAGCATCCCCTCGAGAACGGCGGCCAGTTGGGCGGCAGTGGCATTCTTGAGCGGGCAAAGCAGCACCTCGACGTCGGCGTAATCGGCGGCGGTGTCCAGCTCGTGAATCATGGCTTCGACCTGGTCCAGCACCGAGTTGCGGCCGACCACGAAAACGCCGCGGCCCCGCGGGTCGCGCGCCACGGTCACCGGCTCACCGGGGCGGGCCAGGCGCAACTCGGCCATCATTTGATTGACCAGCGGCAAAAGCTGGTCCGGGTGCACGTTCTGCAGCGCCACCAGCCGGGACCCAAGTTGGGCATTGAGCCCGGCCGCATCGAGCTGCTTGAGCAGCGGCTCGACCAGGACAAAGTCATTCGGATGGGCGCGAATGATGATGCTCCGGGTGCGCGGCTCGGCGACGACGACCATCCTGGCCGGCGGGACCATCACCGGCCCCTGCCCGGGCACGAACGTCTCGGCCGACCTTCGGCCGGACCGCCCCCCGCCGGCGCCGGCCCTGCCGGTCAGGCCCGCTTGGCCTGGCTCCGGGCGGAACAGCTCGTTCAGCGTCCGGGCCACTACCACCGGGTCGGCCTCCCGCAGGGGGTAGAGGCGCAGCTCGGTGTCATTGCTCGCGGCCGCGCGGGTCAGGTCGCGGATGATGGTTTGAATCTCGTCCAGCTCGTGCGCCGGCCCGGACAAGAGCAAGGAGTTGGAAGTCTGGTCGACCGCGATGACGACCTCGGGAAAAAAAAGGGCGGCGGCGGGCCGGTTGGTCGAGGGCCAAGGGGCCGCGCCGGCCTTGATTTCGTTGGTTGCGGCAGCCGGGGTGTTGGTGCGGGCCATCGAGATGGGCGTCATGTTGACCGAGCGTCGCTCCTTCGCGCGCGGGGGCAGGCGGTCCACGAGCCGGACCTGGCCCAAGGCGATTTGCGAATAGACATTGGTCAACATGGCGGCCATCTGGGCGGCGGGCATTTTCTCCAGGGCCACCATGCGCACTTGCAGGCTGCGATCCAGCGCGGACTCGTCCAGGCGCCGGATCATCTCCTCGATGGCCGGGAAGTCGGCCTGGGGAGCGATGATGGTGAGGCTGTTCGAGTACGGGTCGGCCTCGGCGCTGATCTGTTCATCCCTGGGCCGATCCGCATAGAGGGCCTCCAATTTGGAGGCCAGCTCGTAGGGGTCGGCATTCTCGAGGGTGTAAAGGTTCATGCTCCGGTCGGGACGTTTGGGGACCTTGTCCAGCGCCATCAGCAGCTTGTCAATCACCTTGAAGGACTCGGGCGTGGCGGAAATGATCAGGCTGTTGGAGCGAACATCGAGCGCCATGGTCACGGGCACCTGCTGGGCGGCATGGCTGAAGCGCGACTCCGCGAGGGCGAGGGCCTGGAGCATCTGGTTCAGGATGCGCGAGACCTCCTGCAGATTGCCGTTTTCCAGCCGGTAGATGTGGAACTCGATGTTGCCGTTGGAGCTCTCGCGATCCAGCTCCTGGATGATCTTCAATACGTCCTCCACCTCGGAGGGGGGGCCATCGATGATCAGGCTGTTGGAAGGGCCCACGGGGGTGATGGTGGTCCGCCGGGTCTGGTAGCGCGTGCCCCGGCTCTCGAGGGTCTTGTTGACCGCCTCGGCGACCGCTTCCGGGCGGGCCTTGCTCAGGTGCACGGTCCGAATGCTGTGGGAAGGCTCGCCTTTCTCCACGTCCAGGGTCGTGATGAGCTGCTCGGCCAAACGGAGCTTGTTGGGCGGGCCTTGGAGCACCACCGCGTTGATGGCGGGCGCCGCGGCGATGCGCAGCTTGCCGTAATCGGTGATCGCGCCGTAATTGCTGACAAAGGCCCCCCGCACGAGGCTGGGGTTGGGCGGGGTCTGCTCGTGCAGCATGGTGTCGAGCAACTGCACCATCTGATCGGGGTCGCAGAATTTGAGCCGGAAGGTGCGGACCTCGGTGGCGACTTCGACCGAAGCGCGCAGTTCCTTGATCAATTCATCGATTTGGATGAACTGCTCCTTGGTGGCGGCGACGATCAGCGTGTTCGAGGCGGTATCGGCCTCGAAGCGAGGCTGCGTCACCAGGCCGGGACCGTGTTTTTGCCAGTCCTGCCTTTCGGCAAAGAGGCGGTTCAGGCTCTGGACCATGTCGCTGGCGATGGCCCCGGTGAGTTGGTAGGTGCGCACCTCGAAGGCGCTGCGCGCCGGCTCCGCATCCAGGGTGTGAATGGCCTCCTCGATGCGGGGCAGGAGGTTGGTGGGCGCCTCGACGACCAGGTTCCGGTCATTGCTGGCGGGCGTGACGACCACGCGCAGCCGGGGGTTCTCGGCCCGGAATTGGCGGCTGTAGAGTTGCTGCAGCAGCGTGGCAATCCAACTGGCCGAGCTGTTGTTGAGCGTGATGGTCTCGAGCTGGCGGTCGGCTTGGTCCGGGGCCACGTCCAACTCTTTGGCCAGGACCTCGATCAATTTGAGTTGCGGCGCCGAGCCGGTGACAATCAGGCGGTCGTTGTAATCGTCGGGCAGGATCATCGCGTCCGGCCCCGAGGCCTCGGGCAGGCTCCTGGCCTGGTCCTGGTAAAGGGGGCGGATTTTCACCACCAGCTCGCTGGCCGGCATGGCTTTGACGGGGATGATCCGCATCACGCGTTCGGCCGGCTGGTTGGAGTCGAGCTGCTTGAGCAGATTGTCGATCACCTTGAATGAGTCGGCCGTGGCGGAGATGATCAGGCTGTTGGAGCGATCATCGACCGCCATGGTGACGGGCGGCTCGGGGTTGACGCGCCCGTTGCGCGCCTGGTTGCGGACCAGCGCCTCGAGCATCTGGGTGAGGATACGGGAAATCTCGGCGGCGTTGCCCTTCTCGAAATGGTAGATGTGGAATTCCAAATTGCCGCCCGAGCTCTCCTCATCCAATTGCTGGATGACCTGCACCACCTCCTGCGCTTCGGCTTCGGGCCCGTCGACCAGGAGGGTGTTCGAGCTGCTGACCGGGATGATGAGCGTGCGGCGGGTTTGACCGGGGACGGTGCGGCTCTCGAGGATCCTGGCGACGGCTTCGGAGGTGGTCTGGGCCTGGGCCTTTTTCAAGCGGACCGTGCGAATGGTCGAGGAGGGGCCGGTCCGTTCCTTGTCCAGGGTATTGATGAGCAATTCGGCCAGGCGGAGCTTTTCGGGCGGGCCCTGGATGACCACGGCATTGAGGGCCGGGGCGGCGGCGATGCGCAGCTTGCCGACCTCGGCTACGGGACCGCCGTAAGTGGACTCCCGAAAACGGCGGTACTGGTTGACGGGGTTCTGGTTGAGGGGGTTCTGCTCGGGGAGCAGCGTGTCCAGCAACCGCACCATCTGGCCGGGGTCGCTGTACTTGAGCGTGAAGGTGCGGAGTTCGGTGGCCACTTGCGCCGAGGCGCGGAGTTCCTTGATGAGCTGATCGATCTGCTCGAACTGCTTTTGGGTCGCGGCCACGATGAGCGAGTTGGAAGCGGGGTCGGCCTCGAATTGCGGTTGCCGGTCGCCGCCCCGGCCCGGGCCGTTGGCGAAGAGGCGGGCCAGGGTCTGGGCCAGTTCGGCGGCATTGGCGGTCTCGAGTTGATAAGTCCGCACCTCGAACGGCCCCCGCGTCGGCTCCACGTCCAGTATCCGAATCGCCTCCTCGATGCGCTCGAGCATGGCGGGGACAGCCTCGATGAGGAGGGTCTTGTCGTCATTGGAGGCGGTGGCCAGCACGCGCAAGCGGGGGTCTTCCATCCGGAATTGCCGCCCGTAAAGCTGCTGCAGCATGGTGGCGATCGAATTGGCCGAAGTGAACTGCAGCGTAATGGCCTTGAGCTGGCGGCCATAGGGGAGCTGGGCCTCCTGCGTCCGGTTTGTGCCGGCGCCGTGGGGGACCGCGCCATCGATCTGCTTGACCAGCTTCTCGATCTCCTCCACCTGGCCGGTGGCCGGGGCGGTGACAATCAGCCGGTTGCTGGCGGTGTCCACGACCAGGTGCGCCTTGGTCGCCGCGGCGTCTCGGCTGTCGCCCTCGGCCGCCACCGAGGGCATCGCCTGGTGGAGCATCCGGGCCAGCTCCTGGGCCGAAGTGGACTGCGGATAAAAGATCTTCACGTCGCCCGCGGCCACGCCGCTCTTGTCCTCGAACTGCTTGATGAGCTTCTCGGCCAGCTCGAGCCGGTCCGAGGGGCCGAAAAGCACGAGCGTCCGCGAGGCGTCGTCAAAGACCGCCGTCACATAGTCGCTCGCGTCGGCGGGCAACTGGTGGTAGCTCTTGGTCTGTTGGTTGAACTCGACCCGGCGCGGGGCGGTCGCCGCGCCGAAGGTGCGGTTAATCATGTCCATCAACACGGCCCCCGAGGCGTTGCGCAAGGTGTAACTGCGCATCAACCGTTGCGTGGGCGAGGCGGTATCGACCTCGGCCAACAAGGCGCGAATGCGTTGGATGTTGGCCAGGTGATCGGTCACGATCAGGCCTCGCGCCCGGGACAGCGGGGCGATGGTGCCGGCGTTGGACAGCATGGGCGTGATGGACGGCGCGATCTCGGAGGCCTCGAGATTCTGCAAGGACAAGACCACGGTGACCACCTGGTCCGGCTGGACCGCGCCGGCGCCCTCGACGCCCCGGAAGATGGGAATGGGCATCTGCTGCAGGTCCTTGAAGGGGACCAAGCGCAGGTAGCGGCCCGATTCCATGAGCATCACGCCTTTGAGAGACAGCACCAGGTTGAGGGTCTCGAGCGCCTCGGGGTAAGTGTAGGCCTGGGGATCATTGAAGGTGAGGGTCCCCTCCACGTTCGTGTCCGCGATCAGGGGTTTGTTGACCATCTGCGCAAACCGGGCCACCACGTTCGAGTAGGGCAAGCCGTCGAACTGGAAACGGATGTTGTGGTCCGAGACCGTCGGCTTGGGGTCGGCGGGCGTGGCGACCACGCTTGGGCCGTTGGAGGAGGAGCCGTTGGCGGCGGGCGGCGGCAGGAGGGCGGCCTGGTTTGTGCTGGCGACGAGGGCATTGGTTTGGGGCGGGGCATTCGAGCTGTCCAGGCCGGAAGTGCCGGCGCTCTGGGCAGCCAGTGCCACGCCGGCGCCAAGCAGCAGGCATAGGATGATTGGCCATTCGTGGCCCCTAGGTGCTACGGGCTGGCATAACTCGGGCCTCGGGCCCGAGAGGGATGGATTAGTGAGGTGGTTCATAGGTGACTGGCATTCCCCGCAGTTCGGTTGGCAGTTGTTCGGGGCTAAGCTCATACATGGTGGCCAGGGTTTGGCCTTGCTCGACGGCCCAATAGGCCGCGCCGAGCTTGAAAATGACGCGGCTGTTGGACAACAGGCCCAATTTGCCCGGTATCGGAAGGGTCCGGTAATCAACCATCACGATCTGTCCCCCGGCCAGCGTGTCCCCCGTCTTGAAGCTGGAGACCTTCATGCTGGTCGTGTCGCAGACATCGACTTCGGGCACGCCCCCCCATTGGGAGAGGGAAACCACTTTAAGCGACTCGAGGGGCGAGGGCGCGTCGGCGGGCGCCGGGGTTTCCGAAGGTGGCCTTGGGACGTACGGACGCAACAGGTCCCGCTGGACGATGGCATCGTAAAGGCGCCGCCGGGGGCTGTCGAGGGTGAACTCGGGGCGGAGGTCCGTCTGGGCCTTTGGCCGCGCAACCTCGACCACGAGGGTCAGGTAGCGGAAGCGGGCCTTGACCCGCCCCGGCTGATCGCCGGCCGAGAGCACCAGGTTCTCGATGCGATGGAGTTGGGGCGTTTGTTCGAGGGTGAAAATCAGGTCGATGATTTTCGCCAGCGGGCCTTCCCCTTGCACGCTCCAGCCGACCTCCTGGGCGCCGCGCAACCGCCGCGGCCCCGAGGGCAGACGGCTGAATTGGGATTCCTGCAAACCCAGCCGGACGATCTGGTCGGTGAGCATCTTGCCCGCCTCGGCGGTGGCGGTATCGGCATCGCCGCCAAAGAGGCGCGGGGCGGTGGCCTCGATGTACCGCTTCGCCCGCGCATAGGCCTCCTCTTCGTCGTTCAGTTGGTGAAGTTTGTCCCGCAGGGCGCCAATCTGGCCCTTCAACTCCTTGAGCGGCTTGACCAAGGCAATTCTCACGCCGTAACCGCCGAGGAACAGCACGAGCAGGCAGCCCACGATGCCCAGGAGTAATTTCTCGCCCGATTTCATGGCCGGTTTGCCCTCCGCTTCGAGTGGCCCGAGCCCTCGCGTCCCGGTGGGCTCGCCGATGGGCTGCCCGCGTCGCTCGTACCCGCCGGAAACGGGCGGGCCGTGCGCTCGCGTTCCGGGGTGTTCGCCGATGGGCTGCCCGGGGACGGGCGGGCGCCCTCTACCGAACCATCATCGGCCGGCCGCTGGGGGACCTTCAAGGCCGCCAAGTCGATCTTCATCTTGGGGGGCAGCGTCAGTTCGAGGCTGGACTGGAATGCGTAGCCATACCTGTCGGACGTGGGCGTAACCGCCAGGGGCCGGAGTTCATAGCCGGCCTGGCGGAGGCGCTTATCGATGTCGGCCAGGATTTCACCGCTGCGCGCCTGGATCGAGAGGTGCAGGACGCCCCGGGCCCCGGCGGAGATGGAGGTGACATAGACGTCGGCGCACCCGGGCAGCACCTGGCTCAGATACGCGTAATGATCCAACCAGTCGCGTCTTTCCCCCAGCCAATCCTGGATGGTTTTGGCCCGCAAACGCGTCTCGCGATGAGGCTGGCGTCTGCCGGCAAGCTCCTTGATGCTCGCCTGGAGCCGTTCGCGCGTCTTCACGCGCTGGTGAAGCAAGACGGCCCGAAGGCCCCACAGCAGGCACAGGAGGGCGGCCACCGCGGCGGCGGCCTGGATGAGCATGGCGCGCCGGCGGTTGCGCGGCGCCGGCGGGCGCTTGGGCCTTAGAAAGTCAAACGGCCACGGCGCCTGATCCTGGGCGCTGAGGGCCAGGCCCAGGACCGTCAGGCCCCCGGAGCGAGCCTCCGATTGTTCCGCGGCCGGCCCCAGGGCGCCCGCCGGGTCCAGCAGGCGGCACGGCAGTCGACAGGCAAGCTCGAGTTCCTTGACCATGGCCGCTCGAGCGTCTTGGGCGCCGACCACCAGGATTTCTTCGACCGGCTCGTGGCGTTCGAGACCCTCGTAATTGTGCAGGCTCCGCACCGTCTCAATCGTGACCGTGCCGTTGGGCTCGGCGCCGGGCGCCGGGCCGGCCGGCGCGGCCAAAGGCGCCGTCCGGCTGAAGACCAGCGACCCGCGCGAGATGACCTCAATAATGACTTCCTCCTGGCGGAGCGTTACCAGCGCGACGGTCCGCGGCGGGCGCCCCGGCTCGCAGGCCTCGAGCGCGCGCGCGTTGGCATAGGAATCCAGACCCAAGGCAGCCAGTTTGAACCCGGCCGCCTCAGCCATTTTTTGGTAGTGCTCCACCACCTCCTTCTTCACCACCGCCACCAACACATCCACCTTCTCCGGGGCCGGCGGTTGCTGGGGAGCGCCCTCTTGGGCCGGAGCGCCCGCGGCGGCGGGGGGCGGCGCAACTGGGGGCCGCTCGTTGGACTGGAAGTCAATCACGGCCTCTTCCGGCCGGAAAGGAAGGTCC
>Ga0326728_10024474_pt1 | contig 10936 bp, 10 predicted proteins | sample MB3enrmetagenome_FD_207602 | JGI IMG/M metagenome (GOLD analysis project Ga0326728, IMG submission 207602) | Lab enriched peat soil microbial communities from McLean, Ithaca, NY, United States - MB31MN | ecosystem: Environmental > Terrestrial > Soil > Wetlands > Peat | place: USA: New York...
CTACCGAGATGGACAGGGAGGCGGCCCTCCTCATGGGGATCAACACGGAGCGCATAAACTCTCTCTCATTCGGGATAGGCGCGGCCCTCGTCGGCATCGCGGGGGCCTTCCTTTCCACCTACTATTATATATATCCACAGGTGGGGGGCCTTTTCGGCACCATCGCCTTCTCCATCGTCGCCTTGGGCGGCTTCGGCAGCATCTCCGGCGCCTTCATCGCCGGGATACTGGTCGGTCTCGTTCAAACCCTCGGGGGCTTCTTTTTCGACCCCGCCTATAAATACGCCATCGTGTTCATGATCTACCTTATTACCGTGTGGATCAGACCGCAGGGGCTGTTAGGCTGGTAACGGCATGAGAGGCTTTACGCCAAGGCAGATCGTGAGCGGTGGGGTTGTGTTGGCCGTCCTCATCGTCCTGCCGCTCATTATCACAAGCACCTTTTTCCGCCACGTGATGATCCTCGTCTTCATGTTCGGCACGATGGGCGTGGCCTGGAACATCATGGGCGGCTACGCGGGCATGTTCTCCTTCGGCCAGGTCGCCTTCTTCGGCATCGGGGCATATACTTCTTCTTTCCTGCTCATCACGTACGGCGTCAACCCGTGGATAGGGCTCATCGCCGGCGGCCTCGTCTCGGCCTGCGTAGCGGCTGCCCTGGGATACCCCTGCTCGAACCTGAGGGGCCATTATTTCGCCATCGCCAGCATCGCCTTCGGCGAGATCGTCCGCACGCATTTCAACAATTGGAAGCTCGTGGGCGCGGCTGAGGGGCTCTCCCTGCCCATGCTCAAGGGCGGGATGAAGGTCTTCATGTTCCATTCATCCAAGCTGCCGTATTATTACATCATACTGGGCTTTTTGCTCATCGCCCTTCTCGTCTGCCGCCTGCTCGCCGGGTCGAAGATGGGGTACTACTTCCGTGCGATCAAAGAGAGCCACGAGGTAGCGCAGGTCCTCGGCATCAACGTGGCCCGGTACAGGCTGATCGCCATAATGGTGAGCGCCTTTTTGACCGCCATGGCCGGCACCTTCTACGCCCAGTATATCCTTTATATCGACCCGGACAGCGTGATGATCCTCCCCGTCTCCGTGCAGGTCGTTCTGATATCGATGCTCGGCGGTGCGGGCATGGTGATCGGTCCTGTGATCGGCGCGCTCATTTTGATACCGATCTCGGAAGCAACGAGGGTCTGGCTCGGGTACAAGGGGACGGGCATCGACATGCTCGTCTACGGGTTCCTCATCACCCTGATATCGGTCTACCAGCCGAAGGGCGTATGGGGGCTTTTCGTCAATACGGGGAAGCGGGCGCAATGAGCAAAGCAGTCTGCCTGGACGTCCGGGGCGTCACAAAACTGTTCGGCGGGTTGAGGGCGAACGACGATGTCTCCTTCACGGTCGAGGAGGGGGAGATTGTCAGCATCATCGGGCCGAACGGCGCAGGAAAATCGACGCTCTTCAACTGCATAACGGGCTTTTACAAGCCGAACGCAGGCAGCGTCCGCTTCTTCGGCAGGGATATCACGCGGATGAGAGCGGACACTGTATGCCGGATAGGGATCGCCCGGACGTTCCAGGTCGTCCAGGTGATCGGGGAGATGACCGTCCTCGAAAACGTGCTGACCGGCGCCCTCATGAACTATGTCAGGGTAGGCAGTGCCAGGCAGAAGGCAGAAGAGGTCCTCTCCTTCACGGGCCTCCTCGAGAAGAAGGACCGCTCAGGCTCGGAGCTGACGATAGCCGACAAGAAAAGGCTTGAGGTGTCGATGGCGCTTGCGACCCGGCCCAGGCTGCTCATGCTCGACGAATCGATGGCCGGGCTGACGGTCGTCGAGCTCCGGAGGATGATCGACCTGATAAAATCCGTCAGGGGCAGCGGCGTGACCCTCGTCGTCGTGGAGCACGTGATGGAGGCGGTTATGGAGATCTCCGACAAGGTCATCGTGCTCAACTCGGGCAGGAAGATCATGGAGGGGTCGCCGAGGGAGGTCGTCTGCAATCCGGAAGTCATCCAGGCATATCTGGGGGATAGGTACCGTGCTGTCGGTCGATAATATCTCGGTCGCATACAGGGGCCTCATGGCCCTGCAAAACGTCTCCTTCCACGTCGAGAAAGGGGAGATCGTCAGTCTCGTAGGGTCCAACGGGGCGGGGAAATCGACGATCCTGAAGACGATCGCCGGCCTCCTCCACCCGCAGGAAGGGCGCATCACTTTCGACGGCGTCCCTATAGACCGGATGCCCCCCTATGACATCGTCAAGAAGGGCATATCGATGATACCGGAAGGCAGGCGGCTCTTCGGGAGGCTCTCCGTCCTTGACAACCTCCTTCTCGGCGCTTACGCCCTGGGCGGAAAGGCAGGCATAGAGGAGAGGCTGGAGAACGCCTTTTCCCTCTTCCCCATTCTGGCGGACAGGAAGGGCCAGAGGGCCGACACATTCAGCGGCGGGGAGCAGCAGCAGCTCGCCATTGCGCGGGGCCTCATGTCCGGGCCGTCTTTTTTGATGCTGGACGAGCCTTCCCTGGGGCTTATGCCGAGGCTCATCCCTGAGATCTTCAAGGTCATACGGGAGATCGCGAATAAGGGCGTGACCGTCCTGCTCGTAGAGCAGAACGTCTTCGAGGCCCTTGAGTCGTCCGACCGGGCCTACGTGCTCCAGACGGGACGCATCGTCCTGGAAGGCGAAGGGGCGGACCTCATCCAATCGGACCTGGTGCGCCAGGCCTACCTCGGCATGTAGCGCACCGGGCGAGCGGCGCCGGGCGGGTGAGCGCCCGATCAGGAGGTATTTATGCGCGTTGACATGAGGTACGGAAAGAGGGGGCTGGCCCTCGACCTGCCCGAGGACGTCGAGGCGACGATCATCCACAAGAAGCACATGCCGGTCGCGGCCGACAAAGAAGGGGCGGTGCGGGACGCGCTGTCGAAGCCCATCGGTTGCAGGCCGCTCGTCGAAGAAGCGAAGGGCTGCAAGAACGTCTGCATCTGCATCTGCGACGTGACGAGGCCCGTCCCGAACGGCATCGTCCTACCCGCGCTTGTAGACCGGCTCACAGAGGCGGGCGTGGCGCCGGAGTCGATCACCATCCTCGTCGCCACCGGCCTGCACAGGCCGAACGAAGGGGACGAGCTGCGGGAGGTCGTGGGCAGCGACCGGGTGCTTGCGACCGTGCGGGCGGTCAACCACTTTGCCAAAAACGAGGCGGACCACGTCTTTCTGGGCGCGACCTCGTGCGGCATGCCCGTCAAGCTCGACAGGCGTTTCGTCGATGCAGACATGCGGATCGTCGTCGGTCTCGTCGAGCCGCACTTCATGGCAGGCTATTCGGGGGGCAGAAAGGTCGTTGTGCCCGGCGTTGCCCACGAGGAGACCATAGGGAACCTCCATTCGACGCGGATGCTCGTCCAGGAGACGGTAGACAACGCCATCGTCGAGGCCAACCCCCTACACCAGGCGCAGATCGAGGCGACGCGGATGGTCGGCAGGATCTTAGCCGTCAATACGGTCATCGACGAGGAGCGCCGTCTTTCTTACGTCACTTTCGGCGACCTAGAAGAAAGCCATCTCAGGGCGGTTGCCTTTGCGCGGCCGTATTTCGAGATATCGATGGACCGCAGGTTCGCCACGGTCGTCACCACCTCGGCGGGCTACCCCCTCGACAGGAACTACTACCAGACGGTCAAGGGGATGGTAGGCGTCACGGGCATAACGGCGCAGGGGGCAGACCTCTTCATCGCCTCGGAGTGCTCCGAAGGGCTTGGCGCCCCGGAGTTCGCCGTCTCCCAGAGACGGTTCATCACAGAGGGCGCTCAGGCGTTCCTCGACGCCACGTCGAAGCAGCCCTGCGCGGCAGTCGATGAATGGGAGACGGTCATGCAGATCAAGGCGATGAAGGCCGCCACGATCCACCTATATAGCGACCGCCTGAGCCCCGAAGACAAGGCCCTCACGGGCATCGACTGCGTCGATTCCCTTTCGGAGGTGGTGGCCGAATGCCTCCGCAAAAAAGCCGACAAGAGCGTGGCGATAGTGCCGGAAGGGCCTTACGTGATACCGAAGAGCGGATAGGCGCGGCGCGCCGGCAGCCGAAGGCAGGCCTTGGCCGTCAGGCACGGACAACGATAAAGACCATAATAAGAACGGCAAGAGCGATCCGGTAATAGGCGAACACGTCCAGGGTGTGGTTCCTGAGGTAGTGGATCAGGAATGTGAGGCTCGCTAGTCCGGCGATGAACGCCGAGAAGGTCCCCACCACAAAGACCATGCTCTCGTCCCCCTCCATGAGCGGCACGTGCTTTATCTCAAGCAACGAGATGCCGAAGACGACGGGTATCGACAGAAGAAAAGCGAAATCTACGGCCTCCCTTCTCCTTAAGCCGAGCAGTATCCCCATGGTTATGGTAATGCCGCTCCGCGACACGCCGGGGATAAGGGCCACGGCCTGCGCCACGCCGATGGCGAGGGCGACGGCGTAAGAGACATTGTGCTCCCCCAGGTGGACCCTCTCGGCGAAGAGCATGAGCATAGAGACCGCCACCAGGCTGAAGACGGAGACCAACGGCGTCCTGAGGTAATATTCGATGGGGCCTTTGAACAAGAGTCCGAAGACGACTGCGGGCAGGGTGCCCAGGGCTATCTTCAGGATGAAAGAGTCGCTAAAGGACCCGGAAAGCATCTTCCGCACATCGTCACGGCACCTATAGACGATCTTCCCGGCGTATACGGACAGAAGGGCGAAGGCCGTCCCGAAGTGGACCATGACGTCGTAGTCGAGCTTGTCCACGTTCGCCGCGTCCACCTTAAAGAGCCACGGGACGGCGATCAGGTGGGCGCTGCTGCTTATGGGGAGAAACTCCGTGACGCCCTGCATCGCCCCCACGAGGACGCTCTCCACCACGGTCATCTTATTATTACACCTCCGCGAGGGTGCACCCGGCGGCCCGATTTCGCGCCCGGCCCGATCTCAGAGTATATCCTTGTTGGAAATGGCAATCAACCTTTGCGGACGCGCCGGCAGACTGAGAAATGTATAAATACCGTCATTCCGTGCTAATATTGTTGCCGGACACCCCTTCATGGAGAAGCAGGCTATGACGTTAAAGGAAAGAATCGAGCAGATCGTGGCAGACCTCAACCCGCGGCTTGAAGACCTGGCGGACGGGTACGTCGAGGTGCTGGACATCGACGAGGCCGGGAAAGCGGTCACTCTCAAATCGTTCGGCGGCAGGCTTCACTGATGCGGCATGAACGCCCTCAGTCTGTGGGCGGAAAAACTCCTCAGGGAACAGGTGCCAGAGATTGCTGAAGTCAAGATCGTTGACGTCTGCGAATGCGGAAGCACGTGATGCCGATCCATCGCGGGCTTGACGCCTTTCTGCCTTGGGTCGATACGACGCTCATCGGAATGCCACACTATAGAACAGAATGCGAGAGAGGGGACTCGAACCCCTATGGTTTGACCCGCTGGATCCTAAGTCCAGTGCGTCTGCCAGTTCCGCCACTCTCGCATGCCTTATTTTATGCGGATTTTTAGCGCGAGTCAACGGACTGCTCCTTTCTCCTCATAGGGATTGTAACCGTATTTGTAACCTTCAGCCGCTCGTGGGCTTCGGAGAGCCGTTCGCAGGCGGCCTTAAGGTCTTCCTCGTTGACAATGTTGTATCGGTCGAAGACGGCCCGCGTTTTGTGGCCGCTGATCTTCATTGCTACCCGCTCGGGCGTCCCGGTCCTTACCATGTTCCTAACGGCAGTGCGCCGGCAGTCATGGAAGAGCTTCCCTGTCAGTCCGGCCCGCTCGCAGGCGCCATTCCAGGCTTCCCGGAAGTCCTTTATCGGCTCGCCATTCCTAAAAAAGACGTGTTGACATTGCGAGAAGTCCCGATCTCTCGCTTTCTTCTGATCGAGGATCGTATCGTACAACTCCCCAGTGAGGTAGATGATACGCGCCTCATCGTTCTTCGTGGTCCCGGCCTCAAGAGTGATTTTCCGGTCGAAGACATTTACCTGCTTCCACGTAAGCGAGAGAATCTCGCCCTTCCTCATGCCCGTGAAATACCCCATCGTGAGAACAGGCTTCAAGTAATCGGGTAGCTCGTCCCTCAGCCGGCAAAACTCCTCATACTCGAAATAGCCTGTCCTCACGTTGTTCTCTTTGAGCTTCGGCATATGAGGGACCTGAGCGACTTCCGCCGGGGTACTGTTCGCGCCCAGGGTGAAGGCCCTCTTGAGTGCGGCAAGCTCCCGGTTGATTGTACCGTTCTGCGCCCCTTTGTTTTGCCTGGCCTCAATGTACTTCTTAATTCTGGTCGTCGTTATCTCGGCAGCCCTTATGCCCTTGAAATGCTGGTCCAGGTGAGCAACGCTAATCTCCACACGGAACAGGGACTTTCGGCCATTCACCTTGTAATCGCTGATAAGGTCGTCCCTCAATTCGTCCCACTTGATACGCTCAATTTGCAAGCCCCGGAAACGGCCCTCCACGATCTCGCCTTCCCGCTTCTTCAACAGCGTTTTGGCATCCGTCTCCTTGTCTGAATGGCTGCTCTCGTACTAGGGCTTCCCGCCCCGGTAGTACTTCACCCAATACGTCTTACCCCTGAGATAGATCATTCCCATAATCCTTCACCTCCGTTTTCCTTTCCCTTGATCTCCTATCACCCCCTTCTAATTCCAAGCATCTAAGGGCAAGATGCAGGAATGATGGAATCTGTCTTTTGCCGCCTTCCCAACGTATGACTGTCAAGCGGATCACACCAAGCGCCCGCGCAAGGCCATCCTGTGTATATCCGTTTTCCTTCCGCCATGTTTTAAGGTCTTCCAGTCTCATTGAACAAACTATACAGTATCCATTGGATACTGTCAAGAAAAAAATGTAGCGCTCGCGATCAAAGTGTATTCCTGACTTATAAACAGGGAATTACGTCAAGCGGCGGGTCTCGGCTTCACCTACTACTAATGATTTTTGATGTTTGCGGGTTTTTACCGAATGCCATGGGTAATGCGGCAACCAAGCCACTGAGGCCCCGGCACGATTTTCGCTACTTCCCGTGAAGCACGTCCATCCAGCGCAGAGCTTCGGCTTCGTCCTACCGAGATACATCTGCGTGGTTTTGAGGCCTGATATTTTCACGTTCATCCTTCGTCGCCTTCTGCTACAGGCACTCCCCACCGGTAGCGGAATTCATAAGCAGGCACGAGACATTGAGGGTCGCCGCCCGGTGGTGCCTGACACCGCTCGCTGACGGCATCGAACACCCTTACCTTACCTTTCTGGTGCTTGCTTTGGGAATAGGCATGGCGACAGAAAGGTGGAAGCGGAAAGAAACGGGCCTTAGGCGGCATTCGTCGTCCGACTTCAGGGGCGGAGATTGCAGAATGGTAAATCGGCGAAGCCAATAGCGAGAATCACAAACCTCACGTTCGGTTTGTCCAATACTTTTCGGGCCGCAGTCGCATGGAGTGGTCGGCGGAGGATCTTTACCCCACGAGGGACATCTTTCTATCACCTTTGAAGCAAGCTAAACCGAGCGCTCGGGCTGTCGGGGCTGAATAAAGTCTGTCTCATATTCCGTCCTTATTGCTTTTCTCCGGCTGCTCCTCCGGCTTCGTTCACATGTCCGTTGGCGCATCCAGGCGCACCAGCAGCTCCAGTATGTTCCTGCCCCCCTCCCGGCGGTATACCGCACCATCCGTCAGCCTCTTCATAAAATGTATGCCAAGACCCCCGGTCGGGCGCTCCATGATAGGGGCGTCGAGGTCGGGCGGCGGGACGGAAAGTACATCGAAGGGGACGCCGGAGTCCACGATATCGATGACGAGCCACCTGCGGTCACGGATACCGCATCTTACCCGCACCTCACCGGCCGGTCTTCCCTTGTAGGCATAACTGATGACATTGACAAGCGCTTCTTCCAGGACCAGCTCGATGTCGAGCAGCCTCTTGGGACTTGCTATCCATTCCTTCGCAACACTTCTGACGGAATCGATAAGGACGCCCAGGTTATCCAGCGTTGCCCTCGTCGTCACATCTGATAGCGCTTTCACCGGCCGAGCTGCTCCAGGGCTGATTCAACCGAGTCGTAGACCGTGAAAAGCGAGTAGAAGCCCGATATCTCGAAGACCTCCTTCGCGTGTCCCTTGAGATTGGCAAAGGCCATGATCCCCGACCGCTCCTTCATTCGCTTCGCCGTAGATAGAAGGGTCCTCAGGCCTGCGCTGCTGATGTAATCGAGGCGGTCGAGGTCTATGAGGAGCTTCACCTCCCCTTCGTCCAACAGACTCATAAGGGTGCGTTCCACATCGGAAGTGGTGAGTGCGTCCATTCTCCCGACAACGGCCGCCACCGCAACGTCATTTTCCTTTCTTGTCTCCACCTTCATGATCGCTCCTTTCGTTTATGGCCGGCCGGCACGTTAGCCCTCCCGCTCCATCAGCGGTCCCTCGTACCGCACCGCCAGTATGGTGATATCATCCGCCTGCGGTACACCCTCCGAGTACCGCGCAAGGGCCTGCCTGACGGCCTCGATCCTGCCTGACGGCGAGGGGTCAGCGGCGGTGGAAACCTCTTCCAGGAGGCGCTCGTCTCCAAAAAGCTCGCCCCTTAGGTTTACCGCCTCCGTCACACCGTCGGTGAACAATAGCAGCATATCGCCGGGGTAAAGTGTAAGCCCCTTGCTCCCGTATTCGATTCCCTCTATTACGCCCACTACGGGGTTACCCGTCCTTTCTATAGGCGCCGCCTTCCCCTGACTCCGTATCAGGATAGGCGGATTGTGGCCGCCGTTCGCGTAGAGCAGCTCCCCGGTCTCGATGTCAAGGACGGCGAAAAAGACTGTGACGAACATGTTGGTTCCGCTGCCTGTTGCAAGCTCATTGTTGACGGTCGTCAGCACGTCGCCCGGCGCCTTCCCCGGGGCCGCCTTTGCCTTTATTAGCGTCTTAGTGACGGCCATGAAAAGCGAAGCGGGTACGCCCTTGTCCGAAACGTCGGCGATAACGGCGCACAAGCGGCTCCTGTCGAGAAAGAAAAAGTCGTAGAAATCGCCCCCCACATCTCTGGCCGGCTCTATCCAGGCGTGCATATCGACCCCCGTGCCTGCGGGGAAGGACGGGAACGTCTTTGGGATTATGGACATCTGTATTTCGCGCGCGACTTTCAACTCGCTCTCTATGGCCTGTTTGGCGGCCGTCGTCTCCGTGAGCCTTTCAATATAGTCTTTCAGGGATATACGCATATCTTCGAAGGCTTTTGTCAGCACGCCTACTTCGTCGCCGGACCGGCTGACCGGAAGCGGGGCGTCGAAGTCGCCTTCTGCGATGTGCCCCGCTGCCTGGGCCATGGTGCGCAGAGGCCTCGTGATGGAGTGGGCTATGATGACGACAGCGCCCGAGAGGGCCGCCAGCCCGGCTACGGCAAGGATGGAGGCAATCATATTGAAGCGCCTCACGTCGGCCATGAGCTCGGCCACGGGAAAGACCACAGCGAGCGACCAGTTGTTGGACGGTATGGGGGCGTAGTACATGAGGGAGACAGGCCCTAAAGGCCCGGGACCGAGGGGGACCAGGCCAGACTCCCCTTTTATCATCCGCCTGCCCAGCTCTCTCAGGCTCGTATCGCCCGCCTCTTCCGCCATACCGAAGATCGTGGCGTTCATGATTAGCTCGCTGCGAGGATGGGTAACTACCGTGCCGTTCTGGCTGATAAGGAAGGCATAGCCCGTTTGCAGCACCTTCACGGACGAAACTATAGCTTGCAGCCTTTTCAGGGAGATATCGACGGCGATGACGCCGGCGAGTCGCTTCTGTCCCTTTGCCGTCATATAAAAGGGTACGGAGTAGGTCGATTTGAGCGTCCTGTCCTGGCCCTCTCCGTAGTAAGGCTCGCTCCATTCGGGCCGTGAAAGCTCCCTTGGTATCTGGTACCAGTCGGCCAGGGTGTAGTCGATCCGTTCGGAGGCGAGCTCCGTGAACTCTATCGTCCGGTCGCTTCTGTAAACGTAGGGGGCAAACCCCCGCACGTTCTGCCTCTTGCCGGGCTCGAACGCTATGGCCGCTCCGCAAATGTCGGCGTTACTTTCCAAAACATTGAACAGGAGATCGTGGAGCGCTGCCGGGTCGAGTGGCGTGCTCTCGACAAAATATCTGTCGTTGAGGGGTATCTTCTGCACCGACCGCAGGCTCGCCTCTATCCTGCCCACCGTTGCCTGCGCGAGGTTCCTCGCGCTCTCGTTGATGTTTTTTTCGATGGTCCGGCGGGAAAAGAAGTACGAGTACCCGAAGACGCAGAGAAAGATGAAACCCCCGGCGGTGACGACGAGGGCGATCAGCTTGAAGACAATGCCCCTATTTTTGAGCACCTGTAGCGGACCCCCTGTAAAATTCCCGGAAATCCGGGATATTTCTTATCAGCTTCAGTTCCTTCAGCTCACGGGCGACAAGGGCATAATCGGACTGCTTGAGAGAGCCGAGACCGGCGGCCTCTCCTTTCGACGGGACGATCAGCTCTTTCATCCTAGAAAGCATCCAGTTCTGGTGTGCCCTGTTGGCGGGGACCTTCGCCTCTGCGGCGTATTTAAGCACTATATCGACCGCTTCTTGTGGATGGGAGAAGGCGTACAGCCATCCCTCCAGCGAGGCCATAACGAAGGCGCGGGCAAGCTCCGGATCGCGCCGACGCGTTTCTTCAAGCATGTAGATGCCGTCCTCGGGAAAATTGAGTCCAAGATCGGCAAAGGAAAAGGTGGTCAGCTCCTCCGGGTTGATCCCGGCGTTGATGATCGTATGGTACTCGTTGTACCACATGGCCGAGGCCGCGTCCACGCCGCCCCGGAGAAAGAGGTTTACCGAGAACGACTGGCGCACTGGTTTCACGTGCAGCCCCTCTCTTTCGAAAAAGGCCTTTGGCTGGATCTCGAAATCGCCGCCCCAAAGC
>Ga0326728_10024478_pt1 | contig 10935 bp, 5 predicted proteins | sample MB3enrmetagenome_FD_207602 | JGI IMG/M metagenome (GOLD analysis project Ga0326728, IMG submission 207602) | Lab enriched peat soil microbial communities from McLean, Ithaca, NY, United States - MB31MN | ecosystem: Environmental > Terrestrial > Soil > Wetlands > Peat | place: USA: New York...
GGTATGAGTACATAAACATTGATGACAGTTGGGACGAGGAAAGCCGCGACGCGACCGGCAACTTAGTCCCGAATCCTGCGAAGTTTCCGAATGGCATCACACCTCTCGCCGACTACGTGCATGCCCGAGGCTTGAAGCTCGGCATCTATGCGGACCGCGGAGTGCTCACGTGTTCGAAGTACCCAGGCTCGTATGGCCACGAAGCGCAGGACGCGGCCCTCTTTGCGTCCTGGGGCGTTGACTACGTCAAGGTTGACAACTGCTATCCCAATACGGGCACCCAGGCGTCGACCGACAAGACTCAGATGGGCGGGACAGTGGATGGAACGGTCCCCAATGCGAGGTACCAAACGGCGCAACAAGCAGACTACACGACCTGGGCCCAGGCGATTCACTCTGCCGGTCGCCCGATGCTGTTCAGCATCTGCGCATGGTGGTTCTTCCCATGGGAACCGACACTCGGAAATATGTTCAGGACTACCAAGGACATCAAGGACAACTGGACTCACTTCCTGATGACCCTCGACGGAAACGGCGGCGACACAACGCGTTACACTGATGCCAACTACCCGGCGCCGGGAATCGCGCAGTATGCGGGTCCGGGGCACTGGAACGACCCTGACATGCTTGAGGTGGGCAACGGTGGGATGACGGACGTCGAATACCAAACCCAATTCAGCCTGTGGGCCATCATGGCGGCTCCCCTGATCCTCGGCAACGACCTAACGAACATGAGCACTAGCACGCTGGCAACGATCTCTAACGCCGAGGCGATTGCGGTCGATCAGGACGCACTCGGAAAGCAGGGCGGGCCCATCAGTGCAAGCACGACGCTCGAGGTGTGGGCCAAGCAGCTTTCCGGCGCCAATACTTATGCCGTCGGTCTTTTTAATCGAACTGCTGCTGCCGCCGACATCGCAGTCACGTGGAGCAGTCTTGGCCTGACGTCCCAATCCGCAACCGTCCGTGATCTGTGGGCGCACGAGGACCTTGGCAGTATGCCAACGCAGTACTCGGTCAGCGTGCCGAGCCATGCAGTCGTGTTGCTCAGAGTGGTCGGCCAGTAGTCACTGGACGCCCTTGGCCTTTAAGAACGTGAGCAGTCCGCACTCCGTCTTGGCCTTGCCGCGCCAGCGTCCAGCTCGATCGTCCTCGCCGTCCGCGACCGGATGCGTGCGCGCCACCGTCCAAATTGTGATATTGCCGAACGCCTTTTCGTTCGAGGTAGACGCGTCTTCGTTCGAGGTAGACGCGTCTTCGTTCGAGGTAGACGCGTCTTCGTTCGAGGTAGACGCGTCTTGTCGTCGAGGTGGTCGCGTCCCTCGAAGAGGTGGTCGCGTCCCTCGAAGAGGTGGTCGCGTCCCTCGAAGACAGGGTCGCCTCCCTCGAGCAGGGAGACGCCTCCCTCGAGCAGGGAGACGCCTGGGTCGCCGAGGTGGTCGCCTCCCTCGCCGAGGTGGTCGCCTCCCTCGCCGAGGAGGTCGCCTCCCTCGCCGAGGGACACGCTTTCCCCGGCGACGTAACCACGTATGTCGAGCACGTAGACATCTTCCCACTCGAGGGAATCGCCCCACCCATCGAGGTGGATGCTTCCCTCGGCGAGGTCGACGGGTCCTCCATCCTTGATTCAACTTCCTCAGCGCGCCTACGCTGCTCCCTGGTGGACAAGAAGGCTCTCAGCGACCGCGATATCTGCACGACGTACATCACTCCCGCGATCGCCAAGGCGGGCTGGGACGTGCAGGCGCAGGTTCGGGAGAACGTCGCGCTGACCAAGGGTCGGGTCATCGTTCGAGGGCGCCTCGTGTCCCGAGGAAAGGCGAAGTTTGCCGACTACGTGCTCTACTCGCGCGGGGGCGCTCCCATCCCGCTCGTCCTCGTCGAGGCCAAGAACAACAGCCACGCCGTGGGCGACGGGATGCAGCAGGGGCTCGGCTACGCGGACATGCTCGACGTGCCGTTCGTCTTCTCCTCGAACGGCGACGGCTTCCTATTGCACGACAAGACGGCTCGGGCGGGCAAGGTGGAGCGGGAGGTCGCGCTCGATCAGTTCCCCTCGCCCGAGGATCTCTGGACCCGCTACTGCGCGTGGAAGCACCTCACCCCAGCCACCGAGGCGATCGTCACGCAGAGCTACTACTCCGACGACAGCGGCAAGACCCCCCCAGGTACTACCAGGTCAACGCCGTCAATCGTGTCGTCGAGGCCGTGGCGAAGGGGAGGAACCGCATCCTCCTCGTCATGGCGACGGGCACAGGAAAGACGTACACCGCATTTCAGAAGTTCAAGCAGATCATCGGCCGGGGCACGAGGATCGAGGAAGACTTCGGAAAGCTCTATTTCACGATTCTCGACTTCAAAAAAGCCACGGAGCTCTTCGCCGACCCCGACTTCGACGGCGATCCAGTCCAGGTCTACAGCCCCAAGGGCGACGATTCCCTCGAGCCTCCGGAAGACGAATTGCCGTCCGAGGCGGTCGAGGACGGCGAATTGGGTGCAGATGAGGGGCGAGGCGCTAGCGGCGAAGGGCCCGGAGCAGGAGCGGCCGGTTTCGAGGACGCGGACGATTCGGGCGAGAGCGCAGGAAAGCGCGTCAAGTATGTCGTCGCCGACGTGCCCGTCTACATCGTGGCCGAGCGAGTCCAGTATTACGGCAAAGACGGCAAACTCATCACCGAGTCGCTGCGCGACCACTCCCGCGACGCCATCCGCGAGAAGTTCGCGAGCCTCGACGCGTTTCTCAAGACGTGGAATGCGAGCGACCGCAAGCGAGCGATCCTCAAGGAGCTCGAAGAGCAGGGCGTTTTCTTCGAGCAGCTCGCCAACGATGTCGGCAAGGACATGTCGCCCTTCGACCTCGTGTGCCACGTCGCCTTCGAACAACCGCCGCTCACGCGCAAAGAGCGCGCGAACAACGTCCGCAAGAGGAACATGATGCGCGGATCGATGTGCTCTGCACACGTCGCCGTGGCGTTTCGTGACGAATCATCCTGAAGCAGGGAGAAACAAGCCGGATCACGATCCATCACCTCTCCACTCCGTTGGGACGCTACCTCGCGCAATCACTCAGTTTGCGCCGCTGCGCAGTCGCCTTCTAAGCCGCGGGTAGCAGGTTTTCGAGTCCCTCCGGGGCGCGCTTGGATGGTTGGGGACTTCATCACGTTTCGACTGGGGCTCAACCTGGACTTTGCGGGCCTTGCTCTTCCGTGCCCTGTCCCATTTCCTAAATTCGTTTCTTGTGCTGCTTCGTCCGGAGATGTGACTCTTGGGTTTGTGCATCCGTCTCGCGACGCCCTCAAGGTCACCTCGGGGATGCCTGCGACGTTGCTCGCGGCGACATCCGGCATCATGTATTTTCTCGCCTTTCCAGGGGTCGGACTCTGGCCGCTCTCCTTCGCGGCGTTCGTCCCGCTTCTCGTGGCGTTCGAGGGCCGGTCCTCCCGCGAGTGCGCCTGGCTCGCGGCCTTCGCTGGATTTGCAGCCAATCTCGCGGGCTTCTGTTGGTTGTCTGAAACGATACACACCTTTGGAGGCCAGTCCTGGCTCGTCGCATTCGCGCTCGTTGCGCTGCTCGCAGCCTATCAGGCGGGGCGCATGGGTCTGTTCGGGTGGCTCTACGGCAGGGCGAGAGTTCATCAGTGGCCACAATGGCCCGTAGCGTGCTGCGCCTTCGTGGCAAGCGAACTCGCTTATCCACTGCTCCTTCCTTGGAACTTCTCCGCGTGCGTCCACGGCTTGCCGGCGCTCTGCCAGAGCGCCGAGATCGGCGGCCCGATCGCGGTAGGGTTGACCCTCCTGCTGCCGAACCTCGCGATCGCCGAAGGACTTCTCGGGACCGTGCGGGGCCGCCGTATTTCTTGGAGGTACATGGCGACCGGGCTCGCCGTGCCTCTGGTCTCCGCGGCCCTCGGCATGGTGCGAATACGGCAGTTTGAGACCCTTGTCAGCGCCGCGCCCGCGGTGCGAGTAGGCCTCGTTCAGGGCAATCGCGATGCGGCCGTGTCGCCGACCGATCGAACTCGCGCGCTGGACACGCAGATTCGCCTGTCGATGGACCTGCAAGCCCATGGGGTGGATTTCATCGTCTGGAGCGAGGGGGCGATCGCCGGCATTCTCGAATCGTCCCTACCTGGAGCCCTAGCGGCCATCCACGCCCGCGGCATTCGCTCTCCCTTGCTCGCGGGAGCCACCCTTTTCGAGGGGCGCACCGGGGCTTGGCTGGAGCACAATTCCGCTGTGGCGAGCGACGCTGACGGCCGCGTCATGGGTCATTACGACAAGCATCGTCTCCTGCCCTTCGGAGAATCGATTCCGCTGGGCACGATGTTTCCGTCGCTCTACGAACGGTTCTCCCAAGGGGTCCGCATGGTTCCGGGGCGGTCGTTTGACCCCATCGTGCTGGCTGGGCATCGCGTGGCCGCGCTCATTTGTTACGAAGACGCCCTACCGTCGTTTGTCAACGAGGTCGCAAATCGAGCCCGTCCCGAGATGCTCGTCAATCTAACGAACGACTCGTGGTTTGGCAGTCCGGAGCCGTGGATTCACCTCGCCCTTGCCCAATCGCGCGCTATCGAGCATCGCCGCTACCTTATGCGGGCGACCCAAGGCGGCGTCACGGCGGTCATCGACCCGATGGGCCGGGCGACTGTCGTGGCCGAGGCGTTTCGCGCTACGGCGATCGAGGGTCGGGCCCACTGGATGGCGAGCGGTCCGACCGGATACGAGCTGTGGGGAGACCTACCGTGGTGGGCCATTTCCGCCTGCGCAATCGCAACAGCGCTTCGCAGGCGGCGCATGACTAGCCGTGCATCCGAGCGTTAGAGCTCCGCTTCACGTCGTGGAGCCAGCGTGTTCGTCGAGGCTTTTGCGGCGCCGGTCCGGCTCTCAGGAAGAGCAGCTCGAATACACTGGGGTGACACTCTGCGTGTACTCGACGGTGACGGAACCGAAAAACTGGTACGGAGACGACGGCTCCGTTTCGAAAGTGAGCGTCGCTTCGAAGTCCGTGGCGCAGTATGTTGTCGGCGGGCTCACCACGTGGGGCCCGAGCTGACAGCTGCCAACGCTGTTCTTGGTAACGACCAGCGAGCCCGTCACGGAGGTAGGACAGTCGGGTGCGCCCGCTTCGCCTACGCCGGCGTCGCGCACGCCCACTCCTGCATCGATTCCGGCGAGCAGATCGGAACACGCCGCGGCATCGGCATCGTACGTGACGGCGTCGGCGTCGGCCAGGACCGTGCACGACAGACTCGCGCCCACATCCTGCAGCGAGTAAGTGCCCACGGGCGGCAGCGACGGCAAGCCAATGACGACATCCATCCACGTGGAGAGCCAAAAAGTCACCTCCCCGCCGCTGCCGTCTTGGTTCTCCAAAATCGATACTGTCGACATGCCGACGTGCAGTTGACCCTCCGTAAACGTAGGACCGAGGCTCTCGGAATCCGTGACGCAGCCCGGCGGCCCCGAAAAGCCCGTCGTGGCCCGGATTGACATGGCCGCGGGCCCCGGCGCATAGCAGGAAGGCGTTGTCGTCCAGTCGCAACCCGTAAGCTCACAAGCCAAGGTGACGAGTGCGAAGCCCCGCAACGTCGCGCAAGTTGCCACGCCGCCGAGGTTACTACTCGCCTACCAAGCCCGCCACGCTTCAAGCTGGCTTCCGGGCGGGGATGACGCCTCGAGGTCCTCGCCGACGCCATCGAGCTCAAGCATGGACGCACGCGCATTGGGCGGGGTCGCACGCCTGTGACACGAACGTTACTTGACGCGACGCCATGGTCCCGTACGGTCGAGGCTTACCGTAGGAAACCGTCATTGGCGAGGGTAGCGGGTCCAATAGCGATTCGCCGAGGAGGTGGGTGGTCATGTCCAAGACGTTTCGGAGAATCGCCGCGCTGGCGATCGGAGCCTGCGCGGTTACGTGGATTGCGCGCGCAGCCCACGCCGACCCAGCCGACGGTCCGAGCGACTACCAAATCCTCCTCGGCGATCCGTCGCTCGATCAACCGGTCATCGCGCACAATGCCGCGGAAGCGAATGCCACGTTCGATCGGAGAGCGTCGCGTATTCTTCGATACATCGGCTGTAAAGCCGAACCAACGAATTTGCCCGATGGCGGGTGTTCGGGCATAGGCAGCGACGAAGGCTGCTACCAAGGCATATTGAATTCGCAGTTCAACGGCGAGGGACAGGGCCTCGACGTCCTGGCAAAGCTGGCCTACAACGGGACCTGCGGGCCGGACACCGACCCTGAGCTGCAGACCGCCACAGCGCGCTACCAGGCGATCGACAACGCCCTCGCCCAGCTCTCGATCGAGTCCGGCCAAGTCGAGGGGACCAACCAGCCGCCCACGAGCTTCGGCCCCGCCACCATATCGCGCTTTGGCGATCTGGATACGGGGTTCAAAGATCTCATCCCCGTCCTATATCTGTACAAAGACAAGATTCCCAATTCGTACGGCCATGTGTTGTCCGTTCTTCAAAACAACACTGGTATTAACTACGATCCCTTGCTCGGCGTCACCCTGGGCATCCTCGGTCTCCCTCCGGCGACGTGTCCCGACGGGGGCGTCGGTTTCTTGGGATCGTGCAGTCAAGTCCCCATCGCGATTCCGTATTGCGGAAATCCACCCTATTGGGTTGCCTCCAACCTCGCGAGCGGCACGACCTCCGCAGCCTTGACGGGCGTCGGGATCGGGGCGGGGCTCTTCACCGGAGGCGTTCTTGGCGGCTTCATCGGTGGCCTCCTCGGCGACTTAGTCGGAAGCGGCGGGGCCGGAAGTGCCTACATACCCGAGACTGAGAACCACTCGCTTCTCGAGCTGTCGAACCAATACTTAGTCAACCAGCTCGTCAACCTGCAAGCATCCTCCGTGGTCGTCGACAACTCCCAGGTCCACCAGATGCTTATGTACTTTCTCAAGGGCATCCTGACGACGGACTTTTTCGAGTACAACGCCAAGCCGTACCAACACTACGCGCTCTACGCGATGGAAAACCTCGCTGACTTCGCCGAGGATCAGGACATCAAGACCGCTGCCCAGATGGTGCTTGACTGGTCCGCGGCGAAGTTCGCCGTATCGAGCAGCCTCGTGCGCCGCACGGCCCCCTATCGTCGGCGAGCGTCGCACGATGGCAATTTCCTCGTGGGCACGCTCGAGGACGAGCAAGCATGCCGGTTCTTTCTCTACACCGGACAGCTCGACGCGCTCGGTGTCGAGGTGGGGATCAGATCCGACGGCTCCGAATTCACGGAATTTCCGGACGGCAGCGCTGCGGCGACCGACGGCGGGACCGAGATGCGCTTGCCCGACGGTGGCACCGTCGCCACCAAGGTGCAGTACCGCGCCATTTCGTTCTGCCAATCCGCGGCCCGCGAGGCGGTGAGCAGCTACCGCCTGCCCGATGCTATTATTGACATGGCGTTCAAGCCCGCCTCACCCTATTTTCAATACATCTCCGGGGGTACATACAACTACTATTCCACGTTCTACGCAAACACCACGGGCGGAGCGCACGTCCCGAACTCCCCCGAAGTGTATGCCTACCAAAGTCCGTTTCTCATCGCCGCCGGAGGGCTTGCCGAGCCGAACGGTCTGCCCGAGGTGACGACCGGGGCGATTGCGGATTCCCTCTTGGATGCGTTCGGGGGCCTCGTCGGCTCCGACGGAGTGGTCGAGTACTCATACGATGGCGAGGACGTCGGCATCTCGCTACCGGTTCTGCTTCTGCCTAACAATCCGAACGATCAGAGCGCGGCACAGAACGACCTCGATCCCGTCCATCCGAATCCCGGCGTCCGTCCCTACGTCAACCGCAATGACCTGGTACAAATCATCGGAAGCGGGCACGGCGGAGCCAATCTATGCGTGGCCCCGGGCTTCGCGTGCGGGAAGAAGGCGACGATGCCGAAGGTCGCAGCACCAAACACGATCACGGCCGGGCCGTGGCAGTTCGCCGACCTACCAAGCGAGCCGACCCACACCTACGTCGCCATGCTCACCGTGACACCCTACTTGATCTCACCAGGGTCGATGCAGTTCGGCTCGGTGCCGGAGCAGCCGGTGGTCGCACCCTACAATATTGGATTGTTCGAGGCCGAGCCGGCGAGCGGCTTCGCGAATCTCTCCGACTTCCAAGCCCAGGTGGAGCGCAACAACCCGGCGGGTGCCAGCCTTTTCGTGGCCAACAACGCCACCATCATGCCCCTCCAGGGGATCGAGTTCGCGCTCCCATCCCCTCCCTGCGGCGAACTCATTTTTTCATGCGAAGCGGTTCTGGGATGGTCGGGGCATTACGTGATGACCAATGGGTCGGAGTATGACTTCCAGATACCGGTCGACACGATCCTGCCGTCCAAGAGCCAGGGAGGTTCTCCTGGCTTCGACGATCCGCAGAGCCCGAGCCCGTTTGGCTCGTATCCCATCACATCTCAGAATGTCTTGCTGCCCCCGACCGATCCGACCACGTGGGGTCTCGCCGAAGGCGAATTCATGCAGGCCAACCGCAACGGCGTGATCAACATCGTCGATCTGAACACCAACGTCCCCTGTCACCTCGACATCGAGGACCCCACGAAGCCGCTCATCAGCGGGTGCACTGTGACCTGCTCGCCGACCTGCTCCGTCAACTTTCCCTGCACGTCCGGCGGCGACTGTCAGTCGAAGATCTGCACTAATGGGGTCTGCGCGCCTCCGAGCTGTGCAGCCGAGGGCTGTCCGACCAACGCGGTCTGCGGCTCGAATCTGGACTGCTCGTCAGGCCTCTGCCTCGTGGGAAAGTGCGCACCGTCGGGAAGTGATTCGGCTCCTTGCAGAAGCTCGAACGATTGCACTTCCTTTGTATGCACGGACGGACTGTGTCGCGCTCCATCGTGCGCCCCCTCGTGTAGCCATGGAGCCCCGTGCGGGGCGCCGAGCGATTGCGGCTCGGGTGTGTGCACCGGCGGACAGTGCGAGCACCCCAATTGCTACCCAGGGTGTGCGAACGGATTGACCTGCGGAGACAACGGTGACTGCGCCTCATTCCAGTGCCGGGGTAACGTCTGCGTGCCCTCCAATTGCGCGCCGACGTGCAACCAAGGAGCTCCGTGCGGGGCGCCGGCGGATTGTGCTTCACGCATCTGCACGGGAGGACTCTGCCAGCCTCCGGCGTGCTCGCCGGAGTGCCCGGCTGGCAGCGCCTGCGCCAACAACGGCGATTGCGCCTCCTTCACGTGCAGCAATTTCGTCTGCACGGGAGCCGCCTCGTCTCCGGACGCCTCGGTTCCCGATTCTGGCCAGGACGGCGGGAGACCGTCTTGCTCATCCAAATGCCCGAACGCGACCGAATGCACGAACAATAACCAATGCGCGTCGTACGTCTGTGGCGGCGGAGCTTGCCAGCCTCCAAGTTGCTCACCAAGCTGCAATCAGGGCGCTCCCTGCGGTTCGAGCGGCGACTGCGGCTCACGCGTCTGCACGTCGGGCATCTGCTCTGCACCCTCTTGCTCTCCGAAGTGCACGTCGGGCAGCGCCTGCAACAACAACGGCGACTGCGCGTCGTTCGTATGCTCGAATTCGATCTGCCAATGAAGAAGTCCGTGGCACGCCTGCTTCGAGCGGAGCTGAGGTCGATCGCATTCATCGCGAGCATGCTCGCCCTGGGGGCGTGCTCCAGCGGGCCCACGTACTACAACCCGCTGACCGATCCGGACGCGAGCGTGATTCAAGGTCGCAACGTCACCTTCTTCTATCACCCGAATGCGGTTCCGTGCGTTGGCACCGTGCCTTACCTCGACTCGAACGTCGACGCCATCGCCTCCTATCTAGGAGTCCAGGTGCCTGCGCCCATCGAGTACCACTTTACGCAGCAGCTTCCTTGCGCTCCGGAGGCCTATGGATGCGTGGAGTCGGCGCCGCAAATCATCCCCGAGGTCTGGGCCAACGTCCCGGATACCGTGCACGAGCTCACACACGCGGTACAGTTTTGTAAGACATCCCCCTCCGTCGCCTTCATCAACGAAGCCGAGGCGGTCGCCCTCGGGGAAGCATATTATTATGGCGTAGTTGACGGCCTTTCCGACACGATGCTTCTAACGCCAGATCCGCTTCCGGGTGACTATTACCCTACCGCAGGCGATTTCGGCTCGTACCTGCTCACGACATATGGCCCAGCACCCCTTGAGCAAGTCTTTTCGGCAGTGCCGAAGGGAAGCCCACCGGACGCGGTCGAAGCTGAATTCACCGTGGCGTACGGGGAGAGCATGGCCCAGCTTCGCGCCGATCGCGCCGACTCCGGACTCGTCTTTCCGTGGGACCGCATCAAACTCACAGAGTGCATGGCACTCGAGCCCGACGATTCGATTGCCGACGGGGGCGCGGTGAGTGAAACGGTGGACTGCACTGCCAATGCGGTTGGCGTCTTCGACGCTTCGATGTACCGAATGATTCCCTTCGACATCGCCGACGACGGGCTCTACACGATCGATTTGGAGGTCCCGGACAACGCCGGCGCCACGCTGACCGGCTGCGCCACGTCCACGCAATTGGACTGGGGAAGTAGCTCGTGGATACCCGCGCAGTCGATCGTTGTCGGCTACCTCGCCCACGGCCGCTACGCCCTTGGACTGGGAGCGCCATCGGAAGCGGGGGTGACGTTCACGGTGACCGTTCACCCGATCGCCCTTGGCACCCATCCTGCGTGCGCATCCGTGCCCGTCCTCTCGATTCCGCAGGGCACCCGACACCTTTTCGTGTTCTCGACCGACGATGCGACCGTCGAAATCCCTTTCGAGCTCGGCTCGCCGGCGATCGCCTCCGGATGGCGAGGCTTAGCTGCCCAAGCCCAGATCTGCCTCGATGGCTGCGATCAGGGCTGCTCCGCGACAGATGCGAGCTCGCCGAACTTGAGCGTGGATGTCACCTATACTGTGGCCGCGCAATTCGTAGCCAATGGGCG
>Ga0326728_10024480_pt1 | contig 10935 bp, 11 predicted proteins | sample MB3enrmetagenome_FD_207602 | JGI IMG/M metagenome (GOLD analysis project Ga0326728, IMG submission 207602) | Lab enriched peat soil microbial communities from McLean, Ithaca, NY, United States - MB31MN | ecosystem: Environmental > Terrestrial > Soil > Wetlands > Peat | place: USA: New York...
CCAACCTGCGCGCCGTGGCAATGGCTTGCAGCCCCGCCACTCCCGCGCCGATCACCAGCACGCGCGCCGGCGCCACGGTGCCGGCCGCGGTCATCAGCATGGGGAACATGCGCGGCGAGGAATTGGCGGCGATCAGCACCGCCTTGTAGCCCGAGATCGTCGCCATCGACGAAAGCGCGTCCATGCTCTGCGCGCGAGTAATGCGGGGCATCAGTTCCATGGCCAGAAAGCTGACCCCGCGCCCGGCCAGTTCCCGCGCCGCCTCCACCGCGGTAAGCGGCTCGCCAAACCCGATCGCCGTCTGGCCGCGGCGCATGCGCGCCACGTCCGCAGCGCCCATCTCGGGATTGGCGCCCGGACTGCGCACTTGCAGAATCACGTCCGCCGCCGCAAACACTTCCTCGCGGCCGGCCACGCGCACACCCTTTTCGGCGTACTCCGCATCCGAAAATCCGGCCTCCCGGCCGGCTCCGGCTTCCATGATCAGTTCCGCCCCGGTCTTCGCGAATACGCCAACTGCCCCCGGGACCATGGCCACCCGGCGCTCGCCGGGGAACGACTCAGAAACAAACCCTAGCTTGACTCCCACGAAGCTCCAGTCTCCCGCTGCGCAATCTGAATGTCTCGCAAATCGATATGATGCCATATCCATCCGGGTCGATGTACGATCGGCCAGGCTTGCTATCCTGGAGGGATGCAGATCACCGTCGAACTGCCCGACGACATTGCCCGGCATGTCGATCCAGGTCGGGAGGCCCTCGAACGGCTTGCCATCGAAGGCTACCGTTCCGAGGCGCTCACGCACTACCAGGCCAGCCAGTTACTCGGCATGACGCGATTCGAGTTCGACGCCTTCCTCAAGGATCGAGGGATCTACGACCACGCGTATAGCGTCGAAGATCTGGATCGTGATCTGGAGACGCTTCGACGGCTGGAAGCCAAGGGCCTCCCACGCGGGACATGATTCAACAGGACTTTGGACCAGCGGTTGCAGGCTCTGGCCCCCAGGGCGAAACGCGAGGGGATTCGCGCTATGGGCCCAGGGCCGCGCGGAAAGCATTCCGACCCGCAAGCCCTCAACCGACTCCCTTGCCGACCGGGTACGGCCATTGCTGGCAGTGCCCGGACCTCCGCCCTCAGCGGTGATGGAACACCGTGTGGACACGATTTCGCAATCGGAAGAGCAAACTCGAACGCTCAGGCCATAGAGCGAGCGTAAACAGTTCCTTGACGTGCTTGCGATCCCAGTCACAGGTAGGATTGAAGGACCTTGAAATGAGGGAATCGAGGGCCTGCTGTTGGCGTTTGTTCTTGATTGCTGCCTGACGTTCCCGGGCGGCCTTCCCAATCGCCTCCAGATCCTTCTTTCTCCGATAGATATCTTCGCCCTCGGCAATGCGCTGACGATAGTGCTCGTCCCACGACGCCATGTTTCGCAGACGTTGCCGTATGTCATCGATTTCGGCAAACCGCTGGGCCTCATCCTTGCCGACGTTCCCGGGCCAATTCTCATCCGACAATTCGTTTAGATGCCGGACATAGCCCTCTCTCAGAGTTTTGACCGCCATTAGACGCTGCCGCTCGTCTTCCAATGCCCTCAGGTATACGGAGTCCTCGTCATCGGGGGCAGGGCTCTCCGAATTGTTGTCGGTGGAATCTGCCATAAGAGAGGAGTCTACTACTATACGCTTCCGAAAGACTACAATCGACGCGTGCTATGCTTCGGATAGCCGCTTGGCTCGACCGGGCGAACGCGGGAGCCCTGACCCGCCCGGCGGCTGCCTTGAGCTCTCAAGGCGATCGCCGCAGGGAGTGGTCTAAATGGCTTCCAACCCCGATTTTCCGAAGGACGACCGGGACAGTCTGTTTCGTGCTGAACTTGCGGCTGCTCTGGCTGCCCCTGCAAAGCGAGGCCGTCGGGCGACACCGCCGGAGTTTCGGACCCGAGAAGGCAGACTGGCGCTCCCGTTATGGCGGGAACAGGCACTCTACAGCCTGAACCGCGCTCGGTATGGGGATTGGTGGGCGCTGTTGCTTGATGCCGGCACTGCCGCTCGGATCGAGCACGCCATCGCTCCGTTTGCGAGCTACGACGCTTTGATGGCCGCTTACTGGAAACACCAACGTCCCAACGCGGTCCGATCCGAGGTTGATTCGGAACGGGCGAGTTGGGAGGAACTGTGCGAACAACTGCCGCGACCAGATTTCGACGAATTTTCAACGGTCTTGAGCAAGCCTGTGAAGGAACGCGTTGCCTTCGCCGAGGATTTCGGAAAGCGCGCAACACGCACCCTCAAGGAGTTCCTGAAAGTGCCGGCACATCGGCCCAAAGTCAGACCATCCAAGACCGACTTCGCCAATGATAAGTGGCTGTGCCGCCTCGCCGCCTACATTTTGAATTTTCCCGAGGATTTTCGCTAAGTGGCAGAAAAATAATGGGAATTAAGTCCACCCCCCTTTTTTCGTTACTCAAACTGGTCCGGTAGAGTTGTAAACATGAATAGACGGACCAATCCCGGCCTCGGTCAGCGAACCGTCATTGTCGTAGCCGACACCTCGCCTCTGAATTACCTGGTTCAGATACGCTGCCAAGACCTGATGCCCGCTCTCTATGAGCGTGTCCTCGTTCCGGCTGCGGTGGTAAAGGAGTTAGATCACCCTCGGACGCCAGTCAGCGTGCGTTCTTGGCTGAGTTCTCTACCCGAGTGGATCGAGGTCCGGGAAGTCCAGTCCCCACAAGATCCGGCCCTTGAGGGACTCGATCCCGGCGAACGTGAGGCCATTCAGCTGGCTCTGGAGGAACACGCTGATCTGCTGCTGATGGATGAGCGGGCAGGCGTCAGAGCTGCACTACGCCAAGGTCTGGAAGTCACCGGTACTCTTGGCCTTCTGGTCCAGGCGGCAAGGCGCGGCTTGGTCGACATTGACGCGGCGCTCGCCGATCTAGCGGCCACTGGGTTTCGTTCAACGCCCGGGCTGATGGAACGGGTACGGGCGCGGCTAAAGGGATGAACTTATCGTTGAGTCCGCTGTACTGAAGAAGAAGCGCAACTGCATCGTGCCGAAGGCTGTCTAAACTCATTTTCCGTGAGGTTGAGAGCTGCGACGAAGGATACGGCGGTAACGAGCGCCCAACCCCTCTGGCTTCCGAAGGTTCCAAATGTTGTCGGCGGCGCAGTAGAAGGTTCTCATTGCCTTGCGTGAGGGGCTCCACTTTTTGCCTGTTGAATCGAGCACGCAAACTTCCGTCACCGACGTTATGGAGGTCTTCGAGTAGCCATTGGGGATCGAATGCCACGGCGTCACAGGAAGAACAACAGAGACGGAGAGAGCCTCCTCAAGTCCAATCCTCTTGTTGTCTAGGACACAGCGGCCTATTCCACCAGTCTCTCCGCGCTCCGCTGTGCAGGTAAATGCGCAACGAACCTCCTGAATGGTTACAGGCCGCGTTCCCCGATTGGTAACCGTTACGTCCACCTTGAAGGTCGATTCGCCGCCCGGCTCATCTCTTGTTTCCGATGGCTCAATCGTGAACGTCAAGATGGTGCGGTCGGCGCGGAACGTTCGCCAAAGGGCATACCATCCAGGAACGTAGGCGAGGAGCTTCAGGACCTTTTCGAGACTGGCCCACCAGTCGGCCATAGGCATGCCCAAAATCGTAACATGCTCCTCCTGCCGTATCACGCCCTCCGCTGTTGTCCTTATAGCCGGTTGCGTCGTCTTCTGGTGGAAGGCGCTCGACTGAATGCAAGCCCCATCTCGTCAAAGCGATCTTCCCTTACGGTACAATTCCGGTATGCGGCGATCTTCAACCAACTCGGCGCGTCTGCCCTCATGGTCAACGGGCCGAGAAGAACAAAAGCCGACCGGCCCGCAGGATCGGTTCTGGGAGGGATTCGAAGAAGAGGTGCAAGCCTACCTCGCGCGTTATCCTCAAGAACAGCAGGAACGGGATCGGTTCGCCGGGACCAGCGCCGATCGATTGACCAGGGAGTCTTGAGACCCCGGCTTTCGGCCCGCCCGACCGCCCGCGTCGAGGCGAAGTCTGGTGGGTGAACTTTTCACCTTCAATCGGCAATGGGATCCGAGATGAACATCCGGCGCTGGTCATTTCAACCAGCCCTCACACTATGGCCAGAGTGGAAACCATCGTCCGCCGATTGCTCGAGCTCTGATAGCCTCATCTACACTAAGTCCGCCGTACTGAAGAAGAACCGCAATTCCGTCTCCGCCGTCTCCACCGCGTCCGATCCGTGAATGCAATTCCGCTCGATGTCCGACGCGAAGCGCTTGCGGATGGTGCCCTCCGCCGCGTTCGCCGGGTTGGTCGCGCCCATCACGTCGCGCAGCTTCCGGATGGCGTCCTCGCGCTCCAGCGCCATCGCGATCACCGGGCCTTCCGTGATGAACTTCACCAGCCCCGCGAAGAACGGCTTCTCGCGGTGCACGGCATAGAAGCCCCGCGCCTGGTTGTCCGTAATCCGGATCATGCGCAGATTCACGATTCGAAAACCGGCCTGCTCGATCATGGCGAGGATCTCGCCGGCTTGCCCCGCCGCCACCGCGTCGGGCTTGATCATTGAAAACGTGCGTTCCATAAGCATAAGAAGAACACAGGCAGGAATGCCTGTGCTACAAGCGCGCTTGAACCTTCTCCCCGATTTCGGCCGGCGACGAGCACACCGTGATGCCCGCCTCCTGCATGGCCTTAATCTTGTCCGAGGCCTTGCCCGACCCGCCCGCGATGATCGCGCCGGCGTGCCCCATGCGCCGTCCCGGCGGCGCGGTCTGCCCGGCCACGAATCCCACTACCGGCTTCTTCACATGGGCCTTGACATACGCGGCCGCGGTCTCCTCGGCATTGCCGCCGATCTCCCCGATCATGACGATGGCATCGGTCTGCGGGTCCGCGTTGAACAGCGTCAGCGCATCCACGAAGTTGGTGCCGATAATCGGATCGCCGCCGATCCCGATGCAGGTCGATTGCCCGATCCCCAGCCGCGTCAACTGCCCCACCGCCTCATAGGTGAGGGTGCCCGAGCGCGACACCACGCCCACATTGCCTTCCTTGTGAATGTGGCCCGGCATGATCCCGATCTTGCATTTGCCCGGCGAGATGATCCCCGGACAGTTGGGTCCGATCAGGCGCGTCGGCTTCCCTTGCAGGAACTGCCACGCCCTCACCATGTCCAGCGTGGGAATCCCTTCCGTGATGCACACCACCACCGGCACGCCGGCATCGGCCGCTTCCATCACGGCATCCGCCGCGAAGGGCGGCGGCACGAAAATCACGCTGGCATTCGCACCCGTCTCCTTCACCGCCTGCGCCACCGTATCGAACACCGGAAGCTCCAGGTGTTTCGTGCCGCCCTTGCCGGGCACTACGCCGCCCACCACCGTGGTGCCGTAGGCGATGGCCTGCTGCGCGTGGAAGGTTCCTTCCTTCCCCGTGAATCCCTGCACGATCAGCCGCGTGTCTCGGCCTACCAGTACGCTCATGTTTTCCTTACGCCGCCAGTCTCACTACCTTCTCCGCCGCGTCGCGCATATCCGCGCCCACGGTGAAGTTCAGCCCCGACTCCATCAGGATCTTCCGCCCCAGTTCCACATTGGTGCCCTCCATGCGCACCACGATGGGCACCTGGATGTTCAGATCGCGCGCCGCCTCGACTACCCCCGTGGCCAGCGTGTCGCAGCGCAGGATGCCGCCGAAGATGTTGATCAGCACCGCCTTCACGTGCTTGTCCGAAAGCAGGATGCGGAACGCGTTCTTCACCTGCTCGGCGCTCGCGCCGCCGCCCACGTCGAGGAAGTTCGCCGGGCTGCCGCCCGCGTACTTGATGATGTCCATGGTGGACATGGCCAGCCCCGCGCCGTTCACCATGCACCCCACCGTGCCGTCCAGCTTGATGTAGTTCAGTCCGAAGCGCGAAGCCTCCACTTCCAGCGGATCCTCTTCGTGCAGGTCGCGCAGCTCGAGCAGTTCTTTGTGACGGTAGAGGGCGTTGTCGTCGAAGTTGATCTTGGCATCCAGCGCGTACACCTTGCCGTCCTTGGTCAGAATGAACGGATTGATCTCGGCCAGCGACGCATCCATGGCCAGGTATGCCTTGGCCAGCGCAATCATGGCCGCCGCGGCGCCATTCACGCTGGCGTGCGGAATGCCGATGCCGAACGCCAGTTTGCGCGCCTGGAACGCCGCCAGTCCCAGGCCCGGCTCCAGCGTCTCCTTGAGGATCAGTTCGGGCGTCTTGGCGGCCACCTCTTCGATCTCCATGCCGCCGGCCGACGACGCCATGAACACCGGCTTCCCCTGCACGCGGTCGAGCACGATCCCCAGGTACAGTTCGCGCTCGATGGGCAGAGTCTCTTCAATCAGCAGCCGATGGACGATCCGACCTTCGGGACCGGTCTGGTGCGTCACCAGCCGCATGCCCAGAATGCCGCGGGCCATCTCTTCGGCCTCGGCGGCATCTTTGGCCACCTTCACGCCGCCGCCCTTGCCGCGTCCGCCGGCGTGAATCTGCGCCTTCACCACCACGCTGCCGCCGATCGACTTGGCCGCGGCGGCGGCCTCTTCCACCGTGAATGCCACCTCGCCCCGCGGGACAGGTACGTGGTAGTGGCCCAGAATGGCCTTGGCCTGATACTCGTGAATTTTCATGGAAATCTTCTGTGTTAGTATGGCGAGAAAGCCAAACATTTCAATATATCATGTCCCTTTTGGCCCACCTGGAACGCGTTGCCCGGTACCAAGATTTGACCCCGGAAGAAGCGCGCTCCGCCATGCACGCGATCCTCGGCGGCCAGGCCAGCCAGGCGCAAATTGCGGCCTTCCTGATGGCCCTGCGCATGAAGGGCGAGACCGTCGGCGAGTTGGTGGGATTTGCGCGCGCCATGCGCGAGATGGCCGAGCCCGTCAACGTGGGACTCAACGGCGAACCGCTGCTGGACACCTGCGGCACGGGCGGCGGCGGACCGCGCACGTTTAACATTTCCACCATCGCCGCTTTTGTGGTCGCCGGGGCGGGCGTGCGCGTGGCCAAGCACGGCAATCGGTCCAACTCCACGCAGTGCGGCAGCGCCGACCTGCTCGAGGCCATGGGCATCGATATCGCCTTCTCGGCGCCCGCCGCGGCGCGCGCCATCCGCGAGATCGGCATCGGATTTCTGTTTGCCCCCGCCGTCCACACCGCCATGAAGCACGCCGCGCCGGTGCGCCGCGACCTGAAGATGCGCACCGTCTTCAATCTCCTGGGCCCGCTCACCAATCCCGCCGGGGCCACCGCGCAGCTTGTGGGGGCCCCTTCGGCCTATGCCGCCGAGCTGATGGCCGGCGCCCTGGCGGACTTGGGTCTGGGGCGCGGCTTTGTGGTCCACGGCTCCGATGGCATGGACGAAATCACCACCACCGGTCCAACCCTGGCCTTCGAAATCCGCCACGGAAAAGTCGAGCGCCGCGAACTCGCGCCGCACGATTTCGCGATCGGCTGCGCCCAGCCCGCCGACCTGGAAGGCGGCGACCCGGCGCGCCACCGCGAGATCGCCATCGCCGTCCTCGCCGGCGAGCGTGGCCCTGCCCGCGATATCGTGCTGGTGAATGCCGCCGCCGCCTTGGTGGCCGCGGGCAAGGCGAACACGTTCTGCGAGGGTGTCGCCGCGGCCGCAGCGTCCATCGATTCGGGCGCCGCGCGCCAGAAGCTCGACGACCTCCGGCGCTTTACGCAGGCGGGTCGCTCTTGAACTGGGCCCAGAAGTCCGCGGATGTCAGCACGGGAACGATCTCGAACTCCATCAGATCGTCCCAATGGCTGGTCCACGCGTGGAACAATTCCGGCTGCGACGTTTCCATCAACTGGAAGCATCGGTGGCCCGCCGGCTCCAGCCAACTGGCGTGATAGATCAGACCCTCGGGCTGCATCCGGCCGCACCCCCGGAAGCGTTCGCCCACCAGCCGCCAATCGCCGTGCTTGGCCTTCTCGATTACCATGTAGAGCATTAACCGAAGTGTAACCTAGGTCAGTACACCGCTTCCCTCCCTCACGGTCGGGGCTCCGATCGGAGCCGCGCGCGTTAGCAAGCGGTGTCGCGATCGCGCGTTTCAGTGAGTGGTGGCTGGAACGGAACGCACGGCCCGCGCTACCTTGTAAGGAAAGGAACCGACCATGAAAAGGCTCGCCCTGCTGTTGGCATCGTGCACTCTCGTTTACGCCGCCGAGAAAGTCGAAATTCTGCGCGACGAATACGGCGTGCCTCACATTTTCGCCGCCACCGCCGCGGGAGCCGCGTTCGGGTCGGGTTACGCGCAGGCCGAGGACCGCCTGGAGGAAATGCTGCGCAACTACCGCAAGGCCGAAGGCACCATGGCCGAAGCATTCGGCCCGGAGTTCGTGTTTCACGATTACCGCCAGCGCGTGTGGCGCCACGCCGAGGTAGCCCGCGAACATTACAAGGACCTCGACCCCAAGCTGCGCGCCATCTGCGAAGCCTTCCAGGCCGGCGTCAAGAAGTTCATGCAGGAACATCCCGAGCAGGTGCCGGCGTGGGCGCCCAAGCTCGAGCCCTGGCAGATCGTCGCGCTCGGGCGCTACATCATCTGGGGATGGCCCGAAGGCGAAGCCGGCGGCGACCTGAAGCGCATCGGCATCGATCCCGACCCGGTGGCCTACCACGGGTCCAACGAGATGCTGCTCGCGCCCTCGCGCACGGCCATGCACGCGCCCATCGCGGTGGTCGATCCGCACCTGAGCTGGTACGGCGAGTTCCGCTTCTACGAGATGCGGATCTACGGCGGCGAGCTGGCCTTTTCCGGCGCGGCCATTCTGGGCCTGCCGTTTCCTTCGCTGGGACACAGCCGGTATCTCTCGATCGCCATGACCACCGGCGGCCCGGACACGTCGGATGCCTACGAAGAAGAGGTTCAGGACGGCAAGTACCGGTTCAAGGACGAGTGGCGGCCGCTCCAGGCGCGCACGGAACGCATCGGCGTGAAGGTGGGGGGCGAGATCAAGTGGCAGGAGGTGCGCATCGAATCCACGCACCACGGGCCCATCGTGGCGCACAAGAACGGCAAGGCTTACTCGCTCGCCATTCCGTACGCCAACGAATACCAGTTGTTGGACACCTCCTGGCGCATGGCCACGGCCCACAATCTGGCCGAGGCGAAAAAGGCGCTGGCCGGCCTCCAGTTGATGGCGCAGAACATCATGATCGGCACGGTGGATGGCGACATCTATTACGTGCGCAACGGGCGCGTGCCGGTCCGGCCCGCGGGCTGCGATACGTCCAAGCCCATGTCCGGACCCGCCGGCCAGTGCGAATGGCAGGGGCTGCATCCCTTCGAGGACCTGGTACAGCTCGCCAACCCGCCGCAGGGATACATGCAGAACTGCAACGTCTCGCCGTTCGCCATGATGAAGAACTCGCCGCTGGTGCCTGAGGAATGGGCGGCGCATCCCTACCTCTACAACGATTTCCGCCGGCCGCCGCACCAGCGCGCCGCCATGATGGTGGACCTGCTGGACGCGGCGCACGACGTGACCGCCGAGGATATGATGGGGATCGCGTTTTCGCCGCAGGTGTGGCACGCCGAGCGGTGGCAGGAGCGCATCCGCCAAGCCGCACCCGATAGCGAGTTGGGCAGAATGCTGGCCCAGTGGAACCGCCGCAGCGGCGCCGATTCGCGCGCCGCCCTGGCCTTCTACCTCTTCAAGACCGCTCTGGGCCCGACAGGCCGCAATGTGGACCCGCCCGATTCGCTGACCGACGATGCGGTGCGCGCCGCGCTCGACAAGGCCGCCGCGCGCCTCGGCGCCGACTTTTCGCCTGGCGCGGTTTTCGGCACGCTCTTCCGCGTCGGCCGGCAGGGCGGCTCGCGCACCTGGCCGGTGAGCGGCGGCTCGCTCAGCGAAGCCGGCATGGCCACGCCGCGCGCCATCTCGTTCGATAAAGTGGGCCGGGAGATGGTGGGACATGCCGGCCAGACGTCCACCCAGATCGTGATCCTGACCAAGCCGCCGCAGTCGTACATGGTGATTCCGCTGGGCGAGAGCGACCATCGCGACTCGGGCCACTGGGACGATCAGGCCGAAAAGCTCTTCAGCCAGAGCCGCGCGAAGCCCACTTACTTCGCCAATCGCAAGGAACTGGAGAAGCACGTGACGGCGAAGAAGGAACTGGCGTTCTGAGCGGCACGGGAATCCGTGTTCGCTTTGAAAGGCCACTGTCATCTGTTTGTCACAATCTTTTCGTAGGCTTGTGTTTTCCCCTTTTTGCGTGGAGGATACATGGATTTTCTCGGAGAGCATCTTTCGACTGGGACAATGCTGTTTCTGCTGCTGGCGCTGGGTCTGGCGCTCAGCTTTGAGTTTGTAAACGGGTTTCACGACACGGCCAACGCGGTTGCCACAGTGATCTATACCCACACTCTGAAGCCCATTGTGGCGGTGGTCTGGTCGGGGTGCTGGAACTTGATTGGCGTACTCCTGTCGACCGGTGGCATCGCATTCGCAGTGGTGGCGCTGCTGCCGGTGGAACTGGTGATCAACGTGGGATCGGGGGCGGGGTTCGCCATGGTGTTCGCGCTCTTGATTTCCGCGATCATCTGGAATGTGGGGACCTGGTATTTCGGGCTGCCGGCCTCCAGTTCGCACACCCTGATCGGCTCGATCATGGGAGTGGGCCTGGCCAACTCGCTGTTGGCCAAGGGCCACGTGTTCGGTGAAGGTGTGAACTGGGCCAAGGCATCGGAGGTGGGTATATCTCTGCTGGTCTCGCCGATCATCGGGTTCGTATGCGCGGCGTTGCTCCTCCTGCTGTCCAAGGCGCTGATCAAGCGCGAGGATCTCTACCGGGCGCCGGAAAAAGACCAACCTCCACCCTTGTGGATTCGGGGTCTGCTGGTGTTGACGTGCACGGGCGTGAGCTACGCGCACG
>Ga0326728_10024481_pt1 | contig 10935 bp, 6 predicted proteins | sample MB3enrmetagenome_FD_207602 | JGI IMG/M metagenome (GOLD analysis project Ga0326728, IMG submission 207602) | Lab enriched peat soil microbial communities from McLean, Ithaca, NY, United States - MB31MN | ecosystem: Environmental > Terrestrial > Soil > Wetlands > Peat | place: USA: New York...
TCTTCGACGACCCGGAGCGGGCGCGGCCCTATTTCCGTCGGCTGCGGGAACTGGCTCAGGAGATTGACGCGAGAAACATCGCCAACCTTTCCATGCGCGAGCTCTCGATGGGCATGAGCCACGATTTCGAAGTCGCTATCGAAGAGGGCGCGACCATTATCCGCGTGGGAACCGCTATTTTCGGAGCGAGGAGCGGGCCGTAGGCGGAAAGCAGAAAGCTAAAGGGCTTGGGTGCAAAGGATGACGGTAATCCAAAATCCAAAATCTAAAATCCAAAATCCAGAAACCGTCTCTTTCTGGCTCAAGGTCAAGCCTCGCTCGGCCCGTGAGGGCTTGGCCTGCGACTCGACGGGGGAACTGCGCCTGGAGTTACATGCTCCGCCCAGCGAAGGCGAGGCCAACCAGGCCTGTGTCTATTTTTTCGCACGGGCATTACGTTTGCCACAAGCGTGTGTGACTATTGTCTCGGGGCAAAGGGCTCGCCGGAAGCTCCTTCGCATCACCGGCCGCTCAGCCGAGGAGACTGTCGCGGCTATCAAGGCACTTGCATCGAGTGGCCGCAATGCCTGATGGGCCGTCCCGCTGGTGCAGCGCTGCCGTTCCCGCGAAAGCGGGAACCCACTCCGCAAACCTTCAGAAAATGGCGGACTGGATTCCCGCTTTCGCGGGAATGACGGGCCTTCTTGCCATTGTCATTAGTACTGCTAAGCCTCAGCCGCGGACGTTTGATATACTAGCCTCTAGCCTTCAAAACGGGGAGCACAAGTGAAAACGAAAAGAACGGTCTATGTTGTCGCGGGACTTACCTTGGCTTTAGCCATTCTGATGGCGCGCGCCGGCTCCGGCCCGGCGCAGTCAGTTCCGGCAGGAAGCAAAATGGCGGAAGAGGTTTACAAGAACATCCAGGTTCTGAAGGGTGTTCCAGCCGATCAGGTGATTCCGGCAATGCAGTTTATGTCGGCCTCGCTGGGTGTGGATTGCGAACACTGCCACGTCGAGCACGCGTTTGATAAGGACGACAAGAAGCCGAAGCAGACGGCGCGGAAGATGGTCCAGATGATGTTCGCCATCAACAAAGACAACTTCGACGGGCATCGCGAAGTCACCTGCTATTCCTGCCACCACGGCGTAGCCGACCCGGCCGGAACGCCCCTGATTGCCGAGGAAGAGCCAAAGCCAGATTTGCGCGGGGAGATGCATGCCGGCGGGGCGAATCCTCTCGATATGCCCACTCCGAATCAACTTCTCGATAAATTCGTGCAGGCCCTGGGCGGCGCGGATGCTTTACAGAAGATCTCGAGCCGGGTCGAGAAAGGCACGCTTAGCGGCTTCGGCGGACGTCAAGTTCCTGTGGAGGTTTTCGCCAAAGCTCCGGACAAGCGCCTCTCCGTGATGCACCTGCCGAATGGAGACAGCATCACAGCCTACGATGGCCGCGTGGGATGGCTGGGCATCCCCGGCCGGCCGCCGCACGAGATGAGCGGCGGGGAAGTGGCCGGCGCAAGGCTGGACGCTGACTTTTACTTTCCGGTGCGCGTCAAGCAGATGTTCAGCCAGCTTCGCGTGGAACGCACGGAAAAGGTCGGGGACGAAGAAACGTATCTTGTAATGGCCGCGAATCCGGGCCAGCCGCCCGTGAGGTTGTACTTCAGCCGGCAGTCGGCGCTGCTGGTGCGCCTGATGCGCTACGTCGATACGCCCCTGGGCCGCAACCCCACGCAGATTGACTACGCTGACTATCGCGACGTCGACGCCATCAAGGTCCCCTTCCGCTGGACCCTAGCCCGCCCCGGCGCGCGCTTCACCATTCAGGTTGACCAGATTCAACAGAACGTCCCAATCGATGACGCCAAGTTTGCTGAGCCTCCCGCGCCCGCACCACCCGCGGCTAACCCAACTTCACCGTAGCGTACCTTCGACCCCTCACCCGTCCCCGCCGGCTGGCGGGCTGGCGAAAGCGCCGGTAGCAGGACACCCTCGCCCCAAGAGAGAGGATGTGAAGAATTCGACATGCCGCGATTTCGGCTTATGCAACCCATTCAGAATTTAGGTGGGGGCACGCCGTGGCGTGCCCCTACGGGAATACTTTAAGCGCTTCAGAGGGCAGAGACCCAAATCCTTTACTTCCCGCACAGTTGCAATGCTGTTGCATCTGTGCGCCATTTCCCACGACCCCTTGGCGTGATATCCCCCATTTCTTCCAACCCGGCACTGTTCCAGAGCCACTTGAAACGACTTGAGTCGTTGCTAAGTGAGTGTGTTTGGGTCAAGATTACGACTTCTTGTCCGGTAGAGTCTATTGCAATTAACTTGCAGGACTCTTTTTAATGACAAGCGATTTTTCGGGTGACCTTGAGGGGAGAGATTCATGAAATGGCGAGATAGAACACCCGCATCGACAAGCCAGCACACCCCAATAATTCTGAAGCTTGCGATGGCGGCTCTAATGTTCCATGTCTGTGCGCTCTGCGCGGCCCCCGGAGGAAGCATTTCCGGGGCGGTCGTCGATCCCAGTGGCGCGGTGATCCCCGGCGTGGCTGTGACCCTGCTTTGCGCAGAAACGGGTGTGAAACAAATCGCGACCTCGAATAGCGATGGCTCCTATCTCTTTCCGGCACTGCCCGCAGGTCATTATGAAATCGAGATTCATCATCCCGGATTCAAACCGTATCGGCAAGTGGGGCTGAGCCTTGACGCCACTACCGTCTTGCAGGTGGACGTAAAGTTGGAACTGGGCACCCAAACGGAAACTGTGACCGTATCCGAATCGGGGGTTCACGTTGAGGCGACTAGCACTCAGATGGGCGAGGCTGTTACGGGAGCCAAAATCACCGCCGTGCCGCTGAACGGCCGGAGCTACACCGATCTGTTGGCTCTCCAGCCCGGGATCATTCCCACCAGCTCCCAACAGCCCAACGCCGTGGTGATGGCCGGGGTCAGCAGCACGCCGCCTTCCGGCGACCTCGATCCAGGAAGCTTATCGGTGAGCGGCCAGCGGGAAACCGCCAACGGTTTCATGGTGAATGGCAGTGATGTGGAAGAAGGCGTCAACATGGGCACAGCCATCGTTCCCGATCTCGATTCCATCCAGGAAGTTCGAGTGCTTACCAACAACTTCGACGCCGAATATGGCAATTACAGCGGCGGCCAGATCATCGTGGCAACGAAGTCAGGCGGCAACCGCCTCCATGGCGACGGGTTCGACTTCCTGCGCAATACGACCTTGGATGCACGAAACTTCTTCTCCACCGATCGCGCGAAATTCCGCCAAAGCCAGTTTGGAGGTGCCTTGGGAGGGCCCATAAAGCGCGACCGGATATTCTTTTTTGGCGATTATCAGGGCACCCGCATGACCCAGGGCGTTGATACGGGGCTCATTCCGATTCCATCCTCCGAGGACCGGGCAGGCACTCTCTCCGATCTCTCCAGCTCCTTGACGGGGACTGTGACCGGAAACTATTGGACCAAGATGCTCGGGCAAGAATTGGGCTATCCCGTCTCCGTGGGGGAGCCTTATTATCTTCCCGGCTGCAATAGTTCGGCAGCCTGCGTTTTTCCCAACGCCACGATTCCTCAGAGTGCTTGGTCCGCGCCGGCCAAAGCGTTGTTGAAATACATCCCACAACCCAATCAGGGCGCGAGTTACTTTACGACCTCGGCATACAATGAAACTCTTCGCGACGATAAAGGAGCGCTGAGGCTTGATACCAACACGCGCTCGGGAACGCTTTCTGCTTACTACTCCCTGGATGACTACTTTTTGGACAATCCCTACCCGACCGCTCAAGGAGGAGCCAGCGTTCCCGGGTTCAACGCCTTATCCCTCGGCCGCGCTCAACTTATGAGTCTCAGCGGGACAGAGACGTTGGGCTCGAACACGGTCAATGAATTTCATCTCAGCTATTTGAGGTTTGCCAACAACGTCGGCCAGCCCGTAGGAGGCGTGGGTCCGAAGCTGAGTGAGCAAGGATTCGTGGAAGGCCCCGGCACGCTCGGCATCGTCCCCCTGAATCCCAAGATTGAAGGTATCGAGAATGTGGCGCTGAATTCCTTCGCCTTCGGGGTGGACACCACCGGCCTCGTGCAGGTCAACAATCTATTCCAGGCGACAGACAACTTCTCAAGAGCGATTGGGAAGCACCTGTTGAAGATGGGAGGCGGACTCCACTTTGACGAGATCAACGTCAACCCGGATGCCGTCTACAACGGCTCATTCCAATTCACGGGAAGCGAGACTGGGTCCGACTTTGCGGATTTTCTCCTGGGCGTGGCCAGCTACTACCGGCAAGGAGATTCTGCAAGCTTCTATCTTCGGAATAAATATCTTGGGCTGTATGGGCAGGATAGCTGGCGCGCGAAGCCGAATTTGACCTTGAATTACGGTTTGCGATGGGACGTGCTTCCCCCCTGGTACGAGAAATACAACCAGCTTCAAACCCTTGTCCCGGGCCAACAGTCCGTCGTTTACCCCGGCGCGCCAGAGGGGCTGGTTTTCCCGGGCGATCCCGGAATCCCGCGAACGCTCGCCCCCACGAAGTACGCGAATTTCGCGCCGCGCGTCGGGCTGGCCTACGCGCCAAGCGTTCAAAACGGCTTGCTGCGCAAAGTCCTGGGAGGCGCCGGGAAAACCAGCCTGCGTGCCGGATATGGCATGTTCTACACGGCATTCGAAGGACTCTCGGCCAGCATTATGAGCGCCAACCCGCCGTACGGCTACGATTACAACAGCAGCGCCTCGCCTTTATTCGCTACGCCGTTCGTGGCGGCGGCGACCGGCCAAAGCTTAGGCCAGCCGTTCCCGTCACCGATTGCCGCCTATGGAGCTTCCGCCGCCAACCCCAACACTACCGTTGACTGGTCCAAATATGAGCCCATCACCGGCGTTCCGTCCTTCTTCCCTGGCAATGTGTCGCCGTATTCAGAAACCTACTCACTATCGCTCCAGCGCGAGCTGGCGCCCAATACGGTCCTCAACCTCAGCTACGTTGGTTCCGAGGCTCATCACCTTCTCGTCCTGATCTCAGCCAATCCCGGCAATCCCGCCCTGTGTCTGAGCGTCAACCAGCCGAATGAGGTCATGCCGGGCACACCGACCTGTGGCCCATTCAGCGAAGGCGGCATTTTCACTCGCAGCAATGGCCAGACCGTCCAGGCACGCGGGCCTTTCAGCGCGCAGTTCGATGCTGTCACCTATCAGAAAACCATTGCCAATTCGAGCTATCAGGCCCTCGAGACGAGCCTTCGCCACAACAGCAAGTCGTTCGAAATCATGGCGGGTTACACCTACAGCAAATCCCTCGACGACTCCTCCAGCCTGGCGGAGCCGCTGAACCCGCTCTATCCCGGCTTGACCAGGGCTTTGTCCGCTTTCGATATGCGCCACAACTTCGTCGCCAGTTACAGGTACACTCTCCCGGCCGAGCGTTTGTGGCGCCGCCGCAACCGCTGGACAGAAGGTTGGTCGCTCTCCGGCATCACGCGCTTTAGCACCGGACTCCCCGTGACGCTTTACAACAACAACGATACTTCCCTGCTCGGCACTATGCCGAACGGAATCAACAATAACGGCGTGGACACGCCGAACTTCGCCCCTGGTAATCTTCTGGATAATACCGACGCTAGGAATGGCAAGCCTGCTTTTAATACATCGCTCTTCAGCCTTCCGGCTCTTGGAACTCTGGGCACTGCGGCCAGACGCTTTTTCTACGGCCCCGGAATCGCCAACTTTGATTTGGCGCTCCTGAAGGACCTGCGATTCACAGAATCGAAGTCGCTCGAATTTCGCCTCGAATCTTTCAATACTTTCAATCATCCTCAGTTCTACGGCGCTGCGGCGGTTGACGGGAACATCAGCAGCTCGGCCTTCGGCCAGGTAGTGAGCGCGGCGTCTCCGCGGCTTCTTCAACTTGCGATGAAGTTCTACTTCTGACTATCATTACACAGGAGGTCCGTCATGATCGAATCGCATCGTTTCATGGCCGGCGTTTTCGGCCGCCAGGGCGCTCCGGGGCTCCGGAAGGGGTGGAGGTGGCTCGCGGCGCTCTCCGCCTGCGCGTTTCTTGGGACCCTCATCGCCGCGTCTTCAGGGCCGCTGGGCGACCTCGAGCGTGAGGCCGAGGTCGGCGGGCCGCTGCTTGCCGGTTCCGCGAGCTACGACGCCTCGCGTGGTGAATACCGCATTACGGGTGGCGGCGCAAATATGTGGGGACAGACGGATGCGTTTCACTTCATCTACCGGCAGGCCTCAGGGGATTTGACTCTTTCGGCCACGGTGCATTTTCCCCACGCCGGCGGGAACGAACATAAGAAGGCAGGCTGGATGGTTCGGCAGGGGCTGGGCCCCAGCGCGCCTTACGCGGACGTGGTGGTGCATGCCAGCGGTCTCACCAGCCTCCAGTATCGGCTCACAGAAGGCGGCGAGACGCAAGAGATACAGTCAAAGATCTCCATGCCGGAAGTTATTCGGCTGGTCCGCCTGGGGAACTCTTTTTCGCTCTGGGCCGCGCGTGGCGGCGGGCCGTTAGAGCTGGCCGGGTCGGTCGAAGTCCCCTTACACGATCCTGTGAATGTGGGCTTGGCGGTGTGCTCTCATGATGCAGGGGTACTCGAGGAAGCCGTGATTTCGAAGGCCAGCCTGCTCGAGTTCAAGGAGGAAGAAGAGCACGACCAGCCGGTGGAAAGCCGCCTGGAAACGATCTCCGTGGAGGGGCTCGAGCGGCGCGTCGTCTATCGCGCTGAGAAGCGTTTTGAAGCGCCCAACTGGTCGCGCGATGGAAAGTTCCTGCTCTTCAACAGCGGCGGGCGAATCTACACCCTGCCGGTCGAGGGCGGCGAGCCTCGTCTTCTGGATACGGGGGAGGCCATCCACTGCAACAACGATCACGGGTTTTCGCCGGACGGCCAATGGCTGGCGGTCAGCAACTCGCCTGGCGAGAGTTCGCTGATTTATGTGCTCCCCGCCGCGGGCGGAAAGCCGCGCCGCCTGACCGGGTTCGGGCCCTCCTACTGGCATGGTTGGTCCCCGGACGGCAAGACACTCGCTTATTGCGCGGAGCGGGGCGGCAACTTCGATGTCTACACGATTCCCATCGAGGGTGGGGAAGAACGCCGGCTGACGGATGCCCCGGGGCTTGACGACGGCCCGGATTATTCGCCGGATGGCCAGTACATTTACTTCAACTCGGAGCGCACCGGCTGGATGCAAATCTGGCGGATGCGGCCGGATGGAACCGCTCAGGAGCAGGTGACGAGCGATGATTACGCCAACTGGTTTGCTCATCCCTCGCCCGATGGGAAATGGCTGGTGTTCCTGTCGTTCGACAAGCGCGTGAAAGGGCACCCACCCAATAAAGACGTTCTGCTGCGTGTGATGCCCGCGGCGGGCGGCGAGCCGCGCGTTCTGGTGAAGCTCTTCGGAGGGCAGGGAACAATGAATGTGCCTTCCTGGTCGCCGGATAGCAAGCATCTGGCCTTCGTGAGCTATCGCCTACTTAAACCCGCGGGCGATGGCCTCAAGAAGTAATTCGCACATTGTGCACTCTGGCGAGTCGTAACCGGCTCTCTAACCCCTCGAGGGCCGGGTATCCCGCATTTGCCGACCCGCGGGGCGAGGTCGGCGCTACGCTCAAAATAGGACACTGCCCAGGATTAGTGTAAGGATCGGCCCCGGTCAAGAGGTCCGCGACCTGGTACTATTGTGCTATAGCATCGCGTGCTGTTGTAAGTTATAAAACTGGTGAAAGATGTGACGGGATGCTCCGAGGATAGGCTTATGCGATCGTGCATGCCAGACACAAGGCGATTCAGGTTACCCGGAGCACGATTTTTGTTCTAGCAATTGTGACTGAAGACTCGCACGTTTAGATAAGGCGAAAAGCCATGGTTCTCGCGGCGCTTATCTTGATCCTCTCGACGGCGTTGTTCTTCTTTTTCTTCCAAGTCGCCTGCCAAAAGATTCTGCGTCGGCAGTTTGAGGGGGAATACTTTCGATCCATCGCCATGGCGAACCGTTTGGAGTTTCCCTCTTTGCAAGAGTCGTTAGAGGGCGATGGCGCCCCGGTCAACTATACCCGGCTACGCATGATGCTCAAGTGCGACTTCCTCGCCCTGACTTACCTCCTCAAGAATGTCGCGAACACGAGCCGGCGCTATTCCCAAGAAGAACGGCTCTTGATCCTGTATTTCCGCTGGCAGGTGCTTTTGTTGGCAGTGCAATGTTTGCTGAAGATGAGCCAGAAAAAGGCAATCCTGAAACTGACCTCGGTTCTTCAGTACTTTGCCAATGTGGTTGGCCAGCGCGTCAATAGCGTAAGGTTTGGGAGTTTGACCACCTCAGAATACCTCCTCCACGGTTAGTTTTACCCGCCTTGGGGCGCACATGGGTAGACCTCCCTTCCCAGCGTGCGCCCCCCTCCCCAAACATCATGCCAGCCAATTTCTTCGATTCCCGCCGTGGGTCGATTACTCCTCCCCCCGGAGCTCCCTGAGCCACACATTGCGAAATCGCACCGGATGATTGTGGTCCTGCAACGTAAGCGGGAGTTTCTCCGGCGTCACTCGATAAGGGGGCCGGCTTTCGAACGCGGTTGGCCCCGTGAGGGAAACGTGATCCTGAACCAACACTCCGTTGTGGATCACGGTCATAATCGCAGGCCGCAGCAGTTTCCCCCCGGCGTTAAACCGCGGCCCATGAAACACGATGTCGTAAGTTTGCCATTCGCCGGGTTTGCGCGAGGCATTCACCAGCGGAGGATATTGCCCATAAACGGCTCCGGCTTCGCCGTCGGCGTAAGTCACGTTGTCATAGGCGGCCGCGCCGTCCACGTAGGTGAGCTTGGCATAGGAGTCAAGCACCTGGACCTCATACAGCCCATGTAGGAAGACCCCGCTGTTGCCACGGTCCTGGTCAGTGCCGCGAGGCGGGTTGGGAGTGGCCCATTCGATGTGCAGTTGACAATCGCCGTACGCCTGCCGGGTTTGGATGTCCCCGGTCCGGGGCGCCACTTCGAAATATCCTTCACCCACTTTCCACTTCGCCGGCCCGCCTCCCGCGACGCTCTCCCAGTTCGACAGATCGTGGCCATTGAAGAGAATGATGGCGTCGGAGGGAGGAGCGCCCGCTTTTTCCTGTGTGCTCGAGGTCCCTGGCGCGATGACCGGGGGAAGGGGACGGCTGCGATCGTTGGGCGGCCATTCGCGCTTGGCTCCTTGCGGCGCGGCAAAGAGCCGGCCAGCAGTCATAAGGCCAAGGAACGCGGCAACCGCCAGGCAAGTCTCTGCAAGAATAATGACTTTACGCATATTCAACTCCGAACGGCTCCAAATCTTCACCATATTCAAATCTTCGCGATTTCCTCGATGAAAACCGGGCGCTGCTGCTCGATGCTACGGCGCGCGGCGATGGGCAACAAGCAATCGAGTGCTGCCTCCCGCGTCGTCACCCTTTGATGGAGCGGATCGGGCGCGGGACCGCGGAATATGGCGTTCTGCATTTTCTCATCGGCGCCCCAGTGTCCGCCACCGCCCGTGCCCACGGTCTGGGTGCGCGATTCCTTGAACAGCGGGGTGATGCGAAGGTCCGCCATCGCGTCCACTTTCCACGGTTGCTCGTGGTAAACGCGCGCATCCAGCCGGCCCTTGGTCCCATTGAAAGAAATCTGGTATCCCTCGTAGGGCATGAAGCAGTTGAGGGAGTAACTCATGAGCACCCCAGTATGGTAACGCACGTTCAAAGTCATGGTGTCCCAGATGTTGATATTGCGCCGGTAGACGCATCCGTCCCGAATGTAGCCATCTTCCGACTCGCACTTGTAGTAGAAATCCATGGCGAACTGGTCCTTGGTGATGTCCCAGAAGAACTCGCACTTTCCTTTGTGAGGACAGTTCAAGCAGCGCTCGCTGCGATACTCGCCGTTGAACCCATAACGGCGCAGCGCCCCGTAAGCATGGACCTCCGCGGGTTCGGCTCCCAGCCACCATTGCACCAGGTCGAGGAAATGGCACTCCTCGGTGACCAGCAGCGAGCCGTTGAACTGCTTGAATCCGTGCCAGCGGCGGAAATAAGAGGCGCCGTGATTGGTGCTCAGATAGTAGTTGAAATCCACGGACGTGATGACGCCGATTTCCTCGGAGTCGATGATCTTCTTGATGGCTTCCGCCTCCGGGCTGTAGCGCAACTCCTCCGCGATAATGAGCTTCCGTCCGGTGTGCCGCTCCGTGTCGAGGATTTCCTGGATCATCTTCTCGTCCGTGGCCATGGGCTTCTCGCTGATGACGTCCACACCCAATTCCATGGCCCGGCAGATGTACTTGTGGTGAAAGGAATCGACGGTGGCGATGATCACGCGGTCAGGGGATGTCTTGCGAATCATTTCGTCGAATTCCGTATCCATGAACATGGGGCAATCCGCGCCAATGAACTCCTTGGCAACGGCCATGCGTTTGCGGTTGATGTCGCAGAGTCCGACGAACTCCAACATATCGCTGTAATCGTTACGCAGACTTCTGCCCCAAGTGATGCTCCCCCGGCCTCCAGTCCCCACCAGCACCACACGAAGCCGGCTGCTTTTGCCTTTGGGCTTGGCGGCGGCCTCCTGCCCCGCCGCCGGTGCAAGAGCTGCGCCTACACCGCCCGTCGCTGCCGCGGCCAGAAACTCGCGTCTGCCTAAATGGGATGATGGTTTATTCATTGATCTAACCTCCTTCGCGTCTTCTGATTCATTCGAGAAACGGCGGGGTAAACCCGCCGCTACGCTGCGCCGAGCTACCTTTTCATCAGCCGGCTAGTGTCGTGTCTCCGAAGTTCGTTCACGAAGATAGCCCGTCAGCAGACGGGCGAAATCATGTAGCCCACGGCGTAAGCCGTGGGTCAGCGAACCCTCCCTCACCCCCGCCCCCTCTCCCGCCCACGCGGGAGAGGGGTGCCGAAGGCGGGAA
>Ga0326728_10024482_pt1 | contig 10934 bp, 7 predicted proteins | sample MB3enrmetagenome_FD_207602 | JGI IMG/M metagenome (GOLD analysis project Ga0326728, IMG submission 207602) | Lab enriched peat soil microbial communities from McLean, Ithaca, NY, United States - MB31MN | ecosystem: Environmental > Terrestrial > Soil > Wetlands > Peat | place: USA: New York...
TCCGGTGTGAGGCGCTCTATCGCCCTCCCCGCCAGGTCATATATGGTGCACTCCGTGCCATTCGGTGCGGATATCACGTATGTGCTGCCGTCATGCCTGACCGATGGCGCCGAGACAGGCGCGAGGGGCCGCTTCAGCGTCCGGGTGGTGCTCCGGCCATCGTACACCCCGGTGGGCGAGCCGTTGAATATGACCCGGGTGACGTTGAAATCGGCGTCGTATGCGATGCTCTGGACCCCGCTGGCCACCGTGTCGGCCCCGAAGCATATCACATGCATGTCCTGCGCGATGGCCTGCGCAAGGTCCGGATAGATGGTGCCGCCGGGCCCTTCATTGACGCCTGCTGTCCCGCATGCGTTGAGTATCACCCACGCTCCCGGAACCAGCCGCTGCGCTATCTGCACCATTATCGCGCTGTCGTTCACGTTCAGGTCATTCGGTTCGGAGCCAAGTTCCGGGTCCGCACTGGCAACGGTTTTCGCCAGGTTGATCTGAGTCGGCGAGCCATGGTCGTTGAGAATCAGCCCCGTTGACAGTTCGCCGCCGAGCCGCGCGGAAGTGCTGTCCATCAGCGCCACCATGTTCGCGGGGTTTCCCGGCTCTATCACCCTTATGTCGAAGGTGTCATAGTCGAAGGCAGGAAATATCAGCGAGCCGAAATCGACGCTATTGGGCATCTTCGTGAATTCCATGATTACCATCCGCTTCCCGGAAACCGGCGTATTCCTGTCATAGTAGAGGTGCCTTATGATGTCATTCGGATAATTGCTGAACAGCGTGATGTTGTAATACCTGAAAAGCGTCTTCACCAGGGGGACTCCGGGGTAAGCCTGGGAGATATCGTAAATCTTCTGATAATCCGCGTATGGGTTATAGCCCACGGCGCCGCCTACCGGGACGAGCGCACCGCCGTTCAGGTTCCAGGTGGGTGATGCGGCATACATCGCGGCGATTGTCGCCGAATCGAGCCCAAGCATCGCATTATACGCTGCCGTGTCCGCCAGTGCCGGATTCGTCATGCAGCAGGCGCTTATGCAGGTGCCCAGTATCTCTTTCCGCGGGTCAGCTGCCTGCAGCGTATCATACTGCGCCTTCCACCGGCCTATGAATCCGGAGCTGCCTATCTGGATGTTCATCTTCGACAGCAACAGCAGCATCGGCCCGAGCGTATTCGAATCCACGGCGCTGCCGAGGCAGGAGAGTGCCGTGCTGCATGCATTCGCAGGTGGTGCCTGCCCTGCGGGCTCGATATTCAGGATTAGCCCGAAATCGCTTAAAGCGCCCAGGAATACCGAGGGGAACGGCGTGTATGTGCCGCTCATGAGCGGGACGACTGCGCTTGCCGCGGAATCCAGAGTGGCCTGAGACAGGGCTATCGCCAATGAATTGGCGTTGTAGATGACCTGGCTCATCCGGCTCATCGTGCCCTGCAGGTTCTGCATCGAGAGCGAGTCGAGGTTGCCGAACGTGCTTGGGCCGCCGTATGCGGTTATTCTCTGCGCGAGTGCATCGGAGACCTGGGCCGCCCCGACCGAGAACTTGCCTATGAGGACCCCTGAAGGGCCCAGGAGGTTGGGGCGTATGTAGTTCAACAGCTCTGCCAGCAGCTGCTGGTCAGTGGCATTCGTTATCAGGTTGCAGAAGCCGGAAAGCGCCTGCGCAGTCGGTTCTGCATCCAGGATGGACATGAGGCAGCTGAAAGAGCCCTGGAATATCTGCGTGAAAGATACTGATGTGCCGCTGGTGAACAGGCTGACTGCGCTTGCCGCGGAGTCCAAAACGTCCTGAGGCAAAACCGTGAGCCCCGGAGTCCCGGCTGCCGAGAGGCTGGCATTGGTTGAGATGACGCTTCCCAGGCAGGACATGGCAGCCTCCAGGTTCTGCACCGATGCTGCGCTGAGGGTGCCGAGCGCGCCCGGGCCGCCGTATGAGGCTATCAGTTGCGTGAAAGCAGCGGCAAGCGGGGCACCTGCGGCTGCGCAGCCGCTTACGCTGTTGTCCACGATGGCGAAGAGGCAGGTGCATGCCGGCTGGAATGACGCGGACATGGCGTATGCGGGATTGGCGAATGGGATTACGGCTCCTACCACGGCATCAAAGGTGCCCTGCGGCAAAACCGCGGCCCCTGCTTCCGGCACCATCCAGGTATTCATGGAAATTACGCTTCCCAGCAGCGATATCGCGGTTTCAAGATTCTGCAGCGACGCCGGGTCAAGCGTGCCGAATGCGCCCGGGCCACCGTATGAGGATATCCTCTGCGCGAGCGCATTGACTGCCGGAATGCTCGCGTTTATCACGAGCGAGTTCAGGTTGCCCTCCATATCCGCCAATGCCGCTGCCACCTGCTGCTCCGTAGCGGCCGGGTTCTCGAGCGTGCCGGTGTCCCCTGAAAACGGATTTGGCGCTGTGGTCGTACTATCGGCTGACATATCAACTCCGGCCACCGCCTTCAGCGGGGATTTCGGCATTACTGCCGTGGCCGCCTTCTTCTGCACCACGTGGAAGTTGTAAGCCGCCTGCACCGGGGCAGTTGCCGCCTCGGCGGGACTGGCGCCCACGGAAGCTGCGCCCAGCAGAACCCCGCCGAACAAAGCGCAGTGCCGCAGTTTCGAAACGGCGGACATATGCAGGGCTGGCGCTTCAGTCATTTTCCTGCTTGCCATGGTATTCCCTGCGTCTGCCATCAATATGAATACATTGGTTACACAATATAAACCCTTCTAACACTACAAAAGCATGCGATTAATGACAATGACCATATCGCCCCCTGGCCTATCTCCAGCCGGAGCAGGCGCTTGAACCAGCCGCAACCCGGGTTTTGGTGAGTCATCAGTGCCTCAGAACCACGTTATTTATCAAAAAGCATAACTTTATATCCTATACAGTTATGATATATGATAATATGAAACTAAATAAAACCGAACTCAAAGTCCTTGCATTTCTGCTGCGGCAGCGGGAGAAGGTCACACTGGGCCAGTTGGCGGACAACCTTGGCATAAAGAAGAGCAACGCGAGCGTTTACGTAAAAAAATTAGAAAAATACAGGCTGGTCACCGTCTCCAAAACCGGAAGGACGAAACAGATAAGCGGGTCCTATGCGCACTTTCTCGGGTTTTCCAGAGTCAGGGAAAAGCTCCCTCATCTGAAGTTAGAGGACATCCTGGGCGGCAAAATGCCGTACTTTCTCGCATACCTTGACTGGCTTGTTAAAAAGCTGATTGCGGAACGGAAACCGGTGGAGTTCAGGATAAAAGACATCGGGCTCCCTGCAATCACAACGAGAAGGATATTGGCCAAACTGAGCAGTTTGGGGATAGTTTATAGTCCGTCGAAAGGGTGGTATTCAGCCAGGAAAGAGGCTGGGGAAACGCTAACATTTTGCAGCGAAATACTTACAGGGATTTACGTGGCGGAAGCAGAGGGGGAGTTGAAGGGGATTACCGATATCCGGATATCCTTTGAAAACCCGGAAAAAGCGGAATGCATATTCATAACCGATAGAAAGAATTCCCCCAAGACCTACCGGCCGACCGCATATACTGCCTTGGGCGGATATGGGATAAAGCTGATAAGCGCAGGAAGGTATTACTACACAAACATCAGACCGGAGATAACCGACGTCGTCATCCACATGCTTGCAGTGTATAACGATGCGAGAAGCGTAATGTACGTTTGCGCGTTGCTGCTGAAACACCCGTTTGAATACCGCAGATTGTTCGGCAAGGAGAACCGGTTTGGAATCTCGGATGGATTCATTTCAGACCTGATTGGATTCATAGAAACGAAAGGCCGGAAAATTCCTGAAGGCTTTCCGAGCTGGGAGGAAGTGGAATCGATGGCCAAGGACTACGGGATGACCGGGGCGGTTGCACATGGATAAGCAGTTCAATGCCGGATACATAGATGCCGAACTGAACCGGATAGGCGCAAGGATAAAGAAGCCCCTGGAAATCTATCTCATCGGTGGCTGTGCGATGTCGTTCCGCGGATTGAAGGAATTCACAAAAGACGTCGATATCGTCTTCAAGAGCGAAAAAAGCCATCAATCATTCTGCGACGCGCTGTTCGGTGCCCAGTATCACGAGCCTTTCACCATGAAATCCGAACATGAGCAGCTCAAAGCGAAAAGGATGTTCGAGAACAAGGACGGCTTCCACCTGGATCTGTTTGTAAAAACAGTAATCGGAAAACTGGTTCTATCGGAATCAATGGCCGGAAGAGCGGAACCATACCGGCAGTACGGCAACCTGGGCGTCTATCTGCTCTCCAGGGAGGACATCTTCCTCTTCAAGGGCCTGGCAAGCGAAGGGAGGAGAAGGGACCTTCCGGATATGCAGGCCTTATATCCAGGCCTTGACTGGAGAATAATTGAAAGAGAACTCGATTCGCAGAAACTGTCGCAGGAACTGAAAAAGCTGTTTATCCGAAGACTTGAAGAGTTCAACAGGGTGTATAAGCTGGATGTCCCGATACTCGCAAGACTGAAGAGGAAGACCGGGAAAAATCAAGCTAGATGGCGCCTTCGTCTATCTCCAGCTGGAGCAGCCGGTTGAACTCCACCGCATATTCGAAAGGCAGCTCCTTCACGAACGGCTCGAAGAAACCGGTCACCAGCAGCTCTTCCGCCTCTTTCCGCGAGAGGCCGCGGCTCATGAGGTAGAACACCTTGCGCTCGCTCATCCTGCCTGCGCTGGCCTCATGCGAGATGGACGAGTCGCCGTTTCCCACCAGGAATTTCGGGATGGAATTGTTCTTCGAACGGTCGTCGAGCATTATCCCCTGGCACTTCACGTACGAATCCGAATGTTTTGCGCCCGGCGCTATTTTCACTTCCGCACGGAAGGTGCTGGTGCCGCCTTTGGAGCTGATGCCCTTGGATATTATCGAGGAGGAAGTGTGCGGGGCCAGGTGCATCATCCGGCCCCCAGAATCCTGGTTCTGGTTGCCGCTGGCGGCTGCCACCGAGACGATGCGGCCGGTGGCGCCCTCGCCTGCGAGCACCACGCAGGGATATTTCATGGTGCACAGCGAGCCCATGTTCGCGTCTATCCATTCTATCGTGGCATTCTCCTTGGCTATGCCGCGCTGGGTGACCAGGTTGTACACGTTGTGCGACCAGTTCTGCAATGTGGTGTAGCGCACGGCCGCGCCTTTTTCCGCGAATATCTCCACCACCCCCGTGTGCAGGCTGCTTTTCGGATAAAGAGGCGCGGTGCAGTTATGGACGGCCACTCCGCATACAGTATAACTTTCGTCCTTTTCGATGCTGAAATTGTAAACCGGCAAGTCCTTGACGCTCTGGGTTCTTATCTGCTTAACCGGTACATAAGCATAATTGTCATCGATATGGAAAAAAGCTGCTCTTCTTTTTCCGCTTGGTGCCACTTCTTCGCACTCCACCCCGACAATCTTGCCGAACTTAGATAGGAATGAACCTCCTACCCCGACTACATACAGGTCTTTTTTGCCTTGCTTCGCACGTTTCTGAAGGTTGATAAACGCCACTATGCCGAGTCTAAGTAGGATATTCCTTGTCTGATATGCAAGTTTCCTGGAAACTGTGCAAATCCTGAATAGTTCTTTAAGGCCGTATTTATTTTTTTTCTTATAATAATTCCCATCGCCGTTGAATAAACCTCTTAGAAGAGCAGCCTGGTTTTTGGTCGATTCCTGCATCATCCATGCGGGTATGCTCTTATTCTGGGCCCCTTTGCCAAATTGAGCGAATATTCTTGTTAAGATGGAGGAATTCACTACGATAGAAATGCCATGATTTTCTTCGTGATAACTGAGGTTTATCTTATAGTCCCCCGGGAACACAATCTTTAGCAGGTACAAGACTTCCTCTATTTTTTCTTTTTCGTGCGCTCCGAATGAGAAATCCAGGTAATATTCACCCCTCGTCATGCTCCCTTCAGAGAGGTAGTACCCGATAAGCGTACCGAATCCCTCATCCATCTTAACTTTCGTTCTAACGTTCTTCCCCCGGTAGTTCACTTCAAATGTCCTGCTTTTTTTGGCAATTGTCTTTTTTAGAATCGGTAGCGCCAGATAATCCATCCTGCGAATCTCATTGGCATTGATCCACTCCGTTTTCCATTTCGTATTGCTTTCATTTTTTTTCTGTCGCCTTACGCAAAGGAAGGGATGTTCTTCGGTGGCGGTTATTTCAGCTGTAGCGTCGCCATAGAATGAAATTGAATGTAAGCGTCCGGTATACCCTCTTTTCTGAAAGCGAAGGACCTTTCTGAAGGCACCGGTATGAGACAGCAGGCATTCGTCTTCTCGGATATCCTCTATCATTCGGAATCCGTCTTCTGTTTCTACTGGTGTTCCGGCGATAAAGCAACCCTCTACATAGTGGAGCGAGCTGCCTTCTTCGGCGATGATGACCGTGCGCTCGAACTGGCCCAGCGCTTCCTTGGATATCATGAAATAGGCGTGCAGCGGCGCGTCCAGCTTCACGCCACGCGGCACGTAAACGAAGCTACCCCCGCTCCACACCGCGTCGGTGAGCGCAGCGAACTTGTTGTCCTCCGATGCGATGGCTTTTCCCAGATATTTCCGCAGCAGTTCCGGGTGGTTGCGTAAGGCGTCGTCCATGCTGGTGAATATCACGCCTTTGGAGGTCCACTCCTTCTTCAGGTTGCCATAGACCGATTCGGATTCCATCTGCGCCTCCAGTCCGGCCAGGAACCTCCGTTCTGCCTGGGGTACGCCCAGCTTCTCGAAACGTTCCCTCACGGCAGGGTCAACGTCCTCCCAGGTCCTTTTCCTCCCCGGACCCTGCTCGTACCAGGTGATGGGCTGCTTCTCGAGAGCGGCCAGGCCAGGGCCGAAGCGCGGCATGGGCGATGCGGCGTAATGCGCGTACGCCTCCAGCCTGCGCCTAAGCATCCACGCCGGCTCCTTCTTCGCGCCGGAGATGGACTGCACGTCCTCCTCGCTGAGCTTCATGAAGGGGAATCTGTAGGTTATATTTTTAAACCATATCGGTTAATTAAATAAACAATGGATGCCTCCGACCTCAAAATCATAAACCTGCTGCTCAAGGATTCGCGCATGCCGCTCTCGCACATAGCCAAAGAGCTGGGCATCAGCCAGCCGGCGGTGCAGAAGCGCGTGGAAAAGCTCAAAAGCGCCGGCATAATCATGGGCAGCACTGCGGTCCTGAATATCGGCAGGCTCGGATGGAAGCGCGCGATAGTCGCATTGAACGTGAAGAAGGCCGGCTACCGCAAGCTGCTGGCCGCGCTCTCGAAACTGCCGCTGGTGAGGGGAGTCTACCATTCCACCGGGCCCTATGGCATAGTGGTCGAACTGACCGGCCCTGCGGCCATCGTAAACGGGGTGCTGTCGCACATGGAGAGGATGAAGGGCGTGTCGGAGTGCTGCGCCCTCTCGATAGTGGAGAAAGTGGTGTGATGTTCGTAGTCAAAAATCTGCATGTTTGGGTCCCGCGCAAGCGTGGCAGGGAAGACGAGGCAGGAAAGGGAGGCGGGAACGGCAATCAGACTGGCAAGGCGACCGAAGCGGCCAATGCGGAGAAAGAGATTGTGCACGGCGTATCCTTCTCGCTCAGTCCGGGCTCGCTCAGCCTCATCATGGGACCCAACGGCAGCGGCAAGAGCTCGCTCTGCAACGCGCTCATGGGTGATCCTGCATTCCACGCCAAAGGCAGCATCCGGCTGGATGGCGCGGAGCTGGCAGGCGCAGGGCCTGACGTGCGGGCGAAGAAGGGGCTGTTCCTCTCGTTCCAGAATCCAGAGGAAGTCGAAGGGGTCAAAGTCAGCAATTTCATGCGCAGGGCCGTCGCGGCCAAAGAAGGCACGGGCCGGAGGGACGTGGATGGCGGAATGGACGCGCTGGTGAAGTCGCACGAGCGGCTGCTGGCCGAAATAAAAAAACTGGGCATGGACGGGAAGTCCGTCACGCGCGAGCTCAACGTGGGATTTTCCGGCGGCGAGAAGAAGCGGCTGGAACTGCTCCAGATGCTCATGCTCAGGCCGAAAGTGGCGGTGCTGGACGAAATCGACTCGGGCCTGGATGTGGACGGCATAAAGCTGATAGCCAGGACCATACGCACCCTGAGGAATTCCGACCGCAGGATGGCGATACTGATGGTGACGCATTATCCCCGCATACTTAAGTATCTCAAGCCCGACGCGGTGCACGTGCTCGCAGGAGGCAGGATTGTCCGCTCAGGCACCGCGGCGCTCGCCCGTGAGATAGAAAAAAAAGGATATGCACGGTACGTCAAAGCCGATGCACGGCATGCGGGTGCACGCGCTTTGCATGAGCAGGAGGCAGAGTGACATGCTCGACGTTGCTAAAATACGGAAGGATTTCCCGATACTCGGCGGCAGAAAGCCTATAGCCTACCTGGATTCTGCGGCGACTTCGCAGAGGCCGGAGCAGGTCCTGGAGGCAGTGGATAATTTCAACCGCACTTACAACGCGAACGTGCACCGGGGCCTCTACGCCATCGCGGAGGAGGCGACGCTCCGCTACGAGGAGTCGCGGGCCAAGGCGGGGAATTTCATCAACGCACCGGGGGCTTCGCAGGTGATATTCACCCGGAACACCACGGAAGCGCTGAATACCGTCATGCGCGGCTGGGGCGGGAAATCCGTGAAGAAAGGCGACAAGGTGGTAACCACCATCCTGGAGCACCACAGCAACTTCGTGCCATGGCAGCAGCTGGCGAAAATGACAGGCGCGAAGTTCGAAGTGGTGGGGATGGACGACGACGGGCAGCTGGACGAAGTTGAACTGGAACGCGCGCTCCGCGGCGCGAAGCTCTTCGCGTTCTCGGCAGCGTCCAATGTGCTCGGCACGCTCAGCGACGCGAAAAAATTATGCGCTATGGCATCTGAGAACGGAGCGGTTTCAGTGGTGGATGCGGCCCAGTACGCGCCTTCGTTCCCGGTGGACGTGAAGCGCATGGGATGCGACTTCCTGGCATTCTCCGGCCACAAGATGCTCGCACCTTTCGGCGTCGGCGTGCTGTACGGGCGCGCGGAACTGCTGGAGGAGATGGACCCGTTCATCTACGGGAGCGAGATGATACGCTCGGTAACCATAGCCAAAAGTCAGTGGAACGACCTGCCGTACAAGTTCGAATCCGGCACTCCGGATGTTGGCGCTGTCATCGGCCTGGGCGCTGCCATCGACTACCTCAAACGGGCCGGGATGGAGAATCTGCTTTCGCACGAGCGGATGCTCACAGCGTACATGCTCAGGCGGCTGGGGGAGCTGCGCGGCGTCAGCGTGCTCGGCCCCAAAGACGCGGAAAAGCGCGCAGGCCTGGTAGCGTTCACGGTCGCAGGCGTGCATCCGCACGACGTGGCGGCGATGCTCTCGGACGACGGGGTGTGCGTGAGGAGCGGGCACCACTGCGCCATGCCGCTGCACGGGCGGCTGGGGATACCTGCCAGCACGAGGGCGAGCGTCTACATATATAATACGAAGGAAGAGGTCGACCGGCTCGTCCAATCGCTCGGGCGCGTGCGGAAGACGTTCGGGTAAGCCAGCCCGGATGAGCGCCTTCGGATAAGCCGGACGCAGTCCCCGGAATCGAACATTACTCCTGCCGTCTTCCGCCTGGCGCTGCCAGCGTGCCCGGGTGCATGAGGAACCTGTCGTATTTGTCCTGTATCCGTTCCGGGTTCCGCATGCCCATCTTGACCCATCTGGCTATGAATCCGGCTGGCAGGTCCGGCAGTTCCTTTGCAATGGCCGCAACCTGCTCATCCGCAGATAGCCGCTGCACCTGCGCCCTGCGCACTGCCATCGGCGCTGCAGGAGCGGCAGGAGCCGGCGGCGCTTTCCAGGGCACCACCACCCCCGGCGTTGGCGCCGGGGCATGGAAGCTCCCGCGCACCTCTTCCTCGCAATCCCGGCCGACAAGCCGGATTATCTTCTTCGCCATCTTCTCGCGCTGTTCTGCATCCGCTCCTGCGATGGCCGTGGAAAAATGCCTGTAGCGCTCGACGTTCACGATTCCGAATTCCGTTATTGCGCGCAAGCCGCCCAGTTCCGCTTCGGAAACCACGTTTGCGGCAGTGCGGAGCAGGTACCCCACCCTGAATGCGTTGCATGCGATGCCCAGCCGTTCATGGAGGTCCTGCCTGATGCGGCTCATGTATCCTGCCACGGTCAGCCCGTGCTCCTTGCAGAAACTGCCGGCCTTTTCCCTTATGAGGTGCCTGAGCGTCTCGATATTCTCCCTGGTGCGCATGCGGATGTCCGAAGCGCATTCCAGGCAGGAAGCGGGAAGTTCGCTGAACTCGTTGGCATGGAGATACGCTTTCATCCGGGCAAGCGTCTCTTTGGACCAGAGGAGCGCGTTCGCGCGCGCCAGTTCGATGAGCCGCAGAGAACTGCCGCCCTCGTTCACGAAGATGGCCCCCAGTTCCGCAGACGGTTTCACCACTGCCAGGAGGTCGGCCAGCGCCTCGCCTTCCAGCCCGATGACCGATACCCCCGTGCTTCCGCTGACGGGCCGCAGGGCGATTATCGCGGCGATGGCGGCTGGCTCGTCCAGTATCGGGAGCCGTTCGGGAACCAGGGCCATGGGCGTGCCGTGGCCGTCCGGTTCGAATGGCACCACATTGTCGCGCGTGGCGATGACCAGCGCAGAATCCCTGATGCCGGCCCAGAGCGGCCTTGCCTTCAGCGACGGGCGCAGGGCTTCCAGTATCGGCAGCGCTTTGAGGGCATCGTTCCAGGGCCCCAGCCTGCCGGCTGCGGTTCCGTCCTTGTGGGTTGCGCGCCGCGGCGGGGCCTCTGCGTGTGCTGTGTTCATGGTGACCACGTTTTATATATGAGATAGGGGCTTCGCCCCTATGACCCCCTGCGCGCGCCGCCCTCCCCCTACGAGTTGGGGGTATCGGCGGCGCTTGCCGGATTAATTGAAATCGTTCAACTTTTTC
>Ga0326728_10024483_pt1 | contig 10934 bp, 6 predicted proteins | sample MB3enrmetagenome_FD_207602 | JGI IMG/M metagenome (GOLD analysis project Ga0326728, IMG submission 207602) | Lab enriched peat soil microbial communities from McLean, Ithaca, NY, United States - MB31MN | ecosystem: Environmental > Terrestrial > Soil > Wetlands > Peat | place: USA: New York...
TTCTGGCCGGGGCTCTGCCCGGCCACGAGCCGCTCGAATCCCGGCATAAATCCTACCTTGCGGTAATGCTCTCGGCGCACCTGCGCGACCACGGCTTCCCACTTCTGGCCCAGATTGGCGCGCGCGTAACAGATCTTGGCGCCCTCAAAGTTCTCAAGCGCCTCATGGTAGCACTTGCTCTTTTTGGCGCAGAGGATACGCATACCCATCGCCCGGAACACCCTGGCGGCCAACTCAGGATGTGGTTCCGCCAGGAGCTCAGCAACCGGCTCTGTTATGTAGTGACTTAGGCTCTCAAGCTCGCTGTCCCCCATTTCCTGAATGCAGCGAACGAGACGTTCTGTCTCTTGGGTTTCTAAGAGCAATTCAATGCGCGACCGGAGGTCGCCGCGCTCCGCGGCATCCAGCGCTTTTGCGCGCCACAGCGGGACTTCGGCCTTCGGGACGAAACGCATCAGCTCCTCGTAGCGATACTTGCTTGGAACCTTTTGGAATTCAGCCCAGGCCTCCGCAAGGGCCACGTCCGCCCGACCGAGCCGAGCGAGCAACTCGCGCTTCAGTTTCGCGAGGTCGTCGCCGGCGTACGACCCGTTCGGTGTTTCCTTGTCGAGAAGCAGGCCCCGCTCGACCCAGGCAAGAGCCTCGTCGGGGTTGTGCTCCTGGTGCATGCCGCTAAGGACAAGACAATCCTTGGCTGAAAGGGCTGTCTCGTGGCAGACCGCAACGTAGGCGGGTACATCTTGCTGCCGGGCATAAATGACGCGGAGTACCTCGCCCCAGCGGCGGCGTGCTTGCCCGGCCCTGTCCTTCGCCTCATATAAAGTCCTCACCGCGCGTTCGAAGGCGGCGAGGCCTGCCGTGTCTAGGACTTTCACGGCCTCGCGCTCAAGTTCAAATGCATAGCCGTAGGGATCATTCTCCATGCGATCGAGCAACAGGCTCACCGTTTTGTCGGGGTCCGCTCCGGCTGCCTGCCGGGCCTTGACCCAGCCGCAATACAGACCTTCGACGAAATCGCCGAAGTAGCCGTCATCATCGATCTCCTCGGCTTTCTCATAGCAGCCGGCGAGTAAACTCTCATAGAGACTTACGGCCCGCTCAGGGTCGCTGGATACAAACTGATCGATTTGTGCGGTGACCCTGTCGAGTTCCGAGGTGAACGATGATCCCATTCGCCAGTCAATAAACTGGCCGGGCCGGAGAGCTGTTTCAATCTCCGCCTCCAAAGGATCTCGCTTGACTGGTTCGCGCCTTTTCATCATTTGCGCTCTGGCCATCGGGTTGCCATTCAGATTGATCAGTGCATTTTACCTCGACATGCCTTTGGACTGATTGTCAAGACCTTCGATCTCGGACCTTCGCTGTCGGAGTTGCGCCGAGGGCTATGATGAGGTAACTTAAAACCATGCAAAAGGTTAGCGTGGAGATCTCGTCAGAGCTCGTTTCGGCGGCAGGATTGGACGCCAGTAACTTGTCGGTCGAAACGGCTCGACTGCTGGCCCTAGAGCTCTACCGCGAGGACAAGGTCTCGCTAGGACGGGCCGCCGAACTCTGTCAAATGCCCGTAGAGCAGTTTATGGAGTTTGCAGCCCAGCACAACGTTCCGCTTCATTATGGTAGCGAGGAACTGAACGAAGATCGCCGAACCTTGGAGCGGCTGGGCTTGTGATCGTCGTTTCCAACTCCTCGCCACTTATTGCCCTGGCCCGAACTCGTCGGCTCAATCTTCTCGCCTCCTTCTACAAGCGCGTTCTAATCCCCACCGAGGTCCATCATGAAGTAACGGTGGCAGGCCTTGGTCTTCCCGGCGCCGAAGAGCTTCGGAACGCCCAGTGGATCGAGGTGGCGTCGCAAGAGACCCCGCCACATTCCTCACTGGTCGAAGCATGCCGGAATCTCGGGGCTGGCGAGCGCGGCGCTATTCTCTTGGCCAAGAGTCTCGAAGCCGATCTCTTGCTTTTGGACGAGGCGAAGGCACGCCGTATCGCGCGGGAGGCGGGTCTTTCCGTGGTGGGCTGCCTGGGAATACTTGAGGCGGGTGCCCGCAGGGGCCTCGTCCCGGACTTGCGCCAAGCCTACATAGACCTGCTACGGCACGGCATCCGCTTCGACCTGAGGCTGCTTCAGGCCAGCCTAGCCCGCCTAGGACTGCCAAGACTTTAACGCAGCTGACTCGTACTTTAAATCCCAAAAACTCGGAACTTAACTGGCCCTACACTTACTGCCATCGTATGCTTCCAAAACTCCCACTTTATGCTTCAAATTCCAGTTCTGCCACTTGAATAAAAAAGCGGCAGCATTTCGAACCATAAGATGGCAGCCCAGCGTTCGTAACGGCTTTCACTTCCGTGTTCATACTTGTGGCCTTTCAATTCCCCTGAATCATAAATTGGCAATAAGTACAGAAAGAGCGCATAACGTTACAGTAAGTGCGGTCACGGCGCCGGTAACCCTGGGGTTGTTCCTTCGTCAGATATAACGATGCTCGGGGAAGGGGGCGGCGTCGGCGATCCGGGGACAAGGACTCAAAAAGAGCGAAGCGCGACTGATCTGTCTTTCTACGCTGGCGACACTGAGTTAAATCGGTCCAGCGAGACTCCATCCCTGCTACACTCGTTCCCGCCTTTCCATCATTCCCGTTGTTTCCACCCGAAGAATAGGGAACGTCCTGAGGCATTCGTTCTTGAGTTAGTCAGAATGGTGGTATATAACGGCGGATATGCGAAAAGCGATTTCTAAGACCTCAGTGAACCGTGCTTTCTTCTTGGTCGCCGGGATCTGCCTCGGCGCCATTCTGGCGGCGGAGGCGTTTGCCGCCGACCGCGTGAAAACCGCCAATGGTGCCGTCGCGGCGACGACCCAGCAGGCCGTGGGTGTTCGCGTCTTCAAGGGAATAGCGTTTGCCCAGCCGCCTGTCGGCGCCCTGCGCTGGCGGGAACCTCAGCCCGTCAAGAACTGGAGGGGAGTGCGCCATGCCGATCAGTTTGGGCCAAGGTGCATGCAGCGTACCGGGCCAGACGCCGACTACTGGTTCCGCAGTAATGGCATGAGCGAGGACTGCCTCTATCTGAACGTGTGGACGCCAGCCAAGTCCGCTCGAGAGCGGCTGCCCGTGCTCGTTTACATTTTTGGCGGGGGGTTTCAGAACGGTGATGGATCGGAACCGCGGTACGACGGCGAGAGCATGGCGCGAAAGGGAATCGTCGCTGTAACCATCAACTACCGGCTCAACATCTTCGGTTTCTTCTCGCACCCCGAATTAACGAAGGAATCGCCGTACCATGCGTCCGGGAACTATGGCTTGCTGGACCAGGTCGCGGCCTTACGATGGGTGCAGCGGAACATTGCCGCATTCGGCGGAGATCCGCGAAGAGTGACGATCGCCGGGGAGTCGGCCGGTTCGATTTCGGTCAGCGCTTTGATGGCGTCGCCATTGTCCAGAGACTTGTTTGCCGGCGCTATCGGTGAAAGTGGGGCGCTGATCGCCACGCTGCCTCCGCGTGCCCTTGCGCAGACCGAGAAGGACGGAAGTGATTTTGCCGGCTCAGCCGGCGCCGCATCGCTGGCGGCTCTCCGCGCGATGTCTGCCAAACAGATTCAGGATCTCTTGACCGGAACGCACGGCCTGCGCTTCCGGCCCAACCTGGACGGCTATTTCCTGCCGAAGCCGCTGCCCGATATTTTTGCCGCCGGAGAGCAGGCTAAAGTCCCTCTGCTGGCTGGGTCCAATACCGAGGAGGGGGACGCCCGGAGTGTGCTGGGAACCGGCGAGCCGACGCCGGAGAATTTCGCGAACGGCGTGCGCAAACTGTACGGCGAGCGAGCCGCCGAAGTGCTAAAACTGTACGCGCCTTCCACGCCGGAAGAGGTGCTCCAAGCCGCAACGGACCTAGCCAGCGCCAGGTTCATAGCGTACGGCACCTGGAAGTGGACCGAACTGCAGATGAGGACCAGCAGCAAGCCTGTATACCGCTACCTCTATGCGCGCATACGACCCAGGTACCTCGGCATGCCCAATCAACCTCCCCCGGCCACAGCCGCGCAAGCGCAACACGGTGCAGTACATTCGGCCGAAATCCAATATGCGCTAGGCAATCTTCCACTGGACCCGAGATATAAATGGAATGCTGACGACTACACGGTTTCCAAGATTATGCAGGCCTACTTTGTGAACTTCATCAAGACAGGCGACCCGAACGGCCCTGGCCTGGCGAACTGGCCCACGTACACGAGCGAAACAGGTTTCCAGATCATGCGGCTTGAAGTAGCTCCCCGAGCAGAGTCGGAGCAAAACCGAAACCGCTACCTGGTTTTGGACACTCTGAATGCCAAGCCTTAAAGCCAGACATTACCAGGATGTCCAATCTGATTTTCCCCTTTTGCATTCAAGCTGCTCTGCGCATTTTACCGCGAATCAGGTGTGGCCTAATCGAAGAGTCCTTCAGTGTCGGCATTGCAGTGAGGCCGTGAAACGTAAATTCGGTCGGGCTCTTACGCACGACCGGAGCAGGCTCCCCGACCCTTACTGATCCCCCCGCAAACGGTCCAACGAAAATCGAGTGCCCGTCCGCCCACGGGAAAAGGCCCGCGTACACCCTATTATCACGACGCTTGCGGCACGCTGAAACATGAGGAACCAAGAAGACCCACTGCCACTTTATGCTTCCATTAGTGCCAACTTATGCGAGAAATCTCAATTCACACCCGCACAGCTCAAAAGCTAACCCGCGGCCGCGTTCAGCTCATCCTAAAGCAGCCGTTTTTCGGTACGCTCAGCTTGAGGCTGAAACTGATGCCTGGAACTGTGCCGACGATGGCGACTGATGGCTCGCGGATTGTCTATAACCCGGCTTTCGTGGATGAACTCAAGCCAGAGGAACTCGAGGGGACACTCGCCCACGAAGTCCTGCACTGTGCGCTGGGCCACCACTGCCGCCGCGGCGAGCGCAAACCGGAGCTTTGGAACGTTGCGGCTGACTTCGCCATCAACCCTCTTCTGATCGCAAACGGCTTCGTACTTCCCGCCGGGGCGCTCGTCGACCCTACGTTCAACAACCTGAGTGCGGAGGAGATCTACGCACGGTTGCTGCGGAAAAGAAGCGAGGAAAACTCAGGAACAAAGCCAAGGCAACAGCCGACGAATGGTAGCGGGGCGAGCGTTACCAGTCCGCAAGGGACAGATGCCACGACGACCTCCAATCAGAGGCCAGGCGCCCCTCCTCAGCCAGGTCCAGACCAATGTGGACCGACGACCGGTGAAGCCGCGGGGCCAATGTCGATTCGGCCCGGAGGGTTTGGAGAGGTCTGGGACGCGACAGATGAGCACGGGCAACCCGCTTCGCCGGCTGAGAAACGTCGCCAGGAGCACGAGTGGGGTATCGCCGCCGAACAGGCCCTTCGGTCGGCCAAGGCGTGGGGGCACGAACCTGGCGGGATCGAAAGGCCGCTTAGCGAAAGCCGCCAATCCCAGCAGGACTGGCGCGCGATCCTGCGGGATTTTGTGGCTGCTACCACCCCGGCGGATTACCGCTGGACCCCACCCAATCGCCGGCACATCAATTCGGGCCTGTACTTGCCCTCCGTCGAGCGCCGAGGATTGGGTGAGATCGTGATAGCCGTTGATACCTCGGGTTCCATCGGAAAACTCGAGCTGGAACAATTTGCAGGTGAGATCTCGGCAATTTCCGAGGAGGCGCAACCGGAAGCCATCCACATGGTGTACTGCGACGCAGCGGTTCTGTGCACTCAACAATTTGGCCCCTCAGAGCCAGTACGAATTGAGCCTCGAGGTGGTGGGGGAACGGATTTCCGCCCGGCATTCAGGTGGGTGGCCGAGAACAATATTGCGCCAGTCTGCTTTATCTATCTCACCGACTTGTGCTGCCATTCGTATCCGGAGACCCCGGAGTACCCCGTCCTTTGGGTGACTGATTCGCGGAGAACGCCGCCTTTCGGCGAGACGCTCCGGATTAGCCTTGAGTAAGGTCACGTGGCATCGACCAGCGCGGCCGCAATATTGCCCACCCATTGACTCCCCTTTTTTGCGCCCCGCGTCCGTGATCAAATCGCTTACAAGATTTCTTTCGCGGGTCGGCATTTGTGAGAACCATACAGGATCCGGGCTTAGGTACTTAGGCGCGCTCTTGCAATCCGTTCAAATTCCACGAAGTTTCGACTGTTTGCAAAACAAGTGATCCCCCTGGAAGCTTCTCAGATCCACTTCGTTTGACAGGAAATACAACCTGTTCTATTTACATGGCAAGGGATTCCACGCAAAACACCGCGGTCGGCGCCGAATTGGCCCTTCTAAATTCCAACAGCACCTGCCGGATTTTCATCGTCTTTCCAAATATCTCGTTGGACGGCCAAGGCACGCTTGGTGTGGACCACAGCTAAGAGGCATGAGTGATTTTATAGCCGTTAAAGGCTTAGCAAACGCCGTGTATTTGGCGGATGGGGGAAAGGCGAAAATGGGAAACTTGAGCACACTTGAAGAACGGCAAACCGAAATGCGGGAGAGGCAGACGACCCTGCGGCCCTCGGAAGTGTCGTTGATGCCTCACGGTGAGCGGCACTACAGCGTCAACGAAATAGCAAAACTTTGGAGCTTAAGTCGGGACTCTGTGCGACGCCTTTTTCGCCGAGAGCGGGGTGTTTTGGTAATCGGTAACAGGTATGTGACCCTCCGCATACCAGAGTCCGTTTTGGAGCGGGTGCATCGGAGGCTGAGTAATACAAGCGATCTGCAAAACGCACGGCCCTACGTATCCCGGCAAAGCCGTGCGGTGTCGGAGGGAAGACGTTAGGAAACGGGGGAAAGGCTGGCGGTCGTGGTTACATGCGAGCGACTTCCCAACCTTGTCAAGAAGACTTGCATGAAACGCAACGTAACCGCGGGAGTCTCGAATGCTGGTTCTTTGGCGACGCCACCTCAAAGATTGTCCGCACCGAAAAAAGGGGCGCGAGTACCTCAAGTGCCAGTGCCCAATATGGATGGACTGGCGTACCGACGGTCCACGTGTTCGCCGTCCCGTAGGCACGCGGAACTGGCAGGTGGCCCAGAGAAAGGCCCGGGAGTGGGAAGCTCAGGGGTTTATTAGTGGGGGCAAGACAACAACTATTGAGGAAGCAACGGAAAAGTTCCGTGAAGATGCCAAAGCTCGAAATCTCCGCGACTCCACTCTTTACAAATATGATCTTCTTTTCCGCCAACTCAAAGCGTTCGCAGACGAGTACGGTTTGATCTTCATCTCGGACTTCAGTCTTGATTGGACACGAAAGTTTCGCGCCACGTGGCCGAATAAGAATCTGGCTGCAAAGAAGAAACTCGAACATCTCAGGGCTTTCTTTCGGTTCGCGTATGAGAGCAACTGGATCGACTCAAATCCGGCAGCGAAAATCAAACCACCTATGATCACGGAATCTCCTACGCTGCCTTTTAATAAAGATGAGATGGGCCGGATATTGAACGCGTGCAACGAATATCCGGACGAACGTAACGCCATCCGACTGCGTGCGCTCATACTGCTTCTGCGTTACAGTGGGCTTCGCTTCACTGATGCCGCTAAACTCTCGCGCGATCGCATCACAGGAGACAATCTCTTGCTGTACACGGCGAAAACCGGCACGCCAGTCAATTGCCCACTTCCTCCTGCAGTAATTGCAGCCCTTGCCGCGATTCCGGTCGATGGACCGTATTATTTCTGGACAGGGAAGTCCGCGACCAAAGGTTTAGCCGGCAGCATTTGGTGGCGACCGTTGCACCGGTTGTTCGCCCTGGCAAAAGTCTCGAACGGCCACGCGCACCGATTTCGGGATACCTTTGCGGTCGAGTTGTTGCTAGCTGGTGTGCCGATAGATCGCGTGTCAGTTTTACTCGGGCACAAAAGTGTTCGAATTACCGAGAAGCATTATGCCCCCTGGGTCCGCTCCAGACAGGAACAGCTGGAAGCCGATGTGCGCAGGACTTGGGACACAGGAGTTCGGCGGCGGGCACGCCTAGGGCACACGAAGAAAAAGTAGCTTGCATCTACTTGATTCTAGGCATGTTAGGTTGGTGCTGGAGGGGGGAGTTGAACCCCCATGCCGGGTGACCGGCGGCAGATTTTGAGTCTGCTGCGTCTGCCAATTCCGCCACTCCAGCCCTTTTGTTTTCGATCAGTTAACCGAAAGTAATTATAGCAGGATTGATGAGATTCCTGTTCATTGTGAAGCAAGAATCCAGAAACGCTCCACTAGACTTCTTCCGGAACCACATACGGCGCCCGATAGGTACCCCGCAACAGTTTATTCGCTTCCTCGTCGCCGATGACCTGTTCGGTCTCCGGATCAAAGTTGAGCGTGCGCCCCAGCCGATACGAGGCATTCGCCAAATGGATCAATGCGCAGGAAATGTAGCCCTCCTCGATGGGCGCATTTTGCTCTTCCTTTTTCCGGCTGCGCACGCAGTCGATAAAGTTCTGCCAGTTGTTTCCTTCCCGAGAGCTGCTGGGACCGCGCTCCTGCTCCTCTCCCAGCCAGGTGCGGTAGGAAGGGAATTCCTCGTTCGAGATCGCCAAGTAGCCTTTTGACCCGTAGAAGATATCCCCCACAGAACCTGCCACCCGCTCGTGCCGCCGGCCGGAAGGATTTCTTCGGGGTGGACCCAGGAATCCCGGAATGCCGATTCCGAATCCGAGCGAGCCAATGCCTGCCTCCTGGTTGGTAATCCAGTGGCGGACTTCAAATTCCAGGATCTTGGGCTTGCCCTCCGGCTGGTTGAATTCGAACGCGGCGTTCAAAGTATTGGGCGTTTCCTGGTCGTCATCAAACATGAAGTGTCCGCCCAGGGCCGACACCTTGTTGGGGAATTTCACTCCCAGTCCCCAGCGGGCCACGTCAATTTGGTGTGCTCCCTGGTTGCCGATATCACCATTTCCGGTATCCCAGAACCAATGCCAGTTGTAGTGAAACCGGTTGCGCGAGAACGGGTGGAGCGGGGAAGGGCCTGTCCAAAGATCGTAGTTCACGCCCGCCGGAACCGGCTCGACGGGAGTGCGTCCGATCGTATTCCGTTCGTTGAAGCAGAGGCCGCGGGCGAGATAGACGTCGCCGATTAGCCCTTCGCGCATTTTCTGGACGGCCTCGATCGCGGCGCCCGCGGAGCGGTTGTTCGTTCCGTGCTGAACAATGCGGTTGTATTTCTGCGTTGCCCGAACCAGTTGCCGCCCCTCCCACAAATAATGGCAGCAGGGCTTTTCGATGTAGACATCCTTGCCGGCTTGGAGAGCCCAGATTCCCATCAAGCAGTGCCAATGATTGGGTGTCCCGATGGAAAGGACGTCGATGGAGGAGTCTTCCAGGAGTTTGCGCACGTCGCTGTAGGTCTTGGGTGTAGGCAGGCTCATCAGGTCCATATCCGCGAGCCGCCCTTTCATGATGTTCTCATCCACGTCGCACACGGCCACGGTCTCCACGTTAGGCATTCGGGCGTATTCCTCGATGTGCGCAAAGCCCTGCCCACGAAGCCCGCAGACACCGACCCGGACGCGGTCGTTCGCTCCAAAGACCCTTTGCGGCGCGGTGATGAAACTGATTCCCGTGAGGCCCGCTGCGCTTGCACCCTTTTCAAAGGCTCCGATAGTGACGCGTTCCGATTCGTTCTTCTTTTCTTCTGGCATTGTCTCTACCTCTCGCGTTTTGCGAATTTCAACTGCCCTCTACTGGGAGTAGAAGCGACGAGTTTACCTCGCCGCCCGGCGGCCTCGGCGTAGAAGAAGACTACAAGTTATGAACAAAGGAAGGGGATGTCAAGGGGATAACAACCGGAATGACGCCGGGGACCCCAGTCCCCGGCCCCTAGTCCCGAACTTGTTGACCTCTCCAAACTAAACCGATAGAGTTAGGGCGAACTTTTTCACCTGCACCCCTCGGAGGAAACGAATGAAACTAATACGACGCGTTCTACTTCTACTCGCGGTTGCTCTGGCGTTGGCTTCAGCGGCGCTAGCACAAAGCAAGTTTTCGCTGAAGGATGGCGACCGGGTGGTTTTCTACGGCGACAGCATCACCGACCAGCGGCTCTATACCACCTTCACTGAGACTTACGTGGTTACGCGCTTCCCGCGCCTGAAGGTGTGGTTCGTGCACTCCGGCGTGGGCGGTGACCGCGTGACAGGCGGATGGGCCGGGGCGATCGATGTCCGGCTGCCTCGCGACGTGATCGCCTACAAGCCCACGGTCATGACCATCATGCTGGGCATGAATGACGGGAGCTACCGCGCCTGGGACGACTCCATCTTCCATACCTACTCGACGGGCTACCAGTACATCATCGACACCATGAAGCACGCTCTGCCGGGCATCCGCATCACTGTAATCCAGCCTTCGCCCTTCGACGACGTCACCCGCCCGCCCACCTTCGGCGATGGGTACAATGCCGTACTTGTTCGCTATGGCCAGTTCGTCAAAGAGTTGGGTGAGCGCGAGCACCTGCTCGTGGCCGACATGGACGGGCCGGTGGTGAGCATGCTCGAGAGGGCAAAGGCAGAGGACGCGGAGCTTGCGCAGAAGATCATCCCGGATCGCGTCCATCCGGGTCCGGGCGGCCACCTCATCATGGCCGAGGCGCTGCTGAAGGCCTGGAATGCGCCTGCCACTGTGGCCTCGGTCGAGATCGACGCGGCCGCGAAGCGCGTGGCGCGCGCCGACAACGCCAAGGTCACAGCTCTACAGGTTGGATCGAACCTTACCTGGAGTGAGACTGACAGCGCACTTCCGCTGCCCCTGCCGCTGGGCGAAGACTTCAAGGACGTAGGTCTCGCCATTCGAAGCTCCGACTTCCTTGAGGCGCTCGACCAGGAACCGCTCAAGGTCACCGGCCTTACCGCGGCGCACTACACATTGAAGATCGATGGCGAGAAGGTCGGCGCCTTCACGCAGGAGCAGTTGCAGGA
>Ga0326728_10024484_pt1 | contig 10934 bp, 8 predicted proteins | sample MB3enrmetagenome_FD_207602 | JGI IMG/M metagenome (GOLD analysis project Ga0326728, IMG submission 207602) | Lab enriched peat soil microbial communities from McLean, Ithaca, NY, United States - MB31MN | ecosystem: Environmental > Terrestrial > Soil > Wetlands > Peat | place: USA: New York...
CTCCGAACCTCTAACAGGCTTAACCAGAATGCAGGCTGTTAGTCGCAGCAGTGACAGCCGAAAGTATTCATGTCATGAAGTCCGTCGGCTGTAATGGGCCTGTAAATTGACTGACGGTTGGTCCCCTCCGAAGAATGCAAAGATCTGGGGCCACCTGTACAATGAAGTCGTTAGAAGGACTCATTGCATGATGTGTGGCGCCTGCGTCGCGTCATGCCCAATAAATGTGCTTAACGTGAACACCAACGAAGAACCAGTAATCAAGGGACCATGTGCAGCTTGCCAAGTCTGCTATTACAGTTGCCCACGGCTTGAGTTGCCCTTAGACGAGATAGAATATTACTTGTTCGGACGAACACGGAAACCCGAAGAAGAATCATTAGGCATTTACAAGAACATCTATTCCGCCAGAGCGTTAGACGACGCGATTTGGCATGCCGGACAAGATGGCGGAACAATCATTGCCCTAATGACCCATGCGTTAGGGATGGGTCTCATTGATTGCTTCGCAACAAGCGACTTCACGAAATCGAACTCCGTCTTCGTTTTGGGCAGTGGCATGGTTCTCAAGACAGTGCCTGTAATAGGAGACACTGCTGCCGAATTACTGAAGACGGCTGGCTCAAAGTACACTCATGGCGGAGTACTGGGAGTGGTGTCAGATTGCGCCGCCTCATTCCCGAATGGAAAAGTTGGTCTCGTGGCTCTTCCATGTGAGCTTCAGGGCCTGTGGAGAATGTATACCTCCCTTCAAGGCACAGTGAAGTACGGCGGATCATGGATAAGGGGCGGTCGCCCAACGCTGACGATCGGACTATTCTGCTCCAAGGTCTACACCCACGACCAGTTAGTCACTGAGTTCATTCAGAAGAAACACGGAATCGACCCGGCTAAGGTAACCAGAACCGTAATCAAACGAAACAGATTCAAAGTGTATTGCGGAGCAGATTGCGTAATAGACGTTCACCTGAAGGAATTACAGCCTTACATGAGCGTTCCATGCTGGTACTGCATCGACTACGTAGCCGAACTCGCAGACATATCTGTCGGAGCCGTTGGATCACAGGATGGCTGGACCACGGTCATCGTTCGATCCGAGCTGGGGCAGAAGCTTTTCGATAGCGCAGTCAAGGCCAAGGCAATTGAGGCAGTTCCAATCGATCAAGTGAAACCAGGCATCGATTTCGTAATCAAAATCTCGAACAAGAAGAAGCGAGAGCGAAACGCATACTACATAAGACGAGGCTTACGCGAAGGCTTCTTGGAGCAACGCAAACAGGAATTGCTGCAAATTGCTCCCGCACCGACTGCGAAGTAGAACCAGCCTTGTTGGCAGATAGCTACTGTGGATTCTGTGGAAAACCACTTGAGGGCACTCTCAAGACCTGCAAGAACTGCGGTAACACCATGTGTGAAATTTGCCTCTCGGAACATGAGAAGACATGCCGCGCTACCCATTGAACTTAGACTAGAAACGAAATCCAGTTAACCTTCTCAGCCAGAAGAGCATGATTGGTACATACCAAAGGTAAAGCCGGACTGGATTGCCTAGAATCACGTACGAGAAAGCAGGTGCTGCAGAGAGCAGCATGATTCCAGCTAAGATGAACATTAGATTTCTCCCGTTCTTGTACAGTCTTAACAGGCGTGGGGCACGTGATTTTGATTCTTTCTGCTCCAGTATCCAGTAGAAGAGTCCGAGTACCAGCAGCAATCCGAAGAGATCGAGAGTGAATAGGGTGGCCGAATAATTGCGAATTGCAAGGTTCTTTGCAACGCTAAGCGAGGAGTTAGAGAGTTCTACGGCGTTTAGAAGGAATGGAACAAGCGCGACTAGAAGCAGCATTATGACATTGAGCACCATGACCCGTCTGGTCTCGATTGACAACACGGACATGGATGCCGTGTAGTTGATCCATATTGTAATCAAAATGAAAAATGTTAGGACAAACACGAGGATGTGGTATAGCTGGTGCGAGCAACCAAATTTGAACCGTCGTCGTTAGAATAAGTGCGTGTGCGCATATCTTCTGGTGCGGCCAGTTGAGCCTGCAAGCGTTCCAAGGAAACCTTACTGTCGCATTTTGGTGGACCGAATTTGGTATAAGTTTGATGCTGTTCTATACCGCTTTCCTAATCTTCGGTATCGTTTTCCAGCTCTATGGTGGTATGTTCGATGTTCAACGCCAATTCCTCAACATTCGAAAGTAGTGGAAGTAGCGGTGTGATTTTGATAATGACTTTTGACAATGACCGTCTTTGAGATGATAGACATTCCATTCATTCCACGTGTACGAGGTCCGTCGCGTAACCGGATTTCGGCTTTGAATGGGATGTGTATCCGCGAAAAGCTCTGGACTGTGCGCGTAACTTTCTTCGATTGCGCGCTATGGAGCTTCTAAGAAGATTCTAGGCACAGAAGCTGCGGTCGCGCGACACATATCGATACTTTCGAAGATATACATGAACCTCCTTTTGTATTCACCAGCATTCCTGGATACAGAATGAGCATACAGCTTACACAAAGTGAAGCGTGGTAAGCGAATTGTCGATACGAATGAATACATCGGCAAGAAAGAGCAATTCCGTTTCGACTGCAGCTCCGTCGATCCAGCTTCGTGACAGCCCTAGCAAAAGACCTTTAGAAATGCAATTGCGATTAGGCTACTCAGAGCCCATCACGAGGAACATGTAATGTGACTCTACTCATTTTCGTGAGATGCAAAAATGGGTGCATTCTTGCTGCCGACCGGAAAGCAACCGCCGATTCTGGATACTCTCGGGAGGAGATGAAATGCCAAGTTTATGGTAAGGGGTGGGCTGTTGCAGGCGCTGGAAACAGTGCATCTGCGATTCAGAAACTCTTCGCCGATCTGAATGATGGGGTAACTGCTCTGAATGTGGAGCAGCGGATTGCCGACAAACTGGGAGAATATATCCAGATTATGAAAGGAATGAAACTTGAAGCTGAGTTTATTGTTCTTGTCGCTCGGAACGGTAACGTCGAGGCACATGCCGTGCGGACCTCAGAATTGGGCGCATATCCTCGGTTGATTACGGCGCCCTTTCTTTGCTTGGGAGAAGAGACGCCCCAAATTGTGGCTGACCATTATGTCAAAAGGCGTTTGAAAGAAAAGGAATTTACTGCTCGAGATAGCATAGACGTAGCACCTGAGGTTCTAGCGATCCTCAAGTGGGCATGTGAAGAAGGAACCTACGTTGGGGATCAGCCCAATTATGGTCTCGACATTATTATTCTTCACAACGATGGATACTATTGCCAGCGACGCGTGAAGGAAGAGTGGGCAATTTTAAAGACGGATTATGTTCCGGTGTCTCGAGGAAGCTCACCAATCGTTTTCCAGAAGTTTGATGCAGAGGCTTTACCATGACGAGCCGAGTAGATGAGATCTTAACACAGCTTCAGGCCAGAGGCCCTAAAGCATGGGATGCCGCGACACTCTTGGAACTCAAGAAGAAAGATGTGTCTCCGCTCACCCAGGACGAGGAACTGGAACTTGTCGGCGGGTTGGTGAAACTTGACATTTTTCTCTGGCTTGATTATATCGGTCTAAAGCTGAAGGAACTTGCCTCGGTCCAAGATTCTTACGTTGATATCATATCAGAAATTGTGAATAAGGTGAAACTAGATCTCGCACAAGGACCAATAATCAACGCGCTCACACAAATCGGAGAATCATCCCCCCAACTCGGAATTGATCTCGCAGCAAAGATGCAACGAAGGAATGACGAGATACTCGCCATCTATTCGAGTTTTCCTCTTGGAGGCGCGGGCCGAGTCGACTATGCCCAAGTAAAATCAAGAATCGGTTCTCTCTGGCATTCGGCCTGTGAATTTCATGAAGTCTCAGCGGGAGTCGCAGCAGTGAGGACGTTCAGGGTAATCTTTAGTCCTTATGAAACTAAAACCAAGAACATCCCGCCGGACGTTTTCTCATTCATGGAACTAGCTGCACTAAGTCCGGACACTGACATTGTACAAGAGGCTTCTGATGGTCTTTTCGATTTTGCGAAAATTGACGAGGCAAGAGTCATGGTTACCCTCGCGAGACTCGCGCAAAACAACGCCTTGGTTCGCGGCCACATTGCCAGACGACTTGAACTCAAGGGCACATTAAGTTCCACCAATACGGTGGCCCTCCTAAAACTACTAATCACAGATGATGACCCAAACGTGTTGAGCTACGTCGCTAGGATCCTCGCGTACCAAGGTTCGCAATTCCCCAAGGAGGCGATGGAGATCATTATCGACCTCGTAGTTCGCGGCAAGTACCACACCGTCTACATGCTCGATTATGCTGCCGAAGAGGTCGGGGCAGCAGACGTGAAAGGAGCAATCGCGCTCATCCAGAATGCTCTTCCAGAAACAAAACACGGCTACTTGACTTTTGAAGCACCATACTTGCTCGTAGATGTATGCAAGTCAAATCTTCTTCTCTTGACAACATATCTTAAGGAATGGCTTGTCAAGCCCGCACTCCGCTATGTCGCATTGAAGACCTTACGTGAAGCGCTTGGAAATGCGTTCGACACTCAGAACATCAGCATCGCTGAATCGATCTATCCAACCCTTGAGTCGAATGCGCGAGCAAATGGAATGAACATTGAAAAAACGCTCGGAGGTAACTCCAACAAGATTGAGCAATGCATTCATCTTGTGGACGAACTGCTAGCAGAACGGCCCAAGCTGGATTTCTCAAAGATTGAAGAAAATTGGAAGCAGTTCCCCGCTCTTCAAGAGTTCTTGGGGGATCAGTGGATGAAAGACAAGAAAACAGAAAACAACAACATACATGAAATCTTGTATGACCTTGCGTACCTTTCTCGCGAGGCAGAGCTGGAGAAGCTGCAATCAGAACCGAGCTTAGAGCTAACTCCCATGGATGCCTTCGTCCAGTCGATGCGCCTCCACCATTTGCTGCATCCTCTAGCCATGTTGTGTTACCTGGAAGATATGGTAGAGGCAATCAAGATTTTGCCCGGAACGCGAAGTCTCAAGGAGGGCTTGCGTTCGGAGGACCGATTTCCACAATCCTTTAGTGAATTACAAATTGCATACGCCTTTGCACACGCAGGATTTACCATCGTCCTAGGTCCGCCCGCTGGAGCTGGAAAGCTTGACTTGCAGGCTACCATTGAAGGGACGCCTATTCTGATTGAAGTAATAACGCCTGACATGATCAAATCGCTCAAGTATTCGACTAAAGCTGTCATGATCCCAAACAGAGCTCGCGCCAAAATCTATGATGAATTCAAGAACCATCTTGCTGAATTGCCAAAGGATACGACCACCCCGATCATCATTGTGATTGACGCCGGCCGATCAGAAATCGATTACGACTTCGTGGCAGACTATCTATACGGCACTACACAATTCACTTTCTGGGTCGACAAGAAAACTGGAAAACAAGCCGGAGGCGCATGGACTCGAGCGAAAGACTCGTTATCTGAATACGCAAAGGACAGTCCCGAGAATCTGAATCTCATTAGCGGCGTTCTCTGCTATAAGACGACCCTAGGTTCTGATGGAAAGTTTCACCTTACAGGAATGATATTCACGAATCCGACGGCACAAAACCAGCTCACTGAAAGTCAGTTGTCGCACATTAATGGAGCAGTTTTCACTTGATGGGAATCTGATTCCATGGCTGACGATAAGGAGATCACCCGCGTCATCAGATACCTTTTCGACAACAAATTCCAGCTGATCACCTACCTACAGCAATTAGGTATAGCCGTTCCAGAGAGATCGTCTTACAGCCACATCCTCTCCGTAATCCGCGAATCAGGCAATGAGAAGAAGTTTGCCCAAGCAGTCTTCCACACTGACAATATCGAGTCCGGGATCACGATCGAGGACACAGTTCAAGGACTGTCAACCATGACACTCTACGAATCGAAACTCCTAGCTCAGGAGTTGAGCCAGCATGAGAAAAAATGGACGTTCAAGAAGAACCCTAAAGCCGCAGTTGTTCGCTCGATATCAGGAAGCTGTGGTCTTCCCGAAATAAATCAAGCTATTCGCAAGCTTGTTCAATCAGATGAGGTTAGCTTCTATCAAACTGGAAAGTGGGTTATCGGACCTCTAGGGATGACAAACTCTGTAGAAGAACGAAACACTACTTATGGCGGCTCAATTCTAGATTTCTTGGAGACATACTTCAATACCAGGATAGCCGAAGCATTTCTCAATATATCCAACTTGCGCGAAAAAATCACCCTGCCTGCAGCCGAACCAATAACTACTGACGATATCTTTCAACTGATCCTGACTCACATTAGCAACGAACAATTCGTGCAAATCGCGAATTCGCTGATCAGAGACGGCACCCTAAAGGTCCCGTCCAACGAAGAATACGATGAGTTTTGCGCTAGCCCCGTTGGCCTATTCGTCAGGGACGAAGGGCATGATGCCCTTGGCAACCTTGCAGAGATTCTATTGAAGTATTTGGGAGAGAGTGATGTAAGACGAGACTTCGGTCTACCGAATGGAGAAGTAAGATCCGCTCTTCTAGCAAAACTACTTCTCGATCGATATGAGAGAGTTATGAATGACCACTTCGGACTCGGTCAACTAAAACGGATAGGCGAAGATCTAGGTCTTGTCGCAGTGTCGAACATTCCCGATAAGCAAAAGCTAATCGAATTCCTGATGTTCCGAATCGGTTTCAATCTTCCGAAATCCCCAAGAGGTATTCGGGACCGAATCGCGTCAATTGATGAGTTGCTAAAAGATCTCGAGAAGGAAAATACTGCAATCCAAAAGGGAACGGTCACATCCATTTTTGTCGAGTTGGAGAGCATTATCAAAGACTTGGTTTACTTCTACTCAAGTGCGTTCTGGGAAGAGGATATCGACGATCTAAAGAACGCAGAAGAAGTGGGATATCTCGAGGGACTGGAACAATTCCTGGAAAACAAGTTTCCAAAATTGGGAAGAATCAAACCTCTACACAAGTTAACGCTAGGTCAACTGAAAAGTGTTCTACTCTCTTTGGATTCAGAGAGCATCAAAGATGCAGGAGTCGCCAAGAAGACAAAGAACATGCTCTCACGAGATACTATATTAACAATTGAGCAGCGCAACATGTTAGATTCGGTCTCGAAGCTTAGAGCAAAGTTTGCTCATGATGTTCCTGAAGTAGTTCATTCTGAAGACTGTTTGGAATCCATCGGTCTCATCCGGAAACTCCTTCAAAGCTTCCTTGATGAGGGCACATACCCAATCCCAGTTAGCGTAATGAAAGAAATCACTAACGAATATGGCGTCCTTTATTTTGAGGGAGTCGACGACGTTGGAAATGTTTGGAAACTGAAGGGCGGAATTCCTTTAGGCTTGTGTTTGATGAAGACTGGCAAACCTCCAGTCGCGATTGATCCCGTCATCGTGGAAAGGTTGTGGTCGCGTTACTAACAGAGGGCGTTTTCCAAGTCAAATGGCAGCGGTATCGAGTTTGCAAACCTAGTTCTTAGTCTTGCTGCAAGTGGCTGATCACAGGTATCCGCAACTCGCATTTTCCTAAGGAATTTTCATGCGCAACGCGCACGGTGCCCATATCCTATTCTCAAAGAGTCGGGTACTGGTTGGCAAAACGCGGAATCCACAAGCAAATCAAGCAAGGTTTCAGAAAAGCTGTTAGATTCCGATTACGAGCGAAAAATCTCAATTAAACCTTGAAACTCGGAGAGCTTCAACCCGCACCTGGACTTCCACGTCCCCACCAACCCAACCACGTGGACACCAGAAAACAGGCCTTATGTTAATACCCCCGCACCAGCTATACCACACACACTAAACGACCGACCGGACTAAATGCTCATGACACACAACTACCTACAGCGAAAAGCGCATCACGTTGGAATTCGAAGACAATGATAAGAGGAGATGGAGCATGAACGATACCACGTTCTGGAATTTATCAGCCGCTTATGGAGTAAAGGCATCCGACTGCGTCGGTAAGGTCATAGAATTGAAAGGCACGCAGTTCAGGATTGAAGGGAAGATTATTACAGGAATAACTCTACATTCTACAGTTTAGGTTGAATCTCGGCGGCTTCTATTTCGTTACCCAACTCTGCTTCCTGAACTTCTCCACTAGTTCCGTGTATCGGGGGTCGGCTCTTGCCTTAGCAAAGAGCGGACAGTACATCGGGTATACGTATTGAAGCAAGTGTTGGTCCATAGCCCTATTCAAGTAGGTGAAGTAAGAATCCGAGTCGCCCAAGGCGTAGTGGATAAAGCCGATACCGTTTAGATCCAACGCACCACTCCAATTTTCCTCTATCTTACGGATGGCATCGAAAGCGACGTTCCTGTCCCCCGTCTGTGCCGCAATAAATCCTCTCATCCAGGCCACCCAGGAATTGTTGGGCTCCAGTTTCTCGGCCATAGAGAAGAACTCCTTCGCCTTCTCGAAGTTGCCCTTGAACATGTAGTACTCCATCTTGTTCCTGTAGGTTCCAGCCGGAGCCAACTCGATCGTCTTCTCCCAGAACTCAAGCGCCTCACTTTCCTTCCCGAGGTAGAAATAGAAGGATCCGAGCCTCTCAACATATCGTGGCCCTACAGGGTCCAAACGGTAAGCGGTCTCAGCAGCTTTGATTCCTTCGTCTCCATCTCCCTTCACTAGCGCTGTATTGGACAGCATGTAGTACGCTTCCGGTATGCTAGGGTTCAGCTCGATTGCCCGCCGAGCTTCTGCTTCGCTGCCAATTACGTTGTCCTCGAGGAAGTCGATCAGCGCAAGCGACGTGTGGGCTTCGGCTAGTTCTGGGTCCAATTCGAGAGCCTTCCTCACCGAAAGCTCCGCCTTCGGGATCGACTGCTCGTAGGGCTCGTACAATTCGTTCGCGAGGTGAAGGAAGCAGTCTGCCAGACCAGAGTGGGCCTTTGCAAAGGATGGGTCCAACTGTATCGCCTTCTCAAAGAGCCCTTTCGCCTGCCTGAGTGAGGTCTCAGTCATCTCTCGAGTCAGCTCCCTTCCACGCAAGTAATACGTGTACGCCTCCGTGTTCTCAGTAGCCTTCTTCTCGATCACGCGCTTCTCCGAGTCCACAAGTCGAATCTTGAGCTCCCCAGCAACCTTCTCGGCAATCTCCGACTGAATCGCGAACACGTCGTCCAAGTTTCTATCGTAGTTCTGAGCCCAAAGGTGACTCTCAGTCGACGTGTCGATAAGCTGTGCCGTAATCCTCACCCTGTTACCTGCCTTTCTGACGCTACCTTCAATCAAGCTGCCAGCGTTGAGCTCCTTTCCCACGTCCGAGGCACCCTTCTGCGACCCCTTGTACTTCATGATGGACGTTCTAGCGATAACTGCCAGCTGCCTCACCGCCGAGAGCGACGTGATCACCTCCTCAGTTATTCCATCGGCGAAGTATCCATCTTCAGGGTTGGAACTCAGGTTTGCGAAAGGCAGAACTGCAATCCGCCTCTTGTCCAGGCCAGCTTCGATTGCCCCTTGTGTCTTGTCTTTCGTCGCCTGTCTCTCGGGGGCTAATCCTTCTAATGGGAACTCTTTCTCGGCGGTTTCGATGCCATGCATCCACTTGATCTGTAGATACTTCGGCGTTCCGCCTTCAGCTTCCTTCTCGAAGATCTCAACGTTGCCGTCGAACAGGTCCACGATAGCCTGAACGTCTTCGGATGAATGCATGTAGGGGTTTAGAACGGCAAGCGTTGTGATACCCTTCGACCGCAGCCGCTCAAGAAGTTCCGTGAGCCATTTCCTTGTCTGCAACGCCTTATGGCGGAGTAGAATGTCTGAGAGGATGTCTATGACCAAACGTTTCGGTTGAGCTGAAGTGATTGCTTCACCGATCTGCAGGTTCACGTCCGTCAGGTTCTCAATACCTTTCCCTGGAATGATGTTTCTTGCTGGTGAGACGGGTTTGTCGCTGCAAACCAGCGACCTAACATTCTCACCCATATTCCGGGTAATCGTTTCGGCTGAAGAAACCGTGCGACATATCAGCAGCCCCTGTTCCTCGGAGGCTCTGAGGAAGCCCGCAACAAGAAACGGGACCTCATCACTCGCGGGAGCATTCAGGACGATGGCTGAACCGGTTAGGAATCCGCCTCGAAGCGCCTCATCAAGCCTACCGTAACCAGTAGAAACCTTCGTGCGCATAGAACTGGCTGAGACGCCTTCAGAAGCCATACCGATTCGCCATCAGTCACGACCTGCCAAATATGGTAACTCCCGATAAGAGTTCTCCTTCACAACCACTCCCGTATCCTTCACCTTGACGACGCTTTCCGAGGTAGTTTCGCCCGGGACCGTGAGCTTCATTAGGAATGTTAGTGTTGTCCGAAGACGAGTATCAGCAATAGGAAGAAGACCGCGGAGCCTGCAACTTGTAGTATTACGTAGATTACGTCGCTGATGACTTTGAAGAGCAGTTTGTCCGTCAGCTTCTCTAGGCCGACGATTTTATTCGCCATGTCGTTGCTTATTATCGCAAGAAACCAGCCCGTCCCTTCAGTGTACAAAGCGTACATTGAAATCCCAATCATCTGAATCTGGATTGGGCCGAGCTTGTTAACCATGAAGCTGACGGCCACCAGATAGAGCACGGCTTTCATCGGCAGCAGCAAAGCCGCCACTGGAGCATTCCTCTTGCTTACTCCGTATTCTTCCAATTTTTTCCTGAAGCTCAACCAACTCACCTACGCTTCGAAAACATCCCGATTAGCGCTACCAAACTCACGCAGATTATGGCAAAGACAAGAACCTCCATGAGTGTGTAGGAATCCACAGGTGACCATACCAGAGCAAGTACGTTTGTGCTGACGGTGCCTGTGACGGTCGATGAAATTATGCTCGTTGTGCTCGTGGAAACGACAAACGTTGACGTGGATTCGACCAATGACGGGTAGGTTAGAGTGCTCGTCGCGAACGTCAATGGAGAAA
>Ga0326728_10024485_pt1 | contig 10932 bp, 4 predicted proteins | sample MB3enrmetagenome_FD_207602 | JGI IMG/M metagenome (GOLD analysis project Ga0326728, IMG submission 207602) | Lab enriched peat soil microbial communities from McLean, Ithaca, NY, United States - MB31MN | ecosystem: Environmental > Terrestrial > Soil > Wetlands > Peat | place: USA: New York...
ATCGGGGATGGATGGCACGGTCGGCGGGGGCTCGCGGATCGCGGCCGGGAAGGAAGAGACGTTGGTCATGGAGACCTCCTGTGGGTTGGGATCTCCGATAAAAGTAGGTAGGATGTCTTCGCTTGTGCAGGCAACAAGCCTTGCGTGTTTAGCTAGGGGTGAGTATCCTACTAATGTACTACTCGGAAAGAGATGTGGAGTTTATGGACATTATTAAAACATTTAGCAATAATGACTTACTACTACCAGTCGATGCGTTCATTAGATCCCTGGCAGTGAATAAAGGTAGGCCAATCTGCATGTTGCTAGGAGCCGGGGCTTCCATTACATCTGGGATGCTTTCGGCGGAACACTGCATCTGGGAATGGAAGAAAGATATCTTTATCACCAACAATCCTATACTGCGGGATACGGTAGGTGAATTATCACTCCCTGGTACTCGTCAGAAAATTCAAAAATGGCTTGACCTTCGAGGCTCCTTCCCGCAAGAAGGAAGTTCGGAAGAATACTCATTCTATGCTCAAGCATGCTATCCTACTACATCAGATAGACGTAGATTTTTTCAATCATTTGTAGCTGAATCAAGTCCGCATATAGGGTATAAACTCCTTCCGCTACTAGCAAAAGATTCTATAATTCGAACGGTATGGACTACGAATTTTGATGGCTTGGTGGCTAGATCCTGCGCGACCGCAAACGTGGTTAATATAGAAATTGGAATAGATTGCACACAACGAATTGCACGACAACCTAGTGCAAAAGAATTACGGATTGTGTCACTGCATGGAGACTACAGATACGATGATTTAAAGAACACCGAGAAGGAACTTCAAGACCAAGAGATTCTATTACGGGATGAGATGATTCACGAGCTCAAAGATTATGACATTGTGGTAATTGGCTATAGCGGTCGTGATGCATCGATATTATCAGCTCTGAGTGAATCGTTCACTCAGCAAAATGAATCCCGCTTGTTTTGGTGCAGCATTGGGAACGAGGCACCAGCGCATGTCGCGGAACTGCTTGGGAAAGCTCGAGCCGCTTGCAGGGAGAGCTACTACATTCCAATTGATGGATTCGACGACGTGGTAACTCGAATGGCACTAAGGCTGCTTGATGGTAGCCTACTAGCCGACGCAAAGAGTATTCTCGCTTCTTCCGAGGATAGGTTAAAAGGTCCAGCAGCATTTTTATCGCATTCGTTGCCTACAACATCGCTAGTAAAAAGCAATGCTTATCAGTTATCTATCCCTCGAGAAGTGCTAAAATTGGAACTCATCATTCCGGAAGCGATCAAGCCTAGAGAGTGGCTCGAAGGGAAACTTCGCCCGGATATCGGATCGCTTGTTTCCATGAGCGGTGGAGCCTTAGCAATTGCCGCGGCAGAAGATCTGCAAAGGGCTTTTGGAACAAATCTTCGGAGCAGTCCGGTTGCAATATCGATTTCTGAGCAAGAAATAAGCTCTGACAAGAGAATACAATCCCTGTACCGTCGAGCACTAATAGTTAGCCTCTCCCGATTTTTAAATGCAGAAACGGACTTCGCTAAGAGAATTTGGGAACGCACTCATTATACAACCAATTCTTATATGGGAAAAACTTATCGGATTCATAGGGCATTGTCGTGTCCCATTGCTTTCCTAGATAAGCGCCTTCATGTTGTTTTGATCCCCGAAGTGGTAGTCATGCTGCCTACTGGCGAGGTGGCCGATACTGAGGCAATAAAGACAATTCGCAATGGCATCTACGGATACCAGCATAATGATATTTATGATCAAGACATAAAACGATGGACTGATAGAATAACTGCTGTAGATATTCCTGCCAACGGCGGGGGAGTATTTAGGATAACTCGGGCACCTCTTTACGCCGGGTTAGCACAAAAAGGTCGTAGCCCGCTTGGTAGCACACTGCAAGGACATGCAAAACAAAATGGCCTAGTACTAGCCGATGCTAATCTAATATTTTGCGCTGCAGATGGGAAAAGCGAGGCGAAAAACCAGAATCCGCTAAAGGGATTGGTCGATAATAGACCTTGGGATTTTCAGGTAACCGCAACCGGCCTATGCTCGTCTGTCGATACTGCAACAATATGCCCCCGATCCTTCACTCAGCTCCTAAGGCCATTTTTAAATCTGCTAAGTGAATCATCACAACCGGCAGATAGCGAAAAAGACTATCTTCAAGCATTTCCTGGATTCGCCAGAGCATTTGGACTGGCTATGACACAGCCTTTGCCTGGAGAACCACTGTGGATTCAACTCGATGACAATGTTGATGGCGATGGATTATCAGCGGCTAGGGAACTTGCACAAAGAATATGTAGTGCGCTGGATTCGATTCGAAGCATTAGGCCAGGTGCGGTGGTCGTAATCTTTATTCCGACGCAATGGGCGCCATATAAAATCATAGAAACAACTGAAGAAAGGTTCAATTTGCATGACTACATAAAAGCCTATGCCGCTCGACATGGGCAGAGTACTCAGCTGCTACGAGAGGAAACAATAAGGACAGTTCAACCTTGCCGTGTCAGATGGTGGCTATCGTTGGCCTTGTATGCCAAAGCACTTAGGACTCCATGGCTTCTCGATAGCATAGATGAAGAGACTGCGTTTGCTGGCATCGGCTATAGCATGGATGCTTTTTCTTCAGCCGATAAGCATATTCTGCTTGGATGTAGTCATCTATATAGCGCCAGAGGCGAAGGACTGCAATTCCGATTAGGGCGAATCGAGAACCCAATAATGCGCGGCAAGAACCCGTTCATGTCTGAAGACGATGCGCGCAGAGTCGGCGAGACGATTCGGCAATTATTCTATGAGTCTAAAACACATCTTCCCCGTCGCGTGGTGATCCACAAGAGAACTCCATTTATGAAAGACGAACAACGCGGATTGGTCAAAGGGCTCGATGGCGTTCCGGATATCGAACTCATCGAAGTTAATGTCGAAGAGTCTTTGCGATATCTTGCATCGCGGTCAGAGAATGGTAAATTAACAATTGATGGTTTCCCAATCCCGCGGGGTGCGGTCATCATACAGGATTCATGTTCTGCTCTTCTGTGGGTTCATGGATCCGCACCGAGTGCCATAGGGGTTAACCGCCGATACTACCAAGGAAAGCGAAGAATTCCGGCTCCTCTTCTTATTCGTCGCTACCTCGGCCAATCCGATATCATACAAGTCGCTACTGAGATACTTGGTTTATCAAAGATGAACTGGAATACCTTCGATTACTACTCGCGTCTTCCTGCCACACTTGATTCCGCTAGTGCGATAGCGAGTCTAGGAACATACTTAGCAGGATTTGGCTCCGCCCCCTACGATTACCGTCTCCTGATATAATAAGGAGACTATACAACAGGCTATTTTACTCAATTTTCGATAGGGAAGTTTCAAGAAGCCCTTCGAAGTAAGCTTTCAGTTGTCGCACTTTATCCGGAGTCTCAAGCAGAACGCCTACCTCTACATTCTTTTCCTGCGCGGCCTCGGTTAGGTTGGCTGATGTGACGAATGCCGTATGATCGTCCGCTATGACGCATTTTGCATGTACAACTGCCTTCAATTGCGGATCGGTTTCGAGGCCGCGTGGATCGTAGAATATTTCCGGCCATGGTTTGCCTGGCCAATTGCGCTCGAAGAAATCGTTCTTAAATCGCGCAACTATTTGAGATGAGAGACTCATGTCTCCTCGGGGACGGCTTACATCGAGTATCATCCGCACCCTGAAACCAGTGGTATCTAGCATTTTCTGATGAAGAGGTGCGAGAAGCTCCCTTCCTTTGTAAAGTGCGTAACTAACGAGAAGAATCTCTCTTTCAGCGGCCTCGACTATACTACGGAATACTACACCGGTATCGCGGGATGGAAGCTCGGCCGCGGTCGAACCGGTTACAACCCAGGAAAAGCCATCACGCTTCCGTCCACGGTCCAGTAAAAGGAGATCCAGCAGCGTTGAAATCCTCTCGCGGTTCCATCCCTCTCCATCCAATGCCAAAAGCTCATGGAATAAAGACGTACCGAGAATCTTGCCAAAGCACCTCTCGAGATATTGAGGGGACCATGAAGCAGCCAATGGTCCTTGAAGAAGCTGCCTAAGATCATTGATCTGCGTAGCGCTCAGGTCTGTGAATAGTTCCAAGCCGTTCATGAGAAGAACGCCGTCCCTTTCCTGTCCAAGGTTTCGACGACAAGCCTGCGATCGAGCAGTTCGTTCCATTGTTCACAGGACGTCTCGGGAATATGAAGGCAACTATGGCACGAAGCGCCAGAAAGGTACCGATTGTCATGGTCGTCGGGTTCATGAGCGGAACAGACGGGATCGTTTGAGCAGAGCTTGGCGTTTTCCAAGGCTGATGCCATTAGGCGGGTAAGGCTGCGCCCAGCCTGGACAAGACCACCCAAGGTTCCTGCCGCATCGGAGCTGGCCGTGTAGATGAGGAAGCCCAAGCCGTTTTCACCGGTGTAGATGCGCTCCTTCAGCGAGGACGCCGGATATCCACATTCGAGCGTAAAAGCGCTGAGTATTATGTGGCAGAGACTGTGAGCCATGTAGTATTCGATCCCTGGGAACTCCAACCCTGAGCCCCTGTGATCGATTTTCCAGGAGTCGAAAGCCTCTCGGAGTTTTTTGCCATACTGAATAACTGCAGGATGGGCCAACCAACTTTCAACTTCTGTCTGCCTGAACTGAATAAAGATTCCCTCTCCGTGGTTCTCTATCGCAGGGAGCCAATTTACATCAAGGCCGATCGGCGCAAGCGCGACACCTAGATCGACCGACGGATCGTACTCTCCGTCGACGTTTTTCGATAGCGGCTCGAGCCGAGTAAAGCCAAGTAGGGCTGTCACTTCCCGCAGGGCATGAACTGCTACGATCTTTTCAAAGTACCGTCTTGAATCAAAGCCACTATAGGTTTTTTGCGGAAGCTCGCGCGCAAAGAAATCGCCTGATGGTATTTCTGCCGGCATCTCTTTGGGGACGGAGGAAAGGGCCAAGAACTCGACTTCCTTGACGTTCATCTCGCCGAGGATATCCTCGCCGTTCTTCTTCCGGAGTATGGCTTGCAGAACCGATTCCCTGGGGAATGCCGATAGAGTTGATTGTACCTGGGGGATAGAGTAGAAGGCTTCAAGCCTGGTCATGTCGTCGACGGCTTGGAGAATGCTCCACTGACTGTTGATTGCATCCTCGAGTGGCGTGACAAGATCGGGGATGGAGATGACCGACATAAGCTGCGGGAAGTAGGCATTCGATGCGCTCCGAATGAGCGCGCGGTTCCGATGAGTGCACAGTTCTTTTGCATACTGCCCGAACCAGGGACGGGAACCGTCGCAATAGCCGAGATCTTCGTTCCCCGACTTGAAGATCAGGCTAAGGCTTTTCTCGAGACCGCATTCGCAGACAATATGGATGCCCGATAGTTCACCAGACGTACCCCTTTCTTCAATCCATAGCTTCCTATGGGTAGTTGCTCCTCCATGAACGACGTTTGGCCAGTTGATATCACCAATATGGCCGCTTGGACAGGCGCGCACAAAGCGTATTGGAAGGACGTCGATTTTCTTGCCTGCGTCATTTATGTATTTCCCGTCTGGGGTTAGGCTGTCCCGATGTACAAGGCGCCGTCGGATATATCTCGGGCTGCCTGGCGCTGTTTCTTTTTCTTGAACTTGAACCCATTGAGGGAAGGCATAGGCGCGAACGAAAGTTTTGCTGATGCCATACAGCTCTTCTTTGGTGGGAGGCAAACGAAGCTCGACGTATGACTTCTGTAGGCGTAACCGAAGCTTTGCCTCGAGGCGAGCCTCATGGATGACCGGTATGGTGCCTGAGTAAACCCAATCCTGGGTCCCCGCGATTATGAGGGCCTCATCGGGGAAATCCACCAAAGCGCCAGGCCCGAAGGTAGTCAGGAGTTGCCCCGTGCGCAGTTCCTTCAGGCTCATGGCCGTCTCCTCTTCTCGGAATTAATCGCGACAGGAGCCTCAACATCGCGCATCGAACGATTCGCTTTGAATTTGGCTCGAATATCCTGCGGGTCGTCAAAACTCTCTGCGAGCGATTCGGCCAGAAGTCCAGTGGCCTGATTTCCTCGGCCGTCCTTTTTGTTATAATAGAGCGTATTGTTATTCCCCGCGTCGTGGTTGGCGAGACGTTCCCAATCATCGAGGAGGTGGTTGGCCCTACTTCTGACGGTTGTAACGAGACAGGTTAGCTCATCGGGCGGAAGTTGCGGATCGAAGGCTGCCTGTGCACGTTCAGCGAAGACATCCACGAATTCCTCAAGCGAGGCACGGAGGCTACGAATACTCGCCGCCGCGGCTGATGGGGCCATGGAACCTTGACCGTGGCGCACAAGTCCGACGAGGGCCGGAGCCAATGCACGGTCGAGGGCTCTCGGAGAGAATGGAGTCACGCTCGTGGCCTCCACTGCGCGATAGAACGAGGAATGCCAATTGCCGAAGCGCTCATAATGCGATCGGTCGCGGGCTTTGAAAGGATTGAAAAGAGTGATAACCAGTCCTGGTCGCTCCGGATCACGCCCGACGCGACTCGTGGACTGGATATACTCGGCGGCCGACTTCGGTTGTCCGTTTACAAGCATAAGACCGAGGCGAATGATATCGAGCCCGACCGAAATCATGTTGGTGGCAAGCGCGACATCCAAGGATTCCTTTTCACCGTAGCGACGCTCGAGACGCCGCTTGGTCTCCGCGACTTCGGTGGTGGAAACACGGGAGGTGAGCTCCCTGATATCGGCGGCCTCTAGGGAGCGGTTTGCAAAGAGAGAGTCTTCCGGGTAGAGACGTCGATGGTTTGAATATGCCGAGGCACGAAGGATGACTTCGTCTTCGATGATACGACGCGTACCCCCGAGCTCTCGCAGACTGTTGAAGTATGCGAGCACGGTCATGTAGGGATCTACTGGATTTTTCTGCGTGCGCTTCCCGCCATCCGCTTGGAAAAGAGCCTGGGACCGGCTTAGGAGGGCAAGGAGAATGCGCAACGTCGCGACCTTGACGCTGCGTCCCGGCGCCGATACGCCAAGATACAGGCGTGCCGCAACATTCCTAGCCTCTTGCGTCAGGGCAAAGAAAGAGTTCTTGCGGTCCGGGCCAGGGGGCGGGAATACTTCCGAAAGCTTGCGCCCGAAGAGGGCGGTAATCTGGCGGTCCGCCCTCCGTACCGTAGCCGTGGAGGCGATGATTTTAGGCCGAATCGCGACCCCGTCCTTTACCTGCATACAGAGCTTTTCTATGGCGGTCTCGTAAAGACCTGCGATTGTCCCAAGGGGGCCTGAGATGAGGTGCAGTTCATCCTGGATAATAAGATCGGGCGGGAACAGGCCGCCTTCGATCCTGACGCCGCCTCCCCCGCTCTCTGAATGCCCGTAGAAACCTTTAATTGGATCGAAGCTGTTTACTTTCCCGAATAGCATCCCTACCTGCCCCATCCAGGGGAGAGCAGCGAATTTGTCGACCGTAGCGATGACGAAAGCCGGGAGGCGCCGATATAAGGGTTCATCTACAGTGACAATTGGTAGATGGTCCCAATCATTAAGCTCGCAATCGAGGTTGTTGCACTTCACTACGAGATCATTTGGCCCATCCAGGTTGGGAATGAAGCGAAAGTTATCTTTGTCGAAAGGTGTATTGCACCAGGGGCAGGACTGAATGGGTATCGGTGACTCGCTCCGTCCTTTCTGGAACTTGAGCCATCGCGAATAGGCTGTGAACTCCCGGTCGGATTCCTTGTCACCGCGCTTCCCGAGCCGATTGGGCGTAGCACCAGAACCTACCCAGAGTCCGATCTCAAAAGGCCAGAATCCGAGACGCGGATTTTGTTTGCGTTCCAGTTCGAGGGCGCAGATGAGGGCGGCGCCCCGGCCGAGTTGATCCAAGGTGAGAAGGCGGAGCGTGTAGCGCATGAGGACAGAGAGACCAGCACCAAGTGGCACCTTCGTACCCTGTATCTGCATATCGGGATTCCGCAGTCGACGGAGGACCATGGTAAAGGCTGCGAGGCCCAGGTAGGCCTCGGTTTTCCCTCCCCCGGTGGGGAAGAAAAGCAAATCTACGGTTTCCCGTTCGACTGCTTCATGTTCCGGGTCGGCGATACCCGGAAGGTTCAAGAGGATGAATGCAAGCTGGAAGGGATACCAGCGGGGAGCCCTGACTTCACTGGCAGGCTTCCTTTCGTTTATTGACGTGCGCTGGCGGGCGGATCGGGCCATGGCCTTATTGGCTAAACAGAAGGCTTCGAGCGAAAGAGGGTCGGCTTTCAGTAGCGCAATGCCTTTATTGATTCTTGTCAGCGCATATCGTGCCTTCCCCACAAGCTCATCGCAGGTGAGACGCATCGCCGGGGGTAGATTCTGGACTTCCTTTTGTTCTTGTATCCAGGCAGCATAGGTTGCTGGAAATGCGGAGAATGCTGCATCGATCGATTCAATCGATCCGAGGGATGACAAGGCTTCCATCGACAGTTCTACACCATCGAGAGGAGAAGGCACGACTTTCTCGACTTCCGCCTCCGGGAACCAGGCGCTCCACACGGTCAGGCAGCGGCCTCCCTTGACCTCCGCGCTTGAGGAAACATTGTGGCCGACCACGTACTCGAGCACATCGCGATACTGAAGGTCATTCACTTTCTCGTCCCACTCTTTGTCTCCGCCCGCGAGGGCCTTTAGGTCGGGGCGAGCGGTAAAGCCTTGGATGCAGGAAAGCTCCAGCTCGACTTGAAAAGCGATACCGGGGTATCGCTTTTCCTTTGTGGTTCGCGGGGGGCGCCGATTGACCAGGAAGATGGATACCGACCGCGTTCCTGGCGGCAGACCGATCCCTTCCGCAGCCCGACAGAACACCTCGATGCTGAGTCCGCGGCCTCGCCCCACCATATCCTTCTTGATCCCTTCTTGCGGCGACGGGATGGACAGGCGGAGGCTTTCTTCCCGAGGGATGCGAGCGTAGCCGGCAACTTCTCTCAAGTATGCAGGGATGGGTTCGAGACCGACTTCGTTCGCCCAAGCCTCGAGTTCCATATTGAAACTCTTATCGGCGGGATCTTCCTCGCCAAGGCGGACGTAGTCCCCCCAACGGATCTCGGCTGCAAGCTCGGTGACTTCCGGGGGAATGAGTACGCTCAGGCCGATGGAAGAAGGCAGGAAGGAATGGCGCCCCCCAAGACGCTCAGTAGTGCCGTTGTCTCCGGAGGCGTCTTCATCCGCATCGTCGTCGTCGTCGGCATCGGGGTCTTTGCGCTCCTCGATCGGAGCGCCTTCGGGAATGAGGTAGCCGGTCAGATAGCGGACATCGGGTTCCTCCGCAATGATCTCACGAGCAAATCCATGATCGTTCGATGGGCCGATAAGATCAAGTTTGAGACTCTGAACTAGATCGGCTCGAACGGCAGTGGTTCTTTGCGCGAACTCACTCAGCGGCATCTTCGTCCTCCCCGTCTTCATCGATCAGTGGAAGTACTTCCCCCTGCTCAGCTGCTTGTTTAGCGTTCAGGTCCAGAAGCCGTGCGAGAAGATCATCCCGCACTTCGTCGGGCCAGCGGTAGCGCCAGGGTTTCTTGCGCTTGCGTCCTGAGTCTTCATCCTCATCCTCTTCATAATCGAGGTAGAAGCCGCAGGTCGTATCGAGATCGCCAAAGCCATATGCGTCGAGGACGGCCCTGTCCATGGCGGCATGGAGCTCGCGGAGCCGAAGGATGTCCGGGCTATGTTCGTCGGGGTCGTGGAAGCGGTTGTAGGTTTTGGTGAGGCCTTCGTCGTTGTGGACCATGAGATCGGCGCGGAAGTCGTAGTATGCTTTCCCTTCCGCCTCCAGTTCCGGATGTTCTTCCCAGAGCGGGGGGAAGGGGAAGGTTTCGAAGCAGTCACTCGGTGTGTAGCGGAGGTCGTCCTTCATGGAAGAGGCAAAAAAACGAGCCCAGATTTCATGAATACGGGATTGGAGGGCCGCGAAGCGGGCGTACTCTGTTATATTTATGACAACAACAGCTTCTGAAAATATATAATTGACTGGAGTGAACACAAAAGCGAGTGCTTGCCCCACTCTGGATAAACAGAGGACATGATCATGTATAGCAATATTGGTGTACAACTCAGGACGATGTGCTTGATATGCCCACCATCGTCGTTTTAAAGGTATATTGTTCGGGTTTTTTCCAAGCTTCAAACGCTCAGGCCTAACTTTTTGCAGAACAATTTCTCGTAGCTCTGGCCATCTATCCAATTCGAACTCGTCTTTAACATCACTAAGCGATATTACAAAGCGTGTTGGCTTCTGAACGGGGTCGGAATTTATTTCTTCTCCTACAAGGTACGGCAGTATTCGATCCTCCCACTCTGGATGTTCCAACAGGATTCGTTCGCGCTCGCCGATTGGTGTACACTCTGGATCGCCATCTGCAAACAAGAATCCCTGGCCATATATCTTGCTGCCAAGAGAGAAATACGGGTTAGCAGAAAGTCGAAGTGGGGATTTATCGACAGCTCCATCCACAAGATATGCACTAATTCGTGAAACCGTTATATCATCCAAGATGGAGGAAGCAATTATATAGTTCTTGGTAACATGAACAATACTCACAACAACTGCAGCCATTCCCGGCCATCGGAGACGCCGTACTGCATTGTATATCTGTCCGCCCTCGGAAAGAATCACGCATAACCCGCCCTCTCGCGTGTCCCCTTTTGCGATGGTTTTTGTTGCAATGAGTCCAAAACTACCTGCTTCACGAAGGAATGAATAGGTGCGGCGGTAAAAATAGGCAACCAGATCACAATGATGTCGACATGAGTGGTAAGTTGTCGTCAACCACTGGAAGTAGGCCATGCCATTTTGCTCAGAGATGCGCGTTCCTCCCATAAATGGCGGGTTACCGACGAATACATCGAAACCCGGATTCTCCTCGTTGAAG
>Ga0326728_10024487_pt1 | contig 10931 bp, 8 predicted proteins | sample MB3enrmetagenome_FD_207602 | JGI IMG/M metagenome (GOLD analysis project Ga0326728, IMG submission 207602) | Lab enriched peat soil microbial communities from McLean, Ithaca, NY, United States - MB31MN | ecosystem: Environmental > Terrestrial > Soil > Wetlands > Peat | place: USA: New York...
CATCCTCGACGAGGCCGAGCAGAAGGGCACCGGGCGCTGGACCGCCCAGTCGGCGCTCGAACTCGGCGCGCCGATCACCGCCATCACCGAAGCGGTCTACGCGCGCGCGCTGTCGAGCCGGCGCGCACTGCGCGAGGCGGCGGAGGGCAAATTCCCGCGCGCGCCGACGCCGCCCGTCGCCGCGTCGGCCGCCGATCTCGCGGCGATCGCAGAAGCGCTCTACGCCGCCAAGATCGTCGCCTACGCGCAGGGCTTCGAGCAGATGAGCCTAGCGGGCGCGCAATACGACTGGCCGCTCGACCTCGGCGAGATCGCCGCGATCTGGCGCGGCGGCTGCATCATCCGCGCCCGCCTGCTCGACCGCATCATGGAGGCCTACCAGGCCGAGCCGAAGCTCGCCAACCTTCTGCTCGCCGATTCGTTCGCCGGCGCGGTCGCCGCCGCGGAGGGCGCGTGGCGGCGCGTCGTCGCCGGCGCGATCGCCGCCGGCGTCGCGACGCCGGCGTTCTCCTCGACGCTCGCCTATTTCGACGGTCTGAGGCGCGCCCGCGGGCCGGCGAACCTGCTGCAGGGCCTGCGCGACTATTTCGGCGCGCACACCTACCGTCGGCTCGACCGGCCGGGCGTCTTCCACACCCTGTGGAGCGGGAATGGCGGCGAGGTCCAGGTCGGCTGAGCGACGCGGCGCCGGCGGCGGATTTTCCGCGCCGCGCCGCAGAATTTCTTGGCGATTTTGTGAAAAGTCGTCCGGCCGGCCGCCGCGCAGCCGCGGCCGGCGCCGCCGCGCGTGCGCCTGGAGCATTCGGCATTTGGGTTGAAGCAGCCCCTCGCCAGCCGACCCGGTGCGCCGTCGACCTCATGGAAGCGTTCTTTTTCCGCGGCCGAGAGGCGGTCGAGGGCGCGCCCATAGCCCGTTCGGAAGAACGGGCGTTCTTCGAACGCCCTACGGGCGCGCCGCCGAAGGCGGGCTAAAGCCCCTTGCCCGCCCCCTCGGCCGCGGAAAATTGGGCTTCCACGAGATCGACGGCGCTTTCCGCCGGCATCCTTCTCTTCTCGCGGCGCAGGGCGGACCAGCCGGCGCGCCGATTCGATGCAATCACGGGATGCTCCAAAAACGCCGACCGATCAAGGAGAAGCGAGGACCGCAACCGCCCGCCGCGCTCGCGCGCGGCGCCGCTTTCCGGGCGACAAAAGAAGCGCGTCGGACGGGGCGAAAAAACTGAACATCCTTATTGACGCGAAGTCAAACGTACAGTAAGGTCAGCGCCAATCGCGAGCCTCGGAGCCGCGCAGCGTGCAGCGCCTTGGCGGCGAGCCACGGAATTCGAGCGCCCTTGTGAGGCGCGCAACTCATGGGAGAAGGTCATGGCGTCAGTGCATCGGGTTGGGTTCGCCGCCGCGATGGACGCGGAGGCCAAGTCGCACAACGACCTCGTCATCGGCCTGGCGGGCGCCGGGCAGATGGGCGCCGACATGATTGTCGAGATCTCGCTGATGAAAGGCGTTAGGCTCGGCGCGGTGTCGGAGATCCGGGCCCAAGCGGCGCGCGACGCGGTGCTGCTGTCCGGCCGCGAGGCGGGCGACATCGTCGACGCCGGCAAGGCGGCCGACATCGATCTGGCGATCGAGCGGGGCAAGGTGGCGCTGACCGACGACTACGTCGCGCTGTGCGCCGCCGGCCGCATCGACGTGATCATCGACGCCACCGGCAACCCCAACATCGGCACGCTCATCGCCCTCGAGGCGATGAAGAACGGCAAGCACATTGTGATGCTCAACGTCGAGGCCGACATCACCATCGGCCGCTTCCTCAAGGCGGAGGCGAAGAAGGCCGGCGTGGTCTACACCGGCGCGGCGGGCGACGAGCCGGCGGCCACCGTCGAGCTGGTCGGCTTCGCCCAGTCGATCGGCTTCGAGATCGTCGCCGCGGGCAAGGGCAAGAACAACCCGCTGCAGTTCGACGCCACGCCCGACCAGTTCGAGGAAGAGGCGCGCCAGCGTGACATGAACCCGCGCATGCTGGTCGAGTTCGTCGACGGCTCCAAGACAATGATCGAGATGACCGCGGTGGCCAACGCCACCGGCCTCAAGCCCGACGTCCCCGGCATGCATGGCCCCAAGGCGACGCGCGAAGAGCTCGCGCAGGTGTTGTGCACCAAGGCCGACGGCGGCGTGCTCGAGCATTCGGGCGTCGTCGACTATTCGATCGGCAAGGGCGTCGCCCCCGGCGTGTTCTGCGTCGTCAAGCCGCGCCATCCGCGCGTGCTCGAGCGCATGATCGACCTGAAGGTCGGCCCCGGCCCGTGCTTCGCGCTAGTTCGGCCCTACCATCTCACCAGCCTCGAGGTGCCGCTCTCGGCGGTGCGCGCGGCGCGCTATCTCGTCGCCGACATGGAGCCGCTCGACGAGCCGGTCGGCGAATGCGTCGCCCTCGCCAAGCGCGACCTCAAGCCCTCGCAGACGCTGGGCAAGATCGGCGAATACGACTACCGCGGCTTCGCTATGACCTGGACGGACGCGCGCGACGCCGGAGCTTTACCCCTCGGCCTCGCCGAACGCGCGCGTCCGCTCCGGCCGATCAAGGCCGGCGAGTTCCTCACCTACGAGAACTGCGCTCCCGACGAATCGCTGATCGTCACCCAGATTCGCCGCCGGCTCGACCAGGCCGACAGCCAATTCGCTCACGCCTGAGGCGAGGCGCGGAAACTGCGGCGCGCCGGCGGATCGTCGCGACGCGTTTGGCGCGCCCTGATCGAGGTTTGCCCGATGGATGAAATCGCCGTTTCCCATTCCACCGCCGCCGCGGCCAATCGGCCGCCGGTCTACGATCGCCTCAGCGTCGCCGAGGTTCACGAAGCGCTGCGCAAGATGATGCTCATCCGCCGCTTCGAAGAGAGCGCCGAGGACGCCTACGTGCGCGGCCTCAGCTACGGCACCATGCACTTGTCGATCGGCGAGGAGGCCTCGGCGGTCGGCATCTGCACGCCGCTCACCGACGCCGACCTCATCACCTCGACCCACCGCGGCCACGGCCATTGCATCGCCAAGGGCGCCGACGTGGCGAAGATGTTCGCCGAGTTCCTCGGCAAGGAGACCGGCTATTGTCACGGCCGCGGCGGCTCGATGCACATCGCCGACCCCAACAAGGGCAACCTCGGCGCCAACGGCGTGGTCGGCGGCGGCATTCCGATCGCCGTCGGCGCGGCGCTGGCGGTCAAGAAGCGCCGGCTGAACTCGGTGGTGGCGTGCTTCTTCGGCGACGGCGCCAACAACGAGGGCGCGTTCCACGAGTCGCTGAACATGGCCTCGCTGTGGAAGCTGCCGGTGGTCTTCGCCTGCGAGAACAATCTCTACGGCATGTCGACCTCGGTCGAGCGCTCGACCTCGGTCAAGAACATCGCCGACCGCGCCGCCGCCTATTCGATGCCCGGCGTCACCGTCGACGGCAACCGCTTCGCCGACGTCGCCGAGGCTTCGTTCCAGGCGGTCGAGCGGGCGAGAGCCGGCCACGGGCCGAGCCTGATCGAATGCAAGACCTACCGGATTCGCGGCCATTCGCGCTCCGACCGCAACCGCTACCGCACCAAGGAGGAGATCGAGTCGTGGCGCAAGCGCGATCCGATCCAGTTCCTCGAAGCCGAGCTACAGACGCTCGGTCTCGCGACGCGGGCGGAAATCGAGGCCATTCGCGCCGACGTCGAGAAGACGATCGCCGCAGGCATCGCTTTCGCCGAAGCGAGCCCGACGCCACAAGCGAAAGACCTGCTGCGCGATGTTTACACCGTTTGAAGGACGTGAAACCATGGGCGCCGCGACGCGCGAGTTAAGCTTCGCCCAGGCGATCCAGGAGGCGATGGCGATCGCCATGGACGCCGACGAACGGGTGTTCTTGATGGGCGAGGACATCGGCGTCTACGGGGGCGCCTTCCAAGTCACCGGCGATCTGGTCCATCGCTACGGCGATCAGCGGGTGATGGACACGCCGATCTCAGAACTCGGCGGGGCGGGCGTCGCGGTCGGCGCGGCGCTCAACGGCATGCGGCCGGTCTATGAGTTCCAGTTCTCCGACTTCTCCATGCTGGCCTCGGAGCAGATCGTCAACCAGGCGGCGAAGCTGCGCTTCATGCTCGGCGGCGCGGTCTCGGTGCCGGTGGTGTTCCGCATGCCTTCGGGGTCGGGGACCGGCGCGGCGGCCCAGCATAGCCAGAGCCTGCAGGCCTGGTTCGCCCACATTCCGGGGCTGAAAGTGATCGAGCCGGCGACGCCGCGCGAGGCCAAGGGCATGCTGCTGGCGGCGATCGCCGATCCCGATCCGGTGATGATCTTCGAGCACAAGCTGCTCTACAAGACCAAGGGCCCAGTTCCGGCAGGTCATTACACCATCGCGCTCGACAAGGCCGAAATGGCTCGGCCGGGCGCGGACTTGACCATCGTCGCCGCCGGGTTGATGACGATGCGCTCCTTGGAGGCCGCCAAAGCGCTGGTCGAGCGCGGCGTCGACGCCGAGGTGGTCAACCTGCGCTCGCTCAGGCCGCTCGACATCGGCGCGGTCGTCCAAAGCGTGAAGAAGACCTCGCGACTGCTCTGCGTCTACGAGGGGGTGAAGACGTTGGGGATGGGCGCCGAAGTCAGCGCCGCGATCGCGGAAAGCGAGGCCTTCGATTACCTTGAGGCGCCGATCGTCCGCCTTGGCGGGGCGGAGGCGCCGATCCCCTACAGTCCGATCCTCGAGAAGGCGTCCTCGCCGCAAGTCGCCGACATTGTCGAAACCGCCAGCAAGCTCGCCGCCGGAGAGATGTAGCATGGCCGTCGAAGTGATCCTGCCCCGCGTCGACATGGACATGGCCGCGGGTAAGCTCTCGCGCTGGTTCAAGGAAGAAGGCGCCGAAGTCAAGCAGGGCGAGGCGCTGTTCGAGATCGAGACCGACAAGGCCGCGATGGAGGTCGACGCGCCCGCCTCGGGCGTGCTGCGCGGCGTCAGCGCCAAACCGGGCGACGAGCTTCCGGTCGGTACGGTGATCGGGTGGATCGCCGCCGCCGACGAGGCTTTCGACCCCGCCGCGGCGCGGAAATCCGCTCCGGCCGACGCGGCCCCAGCCCCCGCGCCGCAGGCCGAAGCGAGCGCGAGCGCCGCCGCGCCGGCGCGGACGGCAGAGCCGGCGGCGCCCGGCGAAGGCGTCCGCGCCACGCCGGCGGCGCGCCGCAAGGCGCGGGAAGCGGGAATCGACGTCGCGACGATCCGCGGGACCGGCCCGCACGGCCGGATCCAGACCGAGGACGTCGAGGCCGCCGTGGCGGCGGCGGCCGTCGCCGAGGCGCGGCCCGCCAGCCCGGAGAAGGCGCCGGTCGCGGCCGCGCTGGCGATCCCCGAGATCGCCGCGCCCGACGTCGCCAAGTTCGGCCCGGTCGAGACGCAGCCGCTGTCGCGCATCCAGCGCATCTCCGGCCCGCGGATGCACGCGTCGTGGGTCGACATTCCTCACGTCACCCATTGCGACGAGGCCGACGTCACCGACCTCGACGCCTTCCGTCGCACGCTCGACGCCGCCGCCAAGGCGGACCAGACCGCGCCCTATCGCGTCTCGCTGCTGCCGCTGCTGATGAAGGCGACGGTCGCGGCGTTGAAAGCGCACCCGAGCTTCAACGCGGTCCTCTCCCCCGGCGGCGACGCGCTGATTCTGCGCCGCTACTGGAACATCGGCGTCGCCGTCGACACGGCCGACGGGCTGGTCGTGGCGGTGGTCAAGGACGCCGACAAGAAGGGCGTGCTCGAGATCGCCCGCGAGCTCGGCGCGCTGTCGGCCAAGGCGCGCGCCGGCAAGCTCACGCCGAGCGACATGCAGGGCGCGGGCTTCACCATCTCCTCGCTCGGGGGCGTCGGCGGGACGTCGTTCACGCCGATCGTCAACGCGCCCGAAGTGGCGATCCTCGGCGTGGCGCGGGCGAAGATGACGCCGGCGTGGGACGGCGAAGCGTTCCAGCCGCGGCTGATGCTGCCGCTCTGCCTGTCCTACGACCACCGCGCCAACGACGGCGCGACCGCCGCGCGTTTCGCGCGCCTGCTCGCCGAGACCCTCGGCGACATGCGGCGCGCGCTCTTGTGATCGGGGCCGGGCGCGCCGCGGAGCGCGCCCGGCTGTCGCCTCAACGCCGTCCGCCGAGCTCGTCGATATGCTCGAGCAGATCGGCCGGGTCCTCGTAGACCCGAATCGCGGTGGCCGCCTCAAGCTCCTGCGCGCCGTAGCCGCCGCACAAGAGGCCGACGCCCAGCGCCCGACAGCGCGCCGCGGCGAGCATGTCCCAAATGCTGTCGCCGACCACCACCGCCGTCTCGATCGGCGCGCCGAGGCGCTCCGCCGCGGCGATGAACAGGTCGGGGTCGGGCTTGGCGTATTTCACCTGGTCGCGCGTCACCACCGGCGAAACCGCCGGGTTGACGCCGAGCGCCGCGAGGTTGACCGACGCCGTCTCCATTCGGCCGCTGGTGGCGATCGCCCAGCGGAGTCCCGCATTGTCGAGCCAGGCGAGCAGCTCGCGCGCGCCGGGGAGCGGCCGGATGTGGTCGCCCAGGCGCCGGTAGGCCTTGGCGTGGAGCGCGTGCAGCCGCTCGACGCGTTCGTCGTCGATCTGGAGGCCGACCTCGCGGAACAGCTGGTTGGCGAACAGGCCGCCGCTCATGCCGATCTTGCGATGGATGCGCCAGACCGAGAGCTCGACTCCTTCGATGTCGAGCGCCTCCTTCCAGGCGAGGACGTGCTGATAGACGCTGTCGACCAGCGTGCCGTCGAGATCAAAGAGGAAGATCGGATCGATGCGCATCAAACGGTCTCCTGCCGAGGTTGCGAGGGCGGCCGCGACATGCCGCCGCCGGGGGCCGGCGCGCCGCTAGCGCGCCGGCGGTGGCTAAGGCGCCGCGGGCTCAAGCGCCCGCGCGTGGGGAGCGGTTCAGCGCGTCTCGACCGCGCGCGGCGGCGGCGCGAGGAAGCCGTGGGGGTCGCGCAGCGCCGGACGGCTGCGGAAATACTCGGGCGCGCTCCAGTTCGGCTCGCGGCCGAGCAGGACGTCGAAGAACGGCACGGCGAGGCCGACGTCCTCGGCGACGTTCTCGCGGAAAGACTCCCAGAAGCGCAAGTCGCGAAAATGCGGGCTGAGCACGACACTGGCGTTGAAATCGACGGCGAGAATGGCGCGCACCAGGGCGAGGCAGGCGTTGGCGTAGAGAAAGCCCTCGGGCCAGAATTCGCAGATCGCCGCCAGCGGGTCGGCGGGAATGCACTCCTTGATCCCCGCCGTCGCCTTCGCCGCCGCCGGCTCGGCGCGCAGGAGCTCGCGCAGCATCAGCCCGGCCGAGAATATCGCGAAGTCGGCGCGGTCGAGGCGGGCGTCGGACCGGTCGCGCTCGAAGACGTTCGCCCAGCTAAGGAACGCCTCGCCGAGCCGCCGGTCGTTGATGGCGAAGGCGCAGTTGTGGCGCTTGCCGAGCTCGTCCGCTTCCTTCTTGAAATAATGCTGGAACCAGGTCAGGCGGCGCACGACGTGGCGCAGGTCGTGGACCTGTTCGAGCGGCAGATCGAATTCATCGACCATGGCGAGCTTTCTCGGCGGGGCGGGCGCGGCCCGCCGCCGGCGAGAATAGCGCGCGGCGCGACGAAAGTCTGCACGCGGGCCGGCGGCCAAACGGTTCGCATCGATGGACGAAAGGGTGAATTCGTCCTACTTTTGGAGCATAATCATAGGGCGCGGAACCATGCGCGGGGCGATAACGGCAAGAAGGCGCGATAAGAACGGCGGGCGAAAAGGCGCGCGGGCCGACGGCGCCGGGCGCGCGGCGGCGGCCAGGGTGGGGAAGCGCGATATGCAAAGCGACGCGGAAATCGACCTTCACGACAGCGGCGACGAAGCGCCGACGGTTTCCTCGCGAAGGTCGCCGAGGCTGAGGCATCGGGTCGCGTGGATGTACTATGTCGAGGAGATGACGCAGAGCGCGATCGCCGACCGGCTCGGCATCGGCCGCATCACCGTCGGACGCATGCTTTCGGAGGCGCGCGCGTCGAACGAGGTGCGCATCGCGCTGACCCGCGGCCTCGCTGAGCTGACCCGCGCCGAAATCGAGCTGGAGAAGAAATACGGCGTGCAGGAAGCGATCGTCGCGCCGCTGTCGACGCCGCGCGCCGATCCCTATTCGGTGATCGCTGCGGCGGCGGGGAACTACGTCTCCGACCTTCTGCGGCCGAACATGAAGCTCGGCCTCGGCTGGGGCCAGACGCTGCTGAAATCGCTGCCCTTCCTGCTCGAGCGCAAGATGCCGGGCCTGTCGGTGGTCTCGTTGCTCGGCGGGATCACCCGCGCCCGGCAAGCCAATCCGGCCGAGTTCGCCTCGCGCTTCGCGCGCATCTTCCTCGCCGACTGCTATCTGCTCGCCGCCCCGGCGGTGGTCGACAGCCCCGAGACCAAGAAGACGCTGGTCGAGCGCTGCGGCTTGTCGGAAGTGTTCGAGTTCGCCAAGACGCTCGATGCGGTGGTGGTGAGCGTCGGCCAGATCGGCGTCGACTCGACGGCGAGCCAGTACGGCGCGGTGTCGAAGGCCGACAACGCGGCGTTGCGCGAATGCGGCGCGGTCGGCGACATGCTGTTCAACTTCTTCGACATCGAGGGCAAGCTGGTGCGCCACCCGCTCAACGAGCGGACGGTGTCGGTCCCGATCGAGACCGTCGCCGCGGCGCCGACGCGTGTGCTGGTCGCCGGAGGCGCCCACAAGATTCGGGCGATGACCGGCGCCTTCAAGCTGTTGAAGCCGACGGTGGTGATCACCGACGAGGTCACGGCCAAAGCGCTGTTGTGAGCCGCGGCGGCGCTTACGACAGATACGGCATCACGGCGGCGAATTCGGCGGCGAGCGCGGCGACCGGCTCGCGCGCGCGCGCGGCGGCGATCAGCCGGGAGAAGCGCGCGTCGACGCCGGCGTCGGCCGCCGCGACGATCTCCGCCTTGTCCAGCCGCCGCTCCTGCGCCGCCGAGGAGGCGATCGCCGTCGCGAGGCCGATCGCCGTCGCGCAATAGAAGTTCGGCGACAGCAGGAGATGCTTGGGCCGGCGGGATTCGTCGGCGCCGAAGGTGAGCTGCTTGATCGGCCGGCGCTCGGCCAGCGCGAGGGCGAGCGCCGCCGAGAGGGCGAGGACGTCGGCCTTGCGCGACGCGGGAGAAGCCGCCTCGCCCGCCTCGACCACCGACGCGATCAGGCCGCGCCGACGCCGACGGACGTCGTTCCAGGCGGCGTCGATCGCCAGCTCCTGGATGAGGCAGGCCTCGGCGCCGAATCCGCGCAACAGACCGCGCAACGCCGCGTAGACGACGACGGCGAAGGCGCGCGCGTTCTCGCCTTCGCCGCGCGCGGGGTCGAAATAGCTTTCGATCGGCAGCGGGAAGGCCGAATGCGACAACGATCGCTTGGCGCCGTCGAACAAGGCGGAGGCGGCCGCCTCGAACCCGGAGACGACGACGTCGGCGACCGCCGCCATCGGCTCGAGAACCGTCAACGGCCCGCCTTCGGCGGCCAACTGGCGGCCGCGGCGGACGCCCTCGCCGAGACGGTAGCGCACGCCGCGCATCTCGTCCTTCACCGCGAGAACGACTTGGTCGGCGAGATTGCTGGGGGCCATGGCGGGACGCAGCTCCAAATGCGAGCAACCTCCTCCGGGCCGCCCGCCGCGCCGGTCTCGCCGCCGGGCGGGCTCGGTCCGATCGAGAAGCGCTTCGCGCGTCGGGGCATTATACCACAGATTGCGGCGCCTTTGCGCCGCCGGCCGTCACTTGCGCGCGAGCCGCCCGCCGCGCCGCGGGGCTAAAGCTCGACCACGCATTTCTTGGCGCGCGGGATCGATCCGGCGGCCATGGAGAGCTCGGTGACGCCTAGGGCGACGAGCTTGGGAATGAGCTCCGGCCGCGCCGCCGCCTCGCCGCACACGCCCACCCAGATGCCCGCCTTGCGCGCCCCCTGGCAGATCAGGTCGACCGCCCTGAGCACCGCCGGATGATCGGCGCGGTTGAGGTTGGCGACGCGCGGGTTCTGCCGGTCGGCGGCCATCACGTACTGGGTCAGGTCGTTGGTGCCGATCGAGAAGAACGCCGACTCGCGCGCCAGCTCCTCGGCGATCAGCGCCGCCGCCGGCGTCTCCGCCATCACGCCGAGCTCGAAGTCGCCGTAGGGGACCTTCTGCGCCTCGAGCTCGGCGCGGCACTCGGCGATCAGCGCCTTCGTCTTGCGGATCTCCTCGACGTCGGCCACCATCGGCAGCATCACCTTGAGGTCGCCGTGCGTCGCGGCGCGCAACAGCGCGCGCAGCTGCGGCTTGAACACGTCGGGACGATCGAGGCACATGCGGATGCCGCGCCAGCCGAGGAACGGGTTGTCCTCGTGCGGGAACTCGATCCCCGCCGCCGGTTTGTCGCCGCCGACGTCGAGGGTGCGGATGATCACCGGCGCCGGGGCGAAGGCCTCGACCAGGCGCGAATAGACCTGCGTCTGCTCCTCTTCGGTGGGCAGGCGCTTGCGCTCCATGAACAACAGCTCGGTGCGGAACAGGCCGACGCCCATCGCGCCGACCGCCTTGGCGGCGTCGATCTCCTTGAGCGAGCCAATGTTGGCGGCGATCTCGATGCGTCGGCCGTCGCGGGTGCGCGGCTCGACGTTGACGTAAGCCTGCAACTGCGCCTTGCGCTGGGCGACCTCGGCGACCTTGGCGCGAAAGCGCGCTTCCGTCTCGGCGTCGGGATCGAGCGCCACCTCGCCGGCGCCGCCGTCGACCGCCGCCACGCGCGCGGCGCGCAGGCGCGCCGGATCGACCTGAAGGCCGAGCACCGCCGGCAGGCCGAAGGAGCGGGCGATGATGGCGACGTGCGAAGTCGGCCCGCCGGTCGTGCACGCCAGGCCG
>Ga0326728_10024488_pt1 | contig 10931 bp, 10 predicted proteins | sample MB3enrmetagenome_FD_207602 | JGI IMG/M metagenome (GOLD analysis project Ga0326728, IMG submission 207602) | Lab enriched peat soil microbial communities from McLean, Ithaca, NY, United States - MB31MN | ecosystem: Environmental > Terrestrial > Soil > Wetlands > Peat | place: USA: New York...
TCATCGAGCGAGGCATTCTCCGGGTTCGGTTGGACGCTGGGCGTACGCAACGACCACGTTCAACCATATTTCTTTGTGGGGGCCCAGAAAAATCTCCATTCGGAAATTACTTTTGGCAATCGGTCTATTTGTGCTGGCGTACAACCTGGGTAACTTTCTGCGTCAGGCCGTGTTGCCCCGAGCGGTGCGGCATTGGACGCTGACGACGTTGCGGGAGAAACTGATCAAGATCGGAGCGAAGGTCGTGCGCCATGCGCGGCAGGTGATCTTCCAGATGGCGGAAGTGGCAATCCCACGGGAATTGTTCCGAACTATCCTGGAAAGGATTGGGTGGCTGAGATTGCCCATGCCGCTGCCCGGCTGATGCTCGCCGGGCGGCAAATACGGGAAAGCAAAATGGCTGGCGGCGATGCTTTGTCAGCGGTCGGTCGAAAACCGGTGCGGAACGCAACGGAGGGCAGAAACCGTCTCCCCCGAAGTCAGCAAACCGGTCTGGGAGCCGAGAAAAGGCTAGAAAGCACTGTGTGAGAGGATACTATGTCGGTCAATAGGCTGAATGGCCTTGATGGTCACGGCGCACGAAGTCATATGGGAAATGTCGGTTGAATGCGAAGCGGCGAAGGAACTTGCTTCTCAGATCCGTCAAACTGCGGGTTTTGAAAAGCAGGATGGCCTGTTTCAGTTCTGCGAGGGCAGATTGTATGACAAGGAATACTACCAGCTCTTCTCTTGGACTACTTGGTTAAAGGACGGCCAACTTGACTCTTCGACTATCTCGCTCTTCATGATGCGCAATTTGGCTGCCTCGGCCCAATTGGAAGCGCCTTTGTTCGCGATGATCCTTCAGTCAATGCTTTATGCTAACAAAAGGAACCGATCTGAGCCCGAAGCCGGCATCGACTGATTAGACTGGCGACGGTTGGTTGGATCTACAAGCCGAAGCCGCGCCTCGACTTCTCTTCGTGTGCTTCGTGGTTACAGAAAACGTCTTCTACTGCCTTCTCAACAAAAACACCACCCCTCCGATAACGTTCAGTCCAGCCGTTACCAGACACACCGCCGTCACACCGATCAACGGAATCAGAAACGTGCTCGCCAGCAATGCACCAAGGCAGGCTCCAACGAAATCGGCCGTGTACAACCGCGACGCGGTGGCGGCTCCACCGACAAACTCCACTTGAGAAGCGACTGGAAACTCCATGCCGACCAACATTGCCAGAACAAACGTCAACAAAGCAATCGCCGCCCGCACCGTCACAAGGCTGACCGCCGTCCCGCTCAATCGTCCGAGCGCCGTCAACAACAGCGGCACCAGCACCGACAATCCTGCAATGGCGAAGGCGAGCACGGCGAGCAACCGTCGTTTCTTCAATCTGTCATTCTGATCCCGCCAAGGCGGGAGAAGAATCTCTGTCGCTTCCGAACCTCCTAACGACTGAGACCCTTCGCTTTGCTCAGGGGGACAACCTAACGCGTGTGAATTCGAAGACATCCGGCTCCCCGCCCACGCTCCGACCGCGAGACCGGCCATGAACATCGTAATGATGATTCCCAACTGCCCATACACCGAGCCGTAAAGAACTTGAAACCCGAGCAACAACACGATCTCAAGCGCCGATGCCGCAAACCCCGACACGAAGATCGCCAACGGCACAGGACGAATCGTGAACAGGTAAACCGCGAGCGCGACGAGCAATGCCGCCTCTAGGATGCCGAACGTCACCTTGAACTGACTCATCCAGTGCAGCAAGTGGTAGTAGTATAATACCGGGCTGAAGTCCCGGTTCACCACCGCCGTTTGCGCTGTCGCACGCCGCATATCGGTCATCCGGTCTGGCGTCAACATCGCATCGAGGTAATGCCGATTCACCAACTGCGTCGGAATGCGCTGCTGCTCGATCCGCGCTGCGATATCGGGAAAGAGTTGACCATCCGATGCGAGAAAGAAGACGCGTCCACCCGGAATCACCAGCACGTTCCGGAACGACTGCTTCAACGTCGCGTGGGCCGACGCGAGCAGCTGCGCGAGTTCTTTGCTAACGTAGTTTTCGTATCGCCCCAGCGAGAATGCAATCACGCCGCCCGGCGTCAGCACTCGTTTGATCTCGTCGTAGAATTCGGCGGTGTAGAACCGATTGATCTGCGATGTGGAAGGAGCCGGCACGTCCACGATGACGACGTCGTAGCCAGTAGCGAGGGCGTCTCGCCCGTTTCGTGCATTGGCCGGATACAGGCGGGACGCCTGTCCTGCCTGTTTCACAAACAACCGTCCGTCGGTGTTGACGACCTTGATCCGCGGGTCAGCCAAACTATCCGGTAGATACTCGCGTCCCGCCTGGATGATCAGCGGATCGAGTTCCACATAGGTCACCTCGCTGACGCCGTACTTGAGGACCTCCCGCGCCGTTCCCGATACGCCGCCCGACACCAACAATACCTTGCGTGCGTCGGGCCGTTGCGCCATCGCGTAGTGGACGGTTTCTTCCACCTGTTCGACGTTGTGCGTCGAAATGATCGGCAACCCGTTCTCGATGAAGTTGAACTGTCCTGCCGACTCCGTGACGATGAGCTTGCCGTAGGGCGAATTGGCCCGAAACACGATCTTCTGCCCCGGATACTGCTTCGCTGTTGAGAAGCTGTCCATGTCGGTGAGCAACATCATCGCCACTACCGCCATCGTGATGACCATCACAGCACAAACGAGCAACCATCGACGACAGATCAATTGCCGCAAAAAAGCGCAAAGGGGCGCATGAACGGAAGATGTGAAATCTCTTTTTGCGTCTTCTTGCGCCTTTTCGCGGCCAACGAGTCGTTCATCGCTGCCAGTGCAGTGCCACGCCAGAAATCCGGCCATCGCCAGATTCACTAAAGCCGGCAGATACAGCATGGCGAAATGATCGAGCCATCGGACGAGCACGAAGCTGAACAACACGCCGCCAGCAATGCTCCCGATGCTATCTGCCACGTACACACGGCCAATGCCGCCTGCCCCGTTTCCCTCTGCAGCAATCACGGCACACGCCAGCGTCAGCAGAAATCCGGAGACGATGCAGTAGGGGAGCAATAGGACGAAACTCGCCACGATCGTCTCGGTCACGCCGACCAATGCGCCCCGGACGAACACCACGTCGCGCAATGTCCGGAGCAGATACACCTGCGCCAGCGGCACGACCGCAATCAGAATCAACCCGCCCGCAAAAGTCGTCCGGAGGGTCGCGCTTCGTCGCGACCGAATCTTATCCGCCACCCGTCCCAACGCTGCGCCGATTCCGGTCAACAGCAGCCAGTTGCCGAGAATAATTCCCAGGAGCATCTCGTTGCCCGTAAACGCGCAGAGCATTTCCCTCATCAACGCCAACTGCGTGATGACGGAAGAGAGGCCGAACGCGCCGACTGCCAAAAGAACCAGCCCAGCTGCCATGTTCACAAGTTCGATGACGCGGACGGGCTTCCGAAACCATCAAACAGATCGGCCTTCCTAAAACTCGCTTGCACCGCCGCCAATTGGTTCTCGTTCCACTGGTGCGCGGCCAATCCTTCCCAGACGGGTCGGACCGCTATTCCGAGTATCGCTACCCGCACGATGCACGGAATCATTAGCGCCCCATTTTTCACCATATCAATGAATCGTAGACACATCTGCACATCATCCGATGCCGCGTCCATTTGTCCTGCTGACAGTTCGGCAAGAGCGCGCAGGCGGTAGGTTCTCGCACAGTTGCACAAGCGACTCAGGTGAGGCAACTGAGCGTTGATGTTGTCGTTGTAGCGGATCGGAAACCGGCAATGAGGTCGACGACTGGCTTCTTCCACTTCGCGCAAAATCGGTTCGCACTGCTTTAGCGCCGTCAACAAGTTGTCGTCGGTGAAATAGGTCCGCCACGCCGCGAGGTTTTCGACGCGTCGCACGTGCCGATCGCCACTGGCGTTGGGGCAGTCCGGCAGCTTCACCGCGCCCAAGCGCAGATGCATCGGTGGCTTCGGGAACAATTTTGCAAACAGGGGCGTCGCGGCGAAATTCTGGTCATCGGGAACAGGCGGGAGTACGATGGCTGAACATTCGAATTTGTCGCCCTTGGCTTCGCGTTCGCGACGGTATTTCTCCCAAGCGTGTTTGCCACGCCAGTTCTCCTCGGCGTAGAACAGAACCACGACTGCAACGAGGCAGCCGACCACAAAGAGTAGGCGACGCAGAAACTTCTTCGTTTGTCACTCCTTTCGGGAGCCTACCCGCGCTTCACGCGTGTGCCATCGTTGTCGGCGTGGAGTATGTGGGTGTCGCAGCGGATGCTATCGCGGGCGAAGACGCCGGCCATCGCTTCGGCCACGGGTTTCTCCTTCTGCTCGGTGATACAGACAATGCCGGGGCCGGAGCCGCTGAGCCAGCCGCCGAGCGCGCCGGCCTCCATGCCGGCGCCGATCACAACGTCGAGCTGCGGGATCAGTCGTTTCCGATACGGTTGGTGCAGCTTGTCGTCGAAGAGGCCGCGCAGCAACGAGAAATCACCGGAGGCAAAGACCGATGTGATGAGGGCGACACGGTTCAGGTTCTCCACCGCATCGCGCAGCGGGACCTGTCGGGGAAGCAACGCACGCGCCTTTTCGGTGGACACTTCGAACTCGGGAACGCACACGACGAACTTCAATGTGGGCGGGACACTGAAGCGGCGGTAGCGGATCGCGCCTTTGATGATGGCTGAAACGACAAACCCGCCGAACAGCGCCGGCGCGCCGTTGTCGGGATGATGTTCGAGTTCGGTAACCACTTCGAGCAATTCGGCATCGGAAAGCGGGCGACCGTCAAGCTCATTGAGCGCGTAAGCGATACCAAGCCGTACCGTCACACTGGAACCAAGCCCGCCCGTGACCGGCACATCGCCTTTGATCTCGATTTGCGCGCCGTGCGGCTTGGTCTTGCTGCGACGAAAAAACGCAGCCACCGCCTCACGCGTTATCGCGAGCGCTCCGGCCGAGTTGCGCATTGCATCCACGCGATCGACGGCGGGTTCGTCCGTCTCGCGGATGGAAATCTGATTGTGCAGCTTCAGCGCGACGCCGAGCGTGTCGAACCCGGGGCCGAGATTGGCGGTGGTTGCGGGCACGCGAACGGTAACAGACGGCTTTCTCATCGGTCGGCGATATTGCAGACGATGCGTTCAAAGTTCAAGGTTCAAAGTTCCAAGTTGTTGGAAACGGGGGCCGCATCCTGTCATTCCCCCATAATAGCGCGGGCGTCTCGCCCGTGTCCTGCAGCATCCCCAAATAGCAACGGGCGGGACGCCCGCGCTACTGTGACAGGACTTCCCGTGCTGGCAGTATCAGATGCGCATCCAGCAGGCTCGCTGCTACAAGTTGACTTCTCACCGGGCGAACCGCTACTCTTCAGCGAATCATTTAAACGTCAGGCAAGTTGATGGAACCGATATTGTTTTACAGCACCAACGACAAAGCCCCACTGGTGGGCCTGCGCGATGCCTTGCTCAAAGGTCAGACCCCTGACAGGGGCCTTTACCTGCCGCAGCATTATCCCCGATTGACAGAGGAAGAGATCGCCGCGTTTGCCCGCCAACCCTACCCCGAAATCGCCTTTGAAGTGCTGCGCCGGTTCACCGTGGGCGTGGTGGACGACGCGACATTGCGCGCACTTTGCGTCGACGCCTACAACTACGATGTACCGCTGGAACTGGTCCATGGCCGGGTGCATGTCATGCGGCTGGATCGAGGACCAACCGCTTCCTTCAAGGATTTTGCGGCACGCATGATGGCGCGGCTGATGGGCCGGTTTGTGCGGCAAGCGGCCCGGAGGTTGACGATCCTGACCGCCACCAGCGGCGACACCGGCTCGGCCGTGGCCAGCGCGTTCCACGGCGTCGCGGGTATCCGCGTGCTGGTGCTGTTCCCCGCCGCCGAGGTCAGCGACCGCCAACGGAAACAGATGACCACGTTGCGAGACAACATCCGCACCATCGCCGTGGACGGCAAATTCGACGATTGCCAGGCATTGGTGAAACGCGCGTTTGCCGACCCGGCGCTCAAGGCGATTCCGCTGTCTTCGGCCAACTCCATCAACATCGGCCGGCTGCTTCCGCAAAGCGTCTACTATTTTTACGCCGCGTCGCGGCTGGCCCGACCGGGCGAGCCGCTCGTGATTTCCGTCCCGTCAGGGAATTTCGGCGACATGATGGGCGCGGCCATCGCCAGCCAGATGGGGCTGCCCATCCGCCGGCTGGTCGTGCCGGTGAACGGCAACAACGAGTTTCCACGATTCCTCGAAACCGGAATTTACGAGAAAATCGTGCCGTCGCGAAACTGTCTATCCAACGCGATGAATGTGGGTCACCCGAGCAATTTGGCCCGGCTGGTGGCCCTCTACGGCGGACAGATGGACGAGACGGGGGCCATCCACCGCTTGCCGGACCTAGCCCGGATGCGGCGCGACTTGTTCTCGACTCCGGTGTCCGACGAGCAGACCCGCGCAACAATCCAACAGGCCTGGCAGGACCACCGGCTCCTGCTGGAACCGCACGGCGCCGTCGGCTGGCGTGGGTTCTTGGATTTCATTCAGGCCAAACCGTTGGGTGATTCGCCCGCGGTGGTGCTGGAGACGGCGCACCCGGCCAAGTTCCCGGAAGAAATCGAGCGTCTCCTCGGTTTTTCGCCGGAAGTGCCGCCTTCGCTCGCCGCACTGGACAAATTGCCGGAGGACTGCGACCGGATGGCGGTCGATTACGACCAGTTCAGACAATACCTGATCAACAATTACCACAACAGATGAAATACATCATCATCCTAGGCGACGGCATGTCGGATTATCCCATCGCGCGACTGGGCGGCAGGACGCCCTTGCAGGTGGCTCGCAAACCCAACATGGATCGCATTGCCCGCGAGGGCAGTTGCGGTTTATACAAGACCATTGAAGAGGACATGCCCACCGGCAGCGAGGCCGCCAACCTGTCGGTGATGGGCTATGACCCGCGCCAAGTGTTGCAGGGTCGCGGCGTGCTCGAAGCCGCCAGCATGGGCGTGGACATCCGCGACGACGACATGGCGATGCGCTGCAACCTGATATGCCTGTTCGACGACGGCCGCATCAAAAACCACTCCGCCGGGCACATCAGCTCGGCCGAGTCCGACGAAATCCTCCAGACGATCCAGAAGGAAATCGGCGGTCCCGGCCTGAGTTTCTACACCGGTGTCAGCTATCGCCACCTATTCGTGGGCAAAGGGCTTGACCCGCGGCTTGATTGTGCGCCGCCGCACGACCATCCGAACGAACCGGCGGAGGGACTCCTCATTCGCGCCAAGGCTCCGGAAGCGCAGAAGACCGCCGACCTGCTCAACGAGCTGACCCGCCGTTCGTGGCCGATCTTGAAAGATCATCCCGTCAACCAGTGTCGCCGGGCCGCCGGCAAAGATCCGGGCAACTCGATCTGGTTGTGGTCACCCGGCAAACGTCCGAAAATGTGGACTTTCCAAGAACGGTTCGGCGTCAGCGGCGCGGTGATTTCGGCGGTGGATCTGATTCGCGGCATCGGAGTTTACGCCGGGCTGGAGGTTCTCAAGGTCCCCGGCGCGACCGGTCTGTCCGATACCAATTACGAAGGCAAGGCCGATGCCTGCCTCGCCGCACTGGAACACTGCGATTTCTGCTACGTGCATGTGGAGGCTCCTGACGAAGCCGGTCACGAGGGCAACGTGGATTTGAAGATCCGCACCATCGAGGACCTCGATGCCCGCCTGATCGGCCGCATCCTGACGGGACTGGAGCAGCGAAAAATGGAAGCCGTGGTAGCTGTGTTGCCGGATCATCCGACGCCGGTGGAAAAGAGAATCCACGTCCGCGACGCGGTACCGTTTGCGATTCGCGATCCGCGCCGATCACCCGACGCCGTCGACCGCTACGACGAGCAGAGCTGCGCCGCCGGTGGATTCGGGACGGTGCACGACGACGAATTCATTCGTGCCGTCTTCCAGATGTAGAGGGCGTCAAGGCTTCTTTCGGTTGGACCTTTCGAAAATCACGCCGTACTCGGTTTGCTATCTGCTCACCTTCAAGGGCTTCGACATACGTGAGCGGTTCGTAGTCCTCGGTGTTTCACAGAAACGCCGCTACACCAAGGCGCGTTAAACTCGATTTGGGCAACACGTCCTCTTGCTTGAGCAACAGAGAATCGGGCATCTGAGTCATACTGGAACATGGGGTGTTCACCCCATTGAAAGAGGCAGCCTCTTCGGTAACATTGGCTCGCTATACGAGATAAGTGGCCTTCTTCAGAGAGGTTTCCCCACCCCACCTCCTTGGAGCCACTTCCCCGTGGCAGTTTTGTGGTCACCCGCTTGCGCCAAAAGCTCAAGCTGCGAGGGCGGCAAGCTACCCAACACAGTCAAACGCCCGTGTCGCTGAGCTCTATCGTTGAGCGAGCGAATGCCCGGCGGATTACCGCTACGAACGCTTACCCTAGCTTACGGCTGTCCCGCAACGCGCGATTGATTTCACGGTCGTGCGTCTTGCGTTTGAGGGCTTCGCGTTTGTCGTATTGGGCCTTGCCTTTGCCTACGCCGAGTTGGACCTTGGCAAAACTTTTGGTGAAATAAATCTTCAACGGCACGAGCGCCATGCCCTTGGCGTTGAGTTGGCCCTCCAGCCGGTGGATTTCCTTTTTGTGGAGCAGCAATCGACGCGGGCGGAGCGGATCAACGTTGTAGCGGTTGCCGAATTCGTAGGCAGCAATGTGGGCGTTGTAGAGCCAGACCTGACCGCGCTCGACGCGGGCGAAGGCGTCGTCAATGGAGGCGCGGGCGTTGCGGAGGCTCTTGACCTCCGTGCCTTTCAGTTCGATGCCCGCCTCGCACGTCTCGGTGATGAAATAATCGCGACGTGCCTTGTGGTTGTGGATGATCGGCACCATCGCCGGGAGTATAAGACGCGACGCCGTGCGTTCCTAGGAGAAACTGGGTCGGCGGCGCGTCAGGAGGGCGAAAGTGCAACAGGCGAGACGCCTGCTCAGATCGTCACCAAGAAAACAGAAGACAGGCGAGACGCCTGCCCTACTATTAGCCCCGGTCAGGTTTCCTTGGGCTCGCCATCGGTATTTTCCGGGCCCGAGGGGATCTCGTAGCCGATTTTGCCTTCGCTGATTTCCTTCAAGGCAATGTCGGCGTAATCCATCTTCGCGTCGATTTGCGTGAGCGGACGGTGTCCCTGCGTCAACTGACGAACCCGTCGGGAAACAAGATTGACCAACAGTTCGGGACTGGGGACTAGTTGCATGGCAGGGTCAAGGTATTTGCTTTTCATCGGCTAAAGAAGCGCTAATCTTCACCAAACAACCTCCGATTACAAGCCCTATTTTGCAGCGCGCGGCGGCGGATACACATCTTGACACTACCACACTTAGATGGGCTCTAAGTAAACGCCGCACAACACCACTGGGTTAAGTAGTTGATTCTGGTGGTGGGCTTTGGCCGGCTGTCCACCAGGGACGCCAAACGACTTCGGAGGTTGGAGGGGCAGTTGGTGTCGGCTCTCAAGGACATCGTTGAGCCGTGGGGCCGCAGTCAGCGGCGTCATTGGGCGCGGCGTTGGGTCCAAGGCCGGTTGTTGGAGGGGCAGCGCAAGTCCATTGAACCGATGGCGACACGGTTGCCCGATGCGCAGTCCAAACCCTGCGTCAGTTCATCGGACAAAGCCCGTGGGACGTGAGCGAAGTCCAGCGTCGGTTGGCTCTCAAACTGATCGATACCGTGAGCGCGCCCGAGGTCTGGATTATCGACGAAACCTCGTTTCCCAAGGCTGGCGAACACTCGGTGGGTGTGGCGGCAGTATTGTGGCGCGTTGGGCAAAGTGGCCAGCTGGCCAGGTGGCCGTCAGCCTGCATTGGGGCAGTGGCGAGGCGACTTGTCCGATCAGTTGGCGGTTGTACCTGCCGGAGGAATGGCTGGAGGATCGGCGGCGGGCTCGTGAGGTGCGCTTGCCTGTTGCTCAGCGCTACCAGAGCAAGACCGAACTGGCGTTGGGACTGATTGACCAAGCTCAGAGCTGGGGCCTGCCGGCGCGGCCCCTGATCGTGGACTCGGCGTTTGGCAACCGCTTCGAGTTTCGCGAAGCGTTGCGTCAGCGCCAATGCCACTATGTGATGGCGGTCGAACCGAGCACGCTGCTCTAGATCACCGATCTGACTGTGGCCTTGCCACCGGCCAGCAGACGCGGACGGCCCACGGCAATACCCGCCGCTGACAGCTCTGGCGCAAGCGCAGGCCTTGTCGGGCATCGCCCACGGCCTGCCGGCTTCTGCGTGGAAACAGGTAACGTAGCGACAGAGGGCAGCTGTGGCCCGCAACGCTCGCGCTTCGCGCTAGTGGCGGTGTGGGCCGCACATGGATGGGGCGTGCCCAGAAGCACCCGCCATGCGTGCGCGAGTGGTTGCTGATCGAATGGCCGACAGCTGCCGAAGAGCCCGTTCAATATACGGGCTCGGCTGGATGGGCGAGCGCGCCGCAGGGCTGCGCTGCTGGGTCCGGCTCGCGCATGAGCGCTGGCGCATTGAGCACGATGATCGCGAGCTGAAAGAAGAACTGGGACTGGATCATTATGAAGGTCGCCATTGGTTGGGCTGGCATCACCTCGTCACGTTGGTGAGCGTCGCCTTCACGTTCTTGCGGCTGCGGCAAGCCCGCGTCAAAACAAAACTCCTGAGGCGACGCTGCCGATGATCCTTCGGCGACTCCAGGGGTTGCTGGTTCGACTTATCGGACGTTGTCCATGGTGTGAAACGGAGGTTGAACCCTCCAATACTACTTAACCAAGTATTATTATTAGCCCGTGCGTAATTGTATAGACATCACTGAGCAGCATATGCCGTCGTCGGGGTCTGAAAGAAGGAGCGCACCAAGCTTGGGCAACGCTGCAAGAACCGCAGGTGTGACAT
>Ga0326728_10024489_pt1 | contig 10930 bp, 6 predicted proteins | sample MB3enrmetagenome_FD_207602 | JGI IMG/M metagenome (GOLD analysis project Ga0326728, IMG submission 207602) | Lab enriched peat soil microbial communities from McLean, Ithaca, NY, United States - MB31MN | ecosystem: Environmental > Terrestrial > Soil > Wetlands > Peat | place: USA: New York...
CCATCGCCGCATTCACCACGCACGCCACCCACACCGCAAGCCAGAACAGCTCGATCGCCCGCCACGCCACAAGGTGCAGACGAGGCGTGAACAGCAGCGCGAACACCAGCAGAAAGGCCACCACAATGTTCACCGCAAACGCTCCCAGCGAGAGAAGAATCGATTGCCAGGAGTGGTAGCGAACGAACGAGTCGCGCTTATACGGCTCCAGGACCAGGAAGACAATCGCCGGGACGAACGTGAGATAGGCGATGGCGCCGGCCGCGTGGTCCGAGAGCACGAATTCGCCTCTTGCAACCTCCGGTTTTGCCACGGCATCTCCTTCCCGGCAAGCTGATGGGCGGCACATACGCCGCGGAGCGTACGTCCGGGCTGCAAGTAGAACAACTGCCCGCCGGAAGCCTTGTCAAGCAGTTTCTCCGCGCCGCCACTGCTCCAGCCCGGTCCGACTCCCCGCATCCCATACAATAGTTACGGGAGCATTTATTCGCATGGCGCACATGGTCTTTTGCGTTCGCAACAAAAAGGAGATGGAGGGGCTCGACGAGCCGCCCTTCGACTCCGAATTCGGCCAGAAAATCTATAAAAACGTCTCCAGGGCAGCGTGGGACGAGTGGCTCAACCGCCAGAAAATGCTGCTCAATGAGTACCGCCTGCAGCCCTGGCTGCCCCAGGCGCAGCAGTTCCTCGTCGAGCAGATGGAGGAGTTCTTTTTCGGCTCCGGCTCGGCCCTGCCCTCGGAGTTCGTCCCGCCCGAGCACTAACGCCGCACCGCGGCATCGGTGTAAACTAATCCAGACCCCAAAAGCCGGCTCGACGAGAGCCGGCTGCGTTATGTCGGGACGTGGCTCAGCCTGGTAGAGCACTCGCTTGGGGTGCGAGGGGTCGGCAGTTCAAATCTGCCCGTCCCGACCATTCTTTTCAATCCCTCAACGCTCTTCATCACGTCGCTCGCATTACGGCGCAAGCGCCCCTTCCGCCATGGTCACAATCTCGTCCGCAATGGCCAGCGAAGCCGTGGCCGCCGGGCTGGGCGCATTCAGCACATGCAGCGCTCCTGCACCCCGCACGAAATAAAAATCCTCGATCAATTTGCCCTGCGGTGAAAGCGCTTGTGCCCGCACGCCCGACCCTCCCGGCATCAGGTCCTCCATCGTCAGCTCCGGCACCAGCCGTTGCAGCGACCGGCAAAACAATCCCTTGCTGTACGAGCGTTTGAACTCCTCCCAGCACATGCGCGGATAGCGCAGAAAGAATCGCCAGAACCCGCCGTATGTGAACGTCTCCAGCGTATCGCGCACCGAGAAATCTCTTTTGCGATAACCCTCGCGCGCAAACGCCAGTACCGCGTTCGGCCCGCATTCCACGCCGCCATGGATCAGCCTCGTGTAGTGCACGCCGAGAAAAGGGAATTGCGGATCCGCCACGGGGTAGAGCAGATTTCTCACCAGGTGCTGCCGCTCCGGCCTCAGCATGTAATACTCGCCGCGGAAGGGAACAATCTTTGTTCGCTCACGGCTGCCCGCCTTCCGTCCCACGCGGTCGCAATGCAATCCCGCGCAGTTGATCACAAAATCTGCTTCGTAGTCCCCGCTCCGCGTTTCGATCGTCCAGTGGTTCTTCCTGCGCAGCCGCATCACCTCTGAAGAAAGCCGGATCTCGCCGCCGTCCGCGCCAATCTCCTCGATCATCGCCGCGCATACCGCCGCGTAGTCCACAATCCCTTCCTGCGGCACGCGAATCCCAGCCAGTCCCGCTGCATGCGGCTCGTACGCGCGAATCCCCTCCGCGTCCAGCAGTTCCAGTCCCTCCAGTCCGTTGGCCTTGCCGCGCCCGAACAACGCGTGCAGCCACGGAATCTCTTCCGGCTCCGTGGCCACCACCGTCTTGCCGCACAGCTCGTAGGGCACGCCGTGCTCCTGGCAGAAAGCCGTCATCCGCCGGATGCCCTCCACCGCCATGCGCGCCCTATTCGATCCCGGCTTGTAGTAGAGCCCGCAATGCAGCACGCCGCTGTTGTGCCCGGTCTGATGCTGCCCCGCGCCCGTTTCTTTCTCCAGCACGAGTACTTTCGTCGCGGGATGTCGCTTGAGAAGCTGGTGCGCCGTCGCCAGCCCCACAATCCCGCCGCCGATGATCGCAACTTTCACCGTCATGGCACGCACCCCGCCCCTAGTATCGTCCTGGGAGGCTCAGATCAAAAACGCGGTGTCATCCTGAGCCCGCAGAACGCTACCCGCCTCTGCTGTGTCATCCCGAGCCCGCAGAACAATACCCATCTCAGCTGTGTCATCCCGAGCGAAGCGTTCTTCAGCGGAGCCGAGGGACCTGCTTTTGCTCTTCGTCCAGCCCGCATCGAAGAACCTGCATTTGCTTTTAAGCCGTACGGATTCCGCTGAAGAATCAACATGGGCGATGGGATTTGCGCAGCCCTACGGCTCAACCTTCGTATCCGCGCACGCGCCCTTGTCGCCGGCATCGCATGCCTTGTGATAAAAGCTCAAGGCCTGCGCCTCATTCACTGGCACTCCCAGGCCGTTGCGGTAAAGCGAGCCTACGATACGGCAACCTGTCGCCTCTCCGCCGTCACAGGCTTTGCGGAAAAACGTAGCGGCCTGCACCGCATCGATCGGCGTGCCCCAACCGTTCTGATAGGCGAATCCCTCCCAGATGCAGCCCGCCATGATGCCGCCATCGCAAGCCTTGCGCTCCAGGCTGAGCGCCCGAGTGTCATCCTGCGGCACGCCCCAACCAGGATCGCCGAGGTGATAGCCCATGCCCAATCCCATGCAACCGTGCATCTCGTCGCCTTCGCAGGCCTTTCGTATCAGCGCCCAGCCTGCGGCGAGATCCCGGACTGTGCCCAGCCCGCCATTTGTCATGTAACCAAGGGCCGCGCAGCCCTTCATGTCGCCGCCGTCGCAGGCTTTGCGATAAACGCCCACCAGCTCGGTAGGGTTCTTGGCGCCGCCAAAACCTTCGCTGTCCATGAAACTGATCCAGACGATGCCAACGCAGCCTCTTGGATCTTGCGCATCGCAGGCGCGACGGTCGACTGCAATGGCTTGGGCTTCATCTCGTGCCGTTCCCTTTCCCTGGTAATAGGAGAACGCGAGATTGGTGCACGCATAAGACAGACCGCCGTCGCAGGCCTTGCGCAACAGATTGTAGTCCTGAGTATCATCCTTGCCCACGCCCTCGCCCCTTTCATACATGACGGCGAGGGCGTTGCAGCTCAACATGTTGCCGGAATCGCAATTTTTGCGGTGAAGATTTGCCGCCTGCGTCAGATCCTTGGCAACACCCGCTCCCGAATAATACCCAAATGCCAAATCGTAACAGCCATTCGAGTCGCCGCCATCGCAGGCCTTCTTGTAGAGGTTGAACGCTTTTGCTTCATCCTTGGGCACGCCTTGTCCATTCGCGGTCATAGCGCCCAGGCTGGTGCATCCGCCTGGCGCGCCCGCATCGCAGGCCTTGCCAAAGAGGCTAGCCGCCTGTGTTGCATCCTTCACAACACCCTGCCCGTTCGCATACATCGAGCCAAGGTCCAGACAGCCTGCCAGGTCTCCGCCGTCGCATGCCTTTTGGAACAGACCGATTGCCGCAGGCTCATTCTTCGTTGCGCCCCGGCCATTCTCAAGCATCTCGCCGAGTAACACACAACCCCGCAGGTTGCCGAGCTTGCACGACGCGCGAAACATGTGCAGGCCTTCCGCATCGTCCGGTGACACACCTTGCCCATTCAGTAACATGATGCCGGCGTTGTTGCAGCCGATCGGCTGGTTTGCGTCACATGATCGGCGATAGAGCCTTAGCGCCTCGGGGAGATTCTTCGTCACTCCCCGGCCGTTCTGGTACATCAGCCCCAGGTTGTTGCAGCCCACATCGCCCGTCGCGCTGGCATCGCACGCCTTGCGGATAAACTCCGCCGCCTGCGTCATATCCTGCGGCTCACCCACGCCGTTCTGATAAGCGAGACCCAGTTGGTTGCAGCCGATCGCCGATCCGTCGCCACACGCTCTGCGGTAAAGCTTCATCGCATGGTCCAGATCCTTCCCCACTCCCACTCCGTTTTCATAGCCCCATCCCACTCGGGCGCAGCCGTCCATCCCTCCACCGTCGCAGGCTTTCTGGAAAAAGCTCAGGCCGCGAACCGGGTCTTTGCTCACGCCGACGCCCGTTAGGTACATGAAGCCAAGGTTGTAGCATCCCTCTGGAATATTCGCATCGCACGCTTTCTGCCACAGATTCAGAGCCTGTTGATCGTCCCTCGCAACTCCAAGGCCGCCCGAGTAGAGCCTCCCGAGCCCGTAACAGCCATTCATCTCTCCGCCGTTGCAGGCCTTGGTGAAAAGATCCTTTGCCTTCCCGTAGTCCTGCACCACGCCGCGTCCCGTCAGGTAGGCGTTAGCCAGAAAGGCACAGCCATTCAGGTTTCCCTGTTCGCACGCACTCTGGTAGAGCCGTACGCCGCTCTCAGCATTCGGCTGAATGGTCTCGCCCATCTGGTAGATGGTGCCCAGTTGCACACAGGAATCCGTGACCTTCGCGTCGCATGCCTTCTGCGCCAGGTTGGCCGCCAGAACAAGGTCCGTGCCGCCGCCCAGTCCGGTGCGAAAGCTCCGTGCCGCCTGATCGCATCCCCAGTTGTCGCCGTTGTCGCAGTACTTCATCACGGCGCTCCGCGCCGCCGCGAAGTTCTTCAGATCGTCGTCATCCTGCCAGTAATGCCGCCCTTGTTTCTTCAGCTTCTCGATCTCGATGCTTTCGTTGCGGGTCAAAGATGCGGCCAGATCGGCGCTGCTCGTCGCCGGTTGCGCACCCGCGCCGAGATGAATCACAAGCTGCCCGCCCTCATCGTTATTGAACGGTTGATACTCCGGAGTCTGCTTCGATCCCTGCGCAGCGGTCACGGCGTGCTGGATGTAGTCGCCCAGAACATTCGCAGTCACAGAGCCTTCGCGATGCACATCGGCCGTTCCCGACCTGAGCCCCTGAATCATGAGCCCCGTGAAGAGCGAATGATTGGGAATGGGCCCGCCATCGGCAGCCAACTGGTCGCCCCGCGCGCTCACGATCACCGTGCGGCCTACGTTCCTTAGCATTTCCCGCTCCAGCGCCGTATCCACGCCGCGTGTTGCTGAAGAGAACTTCTTGCTCAGCGCCAGGCCGCTGTTGCAGGCGTCCAGGATCACCAGGATGTGCTCGGCCGGAAGCTTGCCGATGTCCGCCAGCAGCTCATCGACGGGCAGGTAGCTGTCCCAGTCGTGTTCTTCGTTTCCTTGACCGTCATAAGGTACGATGTACCCGTCTGACACCGGCTCGTCGCCCACCTTGTAAGAGTTCGTCGTGCCGTGGCCGGCGAAGAAAAAGACCAGCGAATCCTCCGGCTTGAGGTGGTTTTTCAGGTCGGTGCGAATCAGGTGACTGATGGCTTGGCCGGTCGCGGCTTTATCGATGAGCTGCTGAGGCCAGAGGGCAAACCCGAAACTGTCGTGCAGCACCTGGGCAAATTCCGTGGCGTCGCTCACCGCCGTGTTCAGGAAGGGCCAATTCGCATAGTGATCGATGCCGATCGCCACAACATACTGTGTGCCGCTCTTCACCGCCGGCTCCTCGGTCGGCTGCTGAAAGCCGCGCTGCACTCCGCCAGCGTCCTGCGCCTGCGCCACGGCAGCTGCCGCAGCCAACAACAAAATACCTGCCACTTTCCAGCGAATCGACATAGGGGAATCCTTCAATCGAAATGGCCGGGGGACGAGGATAAATGCGTGCTATCCAGTATTGACGTTTATTTTAGCTCTTTGTGGCACTCGCTACGCGCCCGGCATCGCCTTGCTAAAGCGGTTTTGTGATTGCTGTCCCCAGAGCCCCGTGCCCCATCCCTGCGACTTTCTTCTTCTCGTATGGGTGGGACACCACTATCGCTGGGGATAGCGCTTCTGATCCCACTCTAAGTCCAGTATTTGCTTCATCGTGAGTTCCGCGTGCCGGAACCCCGCGCTCACCCTCGTTTGCCAGCCTTGCTAAAACCGATTTATCTTGAATCATCAATCCGTTTCTTGGGAGATCGCCGCAACCAGCATGCGCAAGCGGGCGCGAAGCCATTTTAAAACAAGCGCTTCGCCTCCAATCAAACTGTATCGCCGCGGCATGCATCTCTTTTTGAAGGTGCGCGGAGCAGAGAGGTAATTCGATGGCGCAAAATCAGGATCTCTACGATGCAATTTTGAACGGCGACGCCAAAAAGGCGCACGCCGCCACTGAAGCGGCCCTCGCCGCCGGCGTTGAGCCCATGGCTCTCATTCAGGAATCCATGGTTCCGGCCATGGATGAGGTCGGCCGCCTCTTCGAGTGCGAAGAATACTTCGTTCCCGAGCTCTTGCTCGCCGGCCGCGCCATGAAGGGCACCTTGGAACTGCTCAAGCCGCTGCTCACTGCCGCCGGCCAGAAGATGGCGGTCCGTGTCGTCATCGGCACCGTCAAAGGCGATCTGCACGACATCGGCAAAAACATCGTCGCCTCCATGCTCGAGGGCAGCGGATTCGAAGTCATCGATCTCGGCACCGACGTCTCGCCGGAAAACTTCGTCGCCGCCGTCGAGCAGAGCAAGCCGCACGTGGTCTGCATGTCGGCGCTGCTCACCGTCACCATGCCGGCCATGAAGCTCACCATCGACGCGTTGAAGACTGCCGGCCTGCGCACCCAGGTCAAGGTGCTCATCGGCGGTGCGCCCGTCACCTCGCAATACGCCAGAGAAATCGGCGCTGACGGCTACAGCGAAAACGCCAGCAGCGCGGTCGGTCTCGTCAAAAGCCTGCTGGCCGAGGCCTGAACATGATCGTTGAGGCCGCTCGCAAGTTCACCGCCCTCGCGCAAGCAACACCAGTGGCTCACGCGCATCGAGTCCGGGCTCGACGAACTCCCCGCCGAAGTGGCCGCGCTCATTGCCGCCCTCGAAGACCTGTACGGCAGCTTGTACCATAAGGCCAGCTATGGGCTGTAGACCGCGCCCAGTTCGTGTCTTCGGTGAGTCGAAAAAGATTTCCCAGGCGCGAAAAAGCTAGAAGCTAGGAGCTAGTAGCTGTTCTAATGCATCTCAAACTCATCCACTGCCAGGTCTTCACGCGCGAAGTCGAGCACGTCGTTGCCTGTTCCGCGCACACCGTCGACCTCGAATCCATTCCCATGGGCCTGCATTCGCTTGGCGTCGAGATGCGTCCCCACCTCCAGGACCGAATTGACGCGGCCGACCCGGCCGACTACGACGCCATTCTTCTCGGCTACGCGTTGTGCGGCCGCGGCACCGAAGGCCTCCGGGCCGGCCGCACGCAACTCGTTCTTCCCCGCGCCCACGACTGCATCGGCGTGCTCATGGGCAGCCGCCATCGCTACGCCGCCTACTTCCAGGACCATCCCGGAGTCTACTATCGCTCGCCCGGCTGGGTCGAGTTCCAGACTCCCGATCTCAAGCTCCAGCCCGCCTTTCCCTCACAAAAAAATCCCATGGGTGACCAAACCACGCTCGAAGAATTCATCGCCAAATACGGCGAAGACAACGGCCGCTTTCTTTACGAGCAGTTCTCCTCCTTCCGCCGCCACTATTCCGGCCTCACCTACATCTCCACCGGCATCGCGTCCGACGAAGCCTGCCGCGTCCGCGCGCGCGCCGAAGCCGAAAATCAGGGCTGGGCCTTCGAAGAGGTTCCGGGCTCGCTCACTCTCCTCGAGCGCCTCGTCAACGGCCCCTGGGACCCATCCGACTTTCTCGTCGTTCCACCGGGCGCAGCAATCCGCGCTACACTCGACGACGGAATCGTGGAAGCCGTATGACTCTCGATCAATCATCGGCGTCTTCAAGTCCTGTCCGCATCCGTCTTGAGCCGCTCTCCGTCGAGCTCGAACTCCCGCGCGGCGGCTCCCTCGTCCCCGGCCTCGCCGCCCACGGCTTCGAATTCCCCTGCGGCGGCATGGGCGAGTGCAGCGGTTGTCAGGTGCGGGTGCTCTCGGGCTCGCTTCCCGTTACTGAGGCCGACACCGCCACCCTCACTCCCGATCAACTCGCCAAAGGTTGGCGGCTCGCCTGTCAGGCAAGTGCCCCCGAACTTCCGAACGCCCCGCTCGTCCTCGAGTGCGGCCAGTGGCACATGCAAATCCTTACCGACGACAAATCGGGCGATCAAATCCCAACAGCGGGAGATCCCCCAAAAATCTGTGCCCCATCCATTCCCGCGGTTTCATCGCGGGAATGGGTGGGAGACCGACCAGCATCGTCCTCCAACAGCCACGCCATCGCCATCGATCTCGGCACCACCACCATCGCTGCGCAACTCATCGATGCCGCATCGGGCGATGTGCTCGGCGTCGAAACCATGCTCAATCCCCAGGCCGCATTCGGCTCCGACGTCATGAGCCGCATTCGCGCCGCGCTCGACGGTCAGGACCTCACCACGCCCATCCGCGTCGCACTCGGCCAGCTCGTCACCCGCCTCGCCGCCCGCCTCGATCTCGCCCGCGCACCGCAAATTACCGAGGTTCTCCTCGTCGGCAATACCGTCATGCACCATCTGTTTTGCTCGCTCAACGTTGAGCCGCTCTCCCACGTGCCTTTTCAGTCGCTGCATCTCGCCGAGCAGCGCTTCACCCCGCGCGAACTCGGCTGGGAACTGCCTGACGATTGCATCATCCGCTTCGCCCGTTGCATCGGCGGCTTCGTCGGCTCCGACATTCTCGCCGGAATCGTCGCTGCGGGCATCGGTAACGGCCTCGATCTCACCGCACTCGTCGACCTCGGCACCAACGGCGAGATCGCCATCGGCAATCGCCACGGCATCGTCTGCGCCTCCACCGCCGCCGGTCCCGCATTCGAGGCCGGCGCCATCCGCATGGGCATGCGCGCCGTCACAGGCGCTATCGCCTACGTCGTGCTCTCTGAAGGTTCGCTCCGCCCCACCGTCATTGGCGACGTCGCCCCGCGCGGCATCTGCGGCAGCGGTCTGGTCGACGCCGTTGCCGCGGGTCTGCGGTCAGGTTCCATTCTCTCCAACGGCCGCATCGCCGACGGCTCAAAAATCTTCCCCATCGCGCCGCCCGTTGTTCTCTACCAATCCGACATTCGCGAGCTGCAACTCGCCAAAGGCGCCATCGCCGCCGGCTTCCGCCTGCTCCTCAAACGCCTCGACGTACAGGTTCGCTCCCTCCACGCCATCCGTCTCGCCGGCGCCTTCGGCAACTACGTGCAAATCGAGAGCGCCCTCCGCATCGGCCTCCTCGAAGCACCGCACGCGCTCATCCACGCCGCCGGCAACACCGCCCTCCGCGGCGCAAAAATGCTGCTGCTTGCCGAAGAGCCCCCGCTCCCGCCCATCGAGCACGTGAGCCTCGCCGCCGATCCCGCCTTTCACGACGAGTTCGCCAACTGCATGACCTTCCCCGAGCTTGTGTAGCGCCGGCCTCCTGGCCGGCTGTAGTGCGGGCCTCCCGGCCCGCGCTCCCGCCCCGTGCACCCACCTCGCTTCGTTTGCTATCGTAGTCCTTTGCTTCGTAAGGAGAGCAGCAGCGCGCCCATGCCTCATCCCGTCATCAAATTCGGCACCGACGGCTGGCGCGGCGTCATCGCCGACGACTTCACCTTCGCCAACGTGCGCACCGCCGCAGAGGCTATTGCCGCCTACATTCACTCCTGCAAAGGATCCGCCCAGGAAGATCCAAAAAAAGGCCTCTCGATCGCCTACGACACGCGCTTCGGATCGAAGGCATTTGCACGCGCATGTGCTGAAGTCGTCGCGGCCACCGGCATTCCCGTCCAGCTTGCCAACGCCGTCACGCCGACGCCGGCCCTGAGTTTTGGCGTGCGCGAGCGCGGCGCAGCCGGCGGCATCATGATCACCTCGTCGCACAACCCCGCGCAGTGGAACGGCGTCAAGTACAAGGGCTGGTACGGCGGCTCGGGCAAGCCCTCCATGATCTCGGCCATTGAGTCCTGGCTCGGCCAGCCGGTTCCGCGCGCGTCGCAACCCGCGCCCATTACCGAAGTCGACTTCCTGCCCACCTACCTCAAAGCCATCGAGGACTTCGCCGATCTCGACCTCATCGCCAAATCCAACATGAAGTTCTGCATTGACTCCATGTACGGCGCAGGCGCAACGATTCTCTCCGATATCTTCAGCCGCATCGGCGTGGCCAACGTGCAGATTCGCGCGAATCCCGATCCACTCTTTCCCGGCATCAACCCCGAGCCCATCGAGCCCAACATCCGCGCCCTCGGCGAAGCCACCGTCGCCAACCAGTGCCAGGCCGGCCTCTGTACCGACGGCGACGCCGACCGCATCGGCGCGACCGATGAAAATGGCAACTTCGTCGACCCCCACAAAATCTACTCCGTGCTCCTCAGTTGGGTTTTGAAGTACAAGGGCTGGCCCGGCGCCGTCACGCGCGCTTTCAACACCACCAAAATGCTCGACCGCATCGCGAAAAAATACCACCGCGAACTCATCGAGCACGGCATCGGCTTCAAGTATGTCGTCGACCTCATGCTGGAGCGCGAAATCGTCATGGGCGGTGAGGAGTCAGGCGGCATCGGCCTCCAGCGTCACCTGCCCGAGCGCGACGGCCTGCTCAACTGCCTCCTGCTCGCCAACGTCATGGCCCAGGAAAGTAAGACTCTCGGCCAACTCGTCGCCGATCTCCAGGCCGAATTCGGCGAGCATCAATACGGCCGCGTCGATCTCCACATCTCCGACGACCAAAAGAACGCCGCCATCGCCCGCGCCCGCGCACTCCCTATCGGCGACAGCAGCTTCGCCGCCATGCCCATCCTGCGCCAGGAGAATCTCGACGGCGTAAAGTTCTACCTCGACAACCCCGAAGCCAAAACCAAACCCAACGCCGCCGAAACCTGGCTGCTGCTCCGCGCCAGCGGCACCGA